>ENA-ORXD01000580-ORXD01000580.1-sediment-metagenome-genome-assembly--contig:-NODE-580-length-44252-cov-4.553503_pt1 | contig 44252 bp, 41 predicted proteins | sample MGYA00237862_ERZ511471 | MGnify/ENA metagenome assembly ERZ511471 | reverse complement strand
GTTTTAGATTCAGATGCAGTTGATAATCCTGGAAATGCATTGGCCGATGGGGGCGGATATGCCACTTTTCATACTACCGCGGAGCATGACTTTGCAATATATGCTGGCTTCAATTTTTCAATTCCCGCCGGTTCCACAATAACAGCCATTACCGTACGGCTCGATGCCTGGAATGAGCCGGTACCTTATGATTTCGCCAATTTTTTTGTCATGATTTCCCCCAACGGCACTGAGTGGTATTTTGCCTCATCTATACACCCGGCACTCACTGAAACGACCTATGAGATCGGGAATGATCTCTGGGGACATGCATGGACCGCGGAAGAAATTAACGGGAATTTTCAGGTCCATGTGCAGGATTCGGGATTTGGATATGGTTATCTGGACTGGGTTCCGGTCAAAGTCACCTATGGGCAGGCAACGGGCTCTCAAGTCCCGACACTGTCCGAGTGGGGCCTGGTGGTTTTCTTCCTGCTTCTGGCGGCGGGGGCAGTCGCGGTCATGAGGCGGAAAATGAGAGCAGAAGCCTGATATTTCTGCAGGAGGTCCGGGAACGGACATCCTCTTCAGCCGGACCGGTGTGGTCTTGTCTGCCGTCAGGGAAATGGAACGTTTCCGTCTGGCCGGCAGAGTCATTCAGGTCGGGCATGAGTAAAACATTGAATGAAAGGGGCTGAAAATGAAGAAGAAAAGAGAAGAAAAAAAGGCGTATGTAAAACCGGCCCTGGTCAAGCAGGGTAAATTGACGGGGATTGTGACAGGGTCGTAACCAGCTTGAGGATCATATCCCTTGTCCGGTTGCTTTTCCCCGCGACAACGACATGTCCCCGAAAGAAGTACCACATTCAGGGTAAGGGTCCTGCCGTCCTGCATTCTTCACCCGGCCGGGCCTCCCGTGCCGGGGGACGATCCCCCGGCGAGCCGTGGGGTTTGACCGTATCGTATATTCCAGACACCATCCTTCAATGAATATCCGAGCCTCTTCAAGAGTCCGGGATACCTCTCCAGTCAGGAAATGCGTCCCTTGTGAAATCCGGTATCGGGATGAGAGAAATCCTCCGTCACTGTTTGCGTGAAGCATGTGACCGCAAGCCGGGCGGAACGCTTTGGTTTCTCTCCCTTCTTTTCGGGAAACGTGAGCGATCGGACTTTTCCCGAGCTTGAAACATTCATTGAGTGTTTAGAATGGCTTTCCGAGGAATAAACGCTGATGCAAGTTGCCGGATATCAACGTCAACCGGTGCATCGAATAAATAGTTTCGTGAAAAATAACGTTGATCGCAGATTTCATTGATGATATTATGAAACGGCCATATAATTTAGAAAAGAGGGAAACGAAAGATGTCAGAAAAGATGATGAAAATTTTCCCGACGGCTCAAGATGAAGTGCATATCATGTGTCCGAATTGCGGACGTCTGGAAACGAAAAAAGCTTCTGACTATCGCCGTTCCAACAGGATCAGTGCGCTTTACGAATGCGAATGCGGGCACAGTTTTCAAATATTCATCGAATACAGAAGATATTCACGAAAAGAGAGCAGGTTCTGGGGAAGCTGCAAAACAGCCGACGATAAGGAAACGGAGATAAAAATCATCAACATCTCGAAAAACGGGGTCGGTTTCATCATGACGAATCCGTTGAAGGTGTCGGTAGGCGAAACACTTCATATTGCTTTCATATTCAAAGACACCAGGAGATCCCTGATCAGCAAGAAAATAATCGTTCGAAGAATAGAAAATGACCTGATCGGTGCCGAGTTTGAAATACACATCGATGAGACGGACAGGGAACTGGCATTTTTCCTGGACACATAAATGATGAACTCGTAAGAAGTCAAAACAACGCTTTTTTCGAACGGCAAAGGGAAAAGCTCCATAGGCAAGGCGCCCGAATCCCGAGGGATGAAGCGTACTGATGGTGCGCTAAAGGGTCGAGGGAAGAAGGGGAACGCAGCATATGGGCTTTTTACGAAGCCGTCATAAATGGGCGGGCGATGAGATAGAAGCCGCCGTTCCGCGGACAGGGCCGCCGTCGATCAACGAAGAGGGAAACCGGATGAACCCGGAGCCCTCTTTTTTTTACCCGGAGTCCTTGAATGAAATGAACGAATGCGAGGGTGAGAACAACCTCCGGACCATGGATGGGAAGACGGCCGCACCCTCATGAAGCATCATGTCATCTGGTTGCCGGATTTGAAACGGACGTCGTTCATCATCGGGATCAGCGGCATGGAAAGGAGAAAAAGGACGGTGATGACGAAAAAAACCTTGTTGAAGGAGAGCATGCTCGAATGCCTCACGACGATTCCATCCAGCAGTTTCAGGGCCATCTCTTTCGCGGTCACCGGGTCCGCTCCCTGGTACGCGAGATGGGAGGAAACGGTGCCAAGCAGTTCCATCGCGGTTTCCTTGTATTCGGTGACGTGCCGGATCAGCATGCTTCTGCAACCTTCCTCGCCCCGGGTCAGCAGGGTTCCGCTCAGGGCGATCCCGATGCTTCCGCAGACCTGTCTGACAACGTTGTAAAGACCCGTGGCCGATGTGAGAAGCTTCTTTTCTATGCTGGACATGGCCGCGGCGCTGACGGCCACGAATATGAATCCGAAGCCCAGGCCCTGCAGGCACTGGGGGAAAAACAGGTCCCAGTAGCCGACGTCGAGGGAAAAGCACGAAAACTGGAAGAAGGAAACGACGTTTGCCGACGTTCCGATCAGGATCATCCATCGGGGTCCCATCTTTGAGTACAGCCTGCCTGCCGAAAGCAGGGACAAGGCCATGAACACCGTTCTCGGAAGCACCGCAAGCCCGGAATCGTAAGCCGGGTAGTGGAGCAGGTTCTGAAGAAAGAAGGGCAGAATGAACAGGCTGCCGAAAAGGCAAAGACTGAGAATGCCGCCGACGAACGTGGCCAGGGCGAAATTGCGGTTTCTAAAGATTCTGAGATCGACGGCCGGGTCGTCCGCCGTCAATTCCCTCCAGGCGAAAAGCGCAAGTCCCGCGCAGGAAACGACGGCCGTGTACAGGATGAATTCGGATTGGAACCAGTCGTTCTGCGGTCCTTTTTCCAGCATGATCTGGAATGCGCCCAGCCCGAGCATCAGAAGAACGATTCCCGCGAAGTCCGGCTTTCCCTTTCCGCGAACGAGATGCGGCGGGTCCTCGATGAACCGCATCACCAGCATCGTGGACAGAATCCCGAAGGGCAGATTGATATAAAAAATCCACTGCCACGACCAATGGTCGGTGAGCCATCCTCCCAGGGCGGGACCGACGGCGGGACCCAGCACGACGCCGAATCCATAGATACCCATTGCCTTGCCCCGTTCGCCCGACGGCAGGGTTTCTCTCAATATGGCCTGCGCCACCGGAATGAGGATGCCTCCGCCGGCGCCCTGGAGGACGCGGAAGGCGATCATGGATTCCAGGTTCCAGGCCAGCCCGCACAATGCGGAGGCCGCCGTGAAGAGGGCTACGGAAAACATGTAGAACCGCTTCCGCCCGAAGCGGGAACTCAGGAATGCGGTGAGCGGCATGATGATGACCGCCGAGAGGATGTATGCCGTCGAAATCGAGGTCATCTCCTCGATGGACGCCCCGAGCGTGCCCCGCATCTTGGGCATTGCGACATTGACGATGCTGACATCGAGGGACGCCATCAGGGAACCGATCATCACCGTGAGGATGGTCAGCCATTTGTGATGAAGTCGTAAAAAGGCCATTTCAACACTTTTTCGAACGGCAAAGTAAAAAGCTCCATAGGCAAGGCGCCCGAATCACGAGGACTGAGGCGTACTTCCGGTACGCCGCAGGGACGAGGGAAGAAGGGGAACGCAGCATATGGGCTTTTTACGAAGCCGTCATTTGTGTGTTCTTGCTTCTCGTTCCATGGGCCGTGACTCGAATCACCCGCCTTCGCGCCGCGGCCCGGCAAGGGGTCTTACGTCCACAACGGGCACAACGGAAAGGCCGGGCCATAAGGGGTGGGCCGGATCGCCGGGCGACTCGATGGTGATCTTGACGGGAACGCGCTGCACCACCTTGACGAAATTGCCCGTCGCGTTTTCCGGCGGGAGGAGACTGAAAACGGCGCCGGTTCCGGATTGAAGGCTGTCGACGCGCCCCTTCAAACGGATGCCGGGATAGGCGTCCACGATGATGTCCACGGGCTGGTTCACGGCCATTTTCTTGATTTGCGTTTCCTTGAAATTGGCGATGATCCATGTTTCCTTCCCGACAATCGAGAGAAGGGGCTGGCCGGGCTGAACGTATTTTCCCGGATCGGCCTTTTTCATCGCGACGGTGCCGTCGATCGGGGCGGTGAGGGTTGTCCTGGACAATTCCAGTTCAGCCGTCCTGAGGATGGATTCCGCCTTTTCTATCTTGAACGACTGGGTCGCCGATTTCGCCTGGAGGGTCATGATCGCCGCTTCCGCCTCGTCCACCGCCGCTTCGGCGGCCCGCCGGCGGGAGAAGGCGACCCGCCATTGCGAATCGACGCGATCGAGGGCGCTTGTCGAAACGACCTCCCTCGCGTGGAGCGCCTCATAGCGTTTCAGTTCCTTTTCGGCGAGACGTTCCTCGGCCAAAAGCGCGTTCAGGGAGGCCCGCGCCTGCTCCAGGGCTTTCTTCTGCTGGGCCGTTGACGCACCGAGTTCCCGGTCCTCCGCGACCAGTCTCGAAACCTCGTTCCTGCTTTCCTGAACCTTGTTGGAATAGTCGTCGGGAAAGATCTCGACCAGCACCTCTCCGGCCTTCACCTGCTGGTTGTCTTCCACATGGACCCGTGTGATCCGCCCTCTCACCTCCGCCGCGACGGGCACGATGGTTCCCGTAACGAACGCATCGTCGGTGCTTTCGTGCGTGATCCTGTGAACGAAAAAACGGATTCCCTGCATCCCCCCGGCCGAAAGGATCAGAATGACCGCGAAGAGGAGGAAGATCCTTTTTTTCGTATTCGGAATTGCGGATAAAAACCGGTGCAGTATTGAATTCCGGCCGGCTCCGCTTTTTCCCTTTTTCGACGAGGTCTCCATCATTTGTTACAGCTGCTTTTCGATATTCTCCACGACATGCTTGAGCGTCTTCCGGAATGATTCGATTTCCTCCGGACCGAGCCCCGCATATCGGCTTTTCCATGTCCTTACGATGATCGGGGCGATCCGCTCCAGAATCTCCCTGCCCGCGTCCGTCAGAAAGAGAAGATTCGCCTTTCTGTTCTTTTCGTCCGCTCTTCTTTCGATCAGTCCTTTCCGGACCAGCAGCCGCACGATCCGTGTCATGTTGGGGCGATCCTTGAACGATTTTTCGCCCAGCTGTCTCTGGTTCATTCCTTCGCGCTCCCGGAGCATGACCATCACGCTCAACTGTTCGGGGGTCACATCGAACCCTTCCTTCTGAAGGACTTTGCGCTGTTGCGCGAGACCCTGAATGTAGGCGCGGTAAATCAGGAAACTGAGCGTTTCACGATAGGACGGTCTTTTGTTCATGCGCAGGTCCTCTCGATGATTATATGTTGTCATGACAACATATAGCGTTTTTGCATTCGCCTGTCAAATGAAATCCATCGATCCCGCGAGGCCCGGTCCGGGCGTCGGGAAAGGGGGTGATTTCGTTCTAAAGGCGGGGGTCGGAAGCGGGCCTTTCCGGGTGATGAAAACGGGAGGCCGCTTTCGTCAGCGGTCTGTTTCCTTTGCAGGGAAGGGATCGGGATGGCTCGAGGAGGCGCAGATTTTCGGTTCCCCGGGCATGGGCGGTTTTATCGGGAGAGGTATCGGAAACGATGCCCAAACATCACCGGACGGTTCCTTGCGGAACGAACCATGTGAAAACGGGTGTGGAAGTCTCTTCTTTTGGGGGGCCTTGGAGGAAATGCGTTTTTTTCAGGGAACGGGCATACCGGAAATTTCCCGGGACACCCCTGTCGATTCCGTCGGGTGACGGCCTGGTACTCGGTCTTTCCTCCCGGTGAAGGCGGAGAATCCGTTTTCCCGATGCGTCCCGGCGGGGGCCGCCGCCGGTGCGGCGGTCCCCGCCGGGACCGTACGGTCTATCCCTTCAGTTTCCTGTAGAGGTATTTCCCCATGTTCCGGAAGATTTCCTGAATCTGTTCCGCGCTTGCCTCCGCGGGGATGTGAATCTCGATGTTCATGTTCACCGGCATCGGTTCCGAAGGCCGGACCGGGGCGACTGCCGCCGCCTTTTGACGTCCCGGTTTTCCTTTTCCCTTCACGTCCGCTCCGGCGGCGCTCATCCTCGCCGTCCCGCCCGCTTTCTTTGCCGGACCGGCGGGCCGTTCCCGCTTCTTGGATAGATCCGCTTCCGCCAGAAGCGTGTAGAACGACGCCATTCTCTTCACCGCGCTGGTGCCCGCCTTCGTCCTTTCGCTGAACCAGGCCTCCACGGCCTTTCTGTCCGTTCCGGGATTCGGAATGGCATTGATCAGGTCCTTCGGGTAGATGGCCGACACGATCCGCGCGCACACTTCCCCGTACTTGGCGTCATCGATCCATTCCGATGCCGCCCCCAGCACGTTTCCCTTCTCGTCGATGAAGCCGACGGCCTTCAGGTAGGGAAGGACGTTCACCCGGACGGAATCGGGTTTTGTTTTCAGAACGTTGGACAAGGAAATATCCGTCAACGACTTCGGGACTCCCTTCTGAAACTTGTTTCGAAGCGACCACCAGTGGATTGCCGGCAACATCGGGAAGGTTGACTTCTTCTGTTCTTCCATGGCATGACTCCCTTTCTTTTTCAGTGTAACAGGATGTTCCCGACATGTACGATCGGGACGCGATTCCCACCGCCCCTCCCGACGGCAGATAAGGTTTCCTCATGGAAACACATCTATATAATATGCAACTCACAGCATATATATTTTATACTTAATATTCTATAACATAAAGTTTCTTCCGTCACAAATATTTTTTCAAGGTTTGTCCGGGAAGTATGCCGCGCTCGATTCGTGAGACGCCAAATTCCTATTTTTTAAAGGCGGGCTGAAGTTATGGGGCGCCCGTTTCGGGATCCCATCCGAACGCGCGCCAGTATTCCTTTTTCAGTGCTTCGAGGTCGACCGTGCGGTTCCGGTTGGCACCCCTTTTCTGGGGCGGTTGTCCCAGGGCGCGGGGGGGGACGGTGACGGACCGGGGGGCCACGCCGTGGCGGAGATTGAACCGCTGCTTCGCCGTCTGGATCCGCTTCCCGATTTCCATGGTTTCCGTCGCAGTCCTCTCGCGGCCCGTGACGGCGTTGAGCCATTCGAACACGGGGATCCGGTGGGCCCCGAGAAAAAGGCCGAAGAGGCAAAGCCCGGCGCTGTTCGCCACATTCATGTACTTGCTGCAGGCCGCCGCCATGGCCGCCTTTTCCGGGGCTTCTTCGTAACGGGACTTTTTCGGGTAGAGGAGCGGGGGCCGGGGCAGGCCGGGAACTTTCCGCCAGAGCTGGAACATCTCGTAATAGAGCCATGCGCCGGTGGTGTGCCGTCCGGGGGCGGGCTCGGCGGCGTAATGCAGCGCGAATCCGGGATCGTTTCTGCCGTCGTGCATGGGAAGTTCCTGCCCTCCGGCATGCATGGCCAGGGCGCCGGCCCCGCCGCCGATTCTTTCCGCCGCCTTTTTCACCCCGTCGGCGAGGACGTCGCCGATTCCTTCCCTGCGGATCATGCGGTACAGGAGGGCGATGACGGCATCGGCGTTTCCCCATGCGAGGTCGATCCCGTCCAGGTCGGATTTCGTCAGGATCCCCTGTTCCATGCATTCCATGGCGAAAGCCACCGTGGCCCCGGCGGAGATGGTGTCCATTCCCGCCCGGTTCAGAAGCTCGTTGATATAGAAGATGCTGTCCCCGTCCGTGTTCAGGCACAGCGGGCCGAAAGCGGTTACGGTCTCGTACTCCGGCCGGTGGGAGCGGGTGAATTTTCCCCTGAGGGAGGAAACGGCGCCGCAACCCAGGGGGCATGAATAACAGTGATACCGGACGACCTCCGTCTTCCGGAAGACGTCCGGATCGATCGACCGGGAGCGGTCGAAAGGATAGTCCTCGTTGCTTCCCGCCCAGTTTTTCACCGGGGCGTCCCCCATTTCGACGGAGGCGCGGTTCATGCTTACGGTGCCCCATTTGCGGAGGAGGGAATTGTAGAAAAGACCGTCCTGGGCCGCCTGGAGGGGCATGACCCGAAACAGGGTCCCCACGCGGGACATGACCGGTCCCGCCGGCAGGGGGATCTTGAGCGAGACCCAGCGGCTGCAGGATTTGCTGAGCCGTTTCACCGCCTCGCGATCGAACACGGAAACCCGCCGGTTGCCCGAAAGGACGAGGGCTTTGAGGTTTTTCGATCCCATGACCGCTCCGAGCCCGGACCGGGCGGCCATCCTGCCCCCGTCATTGGCGATGCCCGCGATGAGGGATCGTTTCTCCCCCGCCGGTCCGATGGCGGCCACGACCGATTTTTTTCCCTTTCCTCCGCCGGCGAGGAGGGTTTCCGTTTCCACCGTGTCCATTCCCCAGAAGCGGCCGGCGTCCCTGAGCTCCGCTTTCCCGTCCCGCAAGTCGAGATAGACGGGGTGGTCGCTCGCGCCGCGGAAAAAGATGCCGTCGTAGCCGCACTGCTTGATGGCCGGGGAAAAGTTGCCGCCGCAGTTCGCGTCTCCCCAGCCCCCCGTGAGGGGGGACTTTCCCGCCACGGTCCATCTTCCGGCGAAGAGGCATCCCGTTCCGGTGAGAAGACCGGGCGTGAAGGCGAGGATGTTGTCCGCCCCCATGGGGTCCGCGCCGGGGGGGATCCTTTCGAGAAGCATCCGGCTTGCCAGGCCCGGGCCGTAGAGGCCTTCGTCATACACGGCTCCGGGGAGAACTTCCTCGTCGATGACGCCCGTGTCGAGGTCCACGACGAGGATCCTTCCCATGTATCCACCCGGGAGGGCGCCGCTTCTATTCATTTTCCCCTCCTGACGGTGCAGCGGTGTGCCTTCAGAATGCCTTTTGGAGAATGCCCAGGGCGTCCTCGTACGTGACTTCCCCGGGATTGTACAGAAGAGCGCCGTCGTTGATCGCCGTCCTGGCGATCGCCGGCAGCATGTCCTCCCCGACGCCCGCGTCGCGAAGGCGCAGGGGAAGCCCCGAGATGCGGTTCAGCTTCCGGAGGAGGTTCCGGACGAGGGAAATGGTGCTTTCCGCCTGCTCTTTCGGGTCGAGAAAGCCGGAGGCCCCTCCGAGGTGAAAGGACAGCTCCGCCATGGGTTTCGCGGAGACGTCGAGATTGTGCTCCATGCCCCAGGGGAGAAGAAGGGCGTTGGCCGTTCCGTGGGGGACATGGCCGACGGCCCCGGCGGCATGGGCGAGGGCGTGGACCACCCCCACCATGGAATTGGAAAAGGCGATGCCCCCGAACAGGGCGGCGTTGGCCATGGCGAAGCGGGCCTCACGGTCCCGGCCGTCCTCGGTGGCCCGGACCAGGAAGCGCCGGACCAGATCGACGGCGAGGAGGGCGAAGGCGTCGGAAAGAGGGTTCTTCTGGACGGAGAGATAGGCCTCCACAGCATGGGTGAGGGCGTCCATCCCCGTGGACGCCGTGATCCGGGGGGGCATGGTCAGGGTCATCCGCGGGTCCAGAACGGCCACCCGGGGATACAGCTTGTCGGAAACGAAGGACATCTTGACGTTGTTTTCCTCGTTGAAGATGACCGCCACCCGGGTCGCCTCGGAGCCCGTCCCCGCCGTGGTCGGAACGACGATCAGGGGGGTCAGGTCCTTCCGGATCCGTTCCGCGCCCTGGAGATCGAGGAGGTCGTTCGTCTCCCCGGAAAGGACGATGGCGGCGCCCTTGGCCGTGTCGATGGCGCTTCCGCCGCCGACGGCGATGAAACAGTCGCATTTCTGTTCCCGGAAGAGATCGGCGAGCCTGTTCGCGACGCGGTTGCTCGAATCGGTGGGGACCTCGTCGAAGACGTGGCCGATCCGGCGGTCCGAATCGGCGAAGGCGGCTTCCAGAAAGGAAAGGAGGCCGGCGCCGGCCACGCCCCGGTCCGTGACGACCATGGCGCGGGACACGTCGAGGAGGGTCATTTCGAAGGGGATGTAGCCGAGGGCGTTGTCCCCCGAAAGGATTTTCACGGGGCAGTAAAACTGGTAGTAGGCGGGAAGCATGTCGTCCTTCCTTTCATGGAGGGGTTTTTCTCCCGAATCCCCGGCGGACCAGGATGCAGGCCACGGCCCCCCAGACCTTCCCTCTCAGGATCAGGCGCCTGAAATCGAAAGGGGGGGGACGTTTGAGGATTCTCTTCAGGATGAAACCCGGGAACAGATGAGTTTCCACCGAGATGAGCGCCCGGCTCAGTTCCATGGCGCCGGAAATGCTGCCGTTGACGAGGATCCGGCTTTCCGCGACGGCATGATGGGATCCCATGAGTCCGGAGAAGACGGGAAGGGCGGCATCGAGATTCTTGAAGAGGAAGGAAACCCGGGGGGAGCGGAGTCCTTTTCCGAGATACCGGACGCGGCCGTCCTCCCGGACCAGTGTGATGGCCGGGCCTTTGGGGAGCACCCCCAGGGCGAAGGTCCTGCCCTCCTCCCAGGAGGCGAGTTCCTCCCGCAGTTCGGGGACGCGGACGGAGGCCGCTTCGAAGGCGGCGGCGAGGACGGAAAGCAGAAAGTCGAGATACCGGTACTTGCCCCACGAACAGAGTTTCAGCGTCCAGGGCAATCCCCTGAATTTTCTGAACCCTTTCCGCAACGCCGTTTCCACGAACGATCCCCCCCGGGGCACCCCGCCGGATATGAATGCACGGCTCTTATTCTACAGGATGGACCCCGGGATTTGCAAAGGATTTCCACCCGGTCGGGAATTCTTACAGCTGGTCCTTCCGCAGTTCCTCCGCCGTCCTGGGGGAAAGGTAAGCGGGGGCGATGTCGAAGACCGTTTTCGCGCCGGTGATCCCTTCCGCGTTCAGCCGGTGCGCCGCACGGGCGTAGGCCAGAAGAACGCTTGCCGTGAACGCCGGATTGCTTTCCAGCCTGAGGCTGAATTCGACGGCATGGCCGCTGCCGTCCCCCGTCCTGCCCGTCCGCATGACGAAGCCGCCGTGGGGCATCTTTCCGTGTTTCCGGTTCATTTCCTCCTGGGAAATGAAGGTCACCTTTGTGTCGTAATCGGAGAAATAATTGGGCATGGTTTCGATTTCCCGGCGGATTCGATCCAGATCCGCCCCCTCTTCGGCGACGACGTAGCAGTCCCGGAGATGTTTTTCCCGGGCGGAGAGCACCGGCTCCTCCCCGGAACGGACCCTCTCGACGGCCTTCTCGATGGGAAGGGTGTACTGCCTGCCGTCCAGGATGCCCTTGACGCGCCGGATGGCGTCCGAGTGTCCCTGGCTCACGCCGGGCCCCCAGAAGGTGTAGGCCGTTCCCGAAGGCAGGACCGCTTCCTCGATGACCCTGAGAAGGGAGAAAAGGCCGGGATCCCAGCCCGTCGAGATGACGGCCGTCTTTCCCGCATTCACCGCCGCCCCGTCGACCTCCCTGAAATATTCGGGGATCCGCGCGTGGGTGTCGTAGCTGTCCACGGTGTTGAAGAGGGCGGCCATCCGGGGGCCCTGTTCGGGAAGATCGGTCGCCGAGCCCCCGCAAAGGACGGCCACGTCGATCCGGTCCGTGTATTGCGCCGCCCGGTCCAGCCCGTCGACGGCGACGCCGGGGGTGGGGGGCGTTATCGATGCGGGGTCCCTCCGGGTCAGGATGACCGCGAGATCCATGTCCGTGTTCTGCCGAACCGCCTGTTCGACCGCCTTTCCCACGTTGCCGTAGCCAACGATGCCGATCCGGATTTTTCTCATTTTCCTTCCTTTCTTTTGAGATTCACGCCCCCGTGGAACGGATGCCGTCACAACATGCCTTCGAACGGCGGCTTCGAAAAAAAAGTTCGTGGACCGCGCTGTCCCGCATCGCTCTTCCCTGCGGCGCGTCCCCGGCACGCAAGGATCCCGGGCGTCGGGGGCCGCGGCTCCGGAGCGTGTCCCTTGCCGTTCGAGGACCCGTTGCCCGGAGCTTTTCCGGGTTTGTCATTGAATGGGAGTTCTTAGGAAAAAGTTACTTTTCTGTCAAGAAAAAACCGCCGGCGGGGCTTCCGGCGTGTTACTGCGATACCATGGATACCATCATGTCGTGAAAAAGCTCGGCGGCGAGGCAGGTCTGGACAAAGGAGATGGATTCCTCGGGGGCATGGGCCTTCTCCAGTTGTCCCGGACCCAGAATGATGGGCTTCACCCCCGCCTCCCACAGAATGTTCGCGTCCGAATGGCTCCGGAAGACTTCCGGTTGCCAGGGAAGGGAATGGACCATGAAGGCCTGTCTGAGGCTGTCCACGACGGGGCCCTTCTCGGGCAGGGAGAACCCGCCGTGAAGGGTCGTGAAACGGAGGGACAGGTCGGGGTGGGGATGCTTTTGCCGATACTTTTCGACGATTTCTTCCAGCTCCAGGGTGATGTCTCCGATGGGAGCGTCCGGCGGCAGGTGGGAGTCGATCCATGCCTCGCACCGGTCCGGCACGACGAAGCCCTCGGGGGAGCTGAAAAGGTCCCGGATATTGTAAATCAGCTCGGGCCGTTTCTCCTCGTGGTAACGGGAAAACTCGATGAGGATCCGCAGCAGGGTTTCCACGGGACTCTGCCCGGGGCTGGCCAGGGAGGCGTGTTTTCTCTTTCCTCCCGTGACGACCTGCGTCTCGATGTAGCCGTACTCGCCCAGGCATGGCCGAAGATCGGTGGGCTCGGCGATGACCGCCCAGGGGAAATGATAATCCCGGACCAGTTCCTGCGCCCCGTCCCCCTCCTCTTCCTCGCCCACCACGAGGGCGAGCGCGACGGGAAGCCTCCCCCGTAGACGCTCGTGGGCGCCCAGATACGCCTCGATCATGGCGGCGCAGCCGCCTTTCATGTCCGCCGCCCCGAGCCCGAAGATCTCGTCGTTCTCCTCCTCGTACTCGTAGCTGTCCAGGTCGTAAGCGGAAACCGTGTCCAGGTGGCCGACGAAGACCATGCGGATGTCCATGTCCGGCGGGATTACGAGGAGATTGTACCGGCTGTCGTCCACTTCCTGCCGGGTGACGGGAAGGCCGCTCCGCTTCAGGTAGCCGGAGAGGTAGGCCAGAATCTCCTCCTCCTTGCCCGAGGGGCTGTAGATGTCGATGAGCCGGCGGACCAGCTTCCGGAGGCGCGGGCGCTGGACGGCTGTAAAGAGTTCAGCGGTCATTGGGTCTCGTTTTTCCGTTCGCCTTCTCCTTCAATTGCTTGAGCTTGGCGGCGAGATTGAGGGTGAGGTACAGGTGCTCCTGGGGGCTCCCGAAGCCGAGTTTCCGGAAGAAATGAAGCGCTTCCAGGTTGTCCGCCTCGGTGTCGACGAGGAGCATCCGGACGCCCTCCTGGAGCATGACGTCCGTGAGCTGGTGGAAGAGCTTCGTCGCGATGGCGTACCTGCGGTACGCCGGGTCGATGCCGAGCCAGACCATGAGGCCGTATTTCCAGGCGGAGTGGCTTTTCGTCACCGTCGTTCCGAGGACGAATCCGACGAGCTTTCCCGTTTCCTCCTCCTCCGCGACGAAACACAGTTCCGGGTCGCTCTGGTACAGTTGGATCACCTCGAAGTCGTCCCAGGTCCGGTAAAGGTTCGGCACTTCCTGCGCCTTGAAGAGCTTTTCGCCGAGATGAAAAACGTGCGCGATGTCGTCGATTTCCATTTCCCGTAGGGTGATTTCCGGTTTTTTCCTGCGACTTCCTGGGTCGTCGCTTTCCCTGTTTTTCATGAAATGTTTGGAACTCCTCGAATGATATGATTTTTCCGATCAATATAAAGAAGGCCCCCGGGACTGTCAAGGGAGGAGTGCCGGGTACCGCGCCGTTCCCGAAAAAAAATGGTAGATATTTTCCCTGTTTTATATTAGGGATCATGATTTAAATAACTTGAATCAGGATGGTTACGGATTCATGAGATTCGATATCGCGAAAAGCGGCAACAGCCTGACCTATGAAATCAGGAATATCGTCGGTGTTGCCAACAGACTGGAGAAGTGCGGCGTCAAGGTGGTGTGGAAAAATATCGGCGATCCCGTCCACAAGGGGGAGAAAATCCCGGACTGGATGAAGGAAAGCCTGATCGAGATCCTCCGGGAAGACAGTTCCTACGCCTATTCCCCGACGAAGGGGGTGGACGCCACCCGGGAATTCCTGGCGGAGCAGGTCAACCAGCGGGGCCGGGTCAAGATCACGAAGGATGACATCATCTTCTTCAACGGCCTGGGGGACGCCATCGCCAGGGCGTACAGCGCCATCCGGGTGGACGCCCGGATCATCATGCCCGAGCCCACGTACTCGACCCACTTTCTGGCGGAGGTGCACCACGCCTCCTTCCCCGCCAACACGTACCGGATGAATCCCTACCGGAACTGGCAGCCCGACTTGGCGGAACTCGAGCGGAAGGTGAAAAGCCACCGGACCATCGTCGGCGTCCTGGTGATCAACCCGGACAACCCGACGGGATTCGTCTATCCCCGGGAAACCCTGAACAAGATCATGCGGATCGCGAAAGAGAACGACCTTTTCGTCGTCTTCGACGAGATCTATCGCAACATCGTTTACAACGGCCAGGAATCCGTTCCCCTGTCCGACATCATCGGGGACGTTCCCGGCTTCAGCATGAAGGGGATTTCCAAGGAATTTCCGTGGCCCGGCGCCCGGTGCGGATGGATCGAGGTGTACAACGCCGACAAGGACCCCTCCTTCGAGCGGTACGTCAACGCCATCCTGGCCCAGAAGATGGCCGAGGTCTGCTCGACCACGCTTCCCCAGCTCGCCATCCCGCGGCTCATGAGCCATCCCGAGTACCGGGGGTACCTGGACAAAAGGATCGTCCACTACGAGAAACTGTCCAACATCGCCTACAATATCTTCCGGGACGTTCCGTACATCGTGGTGAACCGGACGAACGGGGCCTTTTACATGACCGTGGTCTTCAACGAGGCGGCCATCAACGAGCGGCAGAAACTCCACATCGAAAAGGCGCCCATCCGGGATTTCGTGGAAAAAATCGTGGACTGCAAGATCGAAAACGACAAGCGGTTCGTCTATTATCTGCTCGGCGCCACGGGGATCTGCGTGGTTCCCCTCACGTCCTTCTTCACCCACATGCCGGGATTCCGGATCACTCTTCTCGAGAAGGACGAGGGGAAATTCGAGGAAACGGTGAAAATCATCGCCGAGAAAATCGTCGAGTACATCGAGTCGACGAAGGTGCACTGAACCGTTTCTATTTCCGCTTCGGTTTTCGCTGCCGGTCGAGAATCTCCTCGGCCACCCGGACGGCTTCCACGCCGTCCCTGGCGTAGCGTGCCCCGATGGATTCGGCGTAGGACGGCGTCACCACCGCCCCCCCCACGAGGAAGGGACAGTCGATTCCTTTCTCCTTCGCCTTTCGGATCACCTCTCCCATCCGGACCATGGTCGTCGTCATGAGGGCGGACAGGCCCGCAAGAACGGGCCGGACCCGCCGGATTTCGTCCAGGATCCGGTCCGCGGCGACGTCCTTTCCGAGATCGACCACGTCGAACCCGTGGTTTCCCAGGAGAAGGGAGACGATGTTTTTCCCGATGTCGTGAATGTCCCCCTCGACGGTGGCCATGACGATCCTCCCCCGGGACGCCTTTTCGCCCTCCGCCGACCGAAGCTCCGGTTCCAGGAACGCGAGCCCCCGCTTCATCGTTTCGGCGCTTGAAAGAAGCTGGGGCAAAAAGTATTTTCTCTTTTCGAAAAGATCCCCCACCCGGCTGATGGCGGGGACCATGGATTGCTCCACGAGTGTCTGCGGGGGGATTCCTCCGCCGAGCGCCTTCTTGAGGAGGGGAACGATCTCCTCCCCCCGTCCTTCGAGAACGGCCGAGAAGACCGCCTCGCCGTCGGACACGGCCTTCCCGGGACCGGGTTTCTTTTCCTCCGTTCCGGTTCCGGAAAAACGGGACACGTACCGCCTGGCCTCCCGGTCCCTTTCCAGGAGGGTGTCCGCGGCGGCCCCCAGGGCCATGACCTCCTCCGATCCGGGATTGGCGATGACGAATTTCACGCCCCGTTCCACCGCCATGGCGAGAAAGGCCCCGTTGAGCCACTTGCGCTCGGGCAGGCCGAAGGACACGTTGGAAAGCCCCAGGATGGTCCGGCAACGGAAGGATTCCGACGCCCAGCGGACGGTCTCCAGGGTTTCCCGGGGCCCCCGGGGACGGGTCGACACGGTCATGACGAGCCCGTCGACGATCAGGTCTTCCCGGGTGTAGCCGAATTTCCGGGCCTCTTTCCAGATCTTCCGGACGATCGCCTGCCGTTCCCGCGAGGTTTCGGGGACCCCCGTCCCCTCCAGAGGAAGGAGGATGAAGGGCGCCCCGTAGCGGGCGGCCACGGGGAGAATCTTCAGGAGCTTCTCCGATTCCCCGGAGATGGAATTGAGGAGGGCCCTGCCCGGGTAAAGCCTAAGCGCCTTTTCGATGGCCTCCGGGTCCGACGAGTCGATGACCAGCGGCAATTCGCTCGTCCGGGCGAGGAAGGAGACCATCTCCGGAAGGAGTCTTTTCTCGTCCACGCCCGGCACCGCGGCGTTCACGTCCAGGAGAAGGGCGCCCTGCCGCTCCTGCTCCAGGGCCATGGTCCGTACCGTCGCCCACTTCCCTTCCCGGAGTTCCTGCTGGAGGGCCTTCTTGCCCGTGGGGTTCAGCCGTTCCCCGACGACGATGAGCCCTTCCGTGTCTTCGAAGACGACCGTCTTCCGGGCCGAGCTCACGGCGCCCGGCGCGGTCCGGACGGGACGGGGCGGTTCCATGCCCTTCGTCGCCGCCGCCAGGGCGCGGATGTGCTCCGGGGTGGACCCGCAGCACCCGCCGATGAAACGGACCCCCAGGGAGACGAGTTCCCTCCCGTGGCGGGCGAATGCCTCCGGCCCCATGGGAAAGACCGTTTTGCCCCCGAGAAGCTCGGGCATGCCGGCGTTCGGCTTGGCGACGAGGGGAACCCTCGCGTGGCGTTTCATGGCGGCGATCCAGGGTGCCATCTCGGCCGGTCCGGCGGAGCAGTTGCAGCCCACCGCGTCGGCGCCCAGGCTCTGGAGGGTCGTCAGGGCGGTCACCGGGTCCGTCCCGTTCAGGCTCCTCCCGTCCCTCTCGAAGCTGACGGTGACCATGACGAAGCCGTCCGTCAGCTCCCGGGCGGCGATCAGGGCCGCACGGGCCTCCTGGATGTCGATCATCGTTTCGATGACGATGAAGTCCGCTTTCCCCGCGACGAGGCCGCCGATCTGTTCCCGGAAGACGGCGACGGCGTCCTCGAAGGGAAGGTCCCCGAAGGGTTCGATGAAGCGTCCCGTGGGACCCACGTCCCCGGCGACGAGCCCGTCCCTGCCGGCGGCGGCCCGGGCGAGGAGGGCGAGCTTCCGGTTGACCTCGAAGACGTCGGTGATCCCGTATTCCCCGAGCTTCGGGCGGTTCGCGCCGAAGGTGGCGGTGTAGACCGCGGCGGACCCGGCGTCCAGGTACTCCCGGTGCACGTCCCCGATGATGGCGGGGTGGTCGAGGCACCAGGCTTCCGGGCAGACCCCGGCGGGCATGCCCCGTTTCTGGAGTTCCGTTCCCGTCGCTCCGTCGAGGATGAGGATCTCCTTTCCCCTGCGTTCAAGAATGGCTTTTTTCCGTTTCATCGGAGGAGGTCTCCCGGTTTTCGATTTTCAGGATGCCCGCGACGGCGGTCACGGACTTCTCGGGAAGGAGCATGAAGCTTTCCGTCAGTTCCACGGAGAGTCTCCCGAGCCCGAGCAGGCGGTGGATCGCTTCCTGGTTTTCCAGGGCGAAATCGCCGTAGCCGGCGGAAAAGCGCCGTTTCGTCACAGTCTTCATCTCCCGGAGGAGTTTCCGGCGGTAGAAGCCGGTGATCCAGTCGAGGGCGCCGTCGACGGCCTCGCTCGCCGCGGCGTCCAGGACGGAGGCGCGGGCCATCCGGCCCTCTTCGACGGCCTTCCCGATGGCGTCCATGATTTCCCGTCCCGCCGTGGCGCCCATGAGCAGGAGGGCGTCGCTTCCCCGGAGGAAACGGGCCAGGCCGGCGCTGCGGAAAACGGTCCCGCCGGCGAGACGGATTTCCGAGGGGTCCAGGGACAGGATGGGGACCGTCAGGCCGGCGCCCCGGAGATCCATGAGGGAAAAGGCTTCCCCCAGGGCGTCCCGGATCGCTTTGCCCTGTTCCCCTCCCGGAAATTCCGTGTTCCTCCGCCGGCCGAGGCGCTTCCACACCCGGGCCTCGGGGACGGCGGCCGGGATGGAGGGGAAGAAATCGGGGTCTGCCGGGAACACGGGGTTTCGCTCCTTCGGGGGAATAGGGGAATTTCTATCAGAAATCGGAAGGGAAGGACAGGGTTTTTCAAGGGGTTCCCGCAAAGGGCATGGCGCGGGTCCCGGGCCGGTTCCCTGCCTGTCACACGTCGAGGTGAAGGATGGGAAGCCCCAGGTGCCTCCTCCCGCTTTCCCCGGGGAGACGGGTGGTTTCCCGCGCCGTGGGTTCGCCGCGTTTTCCCTTTCCGACCCGCTCGATGAGGTGGGACCCCCCGAGATGAAGGGTGTGCTTCCCGTATTTTTCGGCGAGCCGGTCCGCCGCGGCGTAGAGGCGTTCCACCTTCTCGACCCGAAGGGGGCTTTCGAAAAGGGAGTACTGGATGTTCCGGTCCTCCATGAGTTCCAGGAGAACCCCTCCCGTGGCGCGGTACCGCTGCCCCTGCCGGTAGAGGATCTCGAAGAGTTCCCGGATGATCCCGGCAAGTTCCAGGGGATAGGAGGAGGGGCGGACGAGCCTGGCCTCGAGGGCGGAGACGGAGAAGTCGTCCCTCTTGAGAAAGAGGGCGATCTTCCGGGGGGCGAGCCGGTACCGCCTCGCCTTGATGCAGGCCGACTCGACGTTCCGGGAAAGCTGCGCGAAGAGGTATTCCCTGTCCCCCGTCGAGGGGGCGAAGGTCTTCGTCTTGCTGATGGAGGCGTAGGTGCTTTTCTCCTCGGAAACCACGGGCCACACCGACTCCCCCCGGAGTTCCCGCCAGGTTTCGACGCCGGGCTTGGAAAAATGCTTCTTCACCCGGTATTCGGGAAACCGGGCGAAATCCAGGGCCGTCCGGGCCCCGAGCTTGGCGAGGAGGTTCGCCGTGGCGTGGCCGATGCCCCACACGGCCCCCGCGGGAAGGCCGTCGAGGTAGCGGGGGATCTCCCTGCCGGGGATGGCGGTGAGCCCGTCCGGTTTCCGGTGTTTCGAGGCGATCTTGGCGAGGACCTTGGAGATGCTGACGCCCGCCGTGACGGTGATTCCCAGCTCCCTCCGGACCTCCTCCCGGACGGCCTCGGCGATCGCCTCGTAGGAGCCCCGGAAGGACCTCCTGAGCCCGGTGAGATCGGCGAAGGCCTCGTCGATGGAGTACTCCTCCACCTGGGGGGTGAAACGCCGCATGATCTGGAACATGCGCCGGGAGAAGAGGCTGTAGGTTTCGTAGTCCGAGGGGAGAACCACCAGGCCGGGGCAGATCTTCTTCGCCTCGTGGAGGGGGACCCCCCGGCGGACGCCGAGCTTCTTGGCGGCGTAGCTGGCGCAGGCGACGATCCCCCGCTCCCCGCCGGTGATGAGGGGCTTCCCCCGGAGCTCGGGGTGAATGGCCTCCTCGCAGGAGGTGAAGAAGGCGTCGCCGTCGATGTGGAGAATCGCCCGGGGCCAGGAGTGGAGGCTGAAAATGCGGTCCGCCATGGGGTCCTTACCGGTGGTATTTCCGGATCACCGCGGTGACCACCCCGGCGATCCGAAGTTCGTTCCTGGGCTTCACGGGGGGATAGGCGGGGTTGGCCGCCTCCAGGGTGACCTCGGCCCCTCGCTTCCGGAAGTACTTCATGGTCCATTCCCCGTCCACCTCGGCCACGATGACGTCCCCGTTCCGGGGCTCTTTCCCCCGCTCCACGATGACCAGGTCCCCCGCCTTGATCCCCTCTCCGGTCATGGAATCCCCCCGGACCCGGAGGAGAAAGGAGGCCTCCGGACGGTCGACGAGGTACTCGTCGAAGGAGAGGATGTCCCGGAGTTCCTCCTCCGCCGGCGAGGGGAACCCCGCCGGGACCTCCCCCGCCAGGGGAAGGGAGAGGGCGCGGCCCGCGGGGTGGAGGAACCCCCGGCCGTCCTTTCTCAGGACGCCCCGGGCGAGAAGCTTCCGGACCCAGAAGTGGACCGCGCTTTTCGAGCGCAGTCCCAGGAGTTCCGTCATTTCCGAGTACGTGGGCATCCTCCGGTTCTCCCGGAAAAAACCCTCCAGGGCCCGTCCCACCGTTTCCGCCGTTCGTACGGGTTTCATGGCCGCCACCTCCGTTCCCAGAGGATAGAACGATCGTTCTATCCCTGTCAAGGGGGAAAATGGACCGCCTTTACAATCCCCGGGAATTGTACTATGAACTCCCTGTAAGTGCCGTCCTTTCCGGGGGATCGTCCTCCCGTCCGCGGGGGAGATCCGGCCCGTCCCCCGTTCCGGCGGAGGGGCCGGAGCGGCAATCCAGGCTTCGAGGTGTTTTCTGGCGCAACGGTTCATCAGGGTGCTCTCCACGGGACTGGGAAGCGGGTATTGCCCCTTCGCCCCCGGCACGGCCGGCACGATCGTGGGGATTCCCGTGTATCTCGTCTTTTCCACGTTTCCCTGGCCGGTTCTCCTTCTTTCCGTGACCGCCCTGTCCTTTCTCGCCGTGTACGTTTCCGGCGAGGCGGAGCGGATGTTCGGGGAAAGGGACCCTTCCGCCGTTGTCATCGACGAGATCGCCGGGCTGCAGGTGGCCCTGTTCCTCGTTCCGCCGTCCGTCTTTTCCGTCGCCGCGGGGTTTGTCCTCTTCCGGTTCTTCGACGTGGTCAAGCCCTTTCCCGTGCGGGCCTGCGAACGGCTGCCGGGGGGCTGGGGCATCGTGGCGGACGATCTGGCGGCCGGTCTTTACAGTGTTCTGGTTCTTCAAGTGCTGATCCGCGTTCTGTAGGCGGGAAGGAGGAGGATTTGTGAAAATCGGGATTCTCGTCGTGGGGGACGAACTGACCCGGGGCATGGTCCAGGATGCGAACGCCTCCTATCTGGCCCCGATCCTCCAGGAGGAGGGGTGGGAGGTTTCCTTCATCGCCGCCTCGGGAGACGGGGGGGAGGACATCGCCACGGCGCTCCGGTTTCTTCTGTCCCATTCCCGGGCGGTGATCGTCACCGGCGGCCTGGGCCCCACAGCCGACGACCGGACCACCGAATCCCTGGCCCGGGCTTTCGGCCGGGGATGCTTCCGGGACGAAGAGGCCCTCCGGCGGATCCGGGAGCGGTTCGACCTGCTGGGGATTCCCTGGACGGAAAACAACGCGAAGCAGGCCGATTTTCCCGAGGGGGCCGTGCCCGTCCCGAACCTCGGGGGGACGGCCTGGGGATACGTCCTGGAGGACGAAGGAAAAACCGTCGCCGTTCTTCCCGGCGTTCCCTCGGAAGTGCGGCGCATGTTTCCCGAGGGCGTCCTGCCCCTCCTGAGGGAGCGGCTTTCCGGGGGCGGGAAGGGGCCGCTCAAGCGGACCCTGAAGTTGTTCGGGATCAGCGAGTCCCGGATCGACGAGGTTCTCGCGGGCGTCGATTTCGCGAGCCTCGGGATTTCCCTGGGCTTTTACCCCCGGTTTCCGGAGAACCACCTGGTCCTCACCTCCCGGAACTCCGACCGGGCGGCGGAACGGAACCTGGAAGAGGCGGTGGAACGGGTCCGCCGGAGCCTCGGGCAGTACATCTTCGCCCGGGACGAGGAAACCCTCGAGGGGGTCGTGGCGTCGCTCCTGTGGGAGCGGAAACGGACCCTCGCCGTGGCCGAGTCCTGCACGGGGGGGCTGGTGGCGGACCGGCTCACCGACGTTCCCGGGAGTTCGGCCTACTTCGAGCGGGGCCTCGTCGTGTACAGCAACGCTTCCAAGGAGGAGATGCTTCACGTTCCCGCCGCCGTACTGGAGGCGCACGGGGCGGTGAGCGAGGAGACGGCCCGGGCCATGGCGGAGGGGGTCAGCGCCCTGGCGGGGACCGATCTCGGCCTTTCCACCACCGGGATCGCCGGTCCCGGGGGAGGGACGGACCTGAAGCCGGTGGGAACGGTGTTCGTCGCCGTCGCGGGGGAGAGGGGGACGGTGTGCCGGAAATTCCGGTTCCGCTGGAACCGCCGCAGGATCAAGGAAATTTCCGCCCTTTGGGCCCTGGAGATGCTGAGACGATATCTTGAGGGAGAATGACGATGGAAGCGCCGAAACCGGTCAGAAGCTTTCTGGCGATCGAGGTGTCCCCGGAAGTCCGGCAGAGGATCGGAAGGATCCAGGAACGGCTCGGAATGTACCTGAAGGGCATCCGGTGGACCCACCCGGAAGGGATTCACTTGACGCTCAGGTTTTTTGGCGATATCTACGAGAGGGACATCGCCGCCATCGCCGGGGCGGTCGAAGGCAGGGCCGCCGCGGAGGCACCGGTGAATCTCCGGGCGGGGGGTCTGGGAGCCTTTCCGAACGCCGACCGGGCACGGGTTCTCTGGATCGGGCTTGACGGCGATCTTGAGAGACTGTCCCGTCTCCAGAGGGACCTGGACGGGGCGTTCGAGGGACTCGGGTATCCCCGGGAAAAACGGTCCTTCAAACCTCACCTCACCCTGGGCAGGGCGCGGGGGGAGCGGATTCTCGGGGTCCAGGACGTCCTGAGGAGAGGGGAATCCCATCAGGCCGGCTCCTTCGAGGCCGGAGCGCTGGTTCTCTTCCGAAGCGAACTGAAACCGGGCGGCGCCGTATACACGAAAATAGCCGAGTTTCCCTTTCTTCGGTCCGGAGAGGGGACGCCGGCCGGGGCGGCGGGAAAATGAGGACGCCCACGCGACGGGACCCGGGGTCGCGGCGACGAGCGGATTCCGGCTTCCGCCGGATGGAAGATGACACGAAATCGCCGCGTCCGGCGATTTCCTCGGAACGACCGACAACACATTCAAGGGGGATCGAAATGGTTTCCGACATGGATCGGCAGAAAGCGGTGGATCTGGCCATCACGCAGATCGAAAAACAGTTCGGCAAGGGCGCCATCATGAAACTCGGAGGCGCGGACGCCGTTCTCGAAATCCCCGCCATTTCCACGGGATCCCTCGGCCTCGACCTGGCCCTCGGCGTGGGGGGGCTCCCCAGGGGAAGGGTCGTGGAGATTTTCGGTCCCGAGTCGGGCGGAAAGACGACCCTGGCCCTCCACGTGGTGGCGGAGGCGCAGAAGAAAGGGGGGCTCGCGGGGTTCGTCGACGCGGAGCACGCCCTGGACGTCACCTACGCGAAGAAGATCGGCGTCAACACCGATGAGCTTCTCGTGGCCCAGCCCGACACGGGGGAGCAGGCCCTGGAGATCGCGGAGGTGCTGGTCCGGAGCGGCGCCCTGGACGTCCTGGTCATCGATTCCGTGGCCGCCCTGGTCCCCCGCGCCGAACTGGAGGGGGACATGGGGGACGCCCAGATGGGACTTCAGGCGAGGCTCATGTCCCAGGCCTTGAGGAAGCTTACGGGAAGCATCAGCAAGTCGAAGACGACGGTCATCTTCATCAATCAGATCCGGATGAAGATCGGAACCTTTTTCGGGAACCCCGAGACGACCACGGGGGGAAACGCGCTCAAATTCTATGCCTCCCAGCGTCTGGACATCCGCAAGGTGGGGACGCTCAAGCAGGGGCAGGACGTCATGGGAAGCCGGGTCCGTGTGAAGGTCGTGAAGAACAAGGTGGCCCCGCCCTTCAAGGAGGTGGAGTTCGACCTTCTCTTCGGCGAGGGGATCTCGAAGGAGAACGAGATCATCGACATGGGGGCGGACCAGGGGGTCGTCGAAAAGAGCGGCGCCTGGTACTCCTACCGGGGAGAGCGGCTGGGACAGGGCCGGGACAACGTGCGCACCTATTTCAAGGAACACCCGGAAATCTGCGCTCAGGTGGAGGACGAACTCCGGGAGCGGCTGGGAATGAAGAAGGCCGAGACGAAAGAGAAGAAGGAGAAGAAAGAGGGCTGAGGTGGCGAAGGGGGCCACGCCCTTCGAGGAAGGGAAGAACCAGGCGGTCCGATTCCTGCTTGTCCGTCCCAGGAGCGTCCATGAACTCCGGACAAAACTGCTCGGGAAGGGCTTCCGCCGGGATACGGTCGACGAGGTGACCGCCTGGCTCGAGGAGAGGGGGTACCTGAACGACCGTTCCTTTGCGGCGGGCATGGCCCGGACCCTGGCGGTGCACCGCCTCTGGGGGGACTTCCGGATCCGCATGAGCCTCCGGGAACGGGGCATCTCCCCGGACATCGCCGACGAGGCCCTCCGGGAGGCGCGCCGGGAGCTGGGGGAGGGGGAGGCCGTCCGTAAATACATCCAAAAAAAATATGGAAAAACCATCGAATCCGATATAAATTCAAAAGAATTTACTCCGGGGGAAAAACGACGATTGTTCCGGAGCCTCTCCAGCAGGGGCTTTCCCGGGGGACTGATTCTTGAAATCATCAGAATGCCGAAGGAGGATGTGATTCATGACGGGGAGTGAAATCCGGGAGAAGTTCCTGCAGTTTTTCAAGGACAGAGGGCATGCCGTTGTCTCGAGTTCTTCGCTCATTCCCAAGGATGATCCGACCCTCCTTTTCACCAACTCGGGGATGGTTCAGTTCAAGAACCTGTTTCTGGGGAAGGAGGACCGGGGGTACAGGCGGGCGGCCTCCTCCCAGAAATCCGTCCGGGCGGGCGGCAAGCACAACGACCTGGAAAACGTGGGCTACACCGCCAGGCACCACACGTTTTTCGAGATGCTGGGAAATTTCTCCTTCGGCGATTATTTCAAGAAGGAAGCCATCGCGTGGGCCTGGGAGTTTCTCACCGGCGTCATGGGGCTTCCCAAGGAGAAGATGCTCATCACCATCTACCGGGACGACGACGAGGCCTTCAAACTCTGGAACGGGGACATGGGGATCCCGGCGGACCGGATTTTCCGGCTCGGCGAAAAGGACAATTTCTGGATGATGGGGGAAACGGGCCCCTGCGGACCCTGCTCCGAAATCATCTACGACCAGGGACCTGAAGCGGGCTGCGGCCGTCCCGAATGTTCCGTCGAGTGCGACTGCGACCGGTACCTGGAACTGTGGAACCTCGTTTTCACCCAGTTCGACCGGGATGCCGAGGGGAATCTCCACCCCCTTCCGAAGCCGAACATCGATACGGGAATGGGCCTGGAACGCCTGGCGGCGGTCATCCAGGGCGTGCAGAGCAACTACGAGTGCGATCTTTTCCGGGAGATCCTCGAGGGCATCGGCAGGCTGTCCGGCAAGCGCTACGGGAGCGGCGGAGACGGCGACGTGTCCATGCGGGTCATCGCCGACCACTGCCGGGCGGTGACCTTCCTGATCGGGGACGGGATCCTTCCGAGCAACGAGGGGAGGGGGTACGTCCTCAGGCGGATCCTGAGACGGGCCGCCCGCCACGGAAAGCTCCTGGGAATGAACAAGCCGTTTCTCCATGACCTGGTTTCCGTGGTGATCGAAAAAATGAAGAACCCGTACTCCGATCTTCCCGACAAGGAATCCTACATCCGGAAGGTGGTCTTCAACGAGGAGCAGCGTTTCATGGAGACCCTGGACGGCGGGCTTCGGATCCTGAACGAGGAGATGGAGCGGCTCAGGAAGGAGGGGAGGGACACCCTCCCCGGCGAGGTGGTCTTCAAGCTCTACGACACCTTCGGGTTTCCCACCGACCTGACGGCGGATGCGGCGAAGGCCTCGGGGTTCAAGACGGACATGGCGGGCTTCGAGAAGGCCATGGAGCTTCAGCGGGAAAAGGCCCGCGAGTCGTGGAAGGGAAGCGGCGAGGAGGCCATATCCGACGAGTACCACCGTCTGTCCGCCAAAGGGATCTCCAATAAGTTCGTCGGTTACGAGGGCGTGACGGATGCGGTGGCCCGGGTGACGGCCATCCTGAGAAAAAACGAGGAAGTCTCCGCGCTCCGTGAGGGAGAAAACGGCGAGGTCTTCGTCGACACGACCCCCTTCTACGGCGAGGTGGGCGGACAGATCGGAGACGTGGGAATCATCGAGGGGTCGGAGGCGGTTTTCGACGTCTGGGACACCCAGAAACCCCTGGACACGCTGTTCACCCACATCGGGAAGATGAAGAAGGGGGAACTCCACGTCGGGGACACCGTGGTCATGAAGGTGGACGTGCAGGCCCGGCGGGCCACCGAGGCCCACCACTCGGGGACCCACATCCTCCAGGCGGCGCTCAAAGAGGTCCTGGGGGACCATGTCAAGCAATCGGGGTCGCTCGTGAACACGGAGCGGCTGCGGTTCGACTTCACCCACTTCTCCCGGATCGAGGACGAGGAAATGGAGAAGGTCGAACGCATCGCCAACGCCCATATCCGGGACAACGAACCCGTGGTGACCCGGGTCCTCCCCAAGGAAGAGGCCTTTCAGACGGGGGCCACGGCGGTGTTCGACGAGAAGTACGGGGACGAGGTCCGTCTCGTCCAGATGGGGGATTTCAGCAAGGAACTGTGCGGCGGGACCCACGTCAGAAGGACGGGGGACCTCGGCTTTCTCAAGGTCCTCAACGAATCGTCCGTGGCGGCGGGCGTCCGGAGGATCGAGGCGGTGGCTGGCGGGGAAGCGGTGAAGTATTTCCGGAAAGTGGAAGGCGAACTCCGGAAGGCCTCGGCCCTTCTGAAAACCTCCCCCCTGGAGGTGTCCGACCGGGTGGACCGGCTCCTCAAGGCCAACCGGGAACTGGAGAAGGAGATCGCCGCCCTGAAAGGGAAGCTGGCGGCCAGGGAATCGTCCAACCTCCTGGACCGGGTGAAGGTCGTGGACGGCGTGAAGACCCTTGCCGCGGAAGTGGCCGTCGAAGACGTGAAGGCCCTCCGCGACCTGGGGGACAAGCTCAGGGACAAGATGCAGTCCGGCGTTCTTCTCCTGGGCAGCCGGGTGGGGGAGAAGGCCATGCTGCTGTGCATGGTCACGAAGGACCTGACGGGCCGCTTCCATGCCGGGAACATCGTGAAGGCGGTGGCCCCGCTCGTGGGAGGGACCGGCGGAGGCAGGCCCGACATGGCCCAGGCCGGTGGCGGAAGCCCCGACCGTCTCCCCGAGGCGCTGTCGAAATTCGAGGAGATCGTCAAGGGCTGACGAAACCGGCATCAGGCGGGTTCATCCGGTTTCCCCGTGCCTTCCGGGGAAAAGGGATCGCGGTGACGCGAAGATCCCGCCGTCGCCCGCATCGTCGCCGATCGTCTTTTGAGCAGTCTTGACGGCCTCGTAAAAAGTCCATATGCTGTGTTGCCCTTCATCCCTTGTCCCTGCGACGTACCGAAAGTACGCCTCAGTCCTCGGGAATCGGGCGCCTTGCCTGTGGAGCTTTTTACTTTGCCGTTCGAAAAAGTGTTGATTTGCCTTATTTCGAGTTCATCAGTCTTCGCATGGAATAATTGTAGCAGCCGATCTGCCAGAGGATCATCAGGAGAATGATCGTCTGGCTGGAGACGGGCAGACCCCTGTAGTCGAACAGGTATTCCTTCCGAATCGTGTCCGCCGGTTGTTCCTGCCTCGCATTTTCCAGCAGATAGAATCCAATGCCCAGCGATACTCTTCCCGTTTTGCCGTCAATGGCCTGGTCCGGCGGAACCCTGTAAAAAGAGACGTGAAAACAGGCGAGCCAGAAGAGGAAAATCAGAACGGCAAGCGATGTCAGAAAGGTCGCCTTTGTCGCCCGTCCCGTCATGGCGGCCTCGCGCTCGTCGCGCTCCCGCATGAAGGTGATCTTCGCGATCACCCGGTTCCGAAGCTCCCCGGAAACCATCAGCCGCAGACTCAGGTATAGGGTCAGCATCATCCAGACCATGATGACGAATCCGGCGAAACTGTTCAGAAGTTGAATGTAGCCGGCGCCGCCGTCGACCATGCCGCTGTCGTGACAACAGGCGAATGCGGCAAGAACGACAAGCAGGGGAAGTCCATACAGGAATACCTTCAAAAGCATCAGGTCGAGCTTCTTCACGGTTCATCCTCCTCGATCGAAAAAATATGGTTTATGTCCGTATCGAAGTAACGGGCAATGCGAAACGCCAATTCAAGAGAAGGGTTGTAGCCTCCTCCCTCGATGGCGATAATGGTCGCCCGCGTGACGCCGACTTCTTTCGCGAGCTGCTCCTGCGTCATCTTCCGTTCCGCACGGAGTACCTGAAGCCTGTTGACGATTTTGAGATGCGGGAGTGTTTTCGCCATCCATCGAACCTCTGTCGTTATCGGATGTACACTTTATTTTACATTATGTCAAGTATATTTTACTTTCCTGTTTTTTGGCGGGAACGCCGATGAGGCAGGTTGGGGCAACGGCGCGGACTTGTCGCGGTTGTGGAATGCAGCGGTATGATTTTCGACCGAAAATCCCGGAGGGTCGTCCGTCCGGAGAAAACGGTGCGGGAGGCCGCGGGCGGGCAGCGCGTCATGGTTTATCGGATTTCTTTTTCAGCAATTTCAGGCCATAGGGGCAGACCGCCGAGCAGATTCCGCAGTTGTGTCCCTTGTTGTACCGGAAGTAGTGTTCCTTTTTCCACTGATCGCAGGCCCGGGCATCCAGAATGTCATCACGGGATATCCCGGGATGCCATGCGTTGCCTTTCAAGGCCCCCGCGGGGCAGGCCTCGACACAGCGGTTGCAGCGGCCGCAGAAGCTGCGTTCGACCGGTTCTGCACAGGGGAGACCCATGTCGGTGAAAACGGTTCCCAGGCGAATCCATGGCCCGAGCCTGTGTGAAACGAGCTGGCAATTCCGGCCGACCCAGCCCAGCCCGGCCCGGGTTGCCGCGGTTTTGTGAGGAAAGTCCCCGCGGATGCGAACCGCGTCGGTTCGCTCTGAAGCCGCCAGCGGCCCTGCCCGAAACCCCCTGCCTTTGATTTCTGCCGCAAGCGCTTCCGATATCTCGTTGATGAGGTTGTTCACCCTGACGTACTCTTCGGCGTATGGCCGGTCGGGGCCGTTTTGGATGCCGGCCATGATCCGGGGATTCATGGGAACCCCCCATGAAACGGCGAAAGGAAAGCCGTGTCCCGTTTCATCCCGGGGTGTGGAAAAATTCCGAAGGTCCGCCGCGCCCCACAGGACGATCGTCCGCGCTTCCATCCATTCCGTCAGCCAGGAAGGGAAAGCGGCCGGGGGAATAAACAATTCATGCCTCCCGATTCCTGATTTTTCCCGGTGTGCCGGCCGGATCGTTCCGCTTTTGTTCTCACATGACGGTCCGAGGCGCAGGCACGCGCGTGAGGCCCCGTCACGGGTGCAACATGTCCGGTGGATGTCCCTGCCCGGCGGCGTGACCGCTGTCCCGGTTACTTCAATGCGAATTCGACCGCCGCTTCCGCATGGATCCTTGTCGTATCGAACAGCGGAACCCGGCTGTCTTCCTGATGAACAAGCAACCCGATTTCCGTACAGCCCAGAATGACGCCTTCCGCGCCCTGACCGACCATCTGTTCGATGATGCCGGCGAACTGCGCCTTGGAGCGCTGTTCTATCCTGCCGACAACCAGTTCGTCATAAATGACGCGGTGAACGATCTCCCGTTCCCGGGCATCCGGGACCTGCACGGACAAACCGAATTTCTTCGCAAGCCTTCCTTTGTAGAATTCCTCTTCCATCGTAAACCGCGTGCCCAGCAGCCCCGCTTTTCGGATTCCTGAATCCATGATCCGCTGAGCCGTCGCGTCGGCGATATGGAGGAACGGAATTTTGATATTGGCTTGTATGTCATCCGCCGCCTTGTGCATCGTGTTGGTGCAAAGGACAATGAAGTCCGCACCGCCGTTTTCCAGGTTTTTTGCCGCGTCGATCAGCATCCGGGCGGCTTCCGTCCACCGGCCCTGATGCTGGAGAATTTCCACTTCAGCAAAATCAACCGAATACATCATGCTTTTCGCCGAATGCAGCCCGCCGAGTTTCGCTCTGGTTGTCTCATTGATGATGCGGTAATACTCGATGGACGATTCCCAGCTCATTCCTCCGATGAGACCGATTGTTTTCAATGTCGTTTCTCCTCGAGGATGCGATCCGCCGAACGTCAGGCTTCACCGGAGAACGAAAGCCGTCCGGCGCATGCCCTTGTCGGACTTTTTTTCTTGAATCGAATACTGCCTGCGTCTCAATGGAATGCCGCCGTCAAGGATCCGCATGCCTTCCGTGAGACGAAGAGACCCCTCGGGCACGGGAGAACCGGATGAATCGAGCCGTCACAGGTTGATCCGGTCGATGTCGAGATACCGTGGGTCGAGATCCAGCCGGTAATGGGGACGGATCCTCCCGGAGGGTTCCTTCTTGACGACGAATTCGCGGATGGCGTATCCCGCAGCGAGATAGTGCATGAAAAGAGCCCGGCACTGATCCCGCAGCGCCTGGGCCCTTTTTCTGTCCGTTTTCAGGATCCGGTCCTGGTTGTAGGGAATTTCCACGAACAGGGGTGCTTCCGTCGCGTCGAAAACGAGGGTTTCCCCGCCCTTCTCCAGTCCGTCCGGGTCCACGACGATTTCGTTCAGTTTGTTTCTTTCGTTGATGATCGACGGGTCGTGGACGGGGAGAATCCCCTTTTCCATGCGGTCCCTGACCCGGTCCGTATTGATGAACCATTCGACGATGAACCGGTCCGTGGAGATGTTCCGGTTGAATTCGTCGTTGGTGAACACGGCGCTGTAGTAGTTGAACCCGATTTCGTGGACCTGGGCGCCCATTCTGTGAATGTAGATGTACCCGTTTCTCGACTGGAGGGGATCGTAGGTCCACCGCACCCGGGTGATGTTCCGCTCCTTCGCGCTCCTGTAAAGCGCAGCGAGGATGGCTTCGCCGATGTTCTTGTCCCGGTAGAGCCGGTCGACCCCCATCCGGGCCCCGTACCAGAACGGTCCTCTCTCGTCGAAATCCGCGAAGAGGGCGGCGAAGCCGACGGGCCGGTCCCCCTGGTACCACGAATCCTCCCGTGCCATCTCCGCTTTTTCCTCCGGCGGGAAAACCCCTTCGTCGAAGGCGGTCAGGATGAGACCGTTGGTCAGATAGGCAAGTTCGAAGTAAAGCATGGGCGCGTTGACTTCCCGGTAGCCTTCCCTGCTCCAGACGCGCTTTTCCAGTTCAACGACGTCGTTCAGGACGGACTGGCGGAGATAGGTCTCCACCCGGATCTTTCCGCTGCGGAATGTGGTCATGCCCTGTCCCCCTCCGGGAGTCGTCTCCCCTTTGACGGTTTCGTAAAAAATCCATATGCCGCGTTGCCCTTCATCCCTCGTCCCGGCGGGGCGCCTCAAGTACGCCTCGGTCCCCGGGATTCGGGCGCCCTGCCCGTGGAACTTTTCCTGTGCCGTTCGAAAAAGTGTGATGGTGACTTTTTACGATTTCGCCCTGTTTCTTTATGTCGAAAAGCGGCGCCTTCTGTCAAGGAGTTCCTCTATCAGGATCCGCGCCTCCTCCAGGCCTTCCAGGAAGGCCTCCTGAAAGACGTTGTCGTCGATCCGGCAGGTGAGGTAGAGCGGGGTGGAGGGAATGGCGCGAAACCGCACCAACGGGTCTCCCTCGGGGCCGTACAGGGCGATGAGAATGGATTCCACGCCCTGCCTCCATTCCTTGAAGGCGGGTGAATAGGCTGATTCCCCCTTCATTTCCCGGATTTCACGGTATCGGGATTCCAGGTCGTCATATAAATGCCCTGCGTCCATGAATGTTTCAATACCATGAATCCGCCGGGCGCTCAATCGGATCTCCCGGGGATCGGGGCATCGCCGCATTCGTGGACGTCGCGGGCGATCCGGCCGCCCGGGGCATCGCATGGAAAGAGTTGACGGGAAGAAAAGGGTTTCATATACTCACTCCGATGAGGCCCTGGCGGCGGCGGGAAGAGCGGGTTTTTCCCAACGGCCGGCCGGGGATCATCGCCCCGCGGGAAAGGGACTGTGCCGGGTCCGGCAGGGCAAGCCTTTCACAGGAGGGAATCATGATCATCAGAAAACAGTATCTTAAAACGAAGCCGGTCTGCAAGGTGACCTTCGGTCTTTCCGCCGGGGAAGCGGGAGATGCGGATTCCGTTCATCTGGTGGGGGAATTCAACGGGTGGAGCAAGACGGCCACACCCATGAAGAAGAAAAAGGGGGGATCCTTTTCCGTGACCGTCGACCTCGAGACGGGCAGGGAATACGCATTCCGGTATCTCGTCGACGGAACCCGCTGGACGAACGCGGAAAACGCGGACAAATCCTCCCCCACGCCCTTCGAGGACGCGGAAAATTCGGTGATCGTTCTTTAGGAAAGACGGGAACGGGGAAAACGCGCCCCGCCCCGGGGGTCAGTTTTTATCCCCGAAGGGCAGTTTGAAGCCCTTGGGAAGCTTGTCCGTGATCGATTTGGGGAGGGAAAATCCGCCGCTTTCCTGATCCGTCCCTTTGTCTTTCGTTCCCGGTTTGTCTGCCCCGCTTCCGGAAGCACCGAAAAGTTCCATCATCCCCGCCGCTTTCCGGTATCCCGCCGGGGGTTCGAAGAGACCGGCCGGCTGTTTGCCCTCCTGGATGTTCCGGAGTTCCGTGATCCGGCCGTCGCTGCTTTCGGTGCGCAACGGCATGTCGAACTTGTCGGACATCCAGACCGTGGATTTCACGGTTTTTTCGAAACCGAGGAAGTTGACCTTCGTCTCGATTCGCTTTTTCGTGCACTTGTATCCGCTGACCTTTTCCGTTCCCAGGACCTCTTCCTTCTGCACCGTGGTCACATCACCCATCGCCTGTTTCATCTTGTTCTCGTCGAAGGCGATTTCCGTGTAGGCTTTTTCCTCGGGAATAATCATGTAGTGGAGATTCCGGTCCCTCCGGAAGATGTTGACGATGGTTTTTCCGTTTCCCTGCCGTTCCGCCATCTCCATCCGGAACATGCCCGGCCCCGCATAGACTTTTCCGACAATCTGGGTTTTCCCCCCGGGCTCGACGGAAACCTGTTCCGCCGAGAAATTTTCGATTTTTCCGCCAAAGAATGCCGATGCCGGGGAAACAAGGAGGAAAAGGACGGATACGAAAAGCACCGTCCGGGCTATCATTACGGGAAATCGGTTCTTCATGGGTTTCCTCCCTCCTTGAGGTATTCCGGTAATCATACACAATCGGAAAAGAAACATTCAATGAAAAATATTTTTTTCGATCCGCCGTCCGGATCGCATGGCGTGCCAACCGCCCTGATTTACGGACATTCCGTCCATCCGATCCGCTGCGGAAGGTTTCCCGGACCGGCTCCGGTTTTGTGAAGATCGCCGGAAACGCTCCATGGACGATTCTTCGTCGGCGGGTTTTGGGCGGGCGGGAATATTTCCCCTGTGTAAATTTCCTGCGCATGTGTCATATATAAAGACCTGAAGGTCCTGTGGCCGCGTTCTGGAGAGCGAAACAACGGCGACATGACGGAAAGCTTGAAGGGAGCAGCGCATGAAGAAAATCAAAGACAGGAACCTGTGTGCCGTTTGCGGAAAGACCTTTCTCAACCGGGACCTTGTCCCGGGGATCGCCGTCCGTGACCCCATTGCGAAGGAAATCCTCCACGATCATCCCGACTGGTCTCCGGAGCGCTTTATCTGCCGGCCCGATCTGGCGACATACCGGGCGAAGTATGTTCACTTCCTCCTCGAATCCGAAAAAGGGGAAATCACCGTCCTGGAACAGGACGTCCTGGACAGCATTCGGGACCACGACGTGATTGCAAAGAACGTCGAAGCGGAATTCGATCAGAAGTGGACCTTCGGCGAACGCATGGCGGACCGGATCGCGGATTTCGGCGGAAGCTGGAGGTTTCTCATCCTGTTCGGCGCTTTCATTGTGCTTTGGATTGCAATGAACACCTATGTCCTGATCCGGCATCCCCCCGACCCCTACCCCTACATTCTTCTGAACCTTCTTTTGTCCTGTCTGGCCGCCGTTCAGGCGCCGATCATCATGATGAGCCAGAATCGCCAGGAGGCCAAGGATCGTCTTCGCTCGCAGCACGACTATCAGGTGAACCTCAAGTCGGAACTCGAAATCCGGCATCTTCACGACAAGATCGATCATCTCCTGTCCCATCAATGGGACCGTCTGGCCCAGATCCAGGAGATTCAGCTTGACCTGTTGTCGGAAATCGGTAAAAAATAACGAAACGGCCGGATCGATCCGGAGGATGTAGAACACGCAATCTATAAGGAGGGAACCGTGACGGAAGAACGCGCGGGCAACGGACCCTATCGGGCGGGCGATGAAGCGGTAAGGACGTGGTTTCTCTTTTCCTCTCTGTGGTTTCCATTTTTCGCCGGTTTTGGCTTCATCCTGGCCGTCAAATTCTTTTTCCCGACCTTCCTTGGGGATTACCGATGGCTTACCTTCGGCGTACTCAGGCCCGCCCATGTGAACGGGGTCCTCTTCGGTTTCGTCACCTCCGGCCTGCTCGGGGCCATGTTCTGGATCGTCCCCCGGCTCTGCGCCGTCCCCCTCTCCCGTCCTTCCCTGGTCAGGGCGCTGGCCGTCCTGTGGAACCTGGCCGTCGTCGTGGGGATCGTCCTCATCCTTTCGGGGAACACCCAGGGCAGGGAATACGCCGAGTTTCCCTGGATCATCGACGTGGCGGTCATGATCGCCCTCCTGCTCATGGGGTATGTGATCTTCGAAACGCTCATCCGGCGTAAGGAAAGGAAACTCTACGTCACCCTCTGGTATTACGCGGGAACGTTCATCTGGTTTCCCGTCGTTTACTTCATCGGGAACGTCATGTGGCGGATCCCGGAGGGAGCCCTCAACGGCGTCCGGGACGGCATCTTCAACTGGTACTACGGGCACAACGTTCTCGGTCTGTGGTTCACCACGCTGGGAATTCCCGCCTGGTATTACTTCGTGCCGACGATCATTCGAAGGCCCCTGTACAGCCACCTCCTCTCCCTCATCGCCTTCTTCAGCATCGCCTTCTTCTACACCGGCGTCGGAGCCCATCATCTTCTCCAGGCGCCCATCCCGGAGTGGCTGAAGACCGTCGGCGTTCTCATGAGCATTCTCATGCTCGTCCCCGTGCTCGCCTTTGCGACGAACATCTTCCTGACCATGCGCGGCGCCTGGAACCGGGTGATCAACCATGTGCCCTTCCAGTTCATCATGGCGGGTTTCCTCATGTACATCCTGGTTTCCCTCCAGGGCTCCTTCCAGTCGACCCGCATCTCCAACGCCTTTCTTCACTTCTCCCAGTGGCCCGTCGGACATGCCCATCTCGCCCTTCTCGGGGGATTCGGTTTTCTCGCCGCAGGCATGATCTATCTTCTCGTGCCGCGCATCACCGGCACCAGGATTTTCAGCCGGTTCCTCATGAAACTATCCTTCTGGCTGGCATTCCTCGGATTCACCACGTTCTTCCTCGCCATGACCGTGGCCGGGCTCGTGGCCAATTCGAACTGGTGGCAGCACATCAACGTCGTGGAAACCCTCCCGACCCTGAGAATCCACTTCATCGTAAGGGCCATCGGCGGGGGTACCGTCGTTCTGGGCGCCGTCGTGTTCGCCGTCAACATCCTTACAACCCTGTGGCTCTCCCGGTATCCCCATGAGGAGACCGCCGCGGAACAGCTGACGGACGTTCAAAGCACGAGAAAACATTCGCCGTTTCTCCGGTACAGCCAGGAAAAACTGAATCTTCCCATCATCGCAACGGGAGGGACGGCCGTGTTCGCCCTCATGACCTTCATGGTCATCGCCATGCCCTACATGTTCGCCCCGAACGCCCCTTCCGGCAGGGCCCACGCATACGCGGGTGCGGAGCGGAAGGGCATGGAACTTTACAAGGAAATGGGATGCTTCTACTGCCACTCCCAGTTCGTGCGGCCCCAGGACTGGGCCCGGGGGGAAACGTCCCGGCCGGGGGATTTCTTCTATTCCATCCCTCATTTCCTGGGAACGGAGAGAACGGGTCCGAACCTCGCCCAGATCGGCGGGAAGAGACCGTCCGTGTGGCACGAGGAGCACCACAGGGACCCGCGGAAACTTTCCCCGCGGTCGGTCATGCCTCCTTTCGCCTTCCTGGCGGACCGGGAACTCGACGCGCTGGCACGATACGTCCAGAACCTGGGGGGATATGACCTGACCCCCCAGGCCTTCCAGCCGCTCGTCCCGCCGGCGTTCCGCGACAAAAAGAATCCCCACGCGCCCCTCCTTGCGGACGTTTCGAAAGCGTACAATGCGAAAGACCAGACCTATTCGGGGGATGCGGGCCAGGGCAAGGCCTGGGCGGCCGTTTTCGAAGAGGGCAAGAAACGGTATTCCCGGAAATGCCTCTCCTGCCACGGCTGCTCGGCGAACGGCCAGGGCCCCTACGCCCGGAATACGCTGGCGCGGCCGGCCAACCTGAACGAAAGACTGAAGAATTATCCCGACCCGGACGCCCCGTTCCACTTCTGGAGGGTCAGCGAGGGGGTGCCGGGAACGGCCATGCCTCCCTGGGGATGGACCGAGAGCGAGGAAACCCTCTGGAAGATCAATGCCTACGAAACGAGCTTCACCGGGGGGGCCGTCCGGACTGTGTCCGGCGACATCTCGGACGAAGAGGGGGACCGGTTCGCGAAGGATACGAACATCACGCCCCCCATCGAAGGAACGAAGGCGGAGTTCGAAAAGGGGCAAAAGGTCTATCGGATGTACTGCGCCCAGTGCCACGGCCTGGACGGGAAGGGAGACGGACCGGCGTCCGTCGCCTCGCCGGGGGGATACATCCAGCCCGAACCGGCCAATTTCGAGGAAAGCGGAAAGGATTTCACCCTTTACGGCCGGTATGTGTGGAAAGTCCGCGAAGGCGTCGAGACGACCAATATGCCTCCCTGGAAGGAAGTTCTCCTGGATGAGGATATTTTCCCGGCGATCTTTTACATCCAGGGATTTTCCACCTCCGAGGACTACCGGACCAAGTGGGCGCCCCTCTATAAAGACCGTTTTGCACGGGACCTGAGGAAGTGATCGAAATGGACGAAGCCACGATCGCCCAGACTGCGATGAGCCTTCTGCTCCTGCTCATTTTTCTCGGGTTCCTGGTCTGGGGCATCCGGACGGGTCAGTTTCGCAATATCGAAGAGCCCAAGTACCGCATGCTTGAAAAGGACGAGAAAGTGCCGGAAAACGAAAAAAAGGAGGGAGAACCCGAATGACGACGAATTACGTGGAAACGCTGTGGATCGTTCTGGCCGTTGTCCTTGGCTTCTCCTGGCTCGTCTCCCTCGCCATCGGGAGCGGTCGCCGCTACACGGTTCATGACACGGAATCCCACGCCACGGAATATGCGGGGGTCATCCGCGAAGGCCATGGCGGCCTGACGGGTTTCCTGTGGGTCACTTTTCTCGCCATCGGTGCCTGGACCGTCTGGTACCTGGTGGAGCACTGGTCCGAATTTTCCGTGCTTTTCGAACCGTGAGCCCCCTCCGGGCCGCCCGGGTCGAGGAAAGTTCCCGGGAAACCGGGGGCGTTCACGTTCCGCTTTTCCCTTCGCCCGCCTTGCGGGACCTGAAGAAGTGAAACGCCCACGCGGCAAGGCCGGCGGCGAGGATCACTCCGAAAACGAGCCGTTCATAGTGCCGGATGTTTCCGAGCGCCTTTTCCAGGGTGAAGCCGAAAAAATATCCGCCGGCGGTGATCGCGAAGGCCCAGGCCATGGCCCCGAGTCCATTGAGAATGATGAACGTCCGGCTCCGTACGGAACTCATTCCCAGGACGAACGGGGTAATCGTCCGAAAGCCGTAGGTGAATCGAAAAAGAAGGATGACGGGCGTCCCGATCCTCTCGAGCCAGCGGTTGATGACGGCCATCCGCCTCCCCCAGGAAGGGAGGAGCTTCAGGATCCTGCCGCTGTGCCGCCGGCCGAGAAAGAAAAAAAGCTGGTCGCCGGAATAGCTTCCCAGGAAGGCCGCCAGGACGACGGGGAGAAAACCCAGGTATCCCTGGTAGGCCGCAAAGCCTCCCATGACCAGGATCATCTCCCCTTCGAAAAAGGTTCCGATCAGGATGGCCCAGAATCCGTAGGCCGTGACGAAATGTTCCAAGGTTGAAGCACTCATAAAAAAGCCGAATCAACATTTTTCGAACGGCAAAGTAAAAAGCTCCACAGGCAAGGCGCCCGAATCCCGAGGACTGAGGCGTACTTCCGGTACGCCGCAGGGACGAGGGAAGAAGGGCAACGCAGCATATGGACTTTTTACGAAGCCGTCAAGGTTCCAGGGGTAAAGGGCATTTGCGCCATATCGCCTTTCGCAGCGGGCTGCGACGCCGTTTCCGCGGCCGCGGAGACCGGCGCTTCGACGGAAAAGGCCGGCGGCGCGCCGGAGCGGGCGACGGCGAATCATTCGGGATGGATCATAAAAAATACTATTGGGTGCTTTTCCGATCCTGTCAAGGGGAAACAGTTGCCGGCGCACGTTCTCTCATCGGGAAGCGAAGGGAACGGCGGGCATGCGGGGGGGCCGGGGCGGACGGATTCGCGGCTCCCGGGAATGGGGGACCGATAAGCCGTTTCCGCGGAAAATCCCCCCGCAGGAAAGATAAAACACCTCTTGAATAAAATAACGTTAGCCTTTTGTTTTACGAAACAATTCGATCCTTGACTTTCACCGGTCAAGTTGGCATACTCGATTACAATGAACTTTCACGGATTTGATGGTACCGCGAAAGTCGGAACGCCATCCGCTCCTGGCGATGGGTTGTTCGATTCCGGGGGTCGGGGTGAGGAAGTCAGCCCGTCGGGCCGCCGGAAAAGGATGAGGAGCGGTGCAGAGGATTTTCGGGGGGCGTCGAATCCAGCCGGAGCGAGAAAGGTTAATGTGAATCGTGGAGAACGAGAAGTTTGCTGAACTTGAAAAGAAAGTCAGGGTTTTGATCGACGAGTACCAGGTTCTGAAAAGAAGGAACGTTGATCTTGAAATGGTGCTGAAACAGAAGGAGGGAGAGCTGGCGGAAGCAAACGGGAGGTCTCGCGAATTGATGGAAGAGAAGGACGCCGTCCGGGAAAAGGTGGATTCTCTCCTCCATTTGCTTCACGAAATTCCCTCCTGATATCCGGTGAAGGGCTTTTGAAGAAACGGTTTGATATTGAAATACTTGGACAGGAGGTATCCGTTTTAACCGATCGAGGGGATGAATACGTAAAAGGAGTGGTTGATTATATCAATGAGAGGGCGAAAGAGATAGGAGAAGCCTCAAAGGAAATACCAAAGATGAGCGTAGCCATTTTGCTGGCTTTGAATATGGCTGACGAACTCTTCCTTCTCAGGAGGGAAAAGGCGTTTGCCGAAAAGGAGCTGGAAGAGAAATTCAAAGACTTGATTCTTTACATCGAGAACCGGGTTTCCAAGGCGTAAATGTAATCCCCTGCGGTGCGCGTGATTGACGTCATTTTTTAACCGAACACCTTTGAGCCGGGAGCCTTTCCCTGATCGCGGTGTGCATGTCCGCCGATCCTTCGGGACGCGTGGAAAGCCTGAAACGGTCTAAAGGCGCCCACTTGAGTGGTAAGGTTCAAAAGGAGAGTTGACACGGCACTTGCGGGGGAGTTTCCATGCCCTCAAACGAGGCGTTTCCTACCGAAGGTTTTTCACCCCTTCCATTCCCCCGATGGAGTTCCGAAGACCGGAAGTAGCGGTTTCCGTGAGTCGGAACGGACCGTGGAGGCGGCATTTGAATGAAGTCATAACGGAAGGAGGAAATCTGACCGATGGGAAGTGGTATATTCTGGATAGAGGTGTTCGGATTCGTCATGCTGGGAGTCTTCCTCGGCTATGGGGTCCGCCTGAGGATGTCGAAGAAGATGCTGGAATCTTCGGAGAATCTTTCCGCCAGGATCATTGCGGAGGCCAAGAAGGAAGCGGAGACGATCAGAAAAGAGTCCATTCTTCAGGCCAAGGACAATCTCCTGAAGGTCAAGGCGGATCTCGAAAAGGAGACGAGGGAGCAGAAGACCGAGTTCGACGCGCTGGAAAAAAGGATTCGCCAGAAAGAGGAGAATCTGGAAAAACGAATGGACATCATGGTCCAGAAGGAATCGAATCTTGAGAAAAGGGAACGGGGCCTGATCGGCAGGGAGACGTCCCTGGAAGAAAAACGGGTGGAACTGGACCGGATTATCCGGGAGCAGAAGGGAAAACTGGAGCAGATCGCGGGCATTACCGCCGAGGATGCCAAAAAATCCCTTGTCCAGTCCATGCAGGACGAGGCCCGGAGGGAGGCCGCCGTCCTCATCCGGAACATCGAGGACGAGGCCAGGCGGAATGCGGAAAAGAAGGCATCGGAAATCCTTGCCCATGCGGTTCAGCGCTATTCGGGCGATTTCGTCGCGGAAAACAGCGTATCCGTGGTGACCCTGCCCAACGAGGAGATGAAGGGCCGGATCATCGGCAGGGAGGGGAGAAACATCCGGGCCATCGAGGCGGCCACCGGGACGGATCTCATCATCGACGACACCCCGGAGGCGGTGGTCCTTTCCAGCTTCAACCCGATCCGGAGGGAGATCGCGAAGATTTCGCTGGAACGGCTGATCAGCGACGGCCGGATTCATCCCGGCAGGATCGAGGACGTCGTGAAAAAAGTGACCACCGAAGTGGAAACGACCATCCGGGAGACGGGGGAACGGGTTTCCTTCGACGCGGGTGTTCACGACGTTCATCCCGAGATCCTCAATCTCATCGGGAAACTGAAGTACCGGACGAGTTTTTCCCAGAACGTCCTCCAGCATTCCGTCGAGGTGGCCCACCTGGCGGGCATCATGGCGGCCGAACTCCGGCTGAACGTGAAGGAAGCCAAGCGCGCGGGGCTGCTCCATGACATCGGCAAGGCGGTGGATCACGAGGTCGAGGGGACCCACGCCGCCATCGGCGCCGAACTCGCGAAGAAATACGGCGAATCGGACCGGATCGTCCAGGCCATCGCCACCCATCACGACGACGGGAGGACCAATTCCATTCTCGGAGTCCTCATCCAGACGGCGGACACCCTCTCGGCGGCACGGCCGGGGGCCCGGAAAGAAATGCTGGAAAGCTACGTCCGGCGTTTGAGCGAGCTGGAGGGCATCGCCAATTCGTTCAACGGCGTCGACAAGTGCTTTGCCATCCAGGCTGGGAGGGAAGTGCGCATTCTCGTGGAAAACGAGAAGATCTCCGACACCGACGCGGTCATGCTCTGCCGCGACATCGTGAAGAAAATCGAATCGGAACTCGCCTATCCCGGCCAGATCAAGGTGACGGTCATCCGGGAGATGCGGGTATCGGACTTCGCGAAGTGAGACCCGCATGAACATCCTCTTCATCGGAGACATCGTCGGAAAGCCGGGGAGGCGGGCGGTGCGGGAACTGCTTCCCTCGATCGCGGCCCGCAACAAGGCCGATTTCATCGTGGCCAACTGCGAAAACGCCGCCGGGGGATTCGGCGTCACCCGGGATGTGGTCGTCGAGCTGTTCAAATGCGGGATCGACGTCCTGACTTCGGGGAACCACATCTGGGACAAGAAGGATGTGTTCGACTTCATCGGCGCGTACGACAAGCTGCTTCGGCCCGCCAATTATCCGGAGGGAACGCCGGGATTCGGCTCCGTCGTCGCGACGACGGCCGCCGGCGGGACGGTGGGGGTCCTGAACCTGGAGGGGCGGGTTTTCATGCGGCCCATCGACTGCCCCTTCCGGGTCGCCCGCGGGGAGATCGCGAAACTGAAGGAAAAGACGAAGGTCGTCTTTGTCGACTTCCATGCCGAGGCGACCTCGGAGAAACAAGCCCTGGGGTGGTTTCTCGACGGGAGCGTGAGCGCGGTCGTCGGCACCCACACCCATATCCAGACGGCGGACGAGAGGATCCTGCCCGGAGGGACGGCCTACCTGACCGACGCGGGCATGACGGGGTCCCACGATTCCGTCATCGGCGTGAAAAAGGAGATCATCATCGAAAGGTTCCTCATGGGTCTTCCCGCCCGGTTCGACCCGGCCAAGGGGAACATCATTTTTCAGGGGGTGGCGGTATCGGTGGACGAGGAGACGGGACACTGTTCCTCCATCCGCCGGATCAGCGTTCCCCTGGAAGGCGAAGGAGTGTCCGGCGCCCGGGAGAAGGGGACGGGACCGGCGGCGCCGGAGGAAAATAACGATCAAGGAACGGATTCATGAATGCATACGATGTACTGGCGGAAAGAGGATTTGTGGAGCAGGTCACGGACGAGAAGGAAGTCCGGGAGGCCCTGGCCGGGGAAGGGGTCACCTGTTACATCGGGTTCGACCCGACGGCCCGGAGCCTCCACATCGGAAGCCTGGTGCCGATCATGGCGCTTGTCCATATGCAGCGGCAGGGACACCGGCCCATCGTTCTCATCGGCGGCGGGACCGCCCTCATAGGCGATCCCAGCGGGAAAACGGAGATGCGGCAGATCCTTTCCCTGGAACAGGTCGACGAGAACGCCGCCGCCCTGAAGGCCCAGTTGTCCCGGTATCTGGATTTCGGCGAGGACCGGGCGCTCATGCTCAACAATGCCGACTGGCTCACCCGGCTGAACTACATCGAGTTCCTGAGGGACATCGGGAGGCATTTCAGCGTGAACCGCATGCTGGCGGCGGAAAGCTATCGCATGCGCCTCGAGAAGGGCCTCAATTTCATCGAGTTCAACTACATGCTTCTCCAGGCCTATGACTTCTACCATCTTTTCAAGCATCATGGATGCACCTTCCAGATGGGCGGAAACGACCAGTGGGGGAACATCGTTGCCGGAATGGATCTGACCCGGCGTATGGAGGGGAAGACCGTCTACGGGGTCACTTTCCCGCTTCTGACGACGTCTCAGGGGCACAAGATGGGAAAGACGGAACGGGGCACCGTGTGGCTGGACGGGGAACTGACATCTCCCTACGAGTACTTCCAGTACTGGATCAACACGGAAGACGCGGATGTGCTCCGGTTCCTGTGCCTCTTCACCTTTCTTCCCCTGGAGGAAATCCAGGCGGTCCGGAAGCTGGAGGACTCCCGCATCAACATCGCCAAGAGCGTCCTCGCGTTCGAGACGACGAAGATCACCCACGGCCAGGAGGAGGCCGAAAAGGCGTGGCGGGCTTCCGCGGCGGCCTTCGGTCTGAAACCGGTCGGCGCGGAGTGGTTCCCGTCGAGCACCATTCCCAGGACCGGCGGAGAGGATGCCATGGAGGCGCTGCCCGCTTTCACCGTTCCCCGGGAGCGGATCGTTTCGGGAATCCCCGCTTTCGAAGTGTTCGCAGAATCCAGCCTGTGCGCCTCCAGGGGGGAGGCCCGCCGTCTTCTGTCCCAGGGCGGGGGATACGTCAACGGGCGGGTGATTTCCACCTTCGACGAGCCCATCGGCGTCGGGGACCTGGACGACCGGGGAGAGATCCGGCTGCGGAAGGGGAAGAAGCGGTTCGTCATCCTCCGGGTGTCTCCGGAATAAGAAGTTTCCCAGGTGATCCGAAGGGTTGTGGAAAAGAGTTCCCCCTGTGGAAATATTGCTTGACAGAACGGGGAAGACCGTATAGAACCCCCTTCGTTTTTCGTTGACGGTTCTTTCAAGAGTGGTAAAAAAAAGTTTAAAAAGGGCTTGACAGGCCAGGGCGGTTTGAGTATACTCCGCATCCTGTTGCCGGTGAGAGGCCGGTTGAAAAAGGCTCTTGACAAGCGAATTGAATTTAAGTAGGATACAGTCCCATTTCAGTTGCTCTTTTAAAATTGAATAGCCGAGCGCATGTTTTGTGGGTCCTATCTCATGGTTGAAAGGGCAATGCCCTTCATAATTCAACTGGAGAGTTTGATCCTGGCTCAGAACTAACGCTGGCGGCGTGCCTAACACATGCAAGTCGAACGAGAAAGTTGGCTTCGGCCAATGAGTAAAGTGGCGCACGGGTGAGTAACACGTGGATAACCTTCCCTTCAGTCAGGAATAACCTACCGAAAGGTATGCTAATACCTGATCCTACGGATCCATTGCGGTGGATTCGTCAAAGATGGCCTCTGCTTGCAAGCTATCGCTGATGGATGGGTCCGCGTACCATTAGCTAGTTGGCAGGGTAATGGCCTACCAAGGCTCTGATGGTTAGCTGGTCTGAGAGGATGACCAGCCACACTGGAACTGAGACACGGTCCAGACTCCTACGGGAGGCAGCA
>ENA-ORXD01000579-ORXD01000579.1-sediment-metagenome-genome-assembly--contig:-NODE-579-length-44253-cov-8.066892_pt1 | contig 44253 bp, 40 predicted proteins | sample MGYA00237862_ERZ511471 | MGnify/ENA metagenome assembly ERZ511471 | reverse complement strand
TTTTTGACGGGATGCTACTATTTTTATATAATGAATTCTACACCTTTTTGGTTGCGGCTACGCCGCGCTAGGTAATCCGTGAAATCCGTGGTTATATCTTCTCTCTGAAATCTGAAATTTGAGATTTTAAATCCTGCCTGCCTCTTCGAAGCCCTTGGCGAAGACGGGCCTGCCCTGCGTAGCCCTTAGGCAAAGCAGGGTTAATTATGTCTATAATTCTTACTTCTTCCTTTGCGCTCTTGGCGGCTTGGCGGGAGAAATAAGTATTTTATTACCCGCCCCGGCGGAAGTCTGTATTGGGTATAATCCCTCGCCCCCATTTCTTCTTCGTGCTTCTTCCAGCCTCGCCGAGCTCGCCTCACTTCGCTTGTCGATGCGGGCGTCAGCTAGGCGGGCGTGGCCTTCGTGGTTAATATATATCTTATAATTCTTTAATAGGGACAATAGGGACGTTTACCAATTTTCATATATCCGCCCGTTGAATCCCACCTTGTTTTAACCGGCATTTCCCAGATAAACAGTGACAAACGAACTGAATTTTGATAGTATGGAGCTTATGGATGCTGTTCAAACCAGTTTTGACTATTCTGATTTGGAGGATCCAATGGGTGAAAGAAGCAAGGATGCTCTAAGACTCAATTTTGACCGTAAATTGAAGCTCGAATTTCATGGAACCAAAGTCACCAGCGATGCAGGTTTGTTAGCGTATCGAGAGTTAGATGAAGTCCTCGGATTGACGACAATGATAGAATTAGAGCTTACTGACAGTCGAACCGGTAAGAATACCCAGCATGGGCTTTTAGCACTGTTGCGTCAGTCTGTTTACAGTCGGCTGGCAGGCTACGAAGATCAAACGATGCCGAACGATTATCTGTTGATCCTGCTATGCGTCAAGTTGTTGGTGGAAGGGCTAAAGAACGAACTGCTGCTTCGACAAGTCTGATGGGCCGATTATTGGAGTCGTTTGGAGATAATTATGTTTTGTAAGAGTGTATATGGGAAATGTCAGCTTACATAATACCCAAAACAGAGGAGATTGTAAGAAAATAATGATTGTAAATCATTATTTAATATAGGCTTATATATTTTACAGAAGGTTTTATCAAATTACCTTTGGATAAATACCATGACAAGAAAGCTTTCTTTAGGCTGTTTTCTGTTATTGTTGTTTTCATCTTTTGAGGTATTGGCCGATTCTAAGCTGGTTAAGATTGGTGACAGCCTTATCGACCCGCAAGCCCTGACGATCCAAGGCCTATTCGGCCAAGCCATCAACGGCATGTCGTTCCAGCAGGACGCGGTAGTCTCTCACAAAGGCTATCAATATGTGGCGTACTACGACTCCCAAAGGCATGTCTGCCTCGCCAGACGCAAGCTCCCTGCCGGCAAATGGGATATCTTAAGATTCACAGACTACGACTTTAAGAGCAACGATGCCCACAACACGATCTCCATGGGTATCTGTCCGAAAGATGGAACCATACATCTGGCTTTCGATCACCACGGCCACCCCCTCCATTATCGCGTCTCGAAAAAGCAGGCTGCTTCAACGCCTGAGAAGACATCCTGGAACGAGGAACTTTTCGGCCCTGTTATATCGGAACTGGAAAAAGGTAAACCCATCAGGATCACATATCCGCGTTTCCTGCAAACACCCGACGGCGATCTGCAATTCTTCTATCGTCGTGGAGGCTCCGGCAATGGCGATCGAATGCTTGTTGACTATGACCCGCAAAATGGCGCATGGCTAAATACTCGCCAGATAGATTCCGGCAAAGGAACATATGAAGGCAGCAAGTCCAGGTGCTCTTATCCCAATGGATATACCTACGGGCCTAAAGGAAAACTGCATGCAACATGGGTCTGGCGCGAAGGCGCCCATACAGCAAACCACGACCTCATGTACACATATAGTGAAGATAATGGCAAAATCTGGCTGAACAACAAGTCGGTGAAACTGCAAGAACCAGCCAGCCTCGATTCGCCGGACATTACCGTCGCCAGAATACCTGCGACATACGGTTTGATGAATACGCACGGCCAAGCCGTGGATTCCCAGGGCCGCATACATGTTGTGATGTGTCATTGCTCGGATAAATCTTTTCAGGCAGCGGCAAGCAAGCCGGGCGAAAGTCTCTGGGGCTCAGCCGAGGCCCACCGCTATAATCATTACTGGCGAGACAACAACGCAACATGGCATCATGTAGAACTTCCCTGGGTCGCAGGAAACCGCCCAAAACTGTTCTTCGACAGCAAGGACAATGCCTACCTGATCTATTGTACCCGCAACGAGTTGGCGACCATCGCCGGTGCGACAGCGGCATCTGAATGGACAGACTGGAAAATCATTCATGTCGAAAAAGGCCCGTTTGGAAACGAAATGCTTGGCGATCCATATCGATGGAAAGATGAACATATAATTTCTATCATGGTGCAGGGACTAGCGAAGAACCCCCATGACCCAACGCCATTGCGAATTATAGATTTCAAAGTTGCAGAGAAATGATCACAATTGCCAGGCAATAGCACCAGGAAAAAGTGCAATCGCACCATAAAGCATCTAGCGGAGATAATTCTTTAATTTATTCCTGCGGTTAAGATTTGCCCTGTTAACTTTTTCATCCGGGGCAGGAATATTTCTGTTATATTAAACCCATGAAAATCATTGTTGCGCCGGATTCTTTTAAAGGCTCTCTGACCAGCCCCCAGGCCTGCGCCGCCATCACCCGCGGCGTTCGCCGGGTAATGCCAGATGCCAAAATTATCGCTATCCCGTTGGCGGACGGCGGCGAAGGCACCGCCGCCGCCCTGGCAGCCGCCGCCGGCGGGGTGATGCGAAAGCTAACCGTCACCAGCCCCCTGGGCTTACCGGTTGACGCGGAATACGGCGTTCTGGGCAAAACCGCCAAACAAACACATCTCGCCAAGACCGCGGTAATCGAGATAGCCCAGGCAGCCGGCTTGACCCTGGTCCCGCCGGGCCGACGAAATCCCTTACATACAACTACTTACGGCATCGGCCAACTCATCCTCGACGCCCTGCGGCAGGGCAGCCGGGATTTCATCATCGGCCTGGGCGGCTCGGCTACCAACGACTGCGGCTGCGGGATGGCGGCGGCCCTGGGGGTAGGTTTTTTCGACCGTCAGGGCGGCAAAATCACCACACCACTCACCGGTCAAACGCTCGGAAGTGTTGACCGGCTGGACCTTAGCGGGCTTCACCCCGCCGTTGCGGAAAGCAGTTTTCTCGTCGCTTGCGACGTGGACAACCCCCTGCTGGGACCTAAAGGGGCAAGCAGAATTTACGCACCCCAAAAGGGGGCGAAGCCTGCCGCTGTAGAACTATTGGAAACTAATATGGCCCATATTATTAATCTAATTGAGGGCCAGACCGAACGTTGTGTCCGCGATACCCCCGGAGCCGGGGCGGCGGGCGGGCTGGGAGCGGGCCTATTAGCCTTTCTAAACGCCCGACTGGCTCGCGGGATCGATATCGTGATGGAATACAGCCAATTCGCTAAGCGAATCGAAGGGGCGGAGCTGATTATCACCGGCGAAGGACGAATCGACGGCTCAACCGCTTACGGCAAAACCATTTACGGCGTCAGCCGGGCGGCGGCGAAATACGATATCCCGGTAATCGCCCTGGCAGGGTCACTCGGAGCGGAAGCGGAGATCGAACAGGTCCGCCAAATGGGGGTTAAAATCATAATGCCAATCTGCAGCGGAGCTATAACTATAGAAGCGGCCATGAGTAACGCGGCTAACCTACTGGCCGACCGGGCGGAAAAGGCACTAAAAATGTGGTTGAAAAACCCTGAAAAAGCGGGTTGAAAACTCCGGAAAACGCGGTTTAAAGGCCCAAAAACATGGGTAAAAGATGGCAAAAAGTGGCGAAACCTGTGAAAAAACGCGCATTTTTTGGCGAAAAGCGGCTCAAAACAGGCATTTTTGGGCATAAATCAGTCGCTGGAGATGGTTTCTGTGGAAAAAATTCATATCTTTATTTACCCCGATAAATTGATTTTGTAAGATAATATTATTGATTTTTTAGGGTTTTTTCCTTAAATATAGCAGCGATTCCTTCGATAAAAGAGGGCAGAATTTACCTACCGAATATGTTTATGATAAGCTTCAATATATATCATAAGGGCAAGCTGGTTCGACAATTATCGACCGACGGCACCCTTTTGTTCGGCCAGGACGAAATCCCGGTCCGATCACAACTGGAATTCGCCGAAAATCGGCTGGTCGGCTTACGCCAGGGCGATACCGCGGTGGGACTGGTCATCCTGTGGGAGGTGGAAGATTACGGCAAAGTACTGTTGCAAACCACCCGACTGCCGGAAAGGCAAAATCCCTACAACCTCAACCTGGAACTGGTACGGGGCAAACTGCTGCGGGTGAGCCAAAAGCGTGAAGAATGGGGTATGATCGACCTGGAAACGGCGGAAGAACATCATGAGCTAATCAGCGCGGCGCTGGATAAATTCATCGCGGCCCTGTGCCAGGCGGCGGACGAGCCGGAAAAGGCGTCCGTCCTGGCAGACGAGGCACTGAACCTGGCGATACGCGGGGGAGAGTCGATGGCAATGGCCCATGCGAAACTATTCCTGGAGCGACGGAGCAGTACCCAGGGACTGGGCAGACACAGCTTCGGCTGCTGCGTGGACCCGACCCGCTTTCAAGACCAGCAATATCTAAAATATATCAAGGATAATTTTCGCTTCGTAACCGTACCCGTCAGTTGGCGGAAGATCCAGCCGAAAGAACAGGAAAAAGAATACAAATTCCTGGACGAATGCATCAACTGGCTGTCCCGCAATCATATCGCGGTAAAAGTGGGCCCCTTGATCAGCTTTTCCCCCCTGGCGGTTCCTGACTGGCTGTACATCTGGGAGAATGATTTCGAGCAGATCCGCGAGATGGCCTATGAATACATCACCGAAGTAGTCACCCGGTACAAAACCAAGGTTCAGGCGTGGGACGTGGCCAGCGGGCTGAACGCGGAAAACTCCTTTAAGTTCAGCTTCGAGCAGATTATCGAAATGACGCGCAGCGCGGCCCTGGCGGCGAAACACGCGGCCCCCCGCTCGCTGATGCTGATCGAAATCACCGAGCCGTGGGGCGAATACTTCGCCTTCAACCAGCGGACGATACCGCCTATCATCTATGTCGATATGATCCATCAAAGCGGGGTGACTTTTGACGGGCTGAGTGTCAAGCTGCGTTTCGGCCGGGGCGGCGGCGGGATGCGGACCCGCGACCTGTTGGAAGTAGCGTGCCTCTTGGACCGAATCAGCTTGTTCGGCAAACCCATTCATCTGACCAGCGTACAGGTGCCCAGCCAGCCGGACAGCCGGGATAACCAGGGAAGAATCGGCCAGGCAGGATACTGGCACGGCGGCTGGAACGAGCAAAGCCAGGCAGAGTGGCTGGAACATATCTATCAAATCGCCCTGAGCAGACCCCTGATCGAAACGTTAACCTGGCAGGACCTGGCAGACCGCGAGGAGGGGGTACTGCAAAATGGGGGACTGTTGACCAAGGACCTGGAGCCCAAGCCGGCATTCGAGAAGCTAAATCTGCTGAAAAAAAATCTGCTCCGCGAACACACCAGCCGATCGGCAAAGCCGAAAAATACCGAAAAGAAAGTGTGAAGGTGAGAAGGCGGCGCTGCGCGAGAACAGTAGAACAGTAGAAAGTAGAGAGTTGAATAAGAGTAAGAAAGTAAGAAGGTGAGAAAGTGAGAAAGTGAGAAGGGGAATATAAGAGAGGTGTCGGGGGTCGGGGGCTGGGGGAAGAGTAAGAAAGTAAGGAGGCGGCGGAGCGCGAGATAGTAGAAAGTAGAAAGAAAAATAAGGAAAACCCCATGCTGCGCGAGAACAGGAGAACAGTTGAACAGGTGAGCAGGTGAAAGAAAAAGAAAAGAAGGTGGCGGGAGCTAACAAATAAATCAAACTCGCAATGAGATTTTTAGCGGTTACCTTAATTTTCCGGGCAATTAATGGGGTCTTTGGGGTCGTTGCAATTGAGCCAGTCCGCGGTAAGGAACATCAAATCGTATAAGTCAACGTAACAGTCAGGCTGGCCCTGCGGGCCGGATATGTCACCCTCAGGATAATCCCGGCCGCCACAGGGCAGGGTAACAGTAACTTTGTCAGGGCTGGTACTGCCGATATTATTACCCTCGTTGGCTTCGGCAACCTGCTCGTCAGAATCGATAAAGACGGTGACATAATAATCACCCACGGGAACCGAAGCAGGCACAAGGAGGGCAGGCTCGGAATAAGAATGCGTGGCGCCAATACCCAAGGTATTCATCGGTCCACAGTAGGCAAGCTGATAGGTGGTTCCATAGGCGGTGGTAGATAAAAATATCCTGGTATGATGGGCAGGGGTACTGGCAAGGGTGCCGATGTTCTTCTCCGTCCAATCCACCTGAATCGTACCTGTCTGAGATACGGTGGCGGGTGATACCTCCGGCGACCCAAGAATAGTCAGATCCGGCAGCTCCTCTCCGAGATAGGCAAGGGCACCGTTGGCAACACCAGTACCAATCCGGGTCTGGCCATTACCGGTCCTGAGAAAAGCAGATTCAACGGTACAATCATGGAAGAGCGATTCTTCCAAACAACATGGGGCGGTAACCCCACTGAGGACATACAAATTACTGCCAAACCAATCACGATAGCCCCGGTTATACCAGCCACAAGACATCTGGCCGGATAACTGGCCAGCTAATCCGTCATCGACCGCGTGGGCCAAGTCAACATCAGCGGCGCTATGGTTATAATTGTAGAATACAATCAAGCCGTGCGCATTACTGGTGCATCCGCCGTTTAAGGCGTTAGTGTGCATAGAAACAAAGGCATCGGCCCCCCAGGTATTTACCTGGGCAGGGACACCATCAAAGCCCAGAAAGATTTTCGCGGTGTGCCCCAGGCTAGTTACCCTATTATATGCCTGATCAGCGGAAAGCTCGGCGTATTGCGCCTCGTTTCCCCCGCCACAGACGGGGTTGGTGGTCTGATTACTGGGATTCAATGCTATTTTTTTGGCATCGGCAACCTGGGACAACAAAATCAGCAGTGCTACCAAAACCAATAATGAGACATAAAATTTATTTTTCAAGGCAAGCTCCTTATTTTTTTATTTCATCCAATATTCCGAGATATATCTTTCCACTTTTATCATCCCGATATACGATTGACTTGCCATCCGGTGAGACAGAAAGATGTATTTCTATCTGGTCCGGCGTTTCGGTTATTTTCATTTTCCCGGTACCATCAGCATTTATAAGGTAGATTTCCGAACCGGTGTAAACATACTCGTCATTAGTGGTAATGCAATAAATTATTCTGCCGTCGGGCAACCATTGACCGAAATATCCTTGCCCTAAATCAGTAATTTTTTCGGTATCCAGGTCATATATATACAAATGTCCTATGGGACCGACATTGTTAAAATACATAACTTTTTGGCCGTCGGGTGAAGGCTTAGCGTCAACCGCAAAATCGTTTGGACCATGCTTAAAGATGGTTTTTCGGTTCTGCCCGGTGCGGTCCATTACTTTTATTCCTTCATCATCCTCTACTATTACCTTATCCTGGGCCGGGATTTCTAAAATCGCGTTGGCAAAAACATTATCTGCCACATCCGCTGCCATGTTAAAAGTTCTTCTCACGGTACGTTTATCGGATATCTTTCTTCGCTGTTTCAATTTACCGGTATGGGCGTATATGACCCTGTTATCCCGGGAATAGCAGGGCAGAGATACCCAACCCAATTCGGCGGTCAGATCAGTTATTTCCCCCGTCGCCACTTCTGCGGAACGTAATATATGAATCGGTTTGTCCTTTTCAAACTTTTTGGCCCGATACACAATTTCCGCACTATCGGGAGACCAACTAAACCGAAATCCCGCGCCCTCATCGTCGGTTATGGTCCTGATAACGCTACTATCAGGGTCCATAATATATATTCCTTTATAGTACATTTTGGTGAGGGCTATTTTTTTGCCGTCAGGAGACCACTGCGGTGAAGAAAAATATTCATGGGCTGATTGGCCTTGCGTTAATGATATAAGTTTACTTACTTGTAATTGCTGAGCATTTAAGTTAGTTGTCACGTTCATACATAAAATCAAGATTGTAAAAAAAAGTAATACTGCCAACCTCGGTCGATTAGGAATATTATTAAATGACCTTTTTTGTTTTTTGAGAATTTCGAGGAATGAGCCATAATATGTGAGCGTAATATTGTTTCTGTAAATTGTTGTTTTTTTACTCATTTTTCCCTCTTTGGATTTTTCCGCCAAACACTTATTATCTGAGAATTCCCATATCCAACGCCCGGTTAAGCAGCCGTAAGCAGCCGGGGCTTTTGATACCACCATTATAGCAAAATCTTACTCGAATTGCATTTTATTTTCCATTATTGCCTGTCTGACACCATAAACCGCGCCATCGTGAAATCTTCGCGGCATTCTTACAATTATTCACCTAACTGATTTAAAATAGTGACTTAACGGTATTTTCCCCCGCTTACAACACCCCAAGGTAAAGCCGTAACCGGCCCCGGCGGGCAAGCACGAACCCGGCGGAAACAAGGCCGAATCTTCAAAACTCGAAGTTGCCAAATTTCGACCCTCGGTGGTCAAAAAACAGGTGGAAAACAATCGCGCAAGATAGATAATTTTTTACTTGACTTTTGCGGGAATTGTTTTAGAATTCAGTTTCATGTATTGCACAATATAACTTCGGCATCATTCAGAATAAATCATCGTTAAGTGCAAGTTAAGAAACCGCAAATTCAAACGAAAATGTAAAAAGGAGAGTGAGTTATGAAAAAATTTGTTTCAATATGCGCGCTTTTGCTGGTTGTCGCTGCCGGAGCAAAAGCGGAAGAAAATGTCTATGGCCCCTACACCAATTACAAGGGTCACCATCAAATTACCAGCGGCATCATTATCCCCACCACCGCTGAGGTCGGCCTCTATAATCCTGTTAACGGTAACATTATCACCATTAAAAGTAGAGGCGGCCAGGAATTCTGGTTCGATCACGAGGCGCCGATTTTCGAAGATTCTTATATCTATTGGGAAAATTCCGAATCTCAACCTTTTGACCCCGATAACGACTACATCACTCTGACGGAAATCATAGCTTACGATAATGAACCGAATCTGCCTAGCGATCAGGTTCCCTCGCAGCGAGGATTCAATTCCAGTGATCCGGAATGCGGCCCCACCGGCTCGACTGGGTATTTTGAGGGCAATTCCGGAACCCATTACAATGCAACGATCGAAACGGTTACGGTTGGGAATTTACAAACGCGCTTAGGCTCATTGTATGATGTTTCACCGATCAGCGGCGACCCCGGCGGATTGGTGTATCTGATGCAAACGGCTGTTCCCGCTTACGACTTTGTGTGCAAACCCTTCGAATTCACCTTCGAATACCTCGGCTGGGAATATATCGGCGGGGATTATCCCTATAAGCACTCCTGGTGCCTGAATATTACCCAGTGGGATCACTCCGTGGATAAGGTCAGCGATATTGATGTTCAGTCGCCCTATGTTATCCCCGGCTACGTTGAAGTCATTCCGCCATCAAACTGGGCGGTTGGGCCGTGGTACATCGGCAGATACAGCTATCAGGCAAATCCCAATCACGAGATCACGGTGGGCGGCGGCACCTATGGGTGGGAAGTAAATGCCAAGACACCATACGTCGGCGGCGGTCATGCCTACCTGACCAAAAATGGACAACCGGTAAGCCCGATTGTGGATACTATGGTAGTTGCCAGCGGTGAGCCAAACGCCTGCGGCGACTGGGGATACCTCGACGCAGATAGCAACGGCGATTGCACGGTGGACCTAATCGATCTGGCGGAAACCGTCAATAAGTGGCTGGCGTGCTCCGATCCCGACGGCCAAGGGTGCGAACATGATACAATCGTGGGGATCGGTATGGCGTTCTCCAGTGAAACCGACAATACCAGCGCGGCAAAAATCGCCTTCCTCTACGATGAAGCTAACGCCGGTATCATCGAACCCAATGATATCATTGTTGAATACCAGGGATTCCCAGTCGGCAGCGGGGCGGAATTGCTCCAGGTAATTGAAATGATACCCGATCCCAACGTGGGTGACCCGGTTACCATGAAGGTCATCAGAAACGATGAGCCCATGGAGAAAGTCGCGGTGGCCAAGGAGATTCCGGTTAATTCGAAAAAAACCAGCGGAACAAACAAAAGATGTGCCGAAGGCTGGATTACTCCAAGCACCAAGAAAACCTGTCAGTGCATCGATGGTTCCTATACCTGCGCGTGCGCCTGGCAGGCGAAAAGGGATAAAGACGGCAAGGTAATCAAGGTCCGGCAATTCTGCGCGGACACCGGCGGTAATGTCTGCCGGGGCGACTGGATTACCGTCAAGTAATTTTGGGGGCCAGTTTTAAAATAATGGATGACAAATGGGAAAAAGTTATTAATTGGAGGATTAAGTTATGAAAAAACTAATTTTGATGTCATTCTGCGCGCTGTTTGTATGGAGCACAACGGTACTCGGAACACCGTATTTCCTGCTTGATTCAGAAGAGGAATGGCTGGAGAGTCTATCCAAGGACCACATCCGGCCGATGACTCCCTCTGAGTGGGCGGAATATATGGACGGCTGGGCAGACAACCTGAAGGAGGGTGATCCTTATCCAGCCAACGAATTCCTGCCGCCGGAATTATGGGTATATCCCGGCGGGGGCGGGGGCGGCTATGACCCCAACGACGCCGGCCTGGTTATGTACTGGGGAGACGCAAATACACCCAGCGGCAGTTACTCCAGCGCCTGGATATGGGAGTACGGCCTAGACCCCGACCTGCGAAACTGCACCATCCAAGTGACGATTTCTCCACCGCAACAAGGACCAAGCGGCCAAATCAACGCAGTGTCGTTTGCGATTAATGACGCGGCAGGTCGGCGACGGCAGTGGTGGTGGAATGTCGGCAATCCGCCCGCACCCATCCCCTGGAGCCCACCAAACCCGCCGACCACCGTAACCATTAACACCGCAATCCAGGGAGTGGCAGCAGCCAATCCAGTTGCTACGGGTTATGCCAGCGCCGGGGGCTTCCGTCTGGATCAGGCACAATCCTTTGATGTGGATGAAAACTTTCAGTGGATTTTCGGGCAGGGCGTCATTCCCCCGCCAGGTCAACCCACCTATATGGGGATGTGGAACTATTGGCATTGGCTTACGGTAACTCCTAATATGGGTCAGGGCGGCAATGCGGTCAACAGCAAATGGTATATCAAATGGAGCCAGCCGCCGGTATTGCTGGACCCCAACGAAGAACCGCCTTTAATTAACGGCTGGGACGAAAGGTCCGACAGCAACACGCCACCCATAATGGCCGACGATTGGCGCTGCCAGGACGACCGGCCAGTGACAGATATCCACTGGTGGGGTTCGTTCATAGGCTGGACACAGCCCACCCCGCCGCCGGTTGTACCTACGGCCTTCCATATAGGCATCTGGACCGATGTGCCGGCGGATCCGAGCGACCCCAACAACTTCAGCCATCCGGGTCAACTTATCTGGGAAAACTACTGCGACAACTGGGTCTGGAACTTTGCGGGCTACGATGTAGATCCGTTTGATCGGCCCGACCGTAAGAACGAGGCCTGTTTCCAGTTCGCCCAGTTCCTCTCACAAGATGAGTGGTTCCATCAAGAACCCAACGATCCGTTGCATCCTGACCCCAACGGCAGGATATACTGGCTGAGTATCGCGTCGATTTACCCGCCGGGAGTGACAGTGGAATTCCCCTTCGGCTGGAAGAGCAGACCACACTACTTCCAAGATGACGCAGCCTCTATAACCGCTCTTGGAGATGCCACCTGGCCGCCTGCGCTCGGCGCCGTCTGGGTCATGGGAACTCCACTTAAAGGACCGGAGGGCGAGAGCTGGGACCTGGCTTTTGAGCTGACCACCAATGCCATGGATCCGAACAGCCATTCTACCGCGGACCTGAACTTAGATGGTATTGTCGATTTGGTGGATCTGGCTATTTTTGCTGAGCATTGGCTAGGGCCGGGATTGTAGTTTGGGTGACGGAAAATTTTTCGACAGGAAGGGCTGGGAGTTCTACTTTCAGCCCTTTCTTTTTTTGAAAAGTTTTTGGCAATTTTATAATAATAATGTTGCATGCCAGATTTCCGGTGTTGATGGGGGGATACCTTATTATAGTCGCAGTCGCATCGGAACAATTTTTCGCAACGTTGACATTTTCTCGCTCTGCCTTATGATGTTCCTTATGAATATCGCCAACCTCAAAGGAAAATTCATCGTCCTGGACGGGCCTGACGGCTGCGGCAAGAGCACCCAAACCAAACTGCTGACCGACTTTATCAAAAAACAAGGCGGCACGGTCATCCTCACCCGCGATCCCGGCGGCACCCCTATCGGCGAACAGGTCCGCCGTATCCTCCTGGACCACAACAGCGCTAAAATGTCCGTCCGCACCGAAGTACTACTGTATATGGCCAGCCGCTGCCAGCTCTATCATGAATGCATCGGCCCCGCCCTGGCGGCAGGTGAATGCGTAATCTGCGACCGCTGGCTCTCCAGCACGCTGGCCTACCAGGCGGCGGCGGGGAAAATCGGTCCGCAAATGGTACTCGCTGTCGCCGAAGCGGCACTGGAGCGGGTCTGGCCGGACCTGACCATCATAATTGACCTTCCCAGCGGGCTGGGATTAGCCCGCATCGGCCGGTCACTGGACCGCATGGAAAATAAATCCCCCACCTACCATCAGCAGGTCCGCCAGGCCTTTCTGGAACTGGCGAGCCAAGAGGCAAATTTCCACGTGGTGGACGGGGCCGGCTCCGTTAATGAAGTGCATCAGCAAATCCGCGAGGTCATCAGCCATTATGTCAATCCTTGACTGCATCGGACAAGAGCCGGCCATCGATCGGCTGCAACGTGCCAGACGATCGCAACGCCTGCCCCATAGCTATATTTTCTACGGACCGGAAGGGGTGGGCAAAAGTCTGCTGGCCCGCCGGTGGGCACAGTTGCTGCTGTGCCGTAAGCCCATTCGCAGGACTCTTACACCCGGCAGGGATAAATCCTCCACCCATCTAACCGAAATTGACGATACGTGCGATCAATGTGAAGATTGTCACCTGGTCCAGGCAGAAACTCATCCTGACCTGCATATAATCAGCAAAGAACTATCCGGCTATACCAGCCAACAGCGTGAGCGGCAGGTAATCGCCCTGCCCATCGACGTTATCCGGGAATTCGTCATCGAACCGTCGGGCACCTACCCCAGCCGCCATCAAGCCCGGGTGTTTATCATCGACCAGGCAGAAGCCATGAACACCCCCGCCCAAAATGCCCTGCTTAAAACCCTGGAAGAACCACCGCAGGGCACCTTTCTAATCCTGATCACCTCGCATATCGAACTACTGCTGCCGACGGTCCGCTCCCGTTGCCAATTAGTCCGCTTCGCGGCACTGGCGAAAGATTTCGTCACGGAAAAGCTAAAAACAGCCGGCATCGATGACCCCCAGGCGAATTACTGGGCCGATTTCTCAGGCGGCCGGCTGGGAGTGGCCCTGGAACTGGCACAATCAAAAATATATGAAGCGAAATGCGAGCTTGTCAACCAACTGGCGCAATTAAGCTACGAAACCGCTCTTTCCCTGGCCCAGTGGCTCATCGAGCAAGCCAAGACCTATAGTGCGGAATATCTCAAAAATCGACCCGATCGCTCAGCGGCGGATGCCTTGCGAACAATCCAGCTATACCTGCTGGAGATCATTGCTCATGCCTTCAATACCGCCATGCAAATCGGCATTACCCCCACCAGCCCGCCGCGATTCTCCATACCACCAGATCAACCGATACCGCTGGCTAAACTGGCGGAAAAATATGATACTTACGCGTGCAGCAAGATCATCCACGCCGCCTGGCAGGCCCAAAGGCAAATGCACGCTAATGCAAATCCTACATTGATATTTGAGGCTTTTCTGTTAAAATGTGTAAATTATGCTCTGGTTGGCGCTGATTTATAGCCCCAGCATCATCCAACCTGCCGGTTTTAAGAGATATATACCGCACCTATTCAAAAGTGCGCTCTCAGAAGAAGATAAGTACTTAATTGACAATGACTAAAACAATACTTTTCGTGCAAAATTTAAATAGGTGCGGTATAATATATTGGTAAGGAGCTAGTTAGGAGAAATTGAATACCCTGACTTAAATTCGATGATAGAAGAAATAAAAAAACCCAAAGAGCCAGCCGCTGCGCCAGCCCACCATGGCATAAAACGTCAACGTACGATGCTGGTCCGCTATGGCAAGATGGGGCTGATTGGTATTTTCCACCATACCGAAAGGGAAATTCCCACCAACGTTACGCATGTGGTTATCCAGACGGAGCGTGGCCTGGAAATCGGCGAAATTGTCTCGCCATTTTGTCATAACCGTGGATTTTGCACCATCAGCCAGGAAAAAATCGACCGCTACTGTACCGCTAACGGGCCGGATTATACCCTAAACTCTCAAGGCAGAGTGGTTCGTTTCGCTACCACGGCGGACCTAAATGAACAGCGGCATCTGGATAAAAATTCTTATCAGGAATTGTCATATTGCCAAAACCTGATCGAAGAGCTCAACTTACCCATGAAGCTGGTGGGCACGGAGCATCTTTTCGGCGGCGATCGTATCATCTATTATTTCATGGCTGACGGCAGGGTTGATTTTCGGGAGCTGGTAAAAACCCTGGCCCGTGAATACCAAACCCATATCGAAATGCGGCAAATCGGCGCCCGCGACGAAGCCCGTTTGATAGCGGATTTCGAAACCTGCGGACGAGAATGTTGTTGTAAGAACTTTCTCAAGGTGCTTCAGCCGGTGAATATGCGAATGGCTAAGCAGCAAAAGGCAACCCTGGACCCCTCGAAAATCTCCGGGCGATGCGGCCGATTAAAATGCTGCCTCCGCTATGAAGACGAGGTCTATTCCGAGCTGGTAAGGAAGCTACCGCGAAAAGGCTCCGTGGTGCTTACCGAACAGGGAGCGGGCACCGTGGCCGATTCCCAGATAATAACCCAACTGGTAAAAATAAACCTGGACAACGGCAGTGTCATCGCTATCAACGTTGACGAGATCCTGGAGCAAAATTACCATCCGAAAAAGCCTGCCGAAACCCAGCCGGGCAAACCGGTTCAAGCTGGTACTGCCCCATCAGCCGCAGAATCCCCGCCACCGGCTGAACCAGTGGCTGAATCATCCGGTGGTCCGGATGCCCCGAAGGATACGCCAGAGCGAAACGCCAGAAAACGACGACGACGACGGAGAAAAAAGAAGTTTGTCGCCCCCGATAACGCCGCTGAGAAGGAGCAAAACACCGACAGGAAGCAAAACAATATAGATGAAAAGCAAAATCCCTCCGCTAATTAACCGGCGGGGGAAACCGCCGACAAAAAAACCCCCTACCATCGGGGAAGAAATAAAAAAAATCTAACAACTTGCAGGATTATATGCCCAAAAGAATGCTGGTAACGGCGGCCCTGCCCTATGCCAACGGCCCCATCCATATCGGCCATCTGGTCGAATATATCCAGGCAGATATCTGGGTCCGCTTTCAAAAGATGCAGGGACATAATTGTATTTACTGCTGCGCGGACGATACCCACGGCACACCGGTGATGATCCGGGCCCGCAGCGAAGGAATAAGCCCGGAAAAACTCATCGAAAGTATGAATGTGGAACATCAGCGTGACTTCGCCGGCTTCGATATCGCGTTCGATAACTATTATACCACCCATTCGCCGGAAAACCGCCAGCTCAGCGAAACCATTTTCCAGCGTTTGCAGCAGTCGGACCATATTGTCACCCGCGAGGTAGAGCAGGCCTACTGCCCGCAGGACAAGATTTTTCTACCCGACCGCTTTATCCGCGGGACCTGCCCCCGCTGCGGGGCGCAAGACCAGTACGGCGACTCCTGCGAGGAATGCCACGCGACCTATACCCCAGTAGAACTAAAGGACGCGAATTGCAGTATCTGCGGACAAAGCCCGGTCCGGCGGCAATCGCGGCATTATTTCTTCCGCCTGGCTGACTTCAGCGAAAAACTCCAAAAGTGGCTGGGCCAAAACCGCGTGCATCAGCAGGTGCAGAACAAACTACAGGAATGGTTCAATCAGGGATTACGCGACTGGGATATCTCCCGCGACGCCCCTTATTTCGGCTTCTTAATCCCCGGGGAGAAAGATAAATACTTTTACGTCTGGCTGGACGCCCCCATCGGCTACATAGCCAGTACCATGAATTACTGTCAAAAGAAGGGGCTGAATTTCGACGACTATTGGCACGACCGGAATACCGAGATTTATCATTTCATCGGCAAAGACATCACTTATTTTCACGCCCTGTTCTGGCCGGCTATGCTGATGGGAACGGATTTCAACACCCCTACGAGCCTGTTCATCCACGGCTTTCTGACGGTCAACGGCGAGAAGATGAGTAAGTCGCGCGGCACCTTTATCACCGCCGCAACTTATCTTAAGCATCTCGACCCACAGTACCTGCGCTACTATTACGCGTGCAAACTGGGGCCGGGGACCGAAGATATCGACCTGAACGTGACCGATTTCGTCCAGCGAGTCAACAGCGACCTGGTAGGCAATCTGGCGAATCTAGCTTCCCGCTCGGCAACCATGCTGCATAAGCAGCTCCAGTCCCGCATCGGCCAACCATGCAGCCAGGGCCAGGCACTGCTGGCGGAAATTCAGGGCAAAGCCCCGTCCATCGCCGGCGACCTTACCTCACGCAATTATGCCAACGCCATTCGGACCATCTGCGGTCTGGCCGATGCGGTCAATCGCTACATCGACCAGCGTAAACCCTGGAACATGGTCCAGTCTGAGCCGGAACATGTACGCGCGACCCTCAGCACCACACTCAACGCGGTACGCCTGCTTACCATCTACCTTAAGCCGATATTGCCGCAGTTCGCCCGGAAGGTGGAAAATATACTGCGGATCGAACCGTTAAAGTGGCAGGACAGCGAGAGCCTGCTGGAAAATCATGAAATCGGACCATACGAACGTTTAGTGGAACGAGTAGATATCAAAAAGGCGCAAGACATGATCGAAGAAAGTAAAGAAAGCCAACAAGCCGCGGCGGCAAAATCCCAACCGTCGCCGCTGGAACAAAATCCCATCAGCCCCCAGATCAGCTACGAAGAATTCATGAAGGTGGATTTGCGAATTGCCCGGGTGATAAAAGCGGAGCTGGTGGAAGGGGCGGATAAGCTGCTGCGGCTGGAGCTGGACATCGGCGGCGCAACCCGAACGGTGCTGGCGGGCATCCGGCAGGCATATCAGCCGGAGCAACTGGTGGGCAAATTGATGATCATGGCGGCTAATCTGGCCCCGCGGAAAATGAAATTCGGAGTGTCGGAGGGCATGATCCTGGCGGCAGGGGCCGGCGGAAAGGATATCTTCGTCCTGTCCGTCGATGAAGGGGCCCAACCCGGTCAGCGGGTCCAATAAGCGAAAACTATTTTAATCCCGTGAGCATTGAAAATTAATTCTTTAAACTTACATAATTATTTTTGGGGGTATTATAAAGTAAAGTTATGGAACGACCGGCAAAATCGATCGAAGAGATAGTGGCTCAAGACCCGCGCTACCCCGTGGACGCCGTCAATTTTGTCCGCCAGGGCCTAAGCTTCACCGTGGAACAGCTCAAGCCTGCCCGCAGCGATCCCGATAAGCCCCGGCACATCAGCGGGGCCCAACTCTGCCAGGGCCTGCGAGCCCTGGCCTTGAAAAAGTGGGGATTCATGGCCCGGCAGGTGCTGCAAAACTGGCACATCACCACCACCCGCGATTTCGGCGAGATAGTTTTTCTTCTGGTCAACCACGGCTGGATGCAAAAAGAGCCCGCCGACCGCCTGGAAGATTTCGACGGGGTTTACGACTTCGCAGAGGCGTTCGACAAATACTACGAAACTTCTCTCTATGAATAGCCGGCTTGACCCGATGATTAAATCTGCCGGCAGATGAAAACTGCCATAAAATTTTACCTTGGCAAAAAACCACAAAGCAGGTTCTAATACCGACTTTAGCAGCTATCCGGTAAGTTACAATGCCAGGTGTGATGAAAAATGCTGAGAAAACTACAAATAGACAAAGGCAAGCTGATCGAAAGTGAAGACAACATCGCTTCGGTCTTTATCTACGTCACTCCGGATGAAAATGAAAAAAAGTATCTGGTGGAACAACTAAAGATAGATGAGCATACCCTGGCCTCATCCCTGGACCCGGACGAGCTAAGCCGGCTTGAGTTTGAGCCCGAGCACGTGGCGATGATATTTAAAAGGCCCAAGCACTATCGCCAAGAAGAGGATTTTCTGTTCAAGGTGGTGTCGACGGGTATTTTCTTTTTCAAAGACCGCCTGGTAATCGTGCTGGCGGAAGATGCCCCCCTTTTCGACGGCAAGGCGTCGCTGAAGATCCAGTCCATTCAAGACGTGCTCCTGAAACTGATTTACCGGGCCATTTCGCACTTCGTCGAGCACCTCAGAGGCATTAACATGGTTTCCAACGAGCTGGAACAAAAGATAAACACGTCGATGGAAAACAAGCATTTGTTAAATCTGTTTACCCTGGAAAAAAGCCTGGTTTATTACCTCAACGCCATCAATTCCAACGGCGTGGTCATCGAGAAACTAAAAAATAACGCCGCCAAAATCGGCTTTAGCCAGGAAAATACGGAATACCTCGATGACATTCTGATCGAAAACAATCAATGCCGCGGCCAGACCGAAATCTACTCCCAGGTGCTGGCCAGTTTAATGGATGCCCGCGCTTCCATTGTGAGCAATAACCTGAACATCAGAATAAAAGCTCTTACCCTGATCACGATTGCCATTATGCTGCCCACCCTGGTGGTGAGCATCTTCTCAATGAATGTCCGCATCCCTCTTGCCGAACACATGCATGCCTTCTGGATAATTACCCTAATGGCGGCGATGTCCGCAACCCTGGTAGGGGTTCTATGGTGGAAAAAACGCTGGTAGTCCGGCTATCAGATAGATTTTATCTCCCGCTTGCCAATGCGTTTACACTTCCTGCTGACGTAAAAGCGTTACATCTTTCCCATATTAACAAAAACGCGTTTATATTACCTGTTTGCTTGACAATATAACAAACTATCTTCGAAAATCTGGTTAAAATAAAATCACTTATAAGGTTTAAAAACCACAAATCAATAAATGTGACCACGGTTTTCTCGCTTAAAACAAGGATTTCGCGTTCAAAAACGATTTTTCCACAGCGATATTTATCTCTATTTTTAGAGGATACCAGCTTTCGCCACTTTAAAATATTCCCCATCTTACCGCATCGTTGCAATCGTCATAATTTTTTCTGTTGTCTGGCGATAACATTTTTCCCGTAAAATGTTGCAAATTTTCAACGTTTGTCCTTGACATGAAAGAGCTAAAATTGTATCAATAGATAGTGGAGATGAGAGTAGAAGTTGCATTTTTCCCAATTATTTATCAGCTACTCGAAGAATAAGTCTATATTATTCGATTAACGTAGATCAACGGTATATGGTGACGCAGTCTCATAATAATATAACAGAACCGTTGCAGGCCATGGCCAGTTATGACGCCCTGCATTTTGATCGCACCGCCCAGAGGCTAATCAATATCATGCCCCTCGGCGTGGTAGCCTTCGATCTGCAACTTAACATCACCGATCGCAATCCGCGTGCTAAAAGAATGCTGGCAGCAACGGATAATATCGCCGAGGCCCTGGCGTTCGGCACGGAAACCGCGATGGAGCCCGCCTGGGATGAACTGCTGCATCAGGCACTGGCCGAGAAAAAGCCCCGCATCTTCGAAAATGTCAAATACCATCACCATAGTCAAAATAGCGTGCTGCATATTATCTGCACCCCTCTGACCGAAGAAAACACCGATAACCTGATCGGCGGCATCCTGCTGATGGAAGATATAACCAATAAGGTGCTGATGGAAAATGATCTGGCCGCGGCGGAACGGCTGGCGGCGGTGGGCAAACTGGCCGCCCGGGTGGCTCATGAACTGAACAATCCACTGGATGGTATCCTCCGCTATATTAATCTGGCCAAGCGGCTGGCAGAACAGAAAGAAGTCAATCAAATCCAGCACTATCTGCAGGAATCCCGCAAAGGTCTGCTGCGCATGGTGCAGATCATCAGCGAATTGCTGGAATACTCCCGCAGCACCTACTCCACGTTTGAGGAAGCCGATATCAACAAAATCGTCGAGGATGCCCTCAAAAATATGGAAGGGCAGACGGCGGCTAAAGATATAAAATTCATCCGCCAATATCAGCAGCCCATGCCCAATATCCGCAGCGGCAATCTCTATCAGGTATTTTGCAATCTGATTAAAAATGCCATCGACGCCATGTCGCAGGGCGGGAAACTAGCGGTGAAAACCCTCTGTGACGATGAAAATATGTTCATCCAATTTACCGACACCGGACCGGGCATCCCGCCCGAAACCCTGGCGCGAATCTTCGAGCCCTTCTATACCACCAAAAAGGCGGGCAAAGGCACCGGCCTGGGGCTGGCTATCAGTAAAGATATCATCGAAAGATATAACGGAAAAATCCAGGCGGAAAATCTACCCGCCGGCGGATGCCGGTTCACGGTAAGCATACCGCTGGAACATACCAGCTGGAAAAAGGCAGACAAATGATAAAACAAAAACCCGTTATATTATTCCCGCAGGAGTATCGAGTTTGAAAAAATAGTTTTTTACGCAACTTTTGAAATATTCAGGGAAAGGGAGAGAACCGGGGGCAGAAATGATGGATGGGAGAGAGAGCACCCATAGAAAGGCATGTAGGTAATCATGGTAGCGGTACGGATACTTGTGGTAGATGATGATCAAATCATACGTGATTCACTGAGCGAATTTCTCCGGCTGGAAGGCTATCAGTGTCAGGGGGCGTCCAGCTTCAAAGACGCCCTGAAAGAGCTGGAAAAACAAAGATATAATCTGGTTATCGCCGATGTCAATATGCCCGGGGCGGACGGATTCGAACTTTTACGGGTGATCCGCAAGAACTATCCGGAAATCGTGACCATTGTCATTACCGGGTACGGCACTATCGAAAGCGCGGTGGAAGCGATCAAGATGGGCGCTTATGATTACCTGACGAAACCAATTGTTGATGACGAGATAAGAATTATCGTTAAACGGGCGATGGAGCAGCAGTCACTGCTGGAAGAAAATCATAATCTCAAAGCACAACTGCACCATCAGTACGGTCTGGAAAATATTGTTGGCCATGACTATAAGATGCTCAAGGTCTTCGACCTGATCGAAGCCGTCTCGGACAGCAAGGCGACGGTGCTGATCACCGGACAAAGCGGCACCGGCAAAAGCATGGTAGCGCGGGCGATTCATCAACGATCGGCGCGGAGCAATAAACCCTTTGTGGAATTAAGCTGCGGCGCCCTGCCGGAAACCCTGCTGGAAAGCGAACTGTTCGGTCATGTGAAAGGCTCCTTTACCGGAGCGATGACCAACAAACAGGGCAAATTTCTGGCGGCGGACGGCGGCACGCTGTTCCTGGACGAAATCAACTCGGCCAGCCCCGCTCTGCAGGTAAAATTGCTGCGTGTCCTGCAGGAAAGACAATTTGAGCCGGTGGGCAGCAACGAAACGAAAACGGTCGATGTGCGGGTGATCCTGGCTGCCAATACCGATCTGCGGGAAGAAGTCAAGGAAGGCCGATTCCGGGAGGATTTATATTATCGGATTAATGTGGTAAACATCGAACTGCCGGCTTTGGCCCAGCGGATTACCGACATTCCGTTGCTGGCAGAAAAATTCCTGCATAATATGTGCTTCAAGCACGGCAAAAAGAAGACCGCCTTTAGCGAAGAAGTGCTGGAATGTCTGGAAAAATATAATTGGCCGGGCAATGTTCGCGAGCTGGAAAACGTGGTGGAGCGGGCGGTGGTCCTCAGTAGAAACGGCAGCATAACCGTTGAGGATTTACCCAGCCATATTATTGAATACGCCGCTGAGGGTCAGGGCCTGGAATATCATCCGATGTGTCTACGGGAGGCACTGGAAGAACCGGAAAAGAAGATAATCGAGATGGCTTTGCGGAAAAACAACTGGAATCGCCAGCACACCGCGGAAATGCTGGAGATTAATCGCACCACTTTGTACAAAAAAATGAAACGATACGGGCTGGAGGCTGATCCCTCGGCGCGGATGGAAGCCAGCTACCGATAACCAGGGCCCAGGGGATCACGGCCGAAAAGATGATATAACAACACCACAATACACCGTGGCAACGGCACGGTAAAACATATCTTGGCTTTTTTTCACCGGCAGAGGCAGTTCTACCTCTCCAAATTTCACTGTTACAAGAAATTTTTTGGGGAAATTCGACGTCCTATAATTAATATCGCCTGATTAAAGATTATGTTAATCAGCCCAATACCTTTTGCTTTTATTTGGCGTAGATGTTTAAAAATTGTACGTAAAATATTTTTTTCGCCAAACTTCAGGTGTTATCGGACGATAGTAGATCGGGCAATAATAGTAACGCGTAAATTTGTGATATAAGCAATTCAAGATTTTGGCAATATGTCATGTTTAAATATATATACAAGGTTATAGAAGGTGCGTTTCACATCCTTAACCGCCTGTCTGGAAAGGGGATATAATTAATCCAGTTGGGCATGGTTACACTATTTCACCGCCCTGCTTATATATCTGTCATTTCTGCTTAATACGACGGATTAACCGTCATAGTCCTTACAATGCAAATCCCTAAGGGGCGTGGCTGTAAGCCATTATTCCCAAACCTGTTACGAATACCATCGCCCCGGCCGGCCGAATCTCTGTCCCTATCCTGGTCTTGGTATAAAATTTGCTGTTTATTAACCCAATTCGGGCAGTATCAAAATACTCCCGCAAAAAAAGAGGAAGGCTGTAAGAGGGCGAGCTTACTTTTCATAAGGTAAAAGGCAAAAGTTTGGGAAGGGAGAAAATTCACTAACCCTTTCCGGTATTTTGTTCTGGGCAGCATTTTCTGCCGGAGAAAATATGCCTTAAGCGGACTATATCTACATAAAAAAGCTTTGCACACAGGATGCAAGAAGCAATGATGTTATCGCTCAAAAAATTATATCTGACTTTTATCGCCGGCCTTTTGCTCGCCGCGACGGTTAGTGCGGGTCCCACCTGCAATCTTCAAGGAGCCGGATCGTTTACGGCGGCAGCAGCGGACCAGTCTCACCCTTATCCCGCCCCCGACCAGCAGGAACTACGCCGATATGCCGATACCGTCCTGTCGGAAATGGGAAATAAAATTTGGCAGCCGTCGGACTGCGTCACCGCCGCGGCATATTCGCAGCCTGGCCCGATAAGTACAATGCCGGCCCTGCCCGGGGCCGCCTTAATGTCGCTGGCGGGTTTCTTATGTGTCTCCCTGGTGAAAGACCGCAGAGGCTGGCTCGCCGTATTCGTGGGATTATTTTTATTGACCGGCGCGGGCATTAAAATCATACCGCGACTTACCGCTAAAATTCTGAGCGGCAAATCAGGCAGTATAAAAATCCTGGCCGCAGAAAACACTTCTTATGGTTATGATAATGCTTATCGTGCCATCGGGGATGTGGGATGCACCCATTATATCGGCTTGCTACGCAGGCTGGCCGGCTCCTGGGATGCGGACGGCTTGCGCCACCAGGCATTACTTTATTCGTCCGCAAATCCTCACGCTGTTCGGCAAACAATATGCCAGCTAGTTCACTCAAAAGACAAGGGCTGGACACTTAAGTCGATCAGCGCTATTAATCCCCATCCAAATTTATCAGCGCCAATTCTGGAAATCCCGGCCCAGCCGGCTGGGCATTCATTTTATATCCAACATTCATTCTCCGCAGAAAAATTATCCCGCGGTCCCCCGCTAAGGGCGGGAGAACGTTTTTTCTCGCTTTAGAGTGTATTCGCGAAACACTCTAAGGCACACCATCGTGATAGAAAGGGAAAATTTGATAACGGGGGGAGAAAATTAACTTGATAAAGAAGGAGTTTGATAATGAAACGTGTTTTAATGATTTTAGCTTTGGTCAGTATGATGGCGGCGCCGTTGTTAGCCAATCCCACCGGCGCTCCGGATAACCTGCCGGACCTCAGTACGTGGCCGGCGGATTCTATTCGCACCACCCACCAATATTGGACGTTCAGCGGCGACCATATCGGTCTGCAGGGTAATGAATACGCGGCTGTACCGGAAGAAGTAGAGAATCCTGTTCCGCAGGGAGTAGTGGCAATGGTAGGCGCCGATTCCGGACTGAGATGGGCCGGTGATGATGAAAACGGCGCAATTTACGGCAATAACCTGCATGTCGCGGTCAAGCTGGACAACTATGAAGACGGTATATTCAAAGTGATGTGGTTCGACATCGGAGCATCAGCGGCCCCCATCAATTTCTCCTGGGTGGCCCATGATGGCGGTATCCTCACTTTCGAATATCAACCAATTTATGATCCATGTCAGCCCGCTGACTTCGGCCTGATAATATGGCCGAATCCGGCTTGGGAAGAGATTCATTTTACGATCCCCGGACAATCTGATGTTACCGGTCAACCCGGCGCCTGGCTGGATTATATTCACATCGATACCATTTGCTATCAAATCCCCGCTCCCGGCGCTATTCTGCTGGGCAGTGTGGGCGTGGGCTTCGTCGGCTGGCTGCGTCGCCGCAGAAGTCTTTAAGATATTTAAAAGTAATTAATAAAGAAATTTAGGAGCTTCCCATGAAAAAATTAATTACGATAATTGGTTTGATCTGTGCGATCGTCATGCCGGCCTGTCCGCTGCTTGCTAATTCGACGGGTTCTCTACCCCATCTGGGATGGTGGCCCGAGGGCGCTGCCGGCAGCACCCACCAATATTGGGAATTTGATGACGAAAATGGCATTGTCGGCCCGACCATCGACGGCGACTATACCGTCGCGGCGACCGAGAATGGCAATCCCTACGGCACACCCCAGCTGCATATCTGGGAAGCCGAGTGGGACGGCCAAAGTTCCTGGATAGCCATTGATGATGAAATCCTTTTGAAGATCATCATTCCTAATCGGAGTTTCAACGAAGGTTTCAAGGATATCTACGTCGAACTGGGCATCTACAGCGGGATTATTGATGCCGCGGAAGTGGTGTCATTCGATAACAGTGGTCAACTCATAGGTACGCAGGATGGGATAATTGACAACAATCGCATCTCGTTCCATATTATCCCGAATCCTACGAAAGAGGATATCAATATCCGCCTGAGACCCTATTATATTGATGACTATATCATTAATTCCGTCAGCCCGCTGATCCTGGATTATGCCCATGTGGACACCATCTGCACTACCATACCGGCACCCGCTGCCCTTCTGCTGGGCAGTGTGGGATGCGGTGTAGTAGGTTGGCTCAGACGTCGTAGAAGTCTGTGAAACCACAGACTTGGAGATAATTTTATATGTTAAGAAAATTACTATTATTAATAACCGGTTCTCTCATACTGCTATCTTCCGCTGCGTATGCGGGAGTAACGGTGAATTTCGATCCCGCCACCACCGTCTGGACCCCCTCCCTGAGCGGCCAGCAAACGGAAGGCGATGATATGGTAGGGATGAAGGTCACCGCTTACTGGTCCGACAGCAGCAGCGAAAAACTAACCTGGTCCGCCACCGGACCAGGCGCAGGAGCGGTGTCCAGTGCCGATTGGTCTGTGGCACTAACAGGCAATACTTTCAGTTCTGACTGGGTCTTAACCAATATGTCCCCGACAAAATACATTACCCGCCTGCTGATCGATGCCGGGATGGGCTACAGTGTTTTCGATGTGACCTTTGGCGGCCTGGAAGGAACTGCCGGCTCAGGTATGGGCCGAACGTTTGAAGTCACCGACGGACTGGGACAGCTCGATATCACGGCTACCTATCGTAATCAGGTGTCGCTTACGGGCAGCAGTCCGGTAGGTGATATCTGGCGTTACCTGGACCTTAGCTTTACCAGCAGCGGCGGTTTCGCGGCCGGTACCCTCAGATACGGAGCTGATACCGACAATATATATAATAGCGGTGAAGTAATAACCCAGACCGACCCTGATCCTGATCCCGACCCTGATCCTGATCCCACACCACCGATAGACAACTATAATCCCGTTGTCCCCGCGCCCGGAGCGCTGGTTCTCGGAATGCTGGGTACGGGTTTGGTCGGCTGGCTCCGCCGCCGCCGAAGTCTGTAAAATATTACCTTCGAGAATCGAGGGAATTGGGCTGAGCGACCTGCGGAAGCGAAAACGATGGTTCAAGCGTTGCTGGCTTGCGTCGCGGACTTTGTGTCCACGGAAGAAGTATGCCTTTGATAGTATGACAGACATGCGTGACATCCTCCCGGAAGATCTTTGCGGGAGGGGTTCGTCGATAAAAGAAAATATGCGATAATTTAGCGAGAAAAATGTCTATGAAGTATATTGTAACCATACTAATCGCGTTGACAATAATGGCCGGCATGGCCCAGGCGGTATCAACCATAAAGACATACACTTTTTCGCCGCAGGACCCCGATCTGGGGGATTTGCCCCATGATAAAGCCTATGCCTGGGGCATTAAATGGAATATTCCAGACGGTGAGGATATAATCTCCGCCCAACTGACTTTTAAAAATATCTGGGACTGGACGGCGGAAACGGACCATTTATATGTAACCATGCTGGACAGTGTGCCGGATACCAATGGCGGTTCGCAGCCCAATTATGTGAGCAAAATTGGATACGAAACGATTACCAAAACCTATACGGATTACCAGGGCGGCGGAAATTACTTCAACGGTCAGGGGCTGCTGCTGGAGAACTGGAACGATCCGGTGGGCGGCTATGCCCGTAATTTCAATCTGGTGATAGATATCCCCGGCAGCCAATTCTCCTTGATGTCGGATGGGAATTTAGGATTCGGAATCGACCCGGATTGCCATTATTACAACGAAGGTATTGAGTTGAGTATCTTGACGGATCCCATCTCCATCCCTGCTCCAGGCGCCATTTTGCTGGGGAGTATGGGGGCAATGCTGGTGGGCTACCTGCGGAGACGCCGTCGCCTTTAAACGCCAAATCGGCGATGGAGAATTTTGAAGGAGTTTTGAACCCAGAAAAAAAGAAGAAAAATAATGAAAACGACAAAAACCATTCTATTGATAATCTTGTTGTGCTTGTTGCCGGGCCAGGTTGTATTGGCTACACCAACATTTCAGGTCTATATATATGGAGCGACAGCCGACAGCAGATTGCTGGTGGAAAACAGCAATAGCGGCTGGGATGAAAATACCTGGTTTATAACCAATAATTCATTCCAACTGATTGTGGTGGGCAATTACCAGCAAAATTGGACCGATAACCTGACGGAGGTAACGCTGGTTCTTTCCGTTCCGGAAGGCCAAAAGGGAGGAGTTTCGATAGTTCCCGCCCCGAGTACGGGGACATCACCCAATCCGGTGCTGCTGACTGATACGACACTAGTGCTCGACGGTTATTACAATCCCGGCGCGGATGCCGATGAAAATCTGTTACTCGGCGGACCGGATCCATCCGGTTATGACACCAAAAGTTTTCTGCCCCAGGATGCATCGGGCGATCCGATTAGCAGTGATAACCACTATCCTTTTAAAAATGATGTATCCGATTTTCTGATATATGGATTAGGCGACTTTGGACGTAACGGAAACATTCATAATTACAGTACCGAGGAAGGAATCTCTCTCGATTTGCAAAGTGATGGGCAGGAGAAAGTCTATAATGTTTCTCTAAGTGGTTTTACCCGGGTTCATTTTGACGTTTACGGCTACGAATATGACCAGGATACCGGTCAAAAAAATATAAAGTCCACCTGGACCGACAACCCGAACTCGCATGATTCCACTTATTATTACCACACTCCCGCCCCCGGTGCTGTCCTGCTGGGAAGTATGGGCCTGTTCCTGGTGGGCTACCTGCGGCGGCGCAAAACTATATAATTAGGCCTTGGGGTTATGATTTATAAGCCAGGGAGCCGCTGCGCCACTGACCGATGCCATCCCACCAAATGGATATAAAATCGACGACATCGGCATGACCCGGATTTCGCCGGCAGATCTCCAGGGCCATTTGATGAAGTTGTTGCATGCCGCCGATACCGCCTTTCTGCCAGGCCTTGATCCCTATTTCGATTGCCTCCAATTCAGCGGTATGGGTGGCAAGATTATTTTCCGCCACTACCAACTGGGCCAGCTTTTGCGCATCCGGGGCCAGCAACTGCTGACGATGCCATTGTTCGGTAATTTCCCTGGCTTCCAGTTCATCCAGCAACTGTTGGCGTTGTCGTTTTTGTTCTTCCCGCAGTTGCTGGGCCTGAGCCAGCCGCTGGCGCCGATGTTGGCGGCATTGGGGCAGAGTTATCTCCACCACCCCGGCAAGCGGATCCACAATAATCCAGACGATAAAAGTTACGGCTAAGGTACCCACGGCGATTCCCAGACCAAACTGCCGGGCAGTGGTAACCCCGATGGTCCCCAGCAAACCGGCCAGTCCGCCCAAAACCGGGCTGGCAGAATAAAGGACCATATAGGCGGTGGTACTGGTCAAAGGGTGTTCTATCGCCGGTTCCTGGGCTCGGCTGGCCCCGCGAAAAACCGCAAACAGGTAAATGCTCAAAATAAAAACGATAACGATCACGGAATAGCCGGACAGGGAGAAGATCAGCCACCAATCGAACCCTGCCTGCCGCAAGGCCAGCACCATTATATAGGCGACGCTGAGTACGAACCAGACCGTACTGAGAAAATGAATTTTGGTCAGGAGTTTTTTCGACGCCATAGAATTCCGCTGAGCTATTTACTGGGTTAAATTCTGTATCTGATATACCTGATAAGCAGGCGAGAGGGCTCGGCCGATCGGGCGAACAAACTCCTCAATAACCATCGCCACCGCCGCCAGCGGGGTGGGCGGGATATAAATTATATCTCCCTCCTGCAAAAGCACATCTCTGCTGGTATCTCCGGTTTTGAGTACCTTTTTCAGATCAAAGGTAAATATCTGCGGTTTCTGTTGTTTGTTGGCTGAGGGACGGATTACCTTGATCTGGCTGACCCAGCCGGTAACCTGCGGCTGAGCCTGCGTCACCGCCCGCAGGAGGGTATCCCGGCCGGTATATATCTTGGGCCCATAAAAGCCGACCTCGCCGACGACATAATAAACCTTGCTGCGGAAGGCGGTTATTCGAACGTCGATGGGATTATCGCCGGGCAGGGTATAGAGCTTGGCGGCCTTTTCCCGCACCATATCAGCGACCTGGCTAGTAGTCTTGCCGGCGACTATCAGTTGGCCTAATCCTTCAAAGCTTACCATCCCATCCGGCCTTATCATTTGTTTTTGCAGATGGATTTGGGGCACTTTATCGCAATGGATTTCGATCTCATCCGGCGGCTGCAAGGCATAGTTTTCCGCGGTGATGTCCGCCTGATAGGGCTTGACAAACGCCATAATGTTATCGGGCCCCGCGCAGCCGCTGGAAAGGGCAATTACCGCCACAAATAATAAGGTAATTATGGGATCGACGGCTATTTTTCTTAGCACCATGGTCAAATTCCTTTCATCAGTTTTCCAGAATAACGTAAGCTTCCCGAACGGGTAAGATATGGAAATTATCGACATTAACCTGACATGCATTTAACTTTGACTGATGAAACCCCGAAGCCAGCGGTCAGAATCGAACTGACAACCATCCGCTTACAAAGCGGGAGCTCTACCGTTGAGCTACGCTGGCAAAGCACGGCTGTTGTTAAGGAAACAAATTAACCAGAGCCACGCGCTCTTTTAACTAAACTTGTTTCATAACCTTTCAACAATGCGTTTCCAGTACTGAAAAGGCGGAAAACGCAGGTTATGAAAATACGGTTGGAGCAGCAGACCGCAGCGAGTTCCACCCTTGGACCGTTTTGCTCACCTATTCACCTGTTCTACTGTTCACCTGCTCCATTTCCCGCGGCAAAGCCGCGGGAAATACCCCCAAGGGGACTCGAACCCCTGTCGCCTGGCTGAGAACCAGGCATCCTAGGCCGCTAGACGATGGGGGCACGGCGACAAAAAATTACCATAACCACTTATATAATAAACATATAAGCGTCAAATACTCAAAAGCTTTTATATCTGCAAAAGGTGGTTTTGTCAAGCAGATAATAAAATAGCTCCTTTTATATAAATCGCTTTTAATCCTCAACCATAAAATATATTTGTATTGCCGGTTACGAGTAAATATAATTTATTTTATGATAAACAGGCTCGTAAAACTTTTGTGCATCTGTATCAGCGGGGTGGTTGCGGCACGCTGATTGAGATGCCCTTTTCGTCGTGCTGCCCGTCGCCCGCCGGGCTGGCGTCTATCGCGGCTGGCTGGCAGGCGGCATCACAGGTCAATTCGCCGTCCACTCCGCTAAGATATTCTAAGACAAGCAGTTACCGCATATTCCCTGATCGGATGTAAATATGCGCTAAAACTATATTTAGAAGGAGAAAAAAGGTGAGTAATAATTTCTCGCTTGGCTCAAAGCTGGAAACCTTAGCCACCGCCCTGGAAGACAGCTATTTCGCCTACCGGCGAATCCATCATATTAATACCGTGCATTTACCGGCGCGGGATGAAGTTTACGAAATTACCAGCCGGCTGTTCGCCCTGATATTCCCCGGCTTTTTCGGGCGGCAGAACCTTACCAGTAAAAATATCCATCAGCATTTAACCGTGGAGATGGACGAAATAAGCCAACAAATGTACCGGCTGATATACCAGTGCCTGCGGTGCAGAAGTAAAAATGACCCGGTCAGTGACCACAAAATAGCGGCACAGACGACGGAGCGGTTCTTTAGCGAGTTAGCCCACACCCGCGAGCTGATGGCCAACGACGTGCTGGCCTCTTATAAAGGTGATCCCGCGGCCCAGGATACGGATGAGGTTATCTTCAGCTATCCCGCCACGATTGCTATTGGTACCTATCGGCTGGCACATACTTTATGGCAAATGGCGATACCATTAATGCCGCGGATTATGGCCGAACACGCCCACAGCCAAACGGGCATCGATATCCATCCGGGGGCACAGATTGGCAAGGGCTTTTTTATCGACCATGGCACCGGCGTGGTTATCGGGGAGACAGCCATAATAGGAGATAATTGCAAACTGTATCAAGGGGTAACATTAGGCGCGGTAAGTCTGCCTTTCGATGAAACGGGCTTGATAAAGCGCAATTATAAGCGCCATCCGACCCTGGAAGATGAAGTGGTGGTCTATTCCAACGCCTCCATCCTGGGCAATGTCACTATCGGCAAGGGCAGTATTATCGGCGGCAGCGTGTTTTTAACGCGGTCGGTGCCGCCGGGGTGCACCGTGTCCGCCCGGCCGGCGGAGCTGCGCTATCGCAATCGCTGCGCCGTGCTCAGCAAGGGCATGGTTTATGACTACTGGATTTAGATCCCGCCGGCTATGCTCTCTACAGAATCAGCATCGCATCGCCATAGCTATAGAAGCGATACTCTAATTGAACTGCCTGACGATAGGCTTCGAGGGCAAGGTCTGTACCCGCGAACGCGCAGACCAGGGCTAAAAGCGACGTCCGGGGCAGGTGAAAATTAGTTATCAAGGCACTTACAATCTGAAATGCATATCCTGGAATAATGTACATATTAGTCCAGCCGGCGCCGCAGCAGACCTTTTTATCCATCGCTAAAGACTCCAGCGTGCGGACCGAAGTAGTGCCCACCGCTATTATCCGACCGCCTTGTGAAATAGTCTGGTTTATCAGCTCGGCATTCGCCCCATCCAATTGGTAATACTCAGGATGCATAACATGGTCTTCCACCTTCTCGGTGGTAATTGGTTTGAAGGTCCCCAGCCCCACGTGCAGGGTCAGCCGGGCTATCCGGACGCCTTTCTCCCGAATGTTCGCTAATAACTCATGGGTGAAATGCAGCCCCGCGGTTGGGGCGGCGATGGAGCCTGGCGGGCGGGCGTAAACCGTTTGATAGCGGGCACGATCCTCCGGGTCGCTCGCCGCCGTCTCCTCCGGCGGACGATGAATATACGGGGGCAGCGGCGTCAGGCCCAATTGGGAAAGAATATCGAGGAAATTTTCGGTAAACACCGGCTGGAGCAACCATCGGCCGGCCTCTTGTCTTTCCCGCACCTTCAGTCGCGGAAATGATGCCTTGTTATCAGCATCAGCAGCGGGGGCGAGCAAAACCACCTCTTCGTCTGGACGTAATCGGGAGGCGTTTTTTAAAAGCACCTGCCAGTCTCCCTGTGGGGTAAGATTAATGAATAGTCCCTCAATCCTTCCGCCCGTGGCCCGCCGGATAAAAAAACGGGCGGGAAAAACCCTGGTGTCATTGAGGACCAGGCAATCGCCCGGCGCAAGATAATCCGACAGATCAAAAAAATGCCGATGTTCCGTCTGGCAGGTTCGGCGGTTCAACACCAATAATCGCGTTATCGCCCGGTCAGCCAAAGGGTGCTGGGCGATGAGCCGCGGGGGTAATTCATATTCCAGTTCAGACGTATCCATGGCAAAAAGGTTATCAGACGATATAGCCGGGGCAAGAGTTTTTTTTAGAATTCGGTTAAATTATCTTCGCCGGCAAAGTTGCCGGTAAAAATTGTCGATACGTCTGAAGAAAGAAAATTAAATCCCTATTTGGATCCGCGTAATTTATGTCGTTGATGAAATATGAAGTGGAAAAGATAACGGGCACTATCGCCCGGATGAATCGTAACGATCTGACCAGGGAAATCCTCCAGTTTGACGGCAGGTTCAAATTGGATTTTTCGGAAAATTACCTGTCGCAGTTGCCCCTGGAAAAACTGCGTCATATCCTGCTGGCCGCCAAACTACAGCAAATGCAGGCCAACTAAAAGCATCACCTGCGTTAGCCGCGAGATTGTCAAATTTTTACTCAAATTAAACCAGGGAACCTTTCCACTTATCCCCAGCTATAACAGAGAAAGGCCGGTCCGCCGCTTTCGCCGATCTCCATATTGGTCACCTTTTTAATACTGGTAGCGGCAAACAGGCCGTAAACCCCGTTGCTGCTATATCCAACCGAGACGATTCCCAGATGGGCGGTTTGGATCTGGCCGAATGACGCCCTGACCTGCAAATTCACCTCGGGTGCAATCATCACTGATAAATCGGAGGCGTACGGTTGAACACCGGCTAAGGCGTAACTGCCGTCAAAGCGGCCCTTTTTCCCGGTGCTGAGCAACTTTATCACCGCGCCTTCCGGGTTGAACCATTCATCCGAGGTGTTGATCCGGCTGTCCGGGCCGATGTCGAAACCGGCCAACAGATAGGAATCGAGGATGTCGGTCCGGGCCACCACCTTACTGATATCACCCGCGGCGCTGATTAGCGTATCGCAGATACTGCCGGAAGAGCTGATGGTATTAATATCGCCGCCGCTCCTAATCGTTGCCCCGGCAATCGAGTCGAAACTAACCTTGTCAATTTCCGCTCCCGCCCGCAAAACGCCGGTTACGGTCTTCCGGCAGGAGACATTTTTTATTTCGTCTGCCGCGGTTAGCACCCCCGCGATATTGTCCGCAAACCGCGCGGTGGTGATATCACCGTCATAGGCAATAACCGCGGCGGTGGCGGCCAGGCCGCCGGTCTGGCTGGTAACGCTCTTTATGGACTGGGCGGCTTCTATGGTGCCCTGGATATCACCCCGGCTGCTAATACTCTGGATTGAGCCTTGGGTACTGATAACATTGGCGCCCAAATCACCTTTTGTAATCTTGATCTGGTTTATTTCGTCCGCTGATAGCATGCCGCTGCTATAGGAATCCGCCTGAAATGTTTTCAAGGTGCCCTTTAAATCAAAATCAACCTGGTCGGCAATATCCGCCGCCTTGATCATCATGCCCTGGTTTCGGTCGGCGGCGGTGGTAATGGTAACGTTGTCGGCGATATCACCTAGTTGCAAAACAGAAAAACTGCCCGCCAAATTAATATCGCCCACGAGATTGACCCCTCTGGTGGTGAGTTTATTCAGGGATTGGGCGATAATCCCGCCGCAGTCTGTTTGGCCGTTACCCCCGCGAACGGTTATGCTGAGGTTGGTTTGCATATCACTTTGTTCGAGCTTAATTCCCGCCAGATATACATTATTTCCCAGAACAACCGTATCCTGGTTATAGGATTGAATAACTAATTCCTGGGTTCCAATCATCGCATAACCGCTGCCGCCGGAGAGTTTGATGGTAACCACCGAGCCGTCGGTATCATCAAACTGCAATGATTTCGCCGGAATGGCCACCGGCTGAGGTCCCACCCTGAACTCATAGTTATAATCGCCGCCGGCTATGGTGTTATAGTCGCCGTCCAGGGCATTGCCGGCCGGATCAAATATCGAATCCGTGCCGTCGATAACCAGTTGATAAAGATCGTCCGGCAAAATTTGGTCATTATTTACTATCAGCTCTGCCGTGCGGCTGGATTCATCATAAGTAATCAAGCTGCTTATCGGTACTATCAAACTTCCGTTGGAAAAATCCGAATCGCCACCCGCTCGTACTAACAGGTAATTGCCGACATCTTCGACGCCGGCGGGAAGCACCGGCTCCGTAAAGCTGACAAGAATCCGGCTAAAAGGATTGCGCCAATTGATTTTCTGGGCGGAGATAGCAGCCACCTGTGGAGCGATGGTATCAACAATAGTTTCCGTTGCGCCGGAAGAGCCGGTCAGTGCAAGATTGAATGTGCTAATAAGCATATCGTCCCCGGATGAGCCGACATCCGGCTGGATACCGGCAAAAACCGCAGCAGCGGACCCATCGAGCAATACCCGCGACTCCAGCGGCTCCAGCCAAAGAAACCCCTGCCGGCAATTTTGTCCTCTTTCTCCAGCGATAAAAGACCGATTTTTTATTCGTTTTTGCAGTTCCTGCCGCAATTTTCTCATTATTTTCACCTTCACCCCGGAAATAGTTGCCCCTTCACCGGTCGGATGACTTAGGTAGCCGGCAGTATTTTGACCCCGATTACTTAATAACCTAATATTACTATCGAGCGTAACGGCACTTACGCTTGAAAATGGCCTTTCCCGCGGGATACTCAACCCCTGGATTAAGAATTCAGGGGCGAAGTCGCGACATAACTATCTGGTATTTAAGACAATATAACAATTGTCGCCATTTCCGGGCATTCCTCAACTTGCGATTTTAAACTTGCAAAACATTATGCTTTATCTATAATGCTTTGTTCTGCGTACCAGTTGGGGTATGCGCCGGGATTGGAGATTGACACCTAAGTCAAGATTCCAGAATACCTAAGCCGAGATTCAAGCGGCAGTTGTGAATAGATATAAAGTTGCGGGAGTAAGGTCTTGTTCGATGCCTTAACGCAAAAATTTAATAATGTCTTTCGCGGTCTCAGCGGCCGAGGTCGGATATCAGAGGCTAACGTCCGGGAGGCGATGCGGGAGGTCCGTACCGCCCTCCTGGAAGCGGACGTCAATTTGAAAGTAGTCAAGGACTTCTGCGAAGGCATAGTGCAAAAAGCCCTGGGCGCCGAGGTTATTAAAAGCCTGCACCCCGGCCAACTGATGATTAAGATCGTCAACGACGAGTTGACACAGTTGATGGGGCCGGTTGACAGCAAGATATATTATGTCTCGCCCGGACCGACGGTGATTATGCTGGCGGGGCTGCACGGCTGCGGCAAGACCACCACCGCCGCCAAGTTAGCTCGATTCATAGGATCAAAAGGTAAACACCCTCTGCTGGTTGCGGACGATCTGGCCCGACCGGCGGCCATCGCCCAATTAAAAACTCTGGGCGAGCAATTGAATATCCCCGTTTATAGCGAGCCTAGTCAGGACGCGGTGGCTGTCGCCCGCAACGGTCTGAATTATGCCCGCAAGAACAGCCGGGACGTGGTGATTCTGGACACCGCCGGCCGGCTGCATATCGACGCGGAATTGATGGACGAATTAAACCGGGTTTGCGAGGCGGTAACTCCCCATCAGATTTACCTCGTCTGCGACGCCATGACCGGTCAGGACGCGGTCAATAGTGCCAGCGAATTCAATGAACTGCTGGAAATCGACGGCGTGATTCTGACCAAGCTCGACGGTGACGCCCGGGGCGGAGCTGCCCTGTCGGTAAAGGCGGTTACCGGCAAACCCATTAAATTCGTCGGCGTGGGCGAGAAACTCGATCGCCTGGAGGAATTCTACCCCGACCGCATGGCCAGCCGAATCCTGGGCATGGGTGATGTGGTCAGCCTGGTGGAGAAGGCGCAGGAACAGTTCACCGAAGAAGAAGCCCAAAAAATGCAGGCCAAGATGGCCAAAGGCGCCTTTACCTTCGACGACTTCCTCAAGCAGATGCAGTCGGTCCGCAAGATGGGCGGCATGAAGGAAATAATGAAGCTGATTCCCGGCTTCAGCTCTCAGATGGCTGGTATGAATGTCGATGAGAGTGAAATCAAGCGTATTGAAGCCATAGTGCACTCGATGAATAAACAGGAGCGCAGCGACCCGGACCTCATCGACGCCTCCCGCCGGCGCAGGATCGCCCAGGGCAGCGGCACCAGTCCCACGGACGTATCCGGCCTGGTAAAAACCTTCAGCCAGACCCGGCAGATGATGAAGGCCTTCAGCGGCATGGGGATGATGAGCCGAATGAAGACTATCTCCCAGATGGGTAAAATGGATTTATTCTCCGGCAAGTTGCCGAGATTCAAAATCAAACAGCGCAGCAAAAGAAAAAAGGTAGAAAGACGACAGCGAAAGAAAAGCCGGCGGTAAATAATTTTCAGCCGGGCTTTGATTGATAATGGCATGGCTTTGACATGGATATTGATGAATACCTCGAATATGTGGGCCGATTTCGCCAAAGTAGTTTCGGCCGGCGGTTTCGCGGCCAATTCCATGACCTGCAGGGAACCGCCGAACTGGCTATGCTGGCGGCGCCGAGCGAGGCGGAATTCAACGATTTTCGCCGGGCGGTCGAAGCGATGACCGCGGAGGAAAAAAACAATCCCGCCGCTTTGAATGACGAACAGGTTCGGGCGATTGCCAACCGGGCAGGAGCGGAAATTGCCAACGTGAGTATCTTTATTAATGGTTTCATTCTGGCGCACAAAAAGTCGAATTTGTGCCGACACAAAAATTTAAGGAGAAACAATTAGGTGGTAAAAATCAGATTGAAAAGGATGGGCCGGCGGCATCGACCGTTTTACCGCATCACCGCGATGGATATCCGCTGCCCCCGCGACGGCAAGGTGTTGGAAGAGCTGGGATATTACGATCCCGTAGCGCCCCAGTCGGACAAACAGCTTAATATCAAGGCGGATCGGGTCCGCTACTGGCTGGAAAAAGGGGCCACCCCCACCGATACCGTCCGCGATCTGCTGAAAAAGCAGGGTATAGCAGTTGGTAAATAAATGCGGATCGATATTCTCACACTGTTTCCCGCGATGTTTGCCGCGGCGTTCGGCGAATCGATAATCAAGCGGGCTCGGGAGAAAGGCCTGCTCACGATTGAACTGACGGACATTCGCGATTTCGCCGCCGACAAGCACCGCAGCGTCGATGACAAACCTTACGGCGGCGGGCCGGGAATGGTGATGATGCCGGGCCCGGTATTTGACGCGGTGGAGCAGGTTCAGGCAAAAGCCCAGCCCGCTGACGAAATTATCCTGCTGACCCCGCAGGGCCAACCGCTGGACCAGAAATTAGTAAAACGGCTGGCGGAAAAACAAAGGTTGATTTTGATTGCCGGCCATTATGAAGGATTTGATGAGCGAATTCGTTCGCTGGCGACCCTGGAGATTTCCATCGGCGATTATGTCCTCAGCGGCGGGGAAATTCCCGCTATGGTGGTGGTCGATACGATAACCCGGCTGCTGCCCGGGGTCCTGGGCGATGAGAATTCCCGGGAGGAAGAGTCCTTCACCATGGGAATGCTGGAATATCCCCAATATACCCGGCCGGTGGAATTTCGCGGAATGAAGGTGCCCGAGATACTGCTCTCGGGTAATCATCAGCAGATAAAACAGTGGCGCAGGCAGCAGGCGCAGGAGCGGACTTGCCGCAAGCGACCGGATTTAACCGCCGCCGATAAGGAAATAGAAAAATAAACCGTCGTGGACAAATATGGTAATTTACATAATTAGGAGTTTTGCATGATTTCTCATTTGATTGAAAAAGTGGAAGAAAAATATCTCAAGAAGGATACCCCTCAGTTTCAGATCGGCGATACCGTCGATGTCTATGTCAAGATCGTGGAAGGCAACAAGGAAAGGGTGCAAGCCTTCAACGGCGTGGTCATTTCCCGCAAGGGCACCGGCGTCAATGAGGTTTTTACCGTCCGCCGAATCGTCCATAATGAGGGAGTGGAACGTATATTTCGTTTGCATTCGCCCAGCATCATCCGCATCGAAGTCAAGCGTTCCGGCCACGCTCGCCGCAGCAAACTTTACTTTTTGCGCGGTCGCAAAGGCAAGGCCGTCAACCTGCGGGAAAAATGGCTGGAAACCAAGCAGACCGCCGCCCCGGAATAATGCTTCATTTCTTTTTTTTGCCGGTTTTACCGGTTGATTATTGCTGCGGCGACGAGCCGGTCCATAGAAACGGGGTAAAATGCCTTCGCAATTAAGGCCAGAACAGACGAATCTGCGGGGAGGGATGTTCGACTTGCTTTACTCTTTTTGGCATAAACTGGCGGCCCAAGACGCAGCGGCAGCGTTAAGCAGCCGAAAAGTCGCTGTCAACAAAAAACGGCTTGGCCATCAAGGAGAAAAGTTGGCCCGGCGGTTCCTGCAAAAAAAGGGGTATAAGCATTTATATAGCAATTATGTGACTCGGCTGGGTGAAATTGACCTGATTATGCAGCAGGAGCAGACGCTGGTTTTTGTGGAGGTAAAGACTCGCCGCCAGGAGGAATTCGCTCGCGGCGAAGAGGCGGTAAACCACCGCAAACAGAAACACATCGCCGCGGCGGCTCGCCATTTCATTCAGGCTAACCACTTGCATCACCTGCCCTGTCGCTGTGATGTCGTTGTTGTCGTCATGCCCGTCAAAGGCAAAACCGTCATCAGGCACCAGGAAAAAGCCTTTGTGGTTTGAAATATATCCGGAAAAAGGCCTTTGCCATGCGATTTATCGATACTCATACTCACCTGACCGCTGAGGAATACCAAAACACCTTACATGATGTCTTGCAGCGCTCACGTCAGGCGGGGGTAGATGAATGGATCACCGTTGGAACCGATCTTACGGACAATCAAAAGGCCATCGATTTATGCCGGGACTACCCCGGCATGTATTGTATAGTGGGCGTGCATCCCCATGAATCGGGCAAACAACCCGCGGACTATCTGGCTCAGTTGAGACAACTGGCCACCGCCACGCCGGTGCGGGCCATCGGCGAGATTGGCTTGGACTATCATTATGACTTTGCCCAGCGGAGCACCCAGCGGCGGGTAATGCAGCAGCAGTTAAACCTGGCGGAGGAATTATCGCTGCCGGTGGTTATTCACTGCCGGGAAGCCTTTGACGATTGCCTGGCCCTTCTGGATGAGTGGCGCAGCCCGGCCCCGGCGGTGGTTTTCCATTGCTTCAGTGGCGACCGGGAACAGGCTCAAGCGGTCCTTGACCGGGGTTTTTTTATCTCCTTTGCCGGTACGATTACCTTTCACAATGCCCATAGACTGCATGAAGCGGCGAAATATGTCCCCGCCGATCGGCTGTTTCTGGAGACCGATTGCCCCTACCTCAGCCCTGAGCCGAAACGCAAGATTAAACCCAACGAGCCTGCCCTGCTGGTCCACACCGCCGCCAAACTAGCCCAACTGCGTGGTGTAGCTCTGGAGGAAATTGCCCAAGTAACCATGGATAACAGCCGATTATTCTTTAAAATAGAGTAAAACCATGATTTTGAGATCGCGAATCGCAAATCTCAAATTAATTCTGGCGAAGAAAGGATACCTATGGGCTTGTCTTTAGTAACCGGCGGGGGTGGTTTTATCGGAAGTAACATGGTACGCTTTCTGCTGGAGCAGGGCGAGAAGGTACGCGTGCTGGACAACTTTGTCACCGGCAAGCGCGAAAATCTAACGGACATTCTCGACCAGATCGAGCTGATTGAAGGTGACATCCGCAACTTGGCCACCGTCAGGCTGGCCGTGGCCGGCGCCGGAGTGGTTTATCATCTCGCGGCCCTGGGCAGTGTCCCCCGCTCCATTGAGGACCCTGCCACTACCCACGACGTCAACGTTACCGGCACCTTCAATATGCTGTTAGCCGCTCGCGATGAGAAAATCAGTCGGTTGGTCTTCGCGTCGAGTTCCTCGGTCTATGGCCAAAGTCCCGTCCTGCCGCAGCATGAGGAGCTGCCCCTGGCCCCGATCAGTCCTTACGGAGCCAGTAAGGCGATCGGGGAGGTATATTGTCGGGCTTTTTACCAAACCTACGGTTTGCAGTCGGTGTGTCTGCGCTATTACAATGTATTTGGTCCCCACCAGGACCCCAACAGTCAGTACGCCGCCGCGATCCCCTTGTTTGTATCCGCCTTGCTCCGCAATCAGCCGCCGCGGATTTTCGATGACGGCGAGCAATCCCGCGGATTTACCTATATCGATAATGTCTTGCAGGCCAACTGGAAAGCCGCTCACGCGCCAAAGGCCCAGGGCGAGGCTTTGAATATCTCCACCGCTAACGCCGTTACCGTCAATACCGTCGTTAACGAGATTCGCCAACTGCTGCATAAAGAACATATAAAACCGGCGTACGCCCCGCCGCGGCCCGGAGACATCAAGCATTCGCTGGCGGATATCCGCCGGGCACGGGAGCTGATCGGATACGAGCCGGCGATAAGCTTTGAAGAAGGAATTCGCCGTGCCATTGATTGGTATCGCGAAAACCTCGGTTAAAATATAACTCACAATTAAATATTCATACTGACTGGTATATGGTTAGAAATTGACATAGCTCTTTCCTTAATAAGATGTTCTATAACGCAAAAAGACAAATAAAATTAGTCATCCGCCGTAGGCGGATTCCACAATTTTGCATTTTGATTTTTGATTTTTGCATTTTCAAACTGGCCTTCGGTCAGTTTGAGTAAATATCATGGCAAAAAAAATCATTAAACCGGCCAAAGAACCACCCGTCACTCCGCCGGAGACCGTTCTGAGCAATAGCGGCATTATGCTGCAGGCTGCCATGCAACTGATTCAAAAAAGCCAGTTGCAGGCTCTGCTATTATACGTCGATGGCCTGGCTAACTTTGATGAGCTGAACCTGATCGATTTTACGGGTCCGCTGGCCATAATCCTGGTAACCCGCGGCGAAGAGGCCTATCTTAAAGCCCAGCAATATACCCGGAAAGTGGTCCGTATCCCGCCGGTCAACCTTACGCGAGTCGGCCAGATTCAGATGGCGGTCATGCTGAGCTTTTCCAATCGTCTGCTCAATCCCGGCGACCGCTTTGTCTTTATCACCGGTACGCCCCAGGGTCCGCTGGATACCCTGATGATAATGGAGGTAGGCCGGGAATATGAGATTTTTCAGTCGGTCGATCAACCGCCCTTGACCGAGCATATCCGCCGGGCCGTCTTTGAAAGAGTGCTGAATCTCGCCCTGGAGCTGGCCGCCGAGGGCCGCGAGGGCAAACCTGTCGGCGCTATCTTCGTCCTGGGCGACTCAAAAACGGTGATCGAACACTCCCGCCAGAACATCATTAATCCCTTTAAGGGCTATCCGGAATCCGAGAAGAACATTATGGACAGCCGAATGACGGAGACCGTCAAGGAATTCTCCACTATCGACGGGGCGTTCATCATCAAGGGAACCGGCGCCATCGTTTCCGCCGGTACCTATCTGCTGCCCCGGCTGGTCGCCGAGGACCTGCCGCAAGGCCTGGGCGCCCGCCACGCCGCCGCCGCCGCCATCACCGCCGCCACCCACAGCGTCGCCATTACCATCAGCGAATCCACCGGCACCGTACGTATCTGGAGACAGGGCAAGCTGATTACCGAAATCGAAAAGGCCAAACCCCATCGACATCCGTCTTGAATTAAAGGAATCCCCCGTCCGACAATTACACCGACCTGGTGGAAAGCAGCGACGAAGCAAAAAAAGGCAAACAAAAAGAAATATCCCCCGGAGTTTCCAATTATTTTCTTATTTCGAGTTTGCGCAATGCTTTCTCGATGGTCTCTTTTCGCTCTTTTGGGTCTTCGCCGGGATGTGTGCAAACCGTCTCAATACCCGGCAGATGATCGTTTACTTTCAACAGGAATTCCCGAACCGGCATAACCGCGTTTTCTTTGATGCCGAGATAGTCTAATATTTTATTGTCAACGGTTATATTATATGTTTGCAATACCAGCCCGGAAGCTTTCACGCGCGTACATTCGCCTTTATCATTGAGAAATTTGCATCCTTTGCAAATATCATCGGCTCCCACCACAAACTTCGCCTTTATATCAATGTTGGATAGAATTGCCGGTGCCACAATATGCATTTGTTGGCCCGAACGGGCCGGAACGTCAAATTTTGACCCCCGCCCATAGTTGCTGAGAATGTCCGTTAAATGGTGTGGTCGTATGACGATCATTTCTTCTGCCTCGGTTGGGGATCCAGAAATTTTGCCCGGATTTGTCCTGCAGCCTGTTAAGAAATACAATCCGACCGCAGTGCCGTATTTAAAAAAAATCTCTTCTTCGCACAAGATTTCCTTCCGCCAATTTACTGCAAGTCTTATCTGGCAATATTAACAGACAATCGAATCATGGCCAATTAAATTCCTGCCCATCATTTCGCACAAATTCCAAATTAAAGGGGTCAGACCCCTTTTTGGGGTTGACAATCCTTTTTTGCCCGCTACAATCTGTTATTATGCCTCGACAAATACGAAAAGATAAAGGTAATGTGGTTTATCACGTTCTTAATCGCGCCAACGGCCGCTTGAAAATATTCCAGAAGGAATCGGACTTCGCCGCCTTTGAGAAGATTTTAGCCGAAGGAGCCGAACGCTACCAAATGCGGATTTGCGGCTACTGCCTGATGAGCAACCACTGGCATCTCGTTCTCTGGCCGCATCATGACGGCGACCTGTCGCTGTTTATGAAATGGATTACCGGCACGCACTCCCAACGTTGGCACGCCGCCCACGGCACCGCCGGCATCGGCCATCTCTATCAGGGACGCTATAAAAGCTTTCCCGTTCAGGGCAGCATCTATTACTTTACGCTCCTGCGCTATATCGAGAGCAATCCCCAGCGGGCTGGGCTGGTTCGCCGGGCTCGGCAATGGCCCTGGAGCAGCTTGGCCATTCGCACGGGAAGTGATAAGCCGAACCTTCTCAGCCCCGGCCCGAATCCCCTGCCCGACAATTGGACCGATCTGGTTGAAAACAGCGACAAAGCGAAAGCCGAGGAAATTCGAACCTGTATCCACCGTGGCCGACCCTTCGGCGACAAAAACTGGGTTGCCAAAACCGCCAAAGCTTTCAGCCTCGATTCCGCCCTGCAACCCAGAGGAAGACCTAAAAAAGAGAAAGCTGACAAATAAATAATGGAGAAAGGCCAATGCCGCTTAAGGAAACGCCATTCGGGTCAGACCCCTTTTTAGGGTTCAAAATAAGCGCGTACCCGCATGAAAAATAAAGCATAAACCCTCCCCTTCCAAACGAAGGAATTTTATTAAAGCATTGTCAATACTTTTGGTTACTGTTTATCTTCAATTTGTTTCATTGCCTTTGCTGCTTGTTCCCGAATGAAATAGGATTTATTATTCTCGTACTTTTCCCAAGGATCGTAATTAATGATCTCCTCATAGACCACAACCGCTCTTTCACCAGCATTGTTAATGGGTCTGTCATTTATTCTTTCAAGCAAGATCCCTCCTCCGTCTAAATAATTAAGCGGATCGTTCTTTTCAATATCTGTCAAAAATGGAATATCATCTTGTGTACCAATAATGCCTAATGCAGAAACAGCGACACTGCGAAGAGACGTTCTTTCCAAAACGCTCTGGTCTTTTAGTATGGCGCATTTTAATCTGAAGCGCAACGCTTCGGATTAAGAACAGCCCGCCAAAGGCGGGCTGGGATTTATCGCTTTTG
>ENA-ORXD01000578-ORXD01000578.1-sediment-metagenome-genome-assembly--contig:-NODE-578-length-44414-cov-11.065363_pt1 | contig 44414 bp, 44 predicted proteins | sample MGYA00237862_ERZ511471 | MGnify/ENA metagenome assembly ERZ511471 | reverse complement strand
TCCTTCGGAATAAGCGAGGAACTGGGCACGACCGCGTGGCCCCGTTCTCTGAAATACGCAAGAAATTTCTCTCTGATCTCACTGCCCGTCATCACCGCATATCTCCTTCATCCCCATCGCACCCGGCGGAGATTCCGTCACCGTATGCATCTCCCATTTCTCTGAGCACGTCCAGTATCAGGCCCACGGGGAACCCTCTTCCCGCGAGGGTCTGCATCAATCGTCTCTTCCCTTTATACGAAAAGACCTCGCATCCCGGCTCCCTGCGAAGTCTCTTCTCGACCAGCTCTCGTATGGCGCGTCGTTCGTTCTTTTCCTCCCGCGCCCCGGCGATGACCTCTCCTATCAGCTCGGAGGGGACCCCTTTTTCACGGAGGCTCGCCTCTACCTTCCGGTTGCCCCACAGCCTGTGGGCGACAAGACTCTTCGCCCACTGCTCGGCAAAATTCCTGTCATTCAGATATCCAAGATCTCGAAATCTGTCAATAACCTTTTTGATAACGGGCCCGTCAAAGCCCTGCTGTGCGAGCTTGGAGCGCACCTCCTCCACACTTCTCCCCCTGTATGCAAGGTATCGCAGTGCCTTCTGACGCGCCTTTTCATACAAAGGATCGTCATCCACTATTCCGCCTCCGGTTCCTCCACCTTGCGCCTCTTCAGGCCGAACTTATCTGAGACCTCCTCGAGGATCCGGGCCATGATATCGGGATTATCCTTCAGGAAGGCCCGCGTGTTCTCTCTCCCCTGCCCGATCCGTTCCCCCCCGTATGAATACCAGGCCCCCGATTTCTCAACGATCCCGTTGTCGGCCGCCAGATCCAGGAGGTCCCCCTCCTTCGAGATCCCCTCTCCGAAGATGATATCGAATTCCGCCTCTTTGAAGGGAGGGGCCAGCTTGTTCTTCACCACCTTGACACGGGTCCTGTTTCCGATGACATCCTGCCCCTGTTTGATGGCGGAGACCCGGCGGATGTCCAGGCGCATGCTCGAATAGAACTTGAGGGCGTTTCCCCCGGTCGTCGTCTCGGGGTTGCCGAAGAAGACCCCTATCTTCATCCGCATCTGATTGATGAAGATGACCGTCGTCATCGTCTTGCCGATGGTTCCGGTCAGCTTTCTGAGGGCCTGCGACATCAGCCGCGCCTGGAGTCCCATCTGCGCGTCCCCCATATCCCCCTCCAGTTCCGAACGGGGAACCAGGGCCGCCACCGAATCGATGACGAGGATATCAACTGCGCCGCTCCGCACCAGCACCTCGGCGATCTCCAGCGCCTGCTCCCCCGTGTCCGGCTGGGATATGAGGAGATCATCCGTATTCACACCGATCTTGCGGGCATAGCCCACGTCCAGCGCGTGTTCAGCATCGATAAAGGCCGCAAGACCTCCCCTCTTCTGGGCCTCCGCAACGATGTGGAGAGCGAGCGTGGTCTTCCCCCCCGACTCGGGGCCGAAGATCTCGACGACTCGTCCCCGGGGGACACCGCCGACACCGAGGGCGACATCGAGGCTGATGGAACCGGTCGGTGTAGCGGGGACATCGGATATGACCTCCTCTCCCCCCAGCCTCATGATGGAACCCTTTCCAAACTGCTTCTCAATCTGGGTGATAGCCAGATCCACAGCCTTTTCCCTATCCGCATCAGACCTCATAACGACCTCCCCTCGCCGGTATATGCTACCGTCCGTGAAAAAATAGTATTAGCAATGCAAGACATACAATCAACCATCACCATCAGCCCCGCGCGGTCCTCCGAAGGGGAACCGGGCGAGTGCCGTGTAGACCGGACCGGTGGGTTGTAAGTCGCTTTTGAAAAGGACCAATTCCCTCGCCTCGAACCGGTGTGCGCTCAGATCCCCCACCGTTTCAGCCAGATTCTCGGTGCCGGAGATGCCCCCGCCGCGCGACCGGGTCCTCCCCAGGGTGAGGTGCCCCGTGAACGGCCTCTTTTCACCAGGGAAACCAAGCCGCTCCAGGTCTCCCTCGATCGACGCCTGAAGGGCCGCCAGTCTTTCCGTCTCTCCCCCCACGCCGATCCACAGGACCCTCGGCCTCTTCAGACCGGGGAACCCCCCCGGAGTGCCCAAAGACAGGTCCAGCGGGACGGCATCCCTGGTGTGGTTTCCGACGGCCTCTGAGATACGGCCCACATCCTCCGGGAGGATATCGCCGAAAAACTTCAGCGTGAGGTGCGTCCCTCCGGCCCTGGTCCACCGTATTCCCCGCACCGCGGGACGCAACCGCTCCTTGATGCCTTCCAGGAGGTCCCTGATATCCCGCGGGAGCTCTATCGCCAGGAATGCCCGTATGGGGTTCGTATCTCCCATGACGCCCCTCTTCGCCATCAGAACGTCTGTTCTTTGTAATGCACCGGCGCCGTTATGTCAATATATCCCCGCCGGTCAGGCTCCTCCTCAGCATGTCCAGGGCGATCTGCGCCGACATCTCTTTGTTTCTCCTTCGGCTCCACCTGAACCGGTACCGGCGGCAGACGGTCCCCTCCCCGGATGAGAGGGCGACAAAGACCGTCCCCACGGGTTTTTCTTCCGTCCCCCCTGTCGGCCCCGCAATGCCGGTCGTGGCAAGTCCCATATCCGTACCTCCCAGCCGCCGGATGCCTTCCGCCATCAGGACGGCTGTCTCTTCGCTTACCGCACCGTGCCTCTCTATGACGGAAGCAGGAACCCCCAGAAGATCGATCTTTGAGGCATTGCTGTAGACCACCACCCCACGCTCCAGGAAGAGCGAGCTCCCCGGCACGTCGGTCAGGCGGTCGGAGATCAGACCCCCGGTGCACGACTCGGCCACCGCGAGGGTCATCCCCCTGCCGGTGAGGAGCGCGGCCACGATCCCCTCCATGGTCTCGTCGTCATACCCGAAGATATAATCGCCGAGACGGCCGGTGATCTTCTTCTCGGCGCGTTTCAGATTCTCTTCCACCACGGCCGCATCCGGCCCTCGGGAGGTAATCACCACGCGGATCTGCGGAAACCGGGGATAGAATCCGATACCGACGCCGGGGATATTGAGATCGGTCTGTGCAAGCTCTTGATCGACCCGAGATTCGGTAAGCCTGAAGACCTTGATCGTCCGTCTCGCAACATATTCACGGGACCCGAACCGCTCCCTGAAGAGGGGGATCACCCCTTCAGAAAGCATCCGCTGTGCCTCGGCTGGAACACCCGGGATGACGGCAACCGGCCTTCCTTTCCGCTCCACCATGAACCCGCAGGCGGTCCCCGCCTGATTGTCTATGACAACGGCGCCCTCCGGGAAGAGGGCCTGCTTCGCGTTGTTCTCCGTCCAGGGGATACGAAACCCGGCGAACCGCTCCTTCAGCCGCCGGAGAACGGCCTCATCGGTGTACAGCGTGAGGCCGAATGCCTCGGCAATGGACGCGGTCGTTATATCATCCGCAGTCGGGCCGAGCCCCCCCGCGACGACCAGCGCGTCGGAGATCCCCACGAGATAATCCAGCCCCCCTTTGATGGCTCCGGCATCGTCGCCGACGTCCACGACGGCGGACACACGCCACCCCTGGGCATTCATCTCACGTGCCGCAAAAGAGGAATTCGTGTCCTGCGTCATACCGCTCGTCAGTTCATTCCCTACAACCAGTATCCCGATGTTCATTCCGTCCCTATAACACAAATCTGATAAGGAGAAGCAGTGTGACATTCGCGTACACGCCGGCGACGATGTCGTCGGCAACTACACCATACCCTCCGGGAATCCTCCGCTCGCACAGGCGGATGGGGAAGGGTTTGATGATGTCGTATACACGAAAAAGGATAAATCCAGCAACGATATGCCGGAGGGTCGGCGCAACCAGAAACATGGTGACCTGAAATCCCGCGATCTCGTCGATGACGATCCGGGACGGGTCTTTCTTCCGGTATATCCGCTCCGCCTCCTGAGAGACATACACGGCGAACAGAGAGAAGGCGGCAACCGACAGGAGGTAGACCGGCCACTGAAAACGGCTGAAGACCGCATAGACCAGCACTCCCACCAGCGTTCCCGCCGTACCGGGGGCGAAGGGTGAAAGGCCGCTCCCCAGGCCTGTCGACGCAATCCTGATGAACCGTTCATGCATGATACCGTGCACCGCCCCTTCTGTCGGCTACAGGAGTACAATGAGCGGTATCCTTTGTCAATGAATAACTGGGATGCGTCTCCTCTTCATGTCCGGTTGGGTCACACGGGGGCTGCCGTCACAGTGCAGGAGCACGGATATGGCGGAGCATGCCGCGCCCCCCGGATATCCCTAACGGCAGGGGATCGATCGGGAAGCGAAATGACATGGGGTATCGCCCATCGGTCAATAGGCGACGCACCTGAATCCCAGGATGTTTGAGTGGTACTGCGATTGAAGCACGGTACGGTCGAACAGGCGTATCCCATTCCCGGATATAAAACTTCCGCCCTTGGTGATGTACAAGCCCTTCCCCTGATCGGGCTCCTTCGAACGGGTCACCGTCCATTCGAGGACATTTCCCAGTGTGTCCGCGATCCCGTATTCGTTCTCAAGGTCGACGTACTTGTTTACGGCCGTCGTATCACCGACCAGGCTCTCCTCGATATTACAGCTATCATCCCGCCACTCATCCCCCCAGGGGAAGGGAAGGCCGGACGACGTCCGGGACGCGGCTTCCCACTCCTCCTCCGTGGGCAACCTCTTCCCCGTCCATGCCGCGAAAGCCATGGCATCTTCCAGGCTCACCTGGACAACGGGGTGACTTCTCTTCCCGTACAGCGTGCTGCCGGGGCCGAACGGCTGGTACCAGCACGCACCCTGCACCACCTTGACGCTGAGAGCGGAGCTGCAGGAAAAGGTCGTCACCGTATCTTTCTCATTGACCTTCTTCCCGATGTGCCGGCCATGGAAAACGGTCCCGTATCCCACCTTCTCGGCCGTCGTCTTGTACCCGGTCTCCTCGATAAAGATCTCGAAGAGGACGTTCGTGACGGGAAATTTGCCCATATAAAACGAGGGCAGATGGACCATCCTCTCGATATTCCCGCTTTTCCCCGAAAGGCCGGAGCCGATGGTGTAGTTCCCCTCGGGGATGAGGAGATACCGATTGTAGAATTTGTCCATGGCGGCCAGCGATTCGTTAAACTGTTCCGCCAAGAGCCGGGCCTGTTCCCGTTCATCGACCACACCTCTCAATCCGCCCGGGGGAATATCAAGCGAACCGCCTTCAGCCGATCCGGCTTCATCCTCGACCCCTGTCTCGTCAATCTCCTCAAGCAGCTCCTCGACCTGGTCCTCATCTACTTCTTCCAGCAGTTCGGCGACTTCTTCCACTTCTTCGTCGGGTGCTATCTCTTCGGCCTCTCCGTCGACCTCCTCAACGTCCTCCTCGGGAGTGATCTCCTCGGCCTCTTCATCGACCTCCTCCACCAGCTCGGCAACCTCGGCCTCCACGAGCACCTCGTCGGAGGGTATCTCTTCTCCTGCTTCTTCTCCTGCTTCTTCTCCTGCTTCTTCTCCTGCTTCTTCTCCTGCTTCTTCTCCTGCTTCTTCTCCTGCGTTCTCTCCCCCGGCTCTCCCCCGGGAATCACCGCCGCCGGACGGCCGCCCTTCTGTTCCGCTCCCCGCAATACCCGAACCGGAGTGATCCGTGGTCGCACCCATCCATTCACCGGCACCGCTCCCGGGGACATCCCCTCCCTGAATCCCCCCCACGTTCTCACCCGTCCGCATCTGAGGGACTGCCCCCCCGGAATGCGGGGATTCCGTCCCGTCCATCCCGGCCGTATCGGTAAGGGCACGGATAAGAGCCTTTATCTCTTGCAGCTTCCCGGAATCCTCTCCCCCCTCTCCATCATCGAAGTACGACGAGGTTGCGAGCACCTCATTCAACACCTTCAGTACATCCTTGACCTGCCCCAGAAGGGCCGCGCCGTCCTCCTTCGGCTCCCGCAGAAAGGCCTCAAAGACACTCTGTCTGGCCTCATCGGACATGACAAAGGTGTTCGCGGGCCCGATGATGATCCCCTCAGGATTTTTCCCCTCCTCGTACAGTCTTTTGAGTTCGTTATTGATGGCGGATTTGACGCTCTTCAGGTTTTTCCGCCTGTTTCTGACAGCCGCGAGATCATCCCGTATATTCCACAAGACCGTGATCAGTTCATCCGTATCGATGCCTTCTACGGCCTCAAGGGACTCCTCATCTTCGTAATGGTCCCTGATAAGAGCGATCAACCGGTATTTCAGCGCCGGTTTATTCCGGTAGTTAAAATGAGACAAGGCCTCATCAATGCCTTGAATGGTTATCGCAAGGGCCACCGTACTATCCTCTCGATCTCTCCGACAACAGGGAACCCGATCGTCCGTCTCTAAAAATCATCATTGATGACACGTAACCCCGTTCCTCCGCGTACCATTCCCTCGGATTTCCGATATCTCTCAGCGGATACCCGTCCGCTGTGCCGTCCAGCCTCGGCACCCCGTGTCGATGCCGCAGGGAACAGCGTGGCCACGGCCTTCCGGCATCACAATGGATCCAGTGTTGTAATCGGCTTCCGGGAGGATTTTCTCCTGAAAAAGGAAGCCCTGCCCATCGCGGGGAAGGCACTCCGAGGGTAAGGCCCTACGCCCCGCAAGGGTTTCAGGATGGTTCGCCACACGCGCTCTCCGTTCGATCGCCAGGAAATACAATCCCTGTCCCACTTCGACCTCCCCCTGGAATTTCAGAATCGGGGAGTCATCAAGGTGCCCCGGACCGTGGTCCCCATATGGTGAGGCAAAAAATATGCCGTGTTGAGACCGCCCAGGGAGAGGCGCGCCATTCAGGGAAAACACTGGTAATCGTTCGCAATCAATCGTGTAACAATCATTGACCGGGGCGGGCATGGTACGTCAATATTTTGACCATTTGTGCCTTTGATACCCCCGCCACACCGGATATCCCTGTCCGGCCTCACCCCTCCCCTGGGAGGGATGAAGAGCTCATTGTCCTTCAAGTCATTCACATCCCGCAGTTTCCGTTACCCGGGGGAAGATTCTCCCGGTTCCCGCTCCCTTCCGCGTCGTGTACATCGGCAGGATCTCGACCGTCGACTGGTGAAACCACCCCTTTTTGCCGATTACTCGGTGAGAAGCCTGGAGTGATTGCGTTGGTACGGGTTTTGCTCCTCCAGTCTCATGTACACGAACGGTGGAAAAATACCCGGCCCTTCGGACGAATCCACCGGTACCGGATGAGGCGCTGCATGCTTCCGTGGCGGGGCATGCTCTGTCTTCATTATCCGTATCGAAGCAGATATGAAGAAAGGAGTTCTTACATGAAAATAACAGATCCTGCCGTAATCAAGGGGGGGGAAAGCGAGTTGATCGACGCCATAACCGCCGATATGGATTGGGGGGCCATCGGCAAGGTCTTCATGGAGAAACACAAACTGGGTATCGACGACGACGTGGAGTACAAGAAAGGCGATATCGTCGTTCATGAGAACCAGATCGCGTACAGACTGGATTTCGACGTGAAGGTCAACCTCTCTATTCTGCTCGATCGAGAGGGGAATTACCTGTCCCTTGCATCCGATCTCGATCCGGATACCGCCGGGGAAAGCGGTGAAGAAGAGGGTTCGCCAGAACCTGATCAGGCAGAAAGCAGTGAAGAGGATACGGGGGAGGAGGTGGCATTCGAGTCCGGAGACGAAACATCCGGCGACAAGAAATCGAAGAAAAAGGACCCTGAAGCGGCACCTGCGGCTGATGATGCGGTCGAACAGGCGGAGGATGAAGGATAGATCACCGCCATGCGGTCCCCTTTACCGCAAGGGGCACGCATGCTGAAGATGAAGCTGGAGACAGGAAGATCTGATGGGAACGAACATCCGGGAAAACGGGTCCGCCGAAGGAAGTATTCAAAACCGTTTCGATACAATACTCGGCCGCCACGTGCAAAGACTGCTTGGAGCGCGATACGGTATCGAGGGATTACCGATAACCATCGACGCCATAGCATGCATCATTCTCCTTGCCGAACAGGTGAAGAACGAAAAGGGAGGCATTACCCGATCCGAACAATATACGCGGGCGATCCTCTGCGACGAACTGACCGAGATGTGCCTGGATGCTGATGAGGTCATGAATACGGCCATGCCGGCCATGGTCCGAAGAGGATACCTCGAGATTCAGCCCGACTCCGGCATTTCCATCAAGGAACATACCGTCAGGATGGCCCAGATCCTGGACCGCATCTTTCCCACCATGCCGGGGATCAACCTCGTCGCGTACCTCGCCCAGGCCATGGAAGAGGTAAAATCCGGGCGCAAACCTCTTGCAACCGCCGAAGACCATTTCGATCAGACGTTAGAGATGCACGGCGTTCCTCTCAAGAAAAAACAGGTCCCGCACAAGCAGAAGGAGACACCCGCCCCCCCCGGGGCTGGCAGACAGAAACCGCTGCAGCATGAGATTCTGGCATCACTCACGGAAATCCGGCGCCCCACCCGGAGCAAGGTCATCAAGGGCTCGGACTTCATCGCCGCATATCAAAAACCTGCACCCGTGAGGGGAAAGACCTCGGCACCCCGTCCGGAAACCATCGCCCCATCCCCTGCAGAACATCAGGAGATACAACAGGGGGCCGCGGGGATACAACCGGCAGAGATGCCGACGGCTGGAGATCTGCTTTCGGAAGTTCAAAAAAAGCCTCCTGCGGAGACGATCGGTGTCGTGCATGGAGAGGAGAGAAAAGGAGAAGTCCCTGGGGGATCCGCCGAGACCGCGGACCATGAACCCCTCTCCCTTGATATCGTACCGGAGAACCCATCGGACGGAGGTTCCGTATCGGCATCGCCCGAGGAGATTCAGAACGACCGCCTTCCAGGGTACGAGGACGAATCCTTCCCACCGGAGAGAGAAGAAGCACCCGTATCAGAAGGCGAAGAGGAAGAGGAAGAGCCGGTCGAGGCAAGAGAGGAGGTTTCCGACGAACAGGTTCGGGAAGAAGCTGAGTCCCTTCCGAAACTTGAAAGGGACGAGGACATCGTTGGGAGGAAGATCACCGCCTTCGAAGAAGACCTCGCCATGCAGTGCCCGATATGCAGGACCGGACGGATCAAAACCCAGGAAACCAGCACCGGCAAATGTTACTATGTATGTTCCGATAAAGAGTGCACCTTTATCAGCTGGGGGAAGCCATATCATCTGGTATGCCCGGAATGCGGCAGCCCCTTCCTGGTGGAATCCACGGACGGCGGCGGAAAAGCGATCCTGAAGTGCCCGCGGGCTACCTGTTTTCACTGGCAGAGACACCCATCCGATGCATCAGACCACGATGCCCGCAGAGAGTCGCCGCCTGAGACATCGCGGGGAGCCACGGCCACGCCCTCCCGTCCCCGCAAGAAGGTCGTCAAGAGGAAGGTGATCCGCAGAAAACGATAACGGCTCAGGACTCGCCGTACTCGAGCTTGATGTTACCAAGCTCCACCATGTCGTGGTGTTCCGCCTTGCCGTAAAAATCGATCACATCACAGATGGCGCCGGAGAGGGTCCCCGTTGCCTTGACCTCATATTCGTGAAGCGGGGCGTAGGCCTCCACCCCCTTCCCCTCGGGCAATACCGTCTCTTTGGGCCGATAGTCCTTCACCTGGAGTCCCTCCGGCGGATTCCCGAACAGTGCTTTCAACTCCTCCCCCAGCTCTCTGGTATACGCCCGGAAGCGGAAGCCGAAGGACGCCTGCCTGATCTTATTCTCAGAGACGATCTTCAGTGCGAGCTCATCTCTCCGCCTCTCCAGGGCCTCCTTGAGAAGTGTGAGAAAACCGGTGCCGACAATCAGGCGAAAACGGTTCCCCTTGACACCGATAAGACGCAGCATCTGGCCGAACTTACTCTCGTTTTCCACATGGTGCTCCTCGCCGAAGACCGCCTCACCCCGGATTCCCCGTCCCTCGAGAAAACCGACCACAAACCCCCTGATGAGGTCGAGCGAACCCTCCACCACCACTTCACAGTATTCCTTGTTCATGCCGGATATGCCTTTCTCTCCGTCCCCTTTCCCTTTCCCCCGCTAAAAGAATATGAAGGTGACGAGGATGAAGACGGGGATCAGGATGGGAATCGAGTATTTTATCATGTATCCGAAGAAGCTGGGCATGTTGATCCCCGCCTCTTCCGCGATCGACTTGACCATAAAGTTCGGGGCGTTGCCGATATAGGTGTTTGCCCCCATGAAGACCGCCCCCGCGGAGATGGCCTTCAGGTACAGGATAAACTCCGGATTGGCCGTGGCCGCCTTTGCGGCGAGGGCTGCCGGAACGGCCGCCTCCGCGATGCCCAGTTTCCCGAGGGCCAGGTTGAAGAAGGTGAGGTAGGTGGGGGCATTGTCGAGAAACGACGACAGCGCGCCGGTCACCCAGAAATAGTGGTACGATTCCCGGACGACGGCCACGAGGCCGGCGAGCGCCCCGCCGCTGCCCGCCTTCAGTATCGCCAGCGCCGGGATGATCGTCATAAAGATGCCGGCGAACAGCTTGGCCACCTCCATGATGGGGAACCAGCTGAAGTCATTGGCCTCTCTCAGGGCCTTGGAGGTAAATACCAGGGAAAGGGCGCCCATCGCTATAATCCCCACATCCCTCAGGACATTCTGATATTCCATGTGCACGTCCAGCAGCATGAAGTGCCCCGGCTTCCAGTACCCGCTCATGAGGACGAGGCTGACGACCCCCAGGAGGAACAGGAAATTGACCACTCCCTCTATCTTGAAAGGGATCTTCTCTTCTTCCGGTCCGTCCTTCACGCGTCCCTTTTCCCTGCGGTAGAAGAGGGTATCAACGATGAAGAAGAGGACGAGGAGAATTCCCGAGGCGACCAGCATGTGCGGGAGGATGTTCGTTGTCACCCAGAAGAAGGGGACGTTGTGGAGAAATCCGAGAAAGAGCGGAGGGTCCCCCAGCGGCGTGAGGGAACCGCCGATATTCGCCACGAGGAATATAAAGAAACAGACGATGTGCGTCTTCCTCAGACGGTCCTTGTTGGCCCTGAGGACCGGACGGATCATCACCATGGCGGCCCCCGTCGTCCCCACACACGAGGCCAGTATCGTGCCGATCAAAAGCAGGACGGTGTTGAGGGCGGGGGTCCCTTTCAGCGATCCCCTGACGACGATCCCCCCGGCTACCGTAAAGAGCCCCCACAGGAGTATGATGAAGGGGATGTAGTCTATCAGATAGATGTGGAGGATGTGGTACACCGCCACACCATGATACACGTAGAGGAAGGGAACGGCAAAGAGGAGCGCCCAGAGGGCCGAAATCTTTCCGAAGTGGTTGTGCCAGAAGTGGGGCATCAGGAGCGGGCAGAGGGCGATGGACAGCAGGATCCCGGCAAAGGGGACCGCCGTCCACACGGGCAGCTCCGCCCCGATATCATGCCCATGCCCGCCGCCATGGGCTGCGGCCTCGGCCGCGGCGGCTGGATCAGCGAAAACGAGGGCGAACACCGCGTATATCAAAGCGCATGTCAGGATACCCCGCACACTCTCCTGTGCACGCCTCATCAGCTACCTCCTCACCCCCCGTAAGAAAACAAGCCAAGCGAGATGACACCCCCTTGGCTTGGATATCCGAAAAGCCTTCATACGCGGGACACAGAAGAGAACAACTACACCTTCTCCGCGACCTTGAGCCGTGCCTCGGCCCTGTCCAGAGATCGCTTTGTCTTCTCGTAATCGGGATCGTCCTTACCCATCCCGGCGAGCTTGGCCTCCGCCGATTCCTTGGCCCGCTTGGCCTCCTCCACGATGATGGAATCGGCCTCCTCGATGGTCTCGACAAGGACGGTCGCCTTGAGTCCTGTTACCTCCGCGTACCCTTCGCCGACAAAGTAATATGCCTTTTTATGGTCCTTCGTATAGTTGAGCTCGCCGACCTTGATGGAGCTCAGAAACGGGACGTGACCGACCAGCACACCGAATTCACCCTCGCTCCCCGGCAACGTCACCTCTTCGACGACATCGCTGAACGCGAGCCTCTCGGGAGTCACTATCTCCAGCATCAGTTCATCAGCCATCTAAAAATCCTCCGGCCTAATCTTCAGAGAGTCGAGCAGCCTTTTCCTTGACCTCTTCGATGCCGCCGACCATGTAAAACGCCTGCTCGGGAAGGTCATCGTGGACTCCGTCCAGGATCTCCCTGAAACCCTTGACCGTATCCGCGACCGACACGAACTTCCCTTCCGTTCCGGTGAACTGGGCGGCCACGAAGAATGGCTGCGAGAGGAATCGCTGGATCTTTCTCGCCCTGCTGACCGTCAGCCGGTCCTCCTCGGAGAGCTCGTCCATACCGAGGATCGCGATGATATCCTGGAGGTCTTTGTATTTCTGAAGGATGATCTGCACCTCCCGCGATGTCTGATAATGATCTTCGCCGATGACGTTCGGATCCAGGATACGCGACGTGGAATCAAGGGGATCGACAGCGGGATAAATGCCCAGCTCAGCGATGGGCCGTGAGAGGACGACCGTCCCGTCAAGGTGGGCAAAGGTGGTGGCCGGTGCCGGGTCGGTCAGGTCGTCCGCGGGGACGTACACGCACTGTACCGCAGTGATCGAACCCTTGTTCGTCGATGTGATCCGCTCCTGGAGCTCGCCGAGGTCCGTCGCCAGCGTCGGCTGATACCCGACCGCGGAGGGCATCCGTCCCAGGAGGGCCGAAACCTCGGAGCCCGCCTGCGTGAACCGGAATATGTTGTCGACAAAGAGGAGCACGTCCTGGCCCTCTTCATCCCTGAAGTATTCGGCCGCCGTGAGAGCCGTCAGCGCCACGCGGGCCCTCGCCCCCGGAGGCTCCGTCATCTGGCCGTACACCAGGGCCGCCTTGTCGATAACCCCGGACTCCTTCATCTCCAGGTACAGGTCATTCCCCTCACGCGTCCGCTCGCCGACACCGCCGAAGACCGATATGCCACCGTGGTGCATGGCGATGTTATGGATCATCTCCATCATGACGACCGTCTTGCCGACGCCGGCGCCACCGAACATCCCCATCTTTCCCCCGCGGGGGAAGGGAACGAGGAGGTCGATAACCTTGACACCGGTCTCGAGGACATGGACCGAGGTATCCTGCTCCAGGAACGAAGGGGCCTCACGGTGAATGGGCATGGTCTTCTCGGAGCTTATCGGCCCCAGGCCGTCCACCGGTTTCCCGATCACGTTGACGATCCTTCCCAGGCAGGCCTCGCCGACAGGCACCGTGATGGGGGCTCCCGTATCCTTGGCCTTCATCCCCCTCACGAGTCCGTCCGTGATCTCCATGGCGATGCACCTGACCACGTTATCACCGAGGTGCTGGGCAACTTCTATAACGAGATTGTCTTCTTCATCGTTGATGGCCGGGTTCGTAATCGTGAGGGCATTCATGATGCTGGGAAGATTCCCCTCCTCGAACTCCACGTCGACCACGGGACCAATTACCTGTACAATCCTTCCTGTATTCATTCCTGTCTCCTTCAGTGGTTTATCCTCTCCGTCTCTCAGCTGCTACCCCTTTGCCAGCGCCTCCGTACCGCCCACGATATCCATCAGTTCGGCGGTAATGGCCGCCTGCCGCGCCCTGTTGAACTTCTGCGTGAGGCTCTGCAGCATCTCTTCACAGTTGCTCGTCGCATTATCCATCGCGACCATCCTGGCACCGTGCTCGCCGGCCGATGTCTCCAGCAGTCCCCTGTAGATCAGCACCCTCAAATACATGGGAACGATATGGGCCAGGAGTTCTTCCTCCGAGGGTTCGTAGACGTAATCAGCGGCGGTCTCGACCTCCTCGTCTTCGGCCGCGCCGACGGAGGCCGCGGGGAGCAGTCGAACCATGACGGGTCTCTGAGAGGCGACGTTCCGGAACTCATTGTAACAGAGGTAGAGCTCGTCGTATTCTTCCGCGATAAAGGGGGAAATCACCTCTTCCGCAATACGCAAGGCCAGGCTGATATCGAAACGATTCAACTGGTCTATATGCGCACTGGTTATCGGCAGCTTCTTCCTGAAGGAATCCCTCCCCTTCTTGCCGACGGTGATCAGCGACACGTCCTCTCCTTCAGCCTTCTTCTTCCGGGCAAATTTATCCACTTCCTTGATCACGTTCGCATTGAATCCGCCGCACAGGCCCCTGTCCGACGTCATCACGATCACCCGGGTCCGACCGGAGTCGCGCACGGCAAGCAGGGGATTCGTGGTTGAAATCACCCTCCCGGCCAGACTGCCGAACACCTCCATCAGCTTGTCCGCATAGGGCCGGAAATTCTCCATCCTCGCCTGCGCCGCCTTCAGCTTCGACGCCGCCACCATGTTCATGGCCCGGGTAATCTGCCGGGTCTTATCGACGGCTATAGACTGTCTCTTGATCTCCTTTAGCGATGCGCCCATTACAACATGCTCCCTTATACTCCGTCCGGATCACATACTCTCCGGAAGCCTGTTTCTCTATGCGGAGGCGAACACGGAATCGAATTCCGTCAAGACGGTCCTGATCTTGTTGTCCAGTTCCGGGTCCAGCGCCTGTTTTTGATCGATCTCGTTCAGGACATCCTGGTACTTGCTGTCCATGAAGCTCAGGAGCTGCTTCTCATACTCCTTGATCTTCTCTATGGGATACTTGTCGACAAATCCCCTGACCCCCGCGTACAGCACCACCACCTCCTGGGCCAGCGACATCGGCTGATACTGGGGCTGCTTCAGGATCTCGACGAGCCTGCCTCCCCGGTCCAGCTGTGCCTGGGTCGCCTTATCGAGGTCGCTCCCGAACTGCGCGAAGGATGCCAGTTCCCGGTACTGTGCCAGGTCGAGTTTCAGCGTGCCGGCGACCTGTTTCATCGCCTTCACCTGCGCCGCGCCGCCGACCCTCGAAACGGAGATACCGACGTTGATCGCGGGCCTGACACCGGCGTAGAACAGATCCGGCTCGAGGAAGACCTGACCGTCGGTAATGGAGATGACGTTCGTGGGGATAAAGGCGGAGACGTCACCCGCCTGCGTCTCGATGATGGGAAGCGCCGTGAGGGAACCGCCGCCCAGCTCCTTGCTCACCCTGGCGGCGCGCTCCAGCAACCGTGAATGGTTGTAAAAGATGTCTCCCGGGTATGCCTCGCGTCCGGGGGGGCGTCTCAGGAGGAGCGATATCTGCCGGTAGGCAACGGCCTGTTTCGAGAGATCGTCGTAGATGATCAGGGCATCCTGCCCCCTGTCTCTGAAATACTCACCGATGCTGCACCCCCCGAAGGCGGCGATGTACTGCAGCGTCCCCGGATCGCTCGCGCAGGCCGAAACTACGCAGGTATAATCCATGGCGTCATATTTCCTCAGGGCCTCGACCACCTGGGCGACGGTCGACTTCTTCTGCCCGATCGCGACATAGATGCACTTGATGCCGGTATCCTTCTGCCTGATGATGGCGTCGATGCAGATCGCCGTCTTGCCGATCTGGCGGTCTCCGATGACCAGCTCCCGCTGACCCCGTCCGATAGGCGTCATGGCGTCGATGGATTTGAGACCGGTGTACAGCGGCTGGTTGACCGGCTGCCGGTGGATCACGCCGGGAGCGACCACCTCGATCCTGCTGTAAGTATCGGTCTCGATGGGGCCCTTCCCGTCCAGGGGCTGTCCCGTGGCATCGATCACGCGCCCGAGGACGGCCTCCCCCACCGGGATCTGCGCGATCTTGCCCGTTCTCTTGACCACATCCCCTTCCTTGATATGTATATCTGAACCCAGAATGGCGACACCGACGTTGTCCCGTTCTAGGTTGAGCACCATTCCCAGTATACCGCCGGGGAACTCAAGGAGCTCCATGGCCATGGCATTTTCCACACCGTACACCCGGGCAATACCGTCGCCGACCGACAGGACGGTCCCTATCTCGCTGACGTCCAGTTTTTTCTCATAATCCTTGATCTGCTTGGAAATTACCTGGGTTATTTCCTCTGCCCTGATTGCATCCATCCCTTACATATCCTCCTTTATGAGTTCCCTTATGCTGTTCAGTTGAGCCCGGATGCTGCCGTCGTACAGGGTATCGCCGACCCCTATCACGACACCGCCCAGCAATGATGGATCTTCGCGAATAATCATCTCGACGTTCTTTCCCGTCAGTCCTTCCATCTGTTTCCTGATCCGGTCGGAGAGCTCATCCGACAGCGGGAATGCCGTTTTGACATCGACCCGTACCTTGTTCAAGACCTCATCCATATATTTGCGATAACATTCTTCAATCTGTCCGATGGCGTTGATCCTTTTCTTGTCCACCAGCAGTTTCAGAAAATTCGACGTGACGGCCGACACCTTCACTTCCTTCAGAAGCTCTCCCATAACAGCCGCCTTATCGGAGCTGTCGAAGACGGGGTTGGCAAAGAACTCCGACAGGTCCGCACTCCCCGCCAGCAGGGAGGAGAATCCCTCGATCTCACCGTATATGGATTCTATCGCATCTTCCTCTCGCGCTATTTCAAATAACGCTCTGGCGTATCTCTTCGCAATATCGCTCGCAATCAATTTCGGCTCACCATCCTATCTAAGAAATCGCTGACCATCTTCTCGTGGTCTTCCGCCTCGATGTTCTTCTCGAGAATCTCCTCGGCCATCGTAACGGAGAGCTCGGTGGCTTCTTTTCTGAGCTGGTGAAGGGCCCTCTTGAATTCCTGGTCAATCCTGGCCTCAGAGTCTTCTTTCATCTTCTCTGCGGTCCTCTTCGCCTCTTCGATGATCTTCTCCTGTTCCGCAAGCCCCTGCGCCTTGATCATATCGGCGATGCCCTCTATCTCCGCCGTCGCCTTGTCCACCTTTTCGGAATATTCGGCTAGCTTCCGCTCAGCCGCCTCTTTTGCCGCTACCGCTTCATCGAGCGAGTTCTTGATGGACGCGCGATCACCGACAAAGAAGTTGATGACCGCCTTGGCCGCCAATTTGTAAATCACTGCTGCCAGAATGACAAAGTTGACTATTCTCCACCAGAAATCACCCACACCGCCTTCATGCGACTCTCCGCCTCCCGATGCATACGCGAGCGCGGGAACCAGGGTAAAAATCAAGACCGTCAAAAGAAATCGCTTCATCGAACGCCCCTTCCCAGCACCTTTTCAGAAATCTCGCCAGCTATCGCCCGTGTCTGCTCCCGAAGAGAGACCCTCGCCTCATCGGTCTCCTTCTGCAACCGGACCTTAAAGTCTTCCAGTTTTCTCGATATCTCTTCCCGTACGGTGCCGATGATCTCCTTGCCCTGCTCCGTCCCCGCTTCCTTGACCGCTTCCTTCTGCAACAGCGCTTCCGTCCGTGCCTGGCGAACCTTCTCCTCATACGCGGCCATCTTCTGTTCGATTGTCTCCTCAAGAGACCGCACTTGTTCCTTTGACGCTTCGATCTTCTGATTTCTCTTTTCGATGATCTTTAAAACAGGCTTATAAAGGAGGAAATTAAGGATAACAATCAATACGAGGAAGTTGGCCATCTGGATCCAAACCGTATAATTCAGGTCTATCATCGCCGTTCACCATCCCTTGGGTTGCGTACCATTCCCGGCACCTAAATATTCTTGAAAAAGCCCCGCCTTCGGCATCCGCCGATCCGCGCCACGTCTGGGCGCTCGCCGCCTGCCTCAGGCCGGAGAGTACTAACCATAACTCCAGTAGCTTGTCAAGTATTTTTTTGACCGGCGGTCATATTCAAATGCCGTGGTCCGCACCTCAGAGAGGGAGATGAGTTTCCGGTGGTGTCTCCCCGTAAGACAGGCTCGTTATTCGGTTGTGGTATCCGTCAAATCTCCACCCGCGTCACCGCTGCTCGACATCTGGCACGCCCCGTCGATAACTGCCCCTTCTCTCACCACAAGGAGTGATGTCCTGACGTTGCCCACCAGCCTGCCGGTGGATGAAATCTCGGTCTTTTCCTTGATATCGAGGTTCCCTCTCACCTCGCCGGAGATCATGATGCTGTCAACCGCAATATCCGCTTCGGCATAAGCCCCTTCCCCGATGATCAGCGTCCCGCTTCCCAGCGCCTCCCCCCTGAATTCGCCATCGATCCGCACCGAACCGTTGAGGATGAGCTTTCCGTTGAACTCCGCACCCTTGCCCAAAAAGGCCTTTATGTCCTCGCCGATATCCTTTCGCTTGTCCGCCATCCGGAATCTCCTCTCTCTTGCACCTCTCACACACAGGGTCGAATGACCCTCTCATTATCTCCCAATTCTTTCAGGGCTTTCACCCTTAATGCGGGTTGCGTGAAGGGCGACCGGAACTCGCCCCACCCGGCGCATCCCCCGCGTCTTCACGGCTGGAGGATGAACCTCCTCATACTCACATTCATCAGCAGACCAGCCCCCATCATCAGGACAACCATCGAAGACCCCCCGTAACTGAAGAAGGGGAGGGGTATCCCCACAACGGGGAATATGCCCAGAACCATCCCGATGTTGATACATATACCCCAGAACATGAACATAGTCACTCCGAAAGCCAGCAGGGTCCCCGGCAGATCCCTCGCACTCTGGGTAATTTTCAAACTCCACAGCAGTAACGCAAGGAATATGAACATCAGGACCACAACCCCTGCAAACCCCCATTCCTCGGCAAAAACGGAGAAGGCGAAATCCGTCTGCTGTTCCGGCAGGAACTTCAGCTGGGTCTGGGTTCCTCTCATGAAACCCTTCCCCCAGAGACTCCCGGAACCGACGGCGATGATGGACTGTATGATGTGATACCCCGTTCCAAGGGGATCCCGCTCCGGGTTCAGAAAGGTCAGAATCCTCTCCTTCTGGTAATCCTTCAAAACGAACCAGAACAGCGGGGCCAGCACCATGCCGCTCGCGATCCCCCATACGATAATCTTCCTGCCGATTCCGGCAAAGATGACTATGGAACCGAAGAGGAGCACCAGAAACATGGCCGTGCCCAGGTCCGGCTGCCGCGCTATCATATAGACCGGAACCCCCACAATGGCAAGCAGAATCAGAATACTCCCCGCATGGTATCCCTCCTGTGTGTGATCGCTGAAATACCTCGCCAGGATAAAGATCAGGGCCAGCTTCATCAATTCCGACGGCTGGAAGGAGAATCCCCACAGAACCAGCCATCGCTGCGAGCCGTGGGTCATGGTCCCGTACAGTGAAACCAGAAAAAGGAGCACGATGGAAACCAGGTAGATGAGATAGGCGTGCCGCATGATGGTGTGGTAGTCGACGCTGAAGGTGACAACCATCAGGGCAAGCCCCACCAGAAGCCAGTATATCTGTTTCACGTAGAGAGGCTCCCCCCGCACGTACAGGTTGTGGCTGGCGCTGTATATGTTCAGGATCCCGATGACGCTTATCAGGAGCACCACCCCCAGGAAGACCCAGTCAAAATTGATCAGCAGCCGGCGGTCTATCTTCATCTCACGTGCCTCTCTCCCGTTCAAGACCAAAATACCCGTCAACGATCCTGCGCGCGATGGGAGCGGCCGTCGAGCCTCCGTGGCCTCCATGTTCCACGACAACCGCAACGGCCATCACGGGGTCCTTGTACGGCGCGAAACAGACAAAGAGAGCATGGTCCCTGAAACGGTACGGGATATCATCATCCGCGATTTCGTCTTCATCCTCCCGCAGGCTTATGACCTGAGACGTGCCTGTCTTGCCGCACACGTCCTTTTCCCCTCTCTTAAGCGCCCACCCTGTGCCGTGAGGCTCATTCACCACTCCCCACAGACCGTACCGCAAGATATCGGCATTCTTCTTGCTGACGGGGATAGTGCCCCCCGCTTCGGGGAAAAACTCTCCGATCGTCAGCCCATCCGTTGTTTCGATCCTCCTGATCAGCCGCGGTCTATAGAGCTCTCCCCCATTCGCCAGCGCGCAATACGCCCTGAGCAATTGGAGCGGCGTGACGAGGACGAATCCCTGGCCTATAGCCAACGAGGTGGTTTCCCCCTTCTGCCAGGACTCGCCGAATCGCTTCCGTTTCCATTCCCGTGAGGGAACCAGGCCCTCTTTCTCTCCCGGAAGGGATATCCCCGTCCTGGATCCGAACCCGAACTTTTCGGCATACTCCGCCAGCCTGTCAACGCCGATCATCTCCCCCAGATGGTAAAAGTAGACATCGCACGATTCCACAATGGCGCGATGCAGATTCACGGTTCCATGACCGCCCTTCTTCCAGCACCTGAAGGTTCGGTCTCCCATCTGATAGGTGCCGTTGCAAAATATTTCGGTATCCTCCGTTATCAGGCCTTCCTCGAGCGCCGCGGCCGCGACGATCAGCTTATAGGTGGACCCCGGAGGATATTGCCCGGAGATGGCCCTGTTCTGCAGGGGACACAGGGGGTTCGTCGTCAACTCCTTCCAGGCCTCTCCTGAGATCCCGCGATTAAACAGGTTCGGATCAAAGGAAGGCTTGCTCACCATTGCCATGACCGCACCGCTGCGCGGATCCATGACGATCGCCGTCCCGGCCTTCTCCTGGAAGGCATCCCAGCATACCTTCTGAAGATCGGAATCAATATTCAGAACGACGTTATAGCCGGAGACCGGGTCGATTCTTCCCAGGACATTCAGCCTCCTTCCGGCCGCATCAACCTCCACCTGCTCCCCGCCGCTCTTTCCCTTGAGGGCTCCGTCCAGATACTTCTCGATCCCGTACTTCCCGATGATGTCATCCGCCCGGTAGGCGGCAAAGGTGCTTCTTTCCAGCTCGGACGTGGATATCTCCCCCACATACCCGAGGATGTGGGCCATCACATCTCCATATATGTACTCCCGCACAGGCACCACATCGACAACCACGCCGGGGAGATTCAGAGAATTGGTCTCCACCGCCGCCAGTTTATCCCTGCCGATATTTCGGGCGACCTTGACGGGAATAAAGGGTTTGCCGGATTTGAAGGAGGCCTTTTCAAAGGAGATGCCATCGCCCCCCCAATCGCACAGGTTCGCCAGCCTTAAGCCGACATCGACGACATCCTTTGCAATCTCCGGAATGACGGATATATCAAACGAAGGCTGATTGTCCACCAGGATATCTCCACGGGTATCGACGATCAACCCCCTCAGCGGTTTGATCTCCTGGATACGGATCCGGTTGTTTTCAGACCGCTGTCGGAGCGTATCCCCCCTGGCAATCTGGAGATACCACGTCCTGGCAACCAGGAGAAAGAAGACGCACACTACCAACCACGTGAAGGCGCGGATCTTTGTCCTGAACCTCTGCGGATCATAATTCTCCAGACGATCTCGATTCCCAAACACTCAGCAAAACCTCAAGGCGCCGAAACAGGGCAAAAAAGGCGGGTGCCAACACACCGGTAACCACAGCCTGGAACAACGAACCGGTAAGTATATCATACAAGATATTCATACTGTATAGTGTCTCATACATCAAGATTATCAGGAACTTTTCAAGAAGGACACACACAAGCGTAAAGCTCATGGTAAAGACCACACCCCCGGCATACACCCTGAACGATATCACTCTGGAGAACAGGAATATCAGCAGGTAGCTGAACACGAAAAGACCCGGCACGACACCCGTCATGCAATCCATGAAAAAGCCCAGGATAATGGCCAGGGCACTCCCCCGTGCGACATCCAGGAAGAATCCCGCATATATGACCAGCATCAGTGATATCTCCGGTGCCGCCTTCCCCAAAAACAGTATATCGAACAGGGTGAACTGAATCGTCAACAGGAGCAGGGAGAAGATCGGAACCAGGAGATAGTATATCATCGGCCCTCCCCCCCTTTCTTGATGATAACCAGTACCTCTTCCAATTTGGCAATGTCAACCGTCGGATGCACCGTGATCCGCTGAAAGAGATCGGCCTCCCTCTTCTCGACCCCGGCAACCGTTCCCAGGCGCAATCCCTTGGGGAAGACACCTGCAAGGCCCGAAGCCACGACAACATCCCCCACCCGCACCTCTTCGGACCGTTGGACGTATTTCAGTATGCACCCGGAGGTGCCGGCGCCCTGGAGCACCCCCTGGCAGCGATTCCTCTGGATCAGGGCGTCTATGTTGCTGTTGTAATCCACCAGGAGGAGCACCTTGGAGACGTTCCACGAAACCTCTATGATCCTGCCCGCCACTCCCTCTGCGGTCACCACCGGGAATCCCGCCTCTATCCCGTCTGAAGACCCCTTGTCGATCAACACCGTGCGGAACACGGACGCCCTGTTTCTCCCCACCACCTCGGCGGCGACGGTCGGAAACCCGACTTCGCCCTTCATGCCCATCAGGCTCCGAAGCCGCATACATTCAAGGGCCATCTCCCGGCATGTGTTGACCTCCTGTGTCAGGGACGCGACCGTCTCCTCCAGCTCCCTGTTCCTCTCTTCCAGACCCACCAGCATGACGTACCGCTTCCATACTGTACCGATGGAGCCAAGCGCCGAATTGACGCCACTCCCCAGGGGCACCGCCGCCTCCAGGACGACTTTCCTGAGAAAGCTCGTTTTTCCGGGTGATTTGAGATAGAGGGAAGAACTGATAAGAAAGACGGCGGCAAGAATAAGGAGCGCGACAACGGTGTACAATCTTTTAGGGGACGTCATTTCCTACCCTCTTCGCCGACATCCGCGCACCGAACATCAGAAGACCGCCAGCTGAGATTCAGATGCGGTACTCAGGGCCGATGGTTACAGTTGAACGGTTACCTCTTTCAAGATATCCAGTTCATCCAGGGCCCTGCCGGCACCCCTTGCCACCGCCGAAAGAGGATCGTCCGCTATCGTTATGGGGAGCCCGGTCTCTTCCCTGAGGAGCACATCCAGATTCCTCAGGAGGGCCCCGCCACCGGCCAGTACGATGCCCCTGTCGACGATATCGGCCGCCAGCTCCGGCGGAGCGTTCTCCAGGGCATCTCGTACGGCATCGATGATGACGCCGATCGGTTCCGACATTGCCTCCGTTACTTCTTCTGAATTGATTTCAACAATCTTGGGAATACCCGATATAATATCCCGGCCTTTGACATCCACCGTTCTCAGTTCGTTCTCCGGATAGGCGCACCCGATCGTGGTCTTGATCATCTCACCGGATCGCTCGCCGATGAGGAGACTGTACTTCCTCTTCATGTACTGCACTATGGCGTCGTCTATCTTATCTCCGGCGACCCTGACGGACTTCGAGTAGACGATACCGGCCATGGAGATGACGGCTACCTCCGTCGTCCCCCCGCCGATATCGACGACCATGGAACTGACGGGCTCCGTTATGGGCAGGCCGGCCCCGATCGCCGCCGCCATGGGCTCTTCGATCAGATAAACCTCCCGAGCTCCGGCCGATTCCGCGGTCTCCTTGACCGCCCTCCTCTCGACCGGAGTAATACCCGAGGGGATGGAGATGATGATCCGCGGACGGACAAAGGTCCTCCTGTTGTGGACCCGGAGGATGAAGTGGCGGAGCATGGCCTCGGTAATCTCGAAATCAGCAATGACCCCGTCTTTCATGGGCCGTATCGCCATGATGTTTCCCGGGGTCTTCCCCAGCATCATCTTTGCGTCCACCCCGACGGCGAGGACTTTCTTGATCCCCCTGGAGTCCCTGTGGACGGCGACAACGGAGGGTTCACTCAAGACGACGCCCTTCCCCTTCACATACACCAGAGTATTCGCCGTTCCCAGATCGATGGCCAAATCGTTCGATATCACGCCCAGAATGTAATCGAATAACAAGTCTGCACCCCCCTGTTCGTCATAATCGGCCTCCGTTTATACAGTATTTCAATAACCTAATCAATTAAAAACAACCCGCCCCCGGGTGGAATCGGAGGTAAAGAAAGTCGGACGACGCCCGCCCGGGAGACGTCCCCCGCAGAACGCTCCGGGGCGGGTGCCGCCATCCGCCCCCATGCCGACTCATCCATCGCATGCCAGAAAACTATTGCATTTTGAATGCCACTATACTACTAATGCAACTCATCAAAATTGAAAGGCAGAGAGTGAACCTATGCTCCAACTGATGCGGAAACATGCCAAAAACTGGCTCATGAAAGCAGTGCTCGGCATCATCATTATCGTCTTCGTCTTCTACTTCGGATCGACGCGGGGAACGCAGGAAACGGAAACTATCGCCATGATAGACGGGGCGCGGATCGTGCAGGCTGATTTCAGAAACGAGTACCAGAATCTGCTCGAATTTTACCGCCAGCGATACGGCGAGTATCTCACCGACGAACTGATCAAGCAGATCAACGTAAAGCAGCAGGCCTTCGACGGCATCCTGGGCCAGGCGATCATCATGTCGAAGGCGGACGAGTTGAAACTGGGCATCAGCGACGAAGAACTCCAGGCCTTCATCTCCTCCCATCCGGCCTTCCAGAGGAACGGGATCTTCAGCAGCGATCTGTACGAGCGCGCCCTCCGGTACCAGCGGATGACGCCGGAGACCTTTGAGGCGATCCAGAGAAGGGCCCTCAGGCTTGAAAAAATGGAGAGGCTCATCAGGGAATCGGCGAAGGCATCGGAACGGGAGGTGTATGAGATCTACAAACTGCAGAACAGGAAGATCAATGTGGACTTCATACGGGTACCCGTCGAGACCGGCACGATCAAGGAAAAGCCCTCCGCAGAGGCGCTGGAGGCGTACCTGAAGGAACACGGCGAGGACTTCCGGATCCCCCAGACGGCAACGATCGAATACCTCGTCTTCAAGGGAGAGTCCTTCGCCACCGCCGACATATCGGATGATGACATACAGGACTATTACGACTACCACGCGGATGATTTCAAGGACAACGGGAAGACGAAACCCTTGTCCACAGTGAGAGACGAGATTGTCTCCAGGCTGAAATCGATCAAGGGCATGGATACGGCCCACACAGAGGCGACGGAGGCCCACGACACCATCTACCAGGAGGAAAACTTCGAGGCATACGCCAGAGAGCGGGGGCTCACCATAGAGACCGCCGAGTTCTTACGCAACGCCCCTCCAGCCGGCCGGTTCGCGGGCATCCAGGGCCTGGGTGACTATGTGTTCGGCTTGGAGGAGGGTGATCTGGGACGCGTTGTTTCCGACGACACGGGGTACTATCTCTTCAGGCTCGTCTCACTGAAACCGTCCCGCATCCCCGAGCTTCAGGAGGTCCGGGACAGGGTCCGGGAACGCTATGTCCAGGGCAAGGCCGCAGAGGCGGCAGAGGAAAAGGCCGAAGATATCCTCAGCCGCCTGAGGGGCGGAGCCGACATGGCGAAACTTGCACGGGGAGAGGGGCTGAAGATGTCGGAGACCGGTCTGTTTCTGCCGACCCCCGAAATCCCCCGGATCGGCTATTCCCCTGACATGGAAGGGGCGCTCTTCGAGATATCCGGGATCCAGCCCTATCCGGGCAGGGTGTTCTTTGTCGACGGGAGCTATGTCGTCATCAGGTTCAAGGAGGAGGGGACGCTGAACGAAGAGGAGTGGACGGCAAAGAAGGATCTGATGAAGAGATCCCTCCTCAGGCTGAAGGGAGAAGCGTACTTCCTCTCGTGGCTGGAGGGGACCAAGGAGAAGATGATCAATACGGGAAGGCTCAAAATCTTGAGAAACGTTGAGGACCTGTAACGGATGATGACACGCGCGATAATCGCCGCACTCTGTGTGTGCGTCCTGCTCGCCGCCCTCCCACAGGCGTCGATCGCCGCCGAGAAGACCTATGACCTGAAGGTCTCCGGGTGCTGGAACTGATCAGGGAGGGCCAGGATAAGTTCTATCCTGACAAAGACCGATGTCATCGCCTTCAGGCTGAATGCCGCGACATCCACGGTCAGCGTGAAGTTCGAAGACTCGGTGATCCGCATCGAAGAGATCATACAGCGGATCGAAAAAGGGAAATTCCGGGTCGAGGAGGCGGTTGAGGTGCCTCCCTCGAACGAGACCCCCGCCTCGGAATGACACTCCCCCGTGAAACCGTCCGTCACCGGCCGCATCCGGCGGCGGATCTCCCCGCGATCCAGCCGGTGGAAAACGCCGCCTGGAGGTTGTACCCCCCTGTGTCGGCATCCACGTCCATGACCTCCCCCGCGAAGTAGAGCCCCTCCGCACGGCGCGACGCCATCGTCCGCGGATCGATCTCCCCCGTACCAACGCCGCCCGCCGTCACGATCGCCTCGGCGATGGGACGAACCCCCGTGACCTCCAGACTGAATCCCTTCAGCCATCCCCGCAGCCCCCCCCGCTCGCGCGCCGTGATCTGGTGCCCCCGCCGCTCCGGCGGGATGCGGACCTGCTCCACGCAGAGGGGGATCATCTTCGCGGGGAGGAGCCCCTTGAGCAGTGTCTCGAATTTTCGTTTTCCGTGGAGATCGAAATCGCGCAGGAGCCGGTCGTCCAGGGCGGACTCGTCCAGGGCAGGCTTCAGGTCGATGGAGACGCACACCTGCTGTCCCGCATCCAGGGCGGCCGCGACCATCCCGCTCAGGGAGAGGATCACCGGCCCGGAGAGACCGAAGTGGGTGAAGAGCATCTCCCCGAATAGATCCTTGCGCTTCTCCCCCTCGATGAGGGCGCTGACCTTCACGTTGCGCAGGCTGAGGCCCTGCAGGCGCGCCGCCGTATCCCCCTTTGTCTCCAGGGGGACTAGGGAGGGGCGGGGCGGCACGATCGAGTGGCCCGCCGACCTCGCCAGGCGGTACCCGTCGCCGGTCGAACCGGTGGCGGGGTACGACATACCCCCCGTCGCGACGACGACGGCGTCGGCCCGGTGTTCCCTTCCTCCGGCGTCGCGGACGCCGCTCACCTGCCCTCCCTCGATCAGGAGACCCTCAACGGACACCCCGCTGTGCACCGTTACACCCTGCGCACGCATCCACTGTGTGAGGGCATCCACCACGTCATACGCCCGGCTGCTCGCCGGAAAGATCCGTCCCCCCCGCTCGACGACGGTGGGCACCCCCAGTCCCTCGAAGAACGCCACGAGGTCATCGTTTGAAAAACGGTGGAAGGCCTGCCGGAGAAAAGGGCCGGCAGGGCCGAAGTGCGAGACGAACTCGGCGGGGGAGGCCACGTTGGTGAGGTTGCACCGTCCCTTCCCCGTGATCGCGAGCTTGCGCCCGGGGCGGGGCATTTTTTCCAGGAGAAACGTCCGGGCCCCCGCCGCGGCGGCCTGCCCGGCGGCCATCATCCCGGACGCGCCGCCTCCGACGACGATGACAGTCCTCATTCCCATTGGCTGGGGTTCTCTATGAACGCCGGATCTTCCTTCTCGATGATCTCGATGATATGCTTATGGAACCGCCGCTTGTTCTCCCCGAATATCCACCGCCCCTTGGTGAAGGTCCGTGCGAAGGCGATCGCCTCTTGCAGGAGGGTCTCGGCATCAGGACAGGCCTTGACGATGACGTGGCTCTCCTCAAGCTCCTTCGCGGTCGCCCTCTTCCCGGTGCAGGTCAGCTCGTCCAGCTTGTAGGCGGGGATCGCCTTCCGGATGATGGCGATCATCGAGGGGAGGAAGGGGATGTTGATATCCACCTCAGGGAAGCAGAAGTACCCCCGGTCCGCCTTCATGAACCGGAAGTCGCAGGCGCAGGCCATGATCGTCCCGTCTCCGAAGGTATGTCCGTTGATCGACGCGATCACGGGCATCGGAAACTGCAGGATCCGGGTGAATATCCTCCCCAGGCCGTAGGTGAACTCCTTCACTGCATCGAGTTCGCCCCGTCCCATGGCGCCGGAGATCCACTCGACATCGATCCCCAGGGACCAGTTCTTCTCATCGCTCGACGTGATGACCACGGAGGAGGTCTCCCCGTCCGCCTCGATTTCGTCGAAGACCTCCAGGATCACCCGGTTGAAATCGGGGTTGTGCCGGTTCTCGCTGGTGTTCATCGTCATGATCGCAACCGTTCCGTCTTTTTTCCACTCGATAATCGCCATTGTTCCGTTCTTCCTCCTCGATTCTGTATGGATTCAGCGGCGCCCCCCGGGGGCCGCAGGTTGTGTCCACGCACGGGGCGCTCAGTGCGCCTCGTCCCAGTTCTTCCCGGAGGCGATCTCCACCTTCAGAGGAACCTTCAGCTCGATCACCCCCTCCATCTGTCGCCTCACGAGGTCCATGACCTTCTCCACCTCCGCTTCAGGGACCTCGAAGACGAGCTCGTCGTGCACCTGCATGATCATCCGGGCGACCAGCTTCCGCTCCTCGATCTCCCCGGCGATCCTGAGCATCGCCACCTTGATCAGGTCGGCCGCCGTCCCCTGTATGGGGGTATTGATCGCCGTCCGCTCGGCAAACTGGCGGACCTGGGCATTCGAGCCGTTGATATCCGGGAGATAGCGCCGGCGATTCAGGAGCGTCGTGACGAATCCCCGCTCGCGCGCCCCCTCCACCAGCCCGTCTATGAAGGCACGGACGCCGGAGAAGCGGGAAAAGTAGCCGTCGATGTACTCCTGCGCCTTTTTCTGGCTTATGTTCAGCTCACGGGAGAGGCCGAAGGCGCTCATCCCGTAGATGACGCCGAAGTTGATCACCTTCGCCTCCCGGCGCATCTCCTCGCTGACCATCCCCGGGAAGACGCCGAATATGTCGGAGGCGGTCTTCGTGTGGACATCCTCCCCCGACCGGAACGCCTCCAGGAGCAGACCGTCCCCGGAGAGGTGGGCCAGGATGCGCAGCTCGATCTGGGAGTAATCGGCGGAGACGATCTGAAATCCTTCGGGGGCGATGAAGGCCTGCCGGATCCGCTTCCCCTCGGTCGTCCTGATCGGGATGTTCTGGAGGTTGGGATTGCTGCTCGAGAGTCTCCCCGTGGCCGTCATCGTCTGGTTGTACGAGGTATGGACTCGCCCCGTCTCCGCATTGACGAGGAGGGGGAGGGCGTCGACATAGGTCGATCTGAGCTTCATCAGGCTGCGATAGGCGAGGATCTCCGCCGGAAGCTCATAGGACCGCGCGAGATTGGTCAGGACATCCACGTCCGTCGAGTACCCCGCCTTCGTCTTCCTCCCCCGGGGGAGGCCGAGCTTCTCGAAGAGGACCACCTGGAGCTGCTTCGGCGAGTTGATGTTGAACCGTTCCCCGGCCAGGCGGTATATCTTCTCTTCGGATATCTCCAGGAGCTGCCCCAGCTGCCCCGACATCTCCCCCAGGAGATCCAGATCGAGGAGGACCCCTTTCTCCTCCATCGCGGCGAGGACCCCGACCAGAGGCATCTCGACGTCGTCGAAGAGATCCTTCAGTCCCGCCTCCTCCATCCGTTCGGCGAGGAGCGGGGCGAGCCGGAAGATAAAGTCCGCCCGCCGGCAGGCGTACGGTGCCGCATCTTCGAGAGGAACGGCAGCGAAAGGGATCTCCCTGGCGCCGCTCCCCGTCAGATCCTTGCGTGAGGTGATCTCCCGACCGTACTGTTCCTGAACCAGGGCGGGCAGGTCGTACCCGCGCCGCGAGGGATCGAGGATATAGGCGGCCAGCATGACATCCGACACCTCCCCCTTCAGGGGTATCCCTCTGCGCCCGAGGGCGAGGATCGCCGCCTTGCTGTCGTGTCCGAACTTCTTCAACGCCCCGTCGGAGAGGATTTTTCCGATGCCCGCCAGAGCCGCATCCGCGTCAAACCCCTTTTGGGCTCCCTCCCCCGAGTAGGCCAGGGGAATATAGCCGGCCTTCCCCGCCCGCGGGCAGAGGGCGACCCCCACGATCCCGGCACGCACCGCCTCATCCGAGGTCAGTTGCAGATCGAAGGCGAATTCGCCGGCATCGCGCATCTCATCGAGAAACGAGGCAAGCTCCCTATCGCCGGTGATCAGTAGGTAGTCCGCCGCCTCCTCATCCCGCTTCTCCCCCTCGTCCCCCAGCCGCGCGATGAGCCCGGGAAACTCGAAGCGGCGGAAGATCTCCTTCAGCGTCTCCGCGTCGGGTTTTTTGAATCGAAGGTCCTCCAGGTCGAAGTTGACCGGGACGTCCGTTCTGATCGTGACCAGGTCCCTGCTCATCCGCGCCTGGTCGGCAAACTCCGTCAGCTTTTCGCTCAGGCCCTTCCCCCCTGCCTTCCCGGCATTCTCCAGGACGGCATCGAGGGAACCGAACTGCTTCACCAGCTTCAAGGCCGTCTTCTCGCCTACGCCGGGGATCCCGGGGACGTTATCGGACGTGTCCCCCGCGAGCCCCAGGATGTCGATCACCCGGCCGGGTTCCACGCCGAAGCGACCCCTGACCCCCTCGACGTCATAGGAGACGTCCTTCATCGTATCCACCATCATGACCGAGTCCGAGACGAGCTGCATCAGGTCCTTGTCGCCGGAGGCGATGATCACCTTCATCCCCGCCCCGCCGAACCGCCTCGCCAGGGTGCCGATGATATCATCCGCCTCGATCCCTTCCTCTTCGATGACCCTGATCGAAAAGCCCCGCACGATCTCCTTGATGGGCTCGATCTGGGGGCGGAGATCGTCGGGCATCGCCTTGCGGTTCGCCTTGTACTGATCGTACGCCTCGTGCCGGAAGGTGGGCCCCTTCGCGTCAAAGGCGACGGCAATGTAGTCCGGCGCCCAGTCCCGGCAGAGCTTCATCAGCATGTTCGTAAATCCATAGATCGCATTGGTGGGGAAGCCCCGGGAGGTTGCAAGACCGCGGATCGCGTAGAAGGCCCGGTAGATATAATTCGTCCCGTCTATGAGAAACACCGAGGGTTGTGACGGTTTTTCAGTCATGATCCCGATCTCCGGCTTTCGATCTAATATCCGTCGGGGTTGCGGGACTGCCAGCGCCACGAGTCGGCGCACATCTCCTCGATCCCCCGTGTGGCCGACCACTCCATCTCTCGCTTCGCCTTTGAGGGATCTGCATAACAGGCCGCGATATCGCCCGCGCGGCGGCCCACGATCTCATAGGGTATCGTTCGGCCGGAGGCCTTCTGAAACTGATCGACAATCTCAAGGACGCTGTATCCCCGTCCGGTTCCGAGATTGTAAATGACGATGCCGGGATTCGATGCCAGTTGCTCCAGCGCCTTCATGTGTCCCTCCGCCAGGTCCATGACGTGGATATAATCCCTGACGCCCGTCCCGTCCGCCGTGGGATAGTCCCTGCCGAAGACCGAAAGTTTCTCCCGTTTGCCGACCGCGACCTGCGCGATGTAGGGGAAGAGATTGTTCGGTATGCCGTTCGGGTCTTCCCCGATCAGGCCGCTGGGATGGGCCCCCACCGGATTGAAATACCGCAGGAGGGCGATGTCCCACGCCTCCCCGGAAGGGGGTATGTCACACAGGATCTCTTCGATCATCAGCTTCGTCCGGCCGTACGGGCTGGAGGGCGCCAGGGGAAACTCCTCCGTGATCGGGACTGTGCGCGGTTCTCCATAGACCGTCGCGGACGAGCTGAAGACGATCTTCCTGACGCCGTGCCGGCGCATCGCCTCGCACAGATGGAGCGTCCCCGTGACGTTGTTGTGATAGTAGCGAAGCGGCACGGCGACGGATTCCCCCACCGCCTTCAGCCCCGCGAAGTGGATCACGGTATCGACCGGGGCGCCCTCGAAGACCTTGTCCAGGGCAGGGGTATCCAGCAGGTCCACCTGATAGAATTCCAGGGACCTGCCAGCGATCTGTTGCACCCTCTTCAGGGATTCTTTCTTGCTGTTGACGAGGTTATCGACGACCACCACCTCGCACCCCGCCTCCAGCAGCGCCAGGCAGGTGTGGCTCCCGATATATCCGGCCCCGCCCGTTACCAGTATCCGCGTATCACGCATTCGCCAGCCTCCCGAGGCGGACAGTAGCACACTTTTGAGGGATAAGGCAACGCCGCAGAGCGCAGCATATCGAAGTATTTCTCTTCTTGTTTCCGGTTGACACCCGGAAGATAGTCACGTACATTTTTCCTGAGTGAAGGACAAACCGGACAAGGAGGATTCACCATGAACCGTTTTTTCTCACGTGCCGTGACGGCGCTGGCGGTATCGATGCTCCTGTTCTCCTGCGCCCCCGTCAACCTGTACACGGTCACCATGCAATACCTGCCCCCGGAAACCGCCGCTCCCGCAGCCGCAAAGGCGGCGAGCATCCCCGTAACCGTGGCTGCATTTAACGACGCACGAGAGATCGACGACACGATCCGTATCGGCACGGTCGTGCTCTCCGACGGGAAGGAAGTGCCGATCCTCCCGAAGGACCGCAGGCCCGCCGAGACGGTTACCGATGCCGTCAGGAAATGCCTCTCCGAAGAAGGGTATTCCCCCTCCCCGGAGACTCCCGCATGGAACCTGAAGATCGACTCCATCGACAAGCTGTGGGGGACGGCCTTCCTGATAGGGGGTACCATCGACCGGCTCGATGTCGTCTGCCACAAGGAGGGGATCAAGAAGACCTACCGGACGGACGTCAAGCTGACGATTGTTTTCGCCGATGCCCGAGGCGCCAGGATACTCCGCACGACGGAGGCCGCCGCGACCTCTTCGCTGGTACACGTCAGCTTTTCCGAGGAGATGCTGGGGCAGCAGATCAGCGCAACCCTCTCGAAGGCCATCAGGCAGGTATGCTCGGACGGGAAAACGATCCCGGAAATCCTTGAGCGGATGGCGGGGGAGCGGGAATAGGGCGCGGAAACCCTTCCTCCGGGAGGGAGAAAAAAGCGGTCCCGGACCCGGAAAAAAGGGCTTGACTTGCCCCGAAAATACGCTATAGTATAGCGCAGTGTGTCAAAAAAGCGCTCTCGCTTACAGATAGGGGGGGGAGTGCGTAAAGTTAGGATTGAGACATTTTAAAGCACGACTTTAGACATCTGGATGCTCAGGCTTCTGCGTTCTTCTTACATGCAGGCGATCCTACTTTAGAAAAATCAGGAAAGGAGGGTTGCCGTAGTGTCTGAAGGTACCGTTAAGTGGTTCAACGCAAGTAAGGGCTTCGGCTTCATCGAAAACGATGAAGGTGGCGATGTGTTCGTTCATTACAGCGCTATCCAGAGCGAAGGCTTCAGGACCTTGGAAGAGAATCAGCGCGTATCGTTCGATATCGAGCAGGGCGCCAAAGGTCCAGCAGCTACCAACGTCAAAATCATCTAAGTAAGCAGTGACTTCAACGAAAAAGGCGTTCCGTTAATGTCCCCGGAGCGCCTTTTTATTGTACCGCTCTCTCGAAAATCATACCTTCCTCGATTGGTCCGTTTTCCCCTTGACCTCTTCCCCGGACGCACAGTATGGGTAAGAACGGCAGCGGGAAACCATGGAGGGGGCATGTCCAGGGTCATCATCAGAGAGGCGTCCTACGATTGCACAAAGCTGCGCCCCCTCGTCTACGAAGCCCTCGATGCCTTCTGCGGGGACGCCATCACCCCCTCCAGCCGGGTCGTAATCAAACCGAACCTCCTCCAGGCGGCCTCCCCGGAGAGCGGCATCCTCACCCACCCCCTGATCGTCCGCGCGGCGGCGCAGTACGTCATCGAGAAAGGAGCCCGGCCCCGGATATCGGACAGCCAGGCCATCGGATCATTCAACGGCATATTGGCAAAGAGCGGGATCAGAGCGGCCCTCGACGGGCTCGATGTGGAGTGCCGAGAGTTCACGCGGTCCGTCAGGGTCGATGTGGGCGCCCCCTTCGGGACGATCGAGATCGCCGGGGACGCGATCGAGGCCGATGTCCTGATCAATCTGGCCAAGCTGAAGACCCACGGCCAGATGCTCCTGACCTGCGGCGTGAAGAACCTCTTCGGCTGCGTGGTGGGGTTCAGAAAGCCCGAGTGGCACATGCGGGCGGGCGTCGACCGCGGACTCTTCGCCCGCCTCCTCGTCGGTATCTACCGTACGATCAGACCGGCCGTTACGATCGTGGACGGGATCCTGGCCCTGGAGGGTGACGGCCCGGGCAAGGGAGGCGTTCCCCGGGAGGTGGGGCACCTCATCGCGGGGAGGGACGCGACGGCGGTCGACCGCGTTATCTGCGCCATGCTCGGCATCGATCCCCGGGACCTGCCGACCGACAGGGCCTCCGTGGAAATGGGGATCGGGGGGGACCCCGTTGACATCGACGGGACGGTCCCCCGGATCGAGGGATTCAGGCTGCCGGAGGGAGGCTCCCTGGTGTACGGCCCCCGGAGGTTCCAGTCCGCGGCCCGGCGCTGGCTCCTCCAGCGTCCCGTCGTCGACGAGGCGCGGTGCGAGATGTGCGGCGTGTGCCGGGAGTTCTGCCCGGCCGAGGCGATACACAGCACGGGCGCGAAGCTCGTCTTCGATTACGACCGGTGCATCAGGTGTTACTGCTGCATGGAGATCTGCCCCCACGGGGCGCTGCATCCCAAGACAACCCTCCCCGGGAGGCTCCTGGAGCGGCTCATCCGCAGGGAATAAGGGATTACTTCAGCCTGAACAGCCGCTTGACCGCCGCCACGTAGGGGTCGGCGCCGCCGTCGCGGCTCTCCTTCTTCAGGCCGACAACGGGGTCATGGAGGATCTTGTTGACGACGGAGTTGACGAGGATCTCTATGTTCTTCCGCTCGTCCTCGCCCAGGGTCTTCATCCACGCATGGGACTTCTCCAGCTCTCTCCGGACGATCTGTTCGGCCTTCCCCTTCAGGTCCACGATTGTCGGGACGACATCGAGCGTGGCGTGCCACCCGGAAAACTTCGCGACCTCCTCGTCGATGATGGCCTCGGCCTTCTGCGCCTCCCGGCGGCGGGTCTGTGTATTCCGGTCGACGACCCCCTGGAGATCGTCGATATTGTACAGGTACACGTTGTCGATCTGTTCCGCGGCGGGGTCGATGTCCCGCGGCACCGCCACGTCGATCAGGAAGAGGAGCCGGTTCTTCCGCCTGCGCAGCGCCGCCTCCACCATATCGGCGGATATGACGTACTCGGGGGACCCCGTAGAGCTGATCACGATATCGACGTCCCCCAGCTTCTCGCCCAGGAGCTCGAACTCGACCGGGAGGCCGTCGAAGTCGTTCGCCAGCCTGACGGCGTTCTCGTATGTGCGGTTGGCGAAGAGCATCCGGCCGACGCCGCTGTCCATGAGATGCCGCGCCGCGAGCTCCGCCATCTCCCCCGCCCCCACGAGGAGCACCCGCTTCCCCTCGAGGGTCCCGAATATCTTCTTGGCAAGCTCGACCGCGGCATAGCTGACGGAGACGGCGTTGTTCGCGATGGCGGTCTCGGTCCTCACCCGCTTGGCCACCCGGAAGGCGTGGTGGAGCAGCTTGTTCAGTATGACCCCGGATGTCTTCTGTTTCACGCAGATGCGGTAGGCGTCCTTGACCTGCCCCAGGATCTGCGGCTCCCCCATGACCATCGAGTCGAGACTCGACGCGACCCGGAAGAGGTGGCGCACCGCCCCCTCATCGCGGTACAGGTAGAGACATCTCTGCATCTCCCCGGGGGAGAGGTTCCCGTGCGCGGTGATGAACGACTTCAGTTCTTCCACACCGGCGGCCGGGTCCCGCATGTTCGCCAGCACCTCCACCCGGTTGCAGGTGGAAAGGTACAGCACCTCCTCGACCCGCGGGATCTTTCTCAATTCTTCGAAGGGCTCCCCTCCCTCTCCGCACGATATGGACAACCGTTCCCTGATGCTCAGGGGGGCGCTTCTGTGATTGATTCCGAGGAGGATGATACCCATACGCTCCGCACCTTGCACCGATCAGAACCGGTGCATCGTCACAAAGAAGGCATTGACGCCGATAAAGGCGAAGACGAGTCCCGCGAAGGCGATGATCGAGAGAACGGCCGCTTTCCTCCCCTTCCACCCGATGGCGATCCGCTGGTGGACCACAACGGCGTACAAGAACCAGGCGACCGCCGTAAAGACCTGTTTCGGGTCCCAGTGCCAGTCGCTCCCCCAGACCGTCCGCGCCCATACCGATCCCGCGATGATCCCGAACGTCAGGAGCGGGAAGCCCCAGATGGTGCACAGGTGATTGATCCGGTCGAGGTCCTGCAGGGACGGAAGCAGACGGCTGAATCCGCGCACCCTCTTCTCCCGTATCAGCCGGTCCTGCATCAGATACATGATCCCCGCCAGGCAGGCCAGGACGAAGAGGGCCCCTCCGATCAGGAGGAGCACGATGTGGATGGAAACCAGGGGGCCGCGCAGGGCGGACGGGAAGGGATCTCCGCCGGTCATCCCCGCGGAGGCCGCCACCGTCATCACCACGACCACCGGGGAGACGAAGGCCCCGAGCACCCGCGTCTTTGTCCGTGTCTGAAAGATGAGATACAGGCCGGCAACAGCCCAGGCGATGAAGGAGAGCGAGGTGTAGATATTCGCCGACGGGACGGAGGCGCCTCCGCTCCACTGGATCGCGATATGGACGGTGTGCAGGACGAACGCAAGGGCCAGCACCCACGTCGAGGCCCTGGCCACGCGCACCCTCCCCGCGAAAAGCGAGGCGACGTATCCCGCCGTGCTCAGGAGATACGCGCCGAGCGCGAACCGGAAAAAAAGCATCTCCATCATGAATACCTTCTCACACCGTTACGGTCCGCCGGGCCCGGCATTCAGAGCCCCACCTCGATATCCTCGCCGGTCAGGTCCCTGATGATCTCCCGCACCCGGTCCCCCTTTCCCTCCCTGATATACCGGAGGATCGGGGAATCCAGCACGGACTCGAAGAGTTTCCTGTTTTCCTCGGACGGGGCCCCCTGGGCGATGATCCTTTCCCTGAGGTTCCCCATGATCGTCAGGAGCGTGCCGTATTCGGGGCCGTACCGCTCTTCGATCTCCTCGCGCAGCCTCCTGGCCAGCGCCGGGCTCTTTCCCCCGGTCGATACGGCCACCAGGAGGTCGCCCCGGCGGAAGGTCGACGGGACGATGAAGGCGCACCGGGCGGGGTCGTCCACGATATTCACCAGAATCCCCCTGCTGCGGGCGTCCCGCGAGATCTGCCCGTTGACCTCATCCCGGTCGGTCGCCCCGATCACCAGGAAGGCGCCGTCCAGGCAGTCCTCCCGGTAGTCTTCCGGGATCCGTTCGATCCTCCCGGCATCCGCCATCCCGCGCAGGGCCTCCGTCAGCTCCCGCGCCACGATGACCACCCGCGCGCCGCATTCGAGGAGATCGCCCGCCTTCCTCTCGGCGACCTCTCCTCCCCCCACGACGACGCACCGCTCATTCGAGATGTCGAGACACACGGGATAAAATCGCATCAACTCCATCCTCTCAAGAAATCAGAGAGAAATGATTATCACGAAGACCTTGAAAGTTCAAGGCGCTTGAAATATCCGCGAAGGGGTGATAGCCTGCCTGAAGAGAGAGGCAGTCCGGTCCCGAGGCCATGGAACACGCCGCTCCAGTTTTTCCGCAGACGACAGGAGACACGGCATGCCCGATACAAAAGAGAAGTGGATCGAGATCACCATCCTGACGCCGCCGGAGCTGACCGACGCGCTGTCGAACTTCCTGGAGGAGATGGGAACGGGGGGCGTGTTTCAGGAAGCGGCCGCGGATGATTTCTTCGACAGTTATCCGGGTCCCGCGCAGGAAACGATCAAGGCCTACCTCCCCTGGAGCCGCACCGCCAGGCAGCAGACGGAGCGCGTCGCGGCGTATATCGACAGCCTCGCATCCCTTTTTCCCAAGCTGGAGAAGCCCCGCCTCTCCGCCAAGAATATCGTCGATCCCGGCTGGAGCGAGCAGTGGAAGAAATACTTCAAGCCCCTCAGGATAAGCGACAACATCGTCATCAAACCGACGTGGGAGCGGTACTCCCCCACCGGCAGCGACATCGTCGTCGACATCGATCCGGGGATGGCCTTCGGCACGGGGCAGCATCCCTCCACCAGGATGTGCATCGTCGCCATCGAGGAGATACTGCTCAGGGACGGATCACGCGAAGAACGGACGGTCCTGGACGTCGGAACGGGGACGGGGGTCCTCGCCATCTGCGCGGCTAAGCTCGGCGCGCGGGCCGTGACAGGGATAGATATCGATCCGAAGGCCGTCGAGATCGCGGGGAGAAACATCGTCATCAACGGCGTGGAAGACCGGGTCGAGATCCTCAACCGCGATGTCGCCCTCTGCGGGGGCGGCTTCGACCTGATCGTGGCAAACCTGATATCCGGGGTGTTCATACAGCTTCACGAACACCTGATATCCCTGCTGAATCCCGGAGGACATCTCATAGCATCGGGAATCACCGAGCATGAAGCGAAGGGCGTGGAGAAGGTATTCTGCAACGGAGACGTGACCCTGCACGGCACGCAAGCCGAAAAGGAATGGGTCTGCTACATCTTCCGGAAGGCGGGCCGGTAACGCCGTTCCCGGACCGTGCCTTCGAATACCAGGAGAGAAACCATGGCCGAACCGAGAATCTACCATCCCCAGACCCTCGACGAGGGAGCCGCCATCGAGCTGGAGGAGGATTACCGCGTCTACCTGCGGGACGTCCTGCGGCTCAACGAGGGGGACGAGCTGATCCTCTTCGACGGGGTGGGGCATGAATACCGGGCCGTCATCCGAGGCTTCACGCCCAATATCGTCCGCCTGGAGGTGATCACGAAGGAGGACATCGCCCTCCCCGGGACGCGGATCACCCTCGCCCAGTCGCTCCCCAAGGGGGGGAAGATGGAGCTCATCATCCAGAAGGCCACGGAGCTGGGGGTCAGCCGGATTATCCCCTTCATCTCCTCACGCTCCATCCCCCGCCTCGCCGGGGAACGGGCCGCCGCGAAGGCGGCGCGGTGGCGCAAGGTGGCCGTCGAGGCGTCCCGCCAGTGCGGCAGGCCTGACGTCCCCGAGGTGGACGAGATCGCATCCTTCGACGATATGCTCCGCGCAGCCAACGCTGACGCACTCCGGATCATCCTCTGGGAAGGAGAAGATCGGCAGGGGATACGCGACATACTGACCGACGAACGGTACGCCGGGGCGGACAGTTTCTGCGTCGTCATCGGCCCGGAAGGGGGATTCTCCTGGAACGAGATCGAAAAGGCCCGGCGATGCGGCTTTGTCTCCGTGAGCCTCGGGAAACTGATCCTGAGGACCGAAACGGCCCCCCTCGCCGTCCTGGCCATCCTCCAGTACGAGAAGGGGCTGTTCGATACGGTACCGGGGACATGACATGATGGTTCACTACGGAGGATTCTGGCGGAGGTTCGCGGCGATTGCAATCGATTCGATCATCCTCGACCTGCTCGCCCTCATCCTGTTCCTGATCGGAACCCGGATCGCCCCCGCGGACGACATGTTCAGCTACGCCGCGATCATCCCCTACTACGGGATGGCCCTCCTCCTCAACGCCGCCTACTTCACCTACTTTCACGGCACCACGGGACAGACGCCGGGGAAGAGGCTGCTCGGCCTCAGGGTCGTGCGGGCGAACGGCGAACCCCTGACTCCGGGGACCGCCTTTCTCCGGTGGGTGGGGTATCTCATCTCCAAGATCCCCCTCTATCTGGGGTTCATATGGGCCGCCTTCGACGGGCGAAAGCAGGGGTGGCACGACAAGCTGGCGGGGACCTGCGTGATCAGAACCGCCGTATACCGGAGGGCGACGGACCGCGTATCGCCGGGAGCCCCCTTCGGGACCGACCGGGGCCGAGCCCCCGCCGGCGGGGATTTCCCGTACGGAGACGGGGCGCCGGAGGAGGATACGTTCGGCAGTGAAAACACTTGACAAAGGAACTGAGATTGGATAAAAGCCAGACCTCTCAAGGCCGATAGTGTGGGTCGGTAGCTCAGTCGGTAGAGCACGGGACTGAAAATCCCGGTGTCGGCAGTTCGATTCTGCCCTGACCCACCATTGATCCAGGGGCCGCGTCCAATCGCGGCCCCTTTTTTTTGCCGGAGAGAGCCCCGTCCGCAGAAACCCGAACACATGAACGGAGGATGCTGAGACATGGATATCAGCGAAGAGACACGCCGGAAGGTGCTGGTGTTCCAGAAGAACGAAATCACCGAGCATCACATCTACCGGCGGCTGGCCGGGCGGGTCCGGAACCCCGAAAACCGGCGCGTCCTGGAGAAGATCTCCCGCGAGGAACTCGAGCACTACAACACGTGGCGAACCTACAGCGGGCAGGACGTGGAACCCGACGGGTGGAAGATATGGCTCTACTGCTGGATCAGCCGGATCTTCGGCTTCACCTTCGGCGTCAAGCTGATGGAAGGGGGAGAGCAGGGCGCCCAGGACAGCTACGGGGAACTGCGGGCGGAGATTCCGGAGGCAGCGGCAATTATGAACGAGGAGGATCAGCATGAGGCCGCCCTCCTCGAAATGCTGGACGAAGAGCGTCTTCGCTACACCGGCTCCATGGTGCTGGGCCTCAACGACGCCCTGGTCGAGCTGACCGGCGCGCTCGCGGGGCTGACCCTGGCCCTGCAGAACACGAAGCTCATCGCCCTGACCGGCCTGATCACCGGCATCGCCGCCGCCCTGTCCATGGCGGCCTCCGAGTACCTCTCCACCAAGGCCGAGGAAACGACCAAGAATCCGCTCCGGGCATCGATCTACACGGGGGTGGCATACCTGATCACCGTCTTCTTCCTCATCCTCCCCTATCTCCTCCTGGACAACTACTACCTCTGCCTGGGGTGCACCTTGACCGCGGCCGTCCTGATCATCGCCCTCTTCAACTACTATATCTCCGTGGCCAAGGGCGAATCCTTCAGGAAACGGTTCACCGAGATGGCGGGGCTGAGCCTGAGCGTCGCCGCCTTCAGCTTCCTGATCGGCTACCTCCTGCGCGCGTTCCTGGGGATCGATGTCTGAGTGACGGGGCTTCTGGTTGTACGGCAGGTTTCCTGTCGGCCCTGTATTGAAACACCGTTCAGGGCGTGACAGAAACTCTCATGGAAGGACAGACAGGGAGATGAACGATATCGAGACATCAGTCGAAGACGCGCTCCGGACCGCGCTTTTCGCGGTTCTGACGACGGAGAGCGACGGGCAGCCGCACGCGAGCCTGATCGCCATCACACCTGCCGGGGGGTCCCGGCACCTGATCTTCGCCACGTACCGCGGCACGCGCAAGTACCGCAACCTGGCAGATAACAGCAAGGCGGCCGTCTTTATCGACGGCCGGGAGGCGGCCGCCGCGGGCCCGCGGGAGGGTTTCGTCCTCACCGCTCTCGGCCGCGCGGAAGAGATCGGAGATGAGGAACATGACGCGGCCCTCAACGCGCACCTGAAGCGACACCCCGACCTTGAGTCATTCCTCCGGTCGACTGACTGCGCGCTCTTTCGCTTTACCGCTGAGGCCTATCAAATCGTGCGGGGCATCGATGACGTCAGATGGTGGTCCATAGACGATCCCTCTGCCACCTGACGGGTATCACTGCCCCGGCTTGCAACAAAGTCCTTGACCGGAATCCCCCGGGAAGGTATCCTTTCTCCCGATTCCATTGCAATCTCGCTTCCATATCGATCTTCCCGCACCTCGTAAGGAGAACCTGTAATCTTGTCATTTCGAAGGAGCGCCGCCTTTGTCATTTTTAAGAAGCGCCCCATTTGTCATTTCGAAGGAGCGACAGCGAGTGAGAAATCTCAGCTCTTTTCTTAAGATTTCTCCCTTCGGTCGAAATGACAGATGAGAGTCATTTGCACCTTTCAGCATGGGAGCGCGTATGGTCCGAGTGCAACAAGCCCTGGTATTCACAATGAGCGGCAGGGTTTTTGCGCTTATGGTGGGGTTTTATACTGCAAAGGAGGTCACCGCAATGAAAGGTCTCAAGATAGCGCTGTGGGTTGCCGCCGTCGGATGCCTGGCGGCCGTTCCGTTCGTGGTGTTTCCGTGGACCGTTCTTGAAGCATTCACCCGCTGGTTCGGGATCGAGCCGCTCCCGGACACCCCCGTCGTGATGTACCTCTTCAGGGTCGTCTGCGGAATCTTCGGCCTGATCGGCATCTTTTTCATACTCCTTGCCCGGAACCCTCTGATGTACGGCCCCATGCTGGACCTGGGCGCTTACGGGTTGATCGTCTTCGGCCTGCTGGCCCTGATTGTCGGTGCGAGCTTGGGGATGCCGTGCACGGTGTTCGCCGGAGACGCACTGTCCGGGCTGATACTGGGGATCATCACCGCCATCCTCGCATCCAAGGCGAAAAAGGAATTGAGCGCGTGAGCGTCTCCCCCGCGGGCCTCACGACCCGCTCGCGGCACTGCGATAAAGTCCTTGACCGGAATCCCCCGGGGGAGGTATCCTTCCCTTCGATTTCATTACGAACTTGTTTTTTGTTAGCTTTATCTGTCCGGCCCGCACCTGTGGCCTCAATGTTGGAAGCCCCGTTTTTCCCATAAAGAAACGGGATCTTTATTCTTGATTCCGGGGTTGAACAGGGGAGGGGCTCAACCGATGGATAATGATATGAACCCGAAGATCGAAATCCTCTGCCAGGAACGTGACAAGATGCGGGATGAGAGCATCGCTCTCGGGCAGCGGATACATAAGACCATCATCCTCTTTTTTACAATAGCGATCGCCATAGTGGGTCTGACCTTGCAGGAAAACTCCCTCATGGGTGTCAAGAATCTGGGAGTCATCGTTTTTTCCCTTTCTCAAATAGAATTTATCCTGGTTGTCCTGGGGATCGTCATCATTTCGAACCAGCATGTTCATGCCGGGTACCTCCAGGCGATCGAAACAAAAATCAACGCCGAATTGGGGTCTGAACTGCTGATATGGGAAAACCTTATCACCCCGAGATTCCTGGCGGGGCGTAAGAGTGCCTTTTTCCTGGGCACGGTGTGCTTCTCTCTGTCCCTCGCCTTCATATTTTTTTACATGATGTATCTGTTCGCATTCAGGTACGACAACTACATCATATCGCTCATCCTCCTGATCGAGCTGGTCCTCTCCTTCCTGCTGGCAAGGAAACAGAATGCAGAGCAAAATAACACCTATCGCTATGCAATCGAAAAAATTAATCTGGAGCGGCGTAAAAATAACGTATAACTACTGAAGTAAAGAGACCGGCCCCAAAGGAGCGTATATGGTCTGATTGTTAAAAGCCCTGTTTCTCAAAATGAGCGATGGGGCTTTTGTGTTCTGTGATAGAGAATGTGATTGTGAATTAATACGGGAAGTGTCCCCAGTTTCTTTTCAGTTTCAGAGGCGGAAAATCATGACTGAGAAAAAAGAAACCAGCAAAAAGGACGAAATCAAAAAATTATGTTGGTGGCAAAATCCCATGATAAGATTTTCATTCTTCCTTGTCATATTCACTTTTTGCCTCGTTGTGGTGGGTGTTCTGCAATGGCGTACTCTCAAAGACACCAATCTCACTTCGCAGTTACGGGATCGAGCCTTTATAAACTTCTCCAACCCAACAGTTAAGGTTTTCTCAAAGTACAATCCCCCGCGGATGACTATCAATATCAAGGCTCACAACACTGGTAATGTGCCCGCACGAAATGTCTCGATTGAATACGACTATGTGATAATCGATAAATCTCAAGACATTGATGATCCGTTTAATATTGCAAAATTCCGCAAGGCTCCAATACCCCAATTTATGGGACCTAAACAACTTATTGATTTTGCTGTAATTGATGTTGAGCATGATGCGTTTTTTGATAGGATATTGGAAGAAGGAATAAAAGTTTATGTTGTCGTAAAAGCCGAATACCTTGATGGCTTTGATCCCGACCATAAGCGAACTACCCAAATGAGTAGGCAATTTCATGTCGATGGTGCGAGACTTCATAGCTTCAGTTTCGCCGGTTCCCATAACTGTATTGACGAAGACTGCGAATAAAAACTATATGAAAGTTAGGAAATAGAATTTGGGAGATTTAGGGAAACTTCCCGTATTTAATAAACAAGGGTAGGTGGAAGGAAGTAGGCTAGCTCCTCACTACCTCCTCCACCCTCTGTCTGATCAGCTTCTTGACGAATATCTCTTCCCGCTCCATCTCCTCGATCCGGTCGAAGATGTACTTCTTCGCCTCCTCGTGCTGGGGGATGAAGATCTTCTCGAGGGCACCCATCCGCCGGATGTCACGGCGGAGTTGCTGAATATTATCGCCTATGCTATGATTCCAAAATGAAAATTCGGGAAGTGATCAAGATGCTCCAGGCGGACGGGTGGTACTTGGTCGCGACACGCGGCAGCCATCGACAGTACAAGCATCCTTCCAAACCTGGTCGCGTCACGATCGCCGGCAATACCGGTGACGATCTCGCTCCCGGTACACTGAACAGCATCTTGAAACAAGCGGGCTTGAAATGAACAGATATCTTATCGTTGTTGAAGAAACAGAAACAGGATACTCCGCGTTCTCCCCGGACCTTCCCGGTTGCGTCGCAACAGGAAAGACAAGAGACGAGGTCGAGCAGGCCATGCGGGACGCGATTGAATTCCATCTTGATGGCATGCGGGAGGATGGAGAGGACATTCCCCCTCCCCGTTCCTATTCAACCTATTGCGAAGTCCCGGCGCAACCAGTTTAAGGGAAGGACTTTTTTCGTTTGTAAACAGGTCGAGATAGCGGCTGCCTGGCGAGGACAAAACTAGGCAAAACTAGGTAGAGTAGAGAACTGGCTTCGTCTCCTGTAGGCGGGCTTATCTGTTTCCGTCCCTTTCGTCTGACGGTGCCTAAA
>ENA-ORXD01000575-ORXD01000575.1-sediment-metagenome-genome-assembly--contig:-NODE-575-length-44507-cov-10.949133_pt1 | contig 44507 bp, 37 predicted proteins | sample MGYA00237862_ERZ511471 | MGnify/ENA metagenome assembly ERZ511471 | reverse complement strand
ACACCAACACCAACGCCTACACCAACACCAACGCCTACACCAACACCAACGCCTACACCAACACCAACGCCTACACCAACACCAACGCCTACACCTACACCAACGCCTACGCCTACATCTACATCAGCAACTTACTATGTGTCATCCACGAGCGGCAGCGACTCAAACCCTGGAACCCAGACTTTACCCTGGAAGAACTGTCCCGGTATGAAAGGATGGACAGGAACAGTAGCACTCCGTGCCGGAGATACAGTTTATTTCAAGAATACTGATACATGGAGTTACACACTAACTGCTAGTTCTGATACCTTCCTTAAACTAAAAGGTGGCGTTACTTACGATGGCAGGACGTGGGGGACAGCGGGTAACAAAGCTACGATTGGTGTATCACAGGGAACAGGATATACCAAGGGTATGGCTGTAGGGCTTTACAATGATGATCTCAAGATTGAAACTGTATTTGATGGATTCGAGGTTAATCCAAACAATCAATGCTCAGGTATTGGAGTTAACTATCCTTCCAGCCCGGGTAGCGTGATCGGAGCTACCAAGCGAATACAGAACTGTATTTTGGATGGTTCTGGGCAGGACCTTAATGGCGACGTTTATGGCATTGTCGTTGATTCGGGATATGGTGGAGATAGTACATCGAATGTTGAGATCCTTGATAACATAGTACATGATTTCTCCCGCGATGGAATTTACATCTATAAAGCCAATGAAGCAGGGTCAAATTATGTATCTAATGTACTGGTGCGGGGCAATGAATGTTACAATAATGGAGAAGCCGGGTCATCAACGGGATCAGGTATTAAACTCAAGAATTATGTCAAAAATGCTATTGTAGAATATAATTACATCCATGATAACTACGGGGCAGGACTGGCCATTGATTCTAATAGTGCACTATCTGCCGGCCCGAAAGATTGCACAATCAGGTATAACCTTGTAATGAACGGGAGAAATGCCGGTAACAGATACGCTATCTGGATTCTCAACAACAATGCCAATATGGAAACCTCACTTGACATTTATGGTAACATATTCTGGAACCCGAATTTTGTTAGAGGTATAGCGGTGAGACCTAATGTTATTGCGACACTGAAAATATATAACAATGTGTTTTATCAATCTGGCCCTGCTATATATAGTGAATCCAGCGCATCATCAATTGATCTACGCAATAATATACTAATCTCATCAGTTTCCAATGTAGCACTATATGATAGCTATAACCGTGTAGTATCTCATGAATCCAATATTTACCAGAGAGCAGGTACTGGCAAATTAGTTTCGATCAACAATGGTGGAACTACTTATGATGCTACAACCCTTACAGTTTGGGAACCAAATGCATACGCCACTAGTCCTGACTTCAAGGATACTAGTAACTTACCGACCGGATTCATAGGTAATATTCCCGATACAGACGGGTTATCAATTGTGTCTGGTAACGCGATTGGTCATGGAACGAATCTGGGATATCCCTATGATTCCTCGATAAATGGTGTGTTTCGACGCATTACCTGGGACATAGGTGCGTACCAAACGCCCAGTTAATTTCCAACTTATCCAATTTTTCAGAACTTTATCAACCGATCCCAGCGCTGTTGGAAGGGCGGTCGTCTTCTGTCACAGACTGGATGGGTACTGCCCCATGTTCAACCCGGTTCTGTCTGAACCGGACGATGAGAGTATCCCCGGTGATCGTGAAAAGATCAGCAGTGACCGGAGAGTCGAGCCCCTTTGCGAGCATGAGCCCGATGAAGCTGCAGACCGGGCATGGTGCAGTGATACAGTTACGCGGTGATTCGTTCTGTATCATTTTACACCCCTCAATGAGAAAGAAGTTCTTCAGTTCTATCACAATCTTGTCTCCTGATCGAATGATGGTGGCCTTCTCTGTGATTTCAAGAAGATCCTCATTCACTTCCCGGATGGCCTCAAACAGTTGTGATTCAGATGAGGGGAGGGCAATTGTCAGATCCTTTTCATACCTCGAAAATAGAGGGATACCGGATGGGACAGTTAAAACTCCCGGACTATTTTCATTTGTATAAAAGGTCCGATCTTCGGTAATCATTTCCGGGACGGTGCTTCCAACAGGGTTGAACTGCATTATAGAGGCTGGAAAGGTACCGTCTTCAGTGACCGGAATAAAGTGTGCGGGGCCCAGGACACCAAGGTCGGCAAAGATCCGGGAAAGGGTGCTGGTATAGGGAACGGCAAGGGCAGCGGCGAGGGTCTGGTCAACAACCTGCTCCCTCCGGAACGCGAAGATAAAGAGACCCGTAACGAAACATGCAAAAGCGACGAGAAGCAGGGTTGCGCTGGTCAGGTCACCTCGGTTTGTGACCAGGAGCACTATCATGATCAGGATGGAAAGACCAAAAAGGACCAGCGCAGTCCGGGGATACGTTCCAAAGCGCGTAGTCATGACACCTCACCGTAGCTGCGTTGCATGTGAATTTCTGCCATCGTAAGAGAGAAGAATGCGAGGACGGTTACTATTGCTAGGAGCACAAGAGGGATCAGGGTATGACGGAATGAGACAAGGAGTAACGCAAATACCAGAGTCCCGAAAGCAAAAGCTGCGGCAAACGACAGGGGGCGGTAGGCAGCGGAAGACAAGATGAGGTCATGGAAAATGATCAGGGGGACCAGGATCTGAAGGGCGACTGCGGCCGGGAAGCTGACCGTGCCAGCCAGCACGATCACCAGCTCGCCTGCGCAAAGTAGTGAGAACCTTAAACTTGAGGACACCATATCAGATTACCTCTATCGAAGGGGCCAGGTTGCGGCTAATTCGTGCCCACGCTGGAGGATCAAGGGCTTCTTTCGGGATATGTATCTGCAGATTTATGTCCCGGTTCGCCGCCTCTTCCGAGATGATTTGGATGTGGCTGGCATCACGGTTAGCAAGGGTGAATATATGTACGCTGGAGACCGGATTAGCACGGAAGGCATAGGCTACTTGGGACTCAAACGTAGTGGACGGGCGGTGTGAGAGAAATGCGGAGGAAATAAGGAAGAGTGTCCGGGAAAAAGGTTTACCGGAGCCAATAAGGGGGAGAAAACGTCGCTTCAGCGATGCGGTGCTGCTATATCGGTACATATGATGGAGGCGAGGGAACGGAGCGAGTTGATTCATCAATACCACAAGCCATTGGATATCAGTTTCATCGGGTTTGAACGAGATCAGATTTGGCCCGGAGATGAAGAGAATTGAGAACTCCCACCGGGATAACGTCAAAGTGACGATAGCGCTCAAAGCTTTTTCCCGCATACTAGAAAATGCGTCAGTGCTGAAGGGGAGGGCAGCATCAGGGAGATCGATAATCAGAATGGTCGGATCTTCTGTCCTTCCTGCGTGTTCACGGATATAGAGGGTATCGAACTTGGCCGAGAGCTTCCAATCGATTTTTCGCAGGTCGTCACCGAGAAGATACTTGCGGAAAGATCGAACCTCCGGGTTTTGGAGCACTCGTAACCCGGCTACCTCCTTCTCGCCGTACGGATCCTTCCCGGTATGCGCAAACTCTGTTGAGGGGAGGATGACTATGGAAGGGGTAGTCGCTTCAGGAGTTTGATAGACCAATTCGGTCGAAAAAAAAGGATCTGACAGTGAAATGCGGATCCCTTCAAAGGAATACTTTCCGGAATCAAGAGATGTGAAGGTATAATTCAGATTACAGAATGAGGAATTCCCTTTTTGGAGCGGTAAGGTAGTTGTACCTGAAGAAAGAACGGTCTTTTGAGGAGGTAGATCAGAAATTTCTACGAAAAATCCGGGTGGAACCGTAATCCCGACTTCTGTTTGCACAACTACCGGGGATCCCTGGCGAACCAGGAGAGTGGAGAGTGTCCGTTGGATGTGAACAGAGGAGACCCCCGAGGACAGTGCAGAGAGGAAGATGATCGCTCTGACAGTTAAGAAAAATATCAGGGCACCTGATGCGATCGCTGCAGGGAGGGTGTCAAAGAAAAAAGCAAACAGGGCTAACACCACAGTAAGAACAGTGATCCCCCGGCTGCAACGGGATAACTTCATGGCACCACGGTGGTATCCAGAATTCCCTGAATCACTTGGCGCGGGGAGACGCCCGAGATCTCGGCTTCTTGGGAGAGGCGGAGGCGGTGCTGGAAAGCGAACGGAGCAAGCCGCTTTACGTCGTCGGGAATGACATAGTTCCGCTTTTCGATGGCCGCAAGCCCCTTTGCACCCTTAACAAGGGCAATCGAGCCACGGGAGGAGACCCCGACCTGGACATCTGGATGCTCCCGCGTGGCCATAAGCAGGTCACGTATGTAGCAAAGGATATGATCCTCGATGTGGACCTTCGTAACATAATGTGAAAATAAAAGGAGCTCCTCTTTCTTGAGCACGGGAAAGAGGCTTGCAAGATAGGCAGGCCAGTCAAGAGCACCCGAATGTTCCCGGCGGATAATCTCAAGCTCTGCATCCCCGCCAAGATATTCGGATTTGTATGAGAACATGAACCGATCCTTCTGGGCTTCAATCAGCGGGAAAGTCCCCTGTCGTTCAAATGGATTCTGGGTTGCAATGGCAAAATAGGGGCGCTCAATCGGGATCGTTATCCCGTCAATGGTGGCCTGATGCTCCCCCATCACTTCAATGAAGGCGCTTTGGCTCTTGGGAGGGAGCCGGTTGATCTCATCAATGAGTATGATATTCGTAAAAATCGGCCCTTTACGCAGGACAAACTCCCGCTTATGCGTATCCCAGATTTGCACCCCGATCACATCGGCAGGCTGCGTATCGATTCCACACTGAACCCTCCGGAAATCACAGCCTACTAACTGGGCGATCGCCTTGACGAGCGTACTCTTCGCCGTACCTGCGATTCCTTCAACCAGCACGTTCCCCTCGATAAGCAACCCGATGAAAATTATCTGGAGAAGTTCCTGGTTTCCGACGATATATTGGCTTATCTTTTCCTTGATATTCTCATATGCATAGGAAATTTCGGAAAGTTCCTCGTCTGTGATTCGTATCTCTACAGTTCCACCTATATCATTCTGCGCCAGAACGCCACCCCCACAAATAGTATGGACATTGTAAGAATAGAGACTTTAATAATCATTGTGTTTTTTACCCGGACCACTGCGCCAAGGACAGCATCAACGCTGCTGGTCTGGGAATGCGTCTGTTCAACCAGAATATTCGGGTGGAGGGTGAGGAGGTTTTGAATAAAGACACCATTACCACTAGAAAGCCTGACATTCCGCATTCCGTTGATAAAGATACTCGGGTCAGAGAGGACGTAGAGGGTGCCGTTTCCAACCGGTTCCCGGGCCAGAATGGTGAAGGAGGAGAGGGTCTCATTCGCATCGATCTTATAGTCCCTATTGGTGTCCTCCCAGGAAAGGAAGGTTGTACTCGCCAGGGTCTCGCCGCCACGGACCGCTGAAGGCCGATTGAGGGTGAGTGAAGACACGTTGGCAAGGAGCGGGTCGGGCTTCCGAACGTAGGCGATGACCGACCAGAAACCCCAGTATTGCATCTCGACACTGGAGATCTTCTCCGGCTGAACCCGTATGCTCCTCCCAATCTCCTCAAGCAGACGGTTAGAATTCCCTGTCTCATCGGCGATGAAGAGGGTGTTGCCGTTCTCTAAAAACTGCCTAAGTGCGGCAGTCTCGCTGTCCGAGAACGATCCGTCCGGGATGATGATCAGGAGAAGTGTGTCGTTACTCCTGGCAAGATCATCATACGTTACCATATCGCGGGCACCATGGGCATCGAGCTCGGCAAACAACCACGAGGTACCGCTCCAGTCCCTGTTATACCGGGAAAAATCAAGTGTAGTAAGAGAGATGTGTGTGAGGAGCACGGTAGCAGCAAAGATGATCAAAAGGACTGTGACCACCTCTTTTCGATTCATCGTTCCTCTCCTTTCGTACTATCCAATCCCATATCGAATATCGCAAGGACTTCTTTCCAATGAGCCAGGAGGGTATCTTCTCGATGTAAGGGCAGTCCTCCATACCGAACCTCTTCGTATCGCGCGATAAATGACTGGAAGGATACTCCTGTGGAGGTAGCTGAGAGCAGGGCAACAAATTCACGGGGGGTAAGGGTAGAGGGTTCGCTGACCCCATGAAGAGGAATAAGTCTTTTGATAAGAAATTGATAGAGGAGAAAAGCAGCTTCGCTCCATTCCCCATAATCGAAGAGATCCTCATATCGGATGAGAATTTCCGCAGGGGTATGGGGGCTGGGAGTGGGCTCTGCTGGTTCCAGCAGGGGTTCCTCCCTGCCGGCAAGTTCCTGCGTCGGAGATTCGGGCTCTCCCTTCAGCCGTCCCAGGTATCGGACGATACTATCGATGAAACCAGATAAAACCGGAGTGGGCTCTGCTCGTTCCAGCAGGGGTTCCTCCCTGCCGGTAAGTTCCTGCGTCGGAGATTCGGGCTCTCCCATACTCCATATATCCGTAGGAGCATGAGGACGGGGGGGAGATTCTGCAGGTTCCAGCATGGTTTCTTCTGTGTCAGACAGGTACCAAATTTCTCTTAAATCGAAGAGATCATCGTATCGGATGGGAATGTCCGTAGGGGCAAGGGGATGAGAAGAATTTTCTACAGGTTTCTGAGAGGGGGATTCGAGCTCTCTCTTCTTCCATCCCAATAACCAGATTCCTCCTAATGCAAGAAGAACGAATCCTGCTCCGACACTTATGGTAAGCAAGGTGGGGACTAATGAGTTAATTGTGACGGTTTTCACCTCGCTCACGGAGGGATTGAGCGGGAATTCAGCCTCATCAAAGATTGCCAGGAGAGTATGATTCCCCTGGGGAAGGTTAAGCGAGGTCTCATAGAATCCAGTCTGGTTGGTTTCCACGGTCAATACCTCGAAGTCGTCCACGAGGATCCTTACTGGTGCATCAGTGACCGGTATCTCCCCCGTATGCAGGTCACCAGAACAGAATATTTCAGACCAACGGTCACCCGGATCCGCTTCAAAAGTCAGTACTGTCTCTGCCGGGATCACAGTGAAATTGATAATATCAAAGTAGGAGGTCCCTTTGGTAGTGGCAAATATGACATGCTCACCGCCTCGGATCCTCTCAATCTGAAGAGGGGTCGAAAAGACGCCGCGTGTATCCGGCTGAAGGGTCTTCCAGTCATTGCTATCCATAAAAAGGGTTACTTCAGATGAACCGGACATGGGTAATGCTCCGGTCACCTGCAGGGTATCCCCGTATCGTCCCGATTTCGGTGATACCGAAAGGGAGAATGAGTGGCTGAGCTCCGGCAGATTCGATTCCCGCTGTTCCTGTTTAATTCGGTCCTCATTGATGATCTCTTTCAGAATGCTGTCAGCCTCTTTGAACCGGGTGGTATTCAGGTTGATCTGACTGCTGATATCGATAACAACGGGTACCCGTTCTCTGAATTGAATAATGGCCTTGTTCAGGGCGCTATAGATCGCCTCACCCTCATTGGAAACCGAGAGGAGGGGGATCAGGTTTTTTTCAGACCGGTACTGGATCTCAAGATAATTGATTTCATCAAATTGTTCACTTTTATTGATTATCTGCTCAAGGGTTTCCAGGTTCTGAAGGTTTCGCATGCGGAAATCGCCAATTGCCGATTCGTTGAGATCGAGCTTGAAAACAATTTCGTTAAAATTACGTGATTTTTCACTATACACCTTAAAGTCCCGCTTAGCCTCATCTATGTTCCGTATTTGGATATTGTAGGCTATCGACTGTGGAGCATCAAGGAGTTCTTGCATCAGGGCTATGATATAACCTGACCGTAAGTAGGAATAATCCAATGATGATGCCGGGTTTTTGTGATAAAGGTCTGATGATTTCGTATTAAGGGTATCAAACGAAGGATTGAGGATAAAAGGGGTTAACAGCCCAAGGAACACCACCGAGACGATGACAAGGATGAGGAGGGACTGTCTTTTCATGTATTGAGGATCTCCATTAATTCCAGTATGACGATATAAACAAAGACTAGTGCACTGATGGTGATGAGGAATTTGAGATAGCGGATATATGACGGCCGTACAAAGGATGGTCTGATCTGTTCCATAATCACAAGGAGACCGATTAACCAGAGCACCAGGAAGATCTCAATGCTGACGTTCCGGGCAAGGATCATTAAAAAAATGACGAGAAGCAGCCAGATGATGAGTGCCACAATCGCAATCTGTTTCTTTTCCTCCGTCATGTATTGGAAAATATATGTAGACATCAATAATGGTTACGGTCCGAAAACTGGATATACAAAACGGGATATTGTGTGGATTGTCAAACAGTGAAAAAATGGCAAAAAATATCTGAAATAGCCTGATATTTTGGAGTAATCAGTTCATAGGTTTCATAATATCATGAATCGGTATAAAATGTATGAATAATGGTGTGCGCGAAATCCTTCTTCAAGGATAGCTTGAGAGAAAAATTCAGGGTGTTTTATCTTGAAAAGGAGCCTGAATTATAAATTAACGAGGTGATAATACGAAATCCAACGCTGTAAAATCCGCCACCATATCTGCCCGAATCAGTGAGACCGATAACCTATTCCCCACGGTTGTCTTAACGTAGGATTCAGGTATCCGGCTGCCCCCAACTTGCTTATACTTGGTGAAAATCTTAGCAAAATGATCTTGTAGAAATGATTAAATCGAGGTATAATCTTAATTTTGAGTCTCAAAATTTAAGGTACAATGGCTCCTTGATATTTTCATGGATAAAAATCCAAGGGGCCGAGAATTAGGCTAAAATTTTATATGGAGATTCATGATAATTATCGCATAATGACACCCAAGGGTAAATACCTTTTATTTTTGATAATTTTTTTTCTCATGTTCATGCCACCAGCTGCAGCACCCGAACCTATAGAAGCTACGGTAACAACCTACTATGTATCTTCTACAACTGGTAGCGACTCAAACCCTGGAACCCGGGATTTGCCTTGGAAGAACTGCCCCGGTATGACTGGATGGTCTGGAACAGGTGAATTAGGCCCAGGAGATGTGGTATATTTTAAAAATACTGATACATGGGTGGGTAGCGGTATACCCGAATACGGCCAGTTTTTTGAACTGAAAGGTGGGGTTACCTACGATGGCCGGTTGTGGGGTCCAGCAGGCAACAAAGCTACGATTTCCTGCACAGCCAGCAGTGGACGGTGTGCTTGTGTATTATTCTCTGCAGATCATTCTACTTCCCCCACCCTGTTCGATGGGTTCAATGTCCTTCCGATAGGATCCGCCAGCGGGATATGTATAGATTATCCTGCGAAGATGAGCAATCAAATCGGGGCGGCCAAGCGAATAGAGAATTGTATCGTGGATGGTGCCGGGCAGAATGTCGATGAAACATATGGTATAACAATTCAGCCGTATGGCGGAAGAACCGTAAAGAATGTTGAGATCTTGAACAATACAGTGCGTAATTGTTGGCGCGATGGAATATACATCTATCCTGGTAATGAAGCCCTGCCCAATGTAGTTTCCGATGTCACGATTCGAAACAACGACTGTTATCTGAATGGAAAATCTTCGACGTCAACGGGATCTGGTATCAAACTCAAGAATCATGTTGTCCGGGCATACATTGAATATAATTACGTTCACGACAACTATGGGACAGGAATTGTCTTTGATTCTGCGGAGATGGTGCCTACCGGCCCGGAAGATTGTACGGTCAGATATAATCTCGTAATGAACGGGAAGTCTGCTGGGGACAGATACGCTGTCTGGATTCTAAACAACAATGCCAATATGGCAACATCGCTTGACATTTATGGCAACATATTCTGGAACCCGAATTTTGTAAGAGGTATCTCTGTGGCATCCGGTATTGATGCAACCTTAAAAATCTATAACAATATTATATACCAAGCCGGACCTGCGGTATATATTGATTCAAGCGCATCATCAATTGATCTGCGCAATAACATACTGGTTTCATCTGGCTCCAAAGTGGCACTGTTCGATAGGTATAACCGTGCAGGAACGCACGCATCGAATATTTACTGGAAACCTGAGGGGGGTAACTTGGTTTCGATCAACGGTGGACAAACAGTATATAATGCCGGGAATTTAGCATCCTGGGAACCAAGCGGGTTCTCAACCAATCCAAACTTCAGGAACGCGGATAATTTGCCAACTGGATTCTTACCAAACAACATGCCCAATACAGATGGCCTATCAATTGCGTCTGGTGACGCGATTGGTCATGGAACAATTCTGGAATTCCCCTACGATTCTTCGATAAATGGAGTGATTCGAGGCACCATATGGGACATAGGTGCGTACCAAACGCAACATGAATTTCCCTCCGTTGTCCAGATATTCTCTTTTTCAGGGCTGCTTGAAAGGATCAAATCGGGTATCTGGAATATTACGGAACCTATCCGGAGTTTGTGGTAATCTATAGATATCTTTTTTATCGCGGAGGAAACTGAATGAACCATCACTCGGAAACATTACCTCTTGATAAAAACACGCACGATCACATCCTTCATACCATTCGCCATTAATGTACCCCCCTGTCAAGAAGAAATTCGTGAACAGGTGAAGGGAATCAAACTCAAACTCAATTTCTATAACCTAATAAAAAATGATTGGATTTATTCGATTTTTTTACGTACGGACCAGTTTTTTATAAAGCCTTAAAATATACCTTATTCTCAGGGCCACTAAAAATTATAAGAGCAAAGTATTATATTTTCGATACCACAAAAAAGTTGTCTGTTATTGTATCAAACCAAAAACCCCGAAAACAAATTACGAGGGAAGAATGGAAAGCATTAGTGTCCGATAGCAGGTCTTGAATCGGAACACCATTGTGCCAATTTTTCTTTTGTAATAAAATAAAAAGGTTGTAATCATGATGGAAAAGTTCAGAATGCTTTGTACAATATTTCTGGTATTGGGGTGTTTTATTGCAATAACATATGCAGTAACGGTTGTAATAATCAATCCGACCGATCTGAGTATCATTGGCGTCACCGTACCTCCATATACGACTTCCGGGGGGCAGGTCCCCCTGACAGCTACGGTGAAGAACGCGGGTAGTGGATATTCCTTTGATTCCAACTTCTATCTCTCAGAGAACAGGATCTTTGACCCCTCGGATTCGTATCTATGGGGCGAAAATACATCTGCGCTGACCCTTGGGAAGACCCAAATAACGAAACCTGACCTGGTCATCACCGGCGTTACCGTACCTTTATATACAGTTTCCGGGGGACAGGTCCCCCTGACAGCCACGGTAAAGAACGTGGGCAGTGGATATTCCTTTGATTCCTGTACCTACTTCTATCTCTCTAAGAATAGGATCCTTGATCCCTCGGATTCGTATCTAGGGAATGAATATACCTCTCCTTTATCTCCGGGAAGTTCACAGACGGTCTCCTATTCTGCATCCATTCCTTCAGGGTCTTCCGGAGCCTATTATATCCTCGCAAAAGCAGATGGCTCCAACGGTATCTCTGAAGAAGATGAGGGAAATAATATCGATTTCAGCAAGGCATTGGAAACATTTGTAATATCCCCACGGAATACATCCCATGCTGGAATTGCTCTTTCCTTTGACGACGGTAAATATATTGATGATTGGTATGCCATCCGGCTCATATTGCAGAAATATAATGCACATGCAACTTTTTTCATCTCAAATTTAGACGATGTCAATCAAAGCGACATCGAGAAACTCAGAATATTGCAGGCAGAAGGAAATGAGATTGCATTCCATGGGCGTTACCATCTGAAAGCTGAGGAATTTCTGCAGACTCATTCGGTCGATCAATATATGGATCATGAAATTATCCCAGGAATTGACCTCATGAAGAGCTGGGGGTTTAATCCGGTGAATTTCGCCTATCCATATGGATCTGCAGATCCTGCTGCAAATCAGGCATTGTTCGGATATTTCGGCCATGTCCGGGGTATTCACAACAACAACTGGAACGACGATGTATACTATACGTATGGCTCAAATACGCCCTTTATTGTGAGTATGGGGATAGATTTCAACTATGGCAATTCCGATGAATCCATCTACGCCGGGATTTTGAAGGCAAAGGTAAACGACAAGATTCTCTTGATATACGGTCATAAACCTGTTCCAAACAATCCCGGTCAATACGAGACGTCCTATGACAGACTGGAAAAGATATTACAATATGTTTCTGATAATAACATGAAAACCTACACGATAAGCGAAATGGATTAAACATCATTTTTTTGAAAATCATTCAATTTTTCCTAATTATTAGAAAGATGTAAATCTGTTTGCACCAACCACCATCGCTATAAGTTCGAGCAGGGAAAGGTTTATATAAACGGGATTGAAGACCCTGGATTTTACCAAGGAACGGTTGAATAAGCATCACGGCATTTCACAAATGAAATTCCCTTACGACGTTAATCATATTCTACCACGTATTATCCAAAAAATAGTGTTCTAAGTTTTTACATCACGTATTCGTTTAAGCCATATTTCTCTCCAGAAGTGAAAACAAGCACGGTCACATCCATCATGATGTTCACCATCACAATATACCCCCTCAAGGAGAATCACAGGTTTCTTTAATTTTCTGACTTCTGCTGTCGATTCAAATTCTATTATCTCAGCCATTTTAAAAACTTTATATTTCTTCCCACAGAATCTTTCCATTTCCGGCATGAAATACAAACCATCATATTTTTGTCTCTCATCCAGTGTTCCAGAAATTTCTTCAATTGAATTTATCTGTACCCATTCACCAGGTTGAATGTTTAAACTATCATTTTCTAAAGGGGGTGAAATTGTTGTAGAGGTCTCATCGTTCATCCTTTTTTTTGGATGTAAAATGTCGTTTAGATTAGAAAAAATAGATTCTTTTAATTTGAGCACAATTTTTCCATTACTTGAAGATATTGAATAATCAGCCACATTTCCTCCATCGGTTTTATAGAGCGAATTGCAGAATTTATAGGCTTTTCCCATCTTGTATCACCAATGACTCATCTGACATATCCTAGTTGGTTTCCTTTTTATATATTTGTCGATAGTATATGTTTTGTCGATAGTATCTTTTTAGTACATCTTCCTCAACATATTGTTTGTATACAAATATTTTTCAAGATTTTTGGGTAATTATCGTGTAACATTATTGATGATTTCTGTAATTTTATGAATTTCTTCATCAATGAATGAGAGATAAAAGGACACAGGGATTATATTTTAATGGATTATTCAGATATCTCAAATTTTTCAATGAACTTAAAAATCTGATACTCGCAATTATAATTTCCAACTTCGAATTTTTTCTATAGGTCCTTTATTAATTCTTAATTGATTCACCTGATCAATGTCTGGTAAAGAATCGGTTTAAGAACCGTTGAACAATACAGCAGGGAAGAATAACTTCGTCGCATTGGTGGCTGTTTAAAAAATCCAATCCTGTTTCCAGTGAATTCCTTCTGAAGATTATTGCATTCTTTATTGTACCCTCCCAAACACGATGGAGAAAAAACATACCCCAATAACATCTTTTAAGTGATGAAAAGAAATTTTAATATTCCTGGAAGGGCACGGAGCTATTCAGAGGGACTTTTCCACTCTGTATCAGATACCCGTTTAAGCCATACCTCTTTCCAGAAGTGAAAACAAGCGCGACCACATCCATAATGACGGTTTCCGTCACAATGCAATCCTTCAAGAAACACGGTTGGGCTCTTTAAATTCCTTATTTCCCCTGTCGCTTCTAATTTAATTTTCTCCACTCTTTTGAAAACCCTAAATTTTTTACCACAGAATTTCTCCATTTCCGGCATGAAATAAAGGCCTTTATATCTTCTCAATTTGTCCAATGTTGCATAAATTTCATTAATTGATAGGACCTGTACCCATTCTCCTGGTTGTAGATTTAAAACTTCATTTTTTGATACGTCAGCATCTACCGCATTGTAAATTTTTTTGGGATTTCCAATGGACTGTATTTTGTCAATTACATACAGTTTATATGGGTGAATTTTATGTTGTATTCGAAGGGAAACAGGATATGTACATCCCTCCATTACATCCGAATATAAAAAATTACATCCTTGGTTATTCTTCTCCATTTTTTATTTCACCAACTAAATTCGAACTTACGTGAGACTTGAAAGCCTTTTTAAGGTGATTCAAGACTTTATTCGGATTTTATCGTTTATTGTTTAAAAATATATTCTTTATCAGAAATCCTGATAGAACCATTTGTGTGATAAGATACCAATTCTCCCAACCGTTTTGCCGATCAGATCCAGAAAACGGAATACCGACGAGAGGTTGGTGGTAAGGAACTATATTAATAATGAGATATTTCAAGGTAAATTGAAAGAGGTTTCCCAAGGCTGACTTCAAATAATCCTTTCATAATATTAATAAGACACTTAGGATAATCACTGGATGTTGTGGTCTGGGGAGAAATACCATCGACGTAATTGAGAGTTGTCAATCACCATCTTCTGGCACAACAGGCGCATGAATAGCTCGTGGGCATACCTTATTTGAGGAGATCCTGTGCTACAGTGAGGAACAGGTAGCGTGGATTCCAGCAGTGAAGAAATATCAGCGAAACCGATAGTATGAGCGACAGTGGTCTTGAAGCAAGAATCCTTAAACGAAATGAATACCCGATATGGGATGATTTTGTTTTGAAATCCCCTCAAGGGACTGTATACCACCTTCCTGATTATTTACAGCTGTATGCTGAAGCCTCCCGGAGTAAATTCAATATTTTTGGTTGTTTTAAAGGTGAGAATCTTGTTGGGGGGTGTTCCTTATTTATCAAGAGAGGGAGAGAACTCAAAATTTATGCAACATCTAGTGGACCATATACCCCTTATGGGGGATTCGTACTGCCTAAACCGAATACAGATAACGTGCGAAAAAACGAGTTGCAGTTTAAAGAAATTTTGGATACGCTCTGCGATATTATTGAGGGAGAGAATTATTCTCGTATATCAATAAACAATTCTCCTGATTTTATGGATATTCGGCCTTTCCTGTGGCGTGGCTGGGAAGGGCATGTGGCATATACATATTACATAGATTTAGATAATTTAAATTATAATAATTTTTCAAGGAGTCTTAAAAGAAAGATCAAGGAAGCTACTACATCAGGTTATTGTACGGAGAGTACCAGAGATCCTGATCTCCATTATGAATTGACTGAAAAAGTATACCAGCGACAAAGTCTATCCACGCCTTTTGATGCAGCTTTTTTTAAAAAAATAATTGATTTCATGGAGAAGAGAAATTGTGGAAATATGTGGGTCGCAAAAGATAAATCCGGTGAAGTTGTAGCATCGTGCATCTGGATTTGGGATAATAAAAGAGCGTATACCTGGAGTGCTGCATCCAATCCTGCATTCCGGGATACTGGGGCGAATCAGCTCTTATTTTTTAATTTTTTATTAGAATTAAAAAATTCGGGAATTAGGCAGATTGACTTTATGCAGGGGAATATGCAACGTTTAAGCTATTATGCAACCCAATTTAATCCAGTTTTAGTACCGAATTATGTGATCAAAAAACACAGTCTATTTTCTAATTTTTTGAGAATATTATATGAATATAAGAAATATAAATTTTGAAGAATTTTTGTTTTCTAATCTCTGCCATATTGACAGGGTTCAGGCAAGTGCAATTACGCAAAATCCAACCAGCAGGCTTGGATTACCGTTATCCCTAATCGTGTAATGAACCAACCACATTATCGTTCGTTGACAAACTCACATTCCATACATAAGTTACCTTTATCAAAAAACCAGTAATACCCACGGGGGATGTATAAGAACAGCTATTGAACAATTGATCAGGTGGACATACGAGACTCATATTGAGTTAACCATATTCCACAATTTATTGTTCTGTCTGCATGGCAACCCTGGAAGTGAAGTTTGAAATTGCTTTTAAGTCTAGGAAAACGAGGACTAAGTACATCGCAAACATAATTATTGCATAAACGGTTAAGGTATACATAATAGAGAATAACAGAAAACGACTGATATAAAATCCGATAATTATCGCACAAACCCGTATAACATCCCAAATCAGCATCCAGTGATTATATCCGTACAAAGGCAATCTTGTTATTGGAGATACCGTAAACTGAGGAATTACCATCAGAGCTAATGGGAGGCAGTACCACCCTGCATCAGTCCATGATTCGCCAAAAATTATTGGGGTTATGAAAGGTGCAATCAGTGCAATTCCCCCAATCAAGGGAATGGCAATGAGGCACAAATCTTTAAACGTTTTTAAGTAGTAGGATCTCATGCCAAGATAATTTTCTCGAACTAGCTTTGAAGATTCCCCGATAAATACTTGTGATAACGAATAAGAAATTAAACTGGCGGGTAAAACCATCAGGTTACTAGCAAGCGTATAGAGGCCAACAGTCTCGGTGTCATATATTGCCAGTAGCATGAGTATTGGAAGTTGTAATGAAAGGGTATTTACAATCTGTTGAGGGAGAGTAAATAACGGAAAATTTTTATATTCTTTTGCGACTGATTTTATTCCATCAAAAGAGATTTTTTTCAAGTTTTCCTCCTCTATCTTCCACATTGCTCGTGAGAAGGTTCCGATCCCGGCAATCTGAGAGATAATGTACCCGATTATCAGACCAGGTGGCCCGTAAGAGAACAACCCGAAAACGATTTTGGACACCGCTCCACTTACACTCTGGTTTATTCGTGTAGCTCCAATTCTTCGATAATCTCTCTGCCGTATTGCCCAATAGTTGAGGATTGTATACAGTCCCACGCCGATGAAACCAGGGATTAACAACCATAAATACAGGCCGAGAGTGTCCAACTGGAAATAGTCAATCAGGATGTCTTCTGCAAATAGTACTAAAAATGTAATTGCGATTGATGTTATTATAAGTAAAATGATGCATAAGGCAAAGAGGTTTGCAGCAGTTTCCTCCTTTTTTGGCAGTGTGTATGCAAACTCATACCGCAAGGACGCAACAACAACAATTATCGATAATGTTGAAGAATAAACACCGAGAATACCAAGATCTGAGGGACTATATAATCGTGTAATAATTGGGAGTGTGGCAACGGTGAAGAGCTGAGCTACGACGACACTGCTGCCGAGAATGACACCGTGCATATATAAAGGATTATTTGAAATAAATCGTATAAGGTGTGCAAAGATCGGATTTCTTTGTAATAGAATTTTGGGAGATTTCATTTTATGCTCATCATACTCAATACACAAATAAATATAGATCTGCCATAACTGGCGGTGATGGAAATCCCTTTGCATAACAAGTGAAAACCCTTCTTAAAAGCCCCATAAGTGAGGAGTTATCATAATCAGTGACCACAGAATTGAGACGAGGTAGGATATCCCGACTCCAGACCGCCAGCATTTCAGTGAGCTGCTCTAGAATAGGACGATCTCATGAAAGGAGCTCAAGGCTGATTTCAGAAATCAGAGCACCGCAGAAAGCAACCGTAACAATAAATAAGTTTTGTGGAGTGAGGCATCAGAAGGCAAGGGTTATTACAATCCAGAGGGACTGATATGCTCGTATCGACAAATTAATACTCGTCAAAAAAATATGTCGATAATAATTCTGAAACATTCATGACATCTTCCATGAGAGAATATTTACAAAAAGATCCGGAAATCTGGGATCTTTTTACAAGGAAAGAAGAGTATCAATCTACGATACGCGATGGGTATGACCGATTCCCGTATTACGCGAGTACATCTCGAAAAATTTTCGAGCCACGTGTTTCGAAATATCTCATTGAACAGGGATATCACGTAGAATATCCAGATGACAAGCCATTTGCAGTTTGCCTGACACATGATATTGATGTCCTCTATGAAACCAAGGTAATCAAGAGTATTGCTGCACTACGTCAGCTTCACGAAGCAGATTTCTCTGGTTGCATAAATTACCTTGCACAGATGCGTTCGAAAAAATTGCCATGGTGGAATTTTTCAGATATCATGACACTCGAAGAACGCTATGAGGCGAAGAGCAGTTTTTATTTCATGGTGCAAGACTCGGGCGATCAGGATTATGCATATGATATCGAAGACTGTGAATCGATCATCGGAGAACTTTCTGATAAAGGGTGGGAAGTTGGATTGCACGGAGGGCATACTGCATATAATAATCCGGTGGAAATGAAGGCAAAGAAGCAGCGGTTGGAGAAAATTCTGAATAAAAACATAGTTGGCTACCGGAATCATTTCTTGCGGTTCCTGGTCCCAGACACCTGGGAGCACCTTTGCAGCGCCGGGTTTCTTTATGATACGACGTTTGGGTATGCGGACTGTGTCGGATTCCGGAACGGAATGTGCCACCCATTCAAGCCGTATAATCTTACTACACAACATGAAATTGATATTTTAGAGATTCCTCTTACCATCATGGACTGTACACTTGATGGGTATATGAAACTCGAGATCAGCAAGGCATGGGAGACTACAAAACAGTTGATTGACACCGTTGAGCGGTATCGTGGGGTTATTACCTTACTATGGCATAATACGTATCTAACTGGTGAAGAAAGAAAATTTTATGAAAAAATTTTGAGATACTGTGCTGATAAGGGTGCGTGGATGACGAGTGGGGAAGAGATCGCAAGATTTCAGGAAAATAATCCGATATTTTCCGATTAATATATTTTTTTTATTTTTTTAATCCAGTAGGAATGGCCTTGGTCAAAGATACTTATAGTGATTTAGTTGTCACTGTATACAACTATCACATCACTATCATAGATTTTATTTTTATTCTTCAAACCCCAAAAAAGGTCATGAATATTCTCCTCAGTCGGAAGGTAAGGATAAAATCCACTTTCAGGGTTAAGCTCATTAATATTTTTATTTAGTTGCATCCCTTTTTCAGTGAATTGTTTGTTGGGTATCACAATAATCCCTTCAAGAGATGACACTGTCATTGCATCTGGCATTATTTTTGATATGTAGTACGGCAAATCCAATGAACTGGATTTACTAAAATGTCTTTGGCTGAAAAATCGTGCAATATAGTAATCAGAATTGATTATTGATCCATAAGGTATGTGAGAAAGTATAAATTCAAACCCCATAATTTCTTCATTATTGAACCAGTAACGCCGGGACGCATCCTGTTCATAGTTGATTAAACCTACTCCTGATCCCGCATAAACTACAAAAAGTAGTAAAAGAATGATACTAATCAGTCGTTTACTTTGTATATTTGTAATAAAATATTGTAAAAATATGAGGATTCCAAATCCCATTACAATCGCCATAAAAGGACTTAAAAGAAGGTAAAAACGATAAAATCCGAGAACGACAATTGTCTGCCATAGTAGCCCTAATGGAGAGGGTATATATAAAATCATTGTTATTAGCGCGAAAATTCCAAAGACCGGTGCATATGAGGAATTTTTTTTATACAGAATAAATCCAACCCCAATGAATGAAAAAAAGATGAAAACACCCCAATCTATATAATTGATAAATGTCGTAAGAAAAGAACTTGATAATGCCAAACTTTCCTTAAAAACAAGTGTTTCTGTACTCAATAGTTCAATCCGAGGGACAATTGAAGTATTTATAAACGAATATGCCACAAAAATCCAATACCCAATGAAGAGTATTATGAGGAGGGGAAAGAGATTGTTCTGCAAATATCGCTTCTTCCCCCAAAACCACTCGCAAATCCAGAGTGTTCCTAAAAGCAAAATTATTTGAGGAGTGGATACTTGATGAACAAGTAGTATATAAATGGTGATCAGAATTAAAAGACTTCCGTAGATTAATCGCAATCGCTGATCATCTGAGCTACGAGAATCACCATATTTATAGAGAAGATATATAAAAATAAGAAAACCGAGAAAAGCCATGGTTCGCGATACGACGTATGCTCCATAATAAATTACTATTGACGATACCGAATATAAGAGACACGTGAGCAAAGCGACCTGCTGATTACGAAAAAATCGATCAAAAATATAGTAAACAAAGAAAGGTGAAATTGCAAAGGCTAAACCTGAGATCAGGAAAAGAGCCACTTTTATATCAAGATTTAAGAGAATTGACCCAGAGGCCAACCATATATGATAAAGAGGAAAATAAGTATTTGCCAGACTTAGGTCTGGTGGGATTATACTACCAGAAAGCGATGTGACGGTTGCCAGAAAAATATGAGGGGAAACATCGGTAGCACCAAAATAATAAGGTAATTTTAATGTTGTATCATAAATTACGGTTAAAAGTAAAAGTACTATCTCGAATAAAATAATTCTACGAGAGGGACGTTCTGAAAAAATCTGTAGTAGAATTATACAATAAAGTATGGTGATAAGTGAAAGAAAAAGTATATTTCTTGCCGGAAAAATAAGCGCTGCTATAAAGCTGAAAATAAATAGTAATAAAAATCCTTTATCCAATAATCCTCGCTCAAATGAAAAAATAATACATGGTTTGTTGAGATCGATATCCTGTTCCCGGGCTTTTAATAAAATTATTACGGCAAGTATAGCGGGTATTGCAAGTATTAAAGCGATATTGATAAAATTTTGCTGATGCAAAATAATTGCGATTCCCAGACCAATAATCACGCCAATGATAATTATAAAAGGTAAAATTAGTGCAATAAAATGCAATATTTTACCCTTCAATAATGTTTGATTGTTTAGCATGAATCGTCCTTATTCCAGATATGTAAATGATTTTAATAAAGCCTTGTAAAAAATCTCCCTGGGGCAAAAACCAAAAACTTCACCCTTTTACTTAAGGTATGTAAAGTATCAATCGGAGTTTGATTTTTTTAGCTGATTTCTAAATTTTCTCGTTTTGAGCTTCGAACCTTCTTGGTTAAAACTGAGAACGCTTTTTCAACCAGATTTCTCTGACTATGTATATTAGAATTGAACAATCGGGCACTGGATCTTCGATAGAATCCGTTGACCCTCTCTCTCTTTCCGTCTCTTCGGGGATAACAGAATCCGCTTTTACCTCATTGCGAATGAGTCATTGAAGATCTTCAGAACCCCGGTCCCTGTCAATGATATCCCATCGGGATTTCCAGGATTAATGACACGATTATAAGAGAGATGATGCATGATTTACATCATGTCCAGGATTCCTGGATAGTTTGAATCTTGTTTCAAACCTGTTGGATACAAAGGGGGTTTCCTGGATTATATCTGATTTAGTAATGAAGAATAAAGATCAATATAACGGCAGGCTACCGATTCCCAAGAATAATTAAAGCTCACATCCCTAGCACGTTCCATGAAATCTTTGATCATCTCCGGATGAGTAAGAAGATCGGTAATGCTCTTTATTATGACATCATCACTATCATATCGATTAAAGAGTAATCCGCATTCAGAAATTACTTCTGCATGGTCGATATCTGCTCGAATAATGGGCATTGTTCCACATATCAGATATTCGTACACTTTGTTGGGCGAACATCTAACCCAGTAGGTTGTTTCTGGCCGTCGTAAATAAAATCCAATATGAGCATCTTGGGTAAATTCTATTGTTTTTTGGCGGGGGACATATCCTAAAAATAAAAAACGGTCTTGGAATTTTTTTGAGATATTGTCTATATTAATCCTCGATTTCGAGTCTAATTTTGATCCTCCCACAATAAATATTACGTTGTTTGAGGACATTAGGACTTGATCCGCGATTTTTAATAGTAGATCCACATCTCTATCGAGTTGATTATCTAAGTCCCCGATATAAATCATATTAATTCTCGAATGAGTGTTAAAAGACTGAATCTTTTCCAGAACTCGATTTTCATTGTAGTCACTAGTTAAGGGGTAATTCGGGACGGTGATAATTGATGAGTTTGAGAACAATTTCCGAGTTGTTTCATTATGACTTTCAGAAACTGTTACTACCCCTGAGAGAGAGCCTTGTAAGGGTTTTTCAAATACGAACGATCTCATCCACCCGATGATAGCAAGCTTTTCATAAATTTCGTGTCGATCATAAACAATTTTTGCCTGAACATGATAATCCCTGATCAACATTTGTGCTAATGGCAAAAGCTGAGGGTCATGAACATGGATTATTACAAAATGAGATGAATCAAATTGCAGATTTTTTAATGCTGAATAACAATCTTTAGCAATTTTTTGCCTCATACAATAGATTAGAAAATTAAGAAATCTCAGGTTATATTCTTTAAAACGAGATGTATTGATTCTAAATCCTCTTTCTCCAAATTGTGAATATTTTCCGGGTGTGAGAGAGTTATCAATGAAATTGTAATGAATTCTATAAACCGTTACCCCTTTACCCAAAAGATATTTTACATGTCTTTTAATTCTTCCATCTTCTAAAGGGTGATGATCAAGAATAATTACATCCATTGGAATCATCACTGGTTTATTGGTTTGTGCTCATTAAACCTTTTTATAACAACGCTAACTTTCCCACCAAAAGAAAAACTAATCGAAAATCTCTTTATTTTCTTTAAGATGCTCAAATGTGGATGCACCAATCACGCAATATTTGATATTTTCAAATGAATTCAGAAATTTTTTCGATTCTTTCAATGAAAATGCTCCACCTCCGAGAATATTCATAGCAATGAGGTCACCTTTGTATTTCTTTATAGCATCGGATACCATCTCGATCGTTGGATTCATATCAAAACCTTTTGGGTTTACAGGGGTCATAACAAGCGGTGAAGATATATTCCATTCATTGAATCTATTCGATAATAATGGAAAATTTAATGTAGAAAATCCATAGTTGAGTCCATATTTCTCAATATTTGAAATAAAATCAGAAACCGCATCGTTGGCTTCTAATGATAATAATAAATCTGTCATGACATTGTGTAATAAAACTGCTTTGATGTTCACTTTTGTAAAGGGAGATATTTCCATTGAGATGAGTGAATAAATGAGAGAAGAATAATCTTTCATCAGGATCCCGTATGCGCTTTTAAGTGCGATTTGTCCGGTTTTTAGAGGGCCGGATTGTTTCAACATATCATGTATAAATCCATGAATTCCTTTTTCATTGATTTTTTGAACATAGCCCTGGGCGTATGGCATTTGTAAATAAAAATCCATTTCAAAGGTTTGATTTTTTTCATAGTAATTAATAAATTCCAACATTTTTGGATGAGTTTCAATTATCATATTTTTATATCCTAATTGGTTTGCATATTCAACAACCCGATAGATATTCTCTACTTTTGAAAATTGTCTCTCCTTCTCTCTACTTTTTTCCTCAGATATATGACTTATTCCTATGAATTGATTATGACCTAGAATTAGTTCCATATTAAACCCCATACAATACTTTTTCCACTGAATTGTTATTTATCGAAGAATAAACTGAATCAACGACAAAGGATGCTTTGGCTGCTTCACGGAAATTACATGTCGGAACAGTATTATTAACTACAGCATCTACCAATTGCTGATCTTCGAGAGTATATTCAGGACCGGCAAGATTGATAGCGACATCCGGCGTAATATCTTGCTTATAAAAAATATTCCATCCCTTCTTTATTGAATCATGTTCAATATCAGATACGATTTCGATATATTTTTCAGTCACAGAAATTTTTCCATGGTCACAATAGATGTCTATTTTCAATTCCGGCATCCGATAATTCTTTACTGACCAAGAAATTTGTAATGATCCTATTATTTCATTTTTTAATGACATAGTTATAGAAACATAATCCTCAACATCCTTATTGTAAATTTTTTTTGCATTTCCATGAACAGTAGAAATTTCTCCAAATAAATAGTGAACCATATCTAATGCATGAGATCCTAAATCGATAAGAGCTCCGCCACCGGATTTCAATGGATCATATTGCCATCCCTTTCCTGGTGCGAATACCATTCCGACAAAAATTCTTGAGTCAAAATAATTAATTTTTCCGAGAAATGATTCATTAAGAATTTTTTTTGCAAGTGTATACGTGCTCATAAATCTTCTACAATATCCAACTTGTGACTGTTTTGTAAAATTTTGAGATAAAATTGAACAGCATTCTTTGCCATTTAAAGCCAACGGTTTTTCGACAAAAATATTCAAATTGTGTTTTATTGCCGCTTCTATCATAGAATAGTGCAGAAAAACAGGAGTTGTTATGGTAAGAATATCAATTTCTTCGCGATCTAACATTTGTTCATAATCTTCGTAGAACTTCACTTTTGGTAAATATTTTTCCCCGAAACCGATAATCATCTTGTTTTTTTCGCTTACCGCAGTTAATGTCGAATTTTCAAGAGAATTAAAAATCCCGGCATGTAATAATCCCATTTTCCCGGCACCAATAACAGCTACCCGCAGTTTTTCCATAATTTCTCCAGGAATTTAACATCCAATATTCTTCTCGATATCTGCCCGGTTTTATGTCTGATCTGATATATTAGTTTTGTTCTGCGTTTGAATTCTCAATGACGATCAGATTGGTTTTCCTGGACAAAAAATTTCTCATCAACAAACCGTTACCCACTGTGAATAAGATAAAAAATATTAATACCAATTCCTTAAACTATTGGATTTTTCGGGTCCAGTTATTTAAGAAATAAACGTTTCAATAACATTTTTCATAGTTGTTCCTTGCATATATTTATTTAAAATATTGATATCGATTTTATTATCCTTTTCCGCATCTAAAAATTCTTTTATTATTTTTACATAACCTTTCGCATCATTCTCCACATAAATCATTCTTTTAAGGTCATCTGGTAGACCCATAACTGCTTCTGGTGTCGCAAGCACTGGTTTACCACACGATAATATCTCTAAAAGTCTTATCTTTATCCCACCAATATTTTTTAAGGGAACTAAAGCTAAATCAGCTCCCCTTATGTATAATGCCGGATTGTCAACAACCCCCAAATAATTCAAATTTTTATCCTGCTCTATTTGTAAATTTTTTGGAGGAACCCCGGATCCACATATAGTTATTCGTACCTTTTCAAGTAAATGTTCCTTCTCTAAAAGAGGAATGAGATCATATTTAATGAATTTTAATGCATCAATATTCATTTTTCTATCTAAACTACCGTAAAATAACAAATTAAATTTACCATTATCAAAATTATAACGGAGGCCATGAGGGTTATATACAAGCGAATCTATAAACGGTGGAATATAATAGACATTCTTTGGCCCAATATGTTCTACGACATATTGATAATCGCTCATTGATATGGTGGTTACAGCATCAACTCTTTTTAAAATAAAGTTTTCATAAATCATAATAGGAAAAAACATAATTGATCCATCTGATTTAAATTTTCTCCACAGTATATCATGTTTTACAAGGATTAATGGAACTTTCTTTATTTTAGAAATATATTTGCCTGTTGGGTAAGTAATGTCGTCGCAGATTACAATATCTGCATTAATGGTGGAAATAAACGACCTATCAAAAAGTAAATCAGGTCGAGCTAACTGCACCGACTTAGGAAGTCTCTCTTGAGAGAATTCTCGAGCTATTTTTGGTTCTATATATTTAGTATGAAAATTTAACTGGTCAGGATAACGACCTTTTTGGCTTTTTAACTTTGAATAATAATAATGAATAATATCATAATTTTCTCCAATAGAATTAAGCAACGAATATATATAGGCATCCGAGCCGGTATTAATTGGAATCGGATTATACATTCCTATTGATACTATTTTCATTTATATACCCTATATTTCATATTTTAATCAGGTATATAACTTTTATTCGGAAAAAAAGTTTTCATCGACGCCTTCAAATAATCTTCTGATGAGGCTCCAATTACACATTCTCACTATTTTTAAAGGCTTTCGCACGTTCCTCCTTCACCATAAGCCCGAGTGAGTTAAGGATGAGTGCTATATTGACGAACAGCATTCCGAGCACCAGGCAAAGGCCGCTCACTACCGTAAGCATGAACGGAAAATACGAGGTCTGGTAATACCTGGCGATTGAGATAGATGCACCAATCAACCCCAACAACAAGATCGTGAGGCCGGGGATGCCAAATGAGAGGAGCGGTCTCCTGTATCCGATCAATCCGATGATGTGCCCTAGAACGTCCATTCCGTGGCTTATCGGGTTTTTCTTGTGGCTATTCGCAATATCGTACTTGACCGTAATGGGGACTTCGCTTATATTCAGGCCCCGTTCAATAAAGTGCGAGAACATGTCTGATTCGATATTGTAACCCTCTGAGTAGAAGTCCATATTGTTGAGTGCCCGCAAGCTCATTGCCCGATACCCCGACTGAGAGTCTGTTGTCTGGATCGGCAGGTCATTCGGATTTTCAGAATTGGGACCCATTTCCCCATGCTGATCACCCGATCTCATAGCAGCAGTATCATAACTCACCTTACCATTGCCATTCCCTCTCCCGTTTCTTTTGCCATTCCCATTGTGGCTCATATTTGTCAAAAAGTCGAGGGTCTTCTGGCCAAGCTGACGGTATATGGGAATTTTGTTGGTCACGGTAAGGAATCGTGAGCCAATCACCAGATCGACTCCTTCATCGAGCACAGGGGCGACTATTGCGGGGATCTCATTAGGGTTGTGTTGCCCATCGCTGTCAAGCATGACCACAGCGGCTGGCTGATAGGACCGTGCTTTTTTAAACCCTACCATCATCGCATGTGCTTTACCGGAGTTCTCGATGAGACGGATAACTTCAGCTCCCGCAAATTCTGCAACCTCCGCGGTGCGATCGGTAGACCCATCATCAACAACAATAGTCTTTGAGACGTATTGGTTAGTCAGGAGTACCACTGTACCAATAGCAAGCTCCTCATTATATGCTGGGATAACAGCGATAACAAGACCAGACTTGGGAACATCACGCCATGGTGGGGTAAAAGAACGAAAACTGGAAACTTCTCCAGTATCCCTGTATTCCACTTGCTGCAGGGGATTCAAAACCAAGTCTGGTGTCGAATATTCCTCTGCTCCGCTCGATTCCCCCAGTATAAATTCTGACATAATACTCCCCAGGTGGCTTGAGGTTAATCCGTCAGATATTCACCTTGCTGGTGAATAGCACCGGATTTTGGTTGCTCATATTTGGTAATAAATGTATCCGATCGTCGGAAATCGCCTTTACGTTAAAAATGTGGAAAATGAAAAGTCCTCCTGTCAACAGAACCCACGCTGCCATTGCTAATATAAGCATGAGCAGTACCAGCGATTGCCGTCTCCTTCCTAACTCAATCAATCTCACAGATGGTGTGCACGGTAAATGGGAATAATAGAGAGACCATGACTTCACTCCGGGCGGGGATGGATCATAACGTTGTCGTTCCGGCAGACTGGGCCCCGGGAGGGTCCCGGTTGATGAGGATATGTATACCAAACCCGAATATTATGCCTTCACAACAAAAGATGGGAAAAAATCGACCAGGGCGGGGAGGTGCCAATAGAAGGCCGCCAGGAGGTCGTTTAAACGCGATGTATCGGTAATTCATGACGAAACATACATCAACACAGAAGGCCGCCCAGGACCCTGTGCGGACAATACGGATCGAGAAAGAGATTTTGATACTTTGTTAAGGAAAATCAGAACAGGATTTGTTCGCATTTCCTGTTGTAGGGGGATTGCTGGTGAGGGATTGAGACTTATTAAAATATCCATGATTGATTGTCGTTTATTTTATTTACGAATCAAAGTTATTCATTCTCGAGAAATCTTAACAAGTATTTTCCTCAGGTACGAAACCTCTTTCACTCTCCTGTGAAATCTCTCAGTACTAATGTATTTTCTTACCCATCTTCTGGAAGGTATTCTGCTCGGGATTCTCCTCACCTTCATCTTCCGGGACACCCGTCTTATCTTCGCTTGTGCTTTCGGGAGCGTTCTTCCAGACCTGATCGACAAGCCGGTCGGGATCATGTTATTTTATCAATCAATTGGCTATGGCCGGATTTACTGCCATACCCTGCTCTTTACCGTTCTGATCTTCTTCATCGGCGTAATAGTATACTCACGGTATAAAAGTACAGGTATTGTCATTATCGCCCTGGCAACGGGCATACTTACACACCAACTTCTCGACGCCATGTGGCTTGAACCAGTAATCTGGTTCTGGCCTGCCCTCGGCCAGTTTACCGGCCGTTTAAGGCCTGATTTTTTCTGGAATGCATACAAGGGTGAGATTACTAATCCAACTGAATGGCTTGCGGGTGCCGTCATCCTCATCTTTGTTATCATGTATGTTATTCCCCAATACAGGGAGCGATTCTTCTCCTTTTCGATTGAAAAAAGAGGAAGACGGCAATCGCTTCTGTTCGTCCTGCTCATAATTGCAGTGTCGGCACTGGTCCTGGTGGTAGGGATCTATTATGAGTAACCAGAAATCATCCTCTGCTCATGGAAGGGTCCAGTTGCGAAAAATAATCTTTTAATGTCTCATTTTTTAATTTGCCTATTTTTTTAATAAAATCAGTCGGTCTCCGACGATCGGATACATTTATTACCAAATATGATCTATCAAAATCCGGTGCTATTCACCAGCAAGGTGAATATTAATCTGACTGATTAACCTCAAGCCACCTGGGGGGAGTATATGCCAGATTTTACTGGGGATAGGTCTAGCATAGCAGAAAATATCTCGGATCTAAATCGTCCATCGAATAGTCCAGAATCGACCGGTTCATTACAACTATCGGGTATAGCGTATCGACCTGATGTGTATCCTTACTCTTTATCCTTGCCGAAAAATGTCGATGGGGACAGGAATGATTCCTGTTCGTTTATGCTCGGGGGGAGTTAAGATGCCAATTAAATCCATCACTGGTTATTGTGGACATTGTGGATCGGAAGGTCCGATTCATCTGGTAATTAAAGGGGAAGAAGATTATGACTGGTGTTGCGGCACATGTCTTGAAAAGAATAATTATGATGGAAAAACACTGATACCCCCGATTGAACTCGTGTCGTCGGATTTAAAGTCCTACATGAATGCCTCTAAACTCAGAGGGTTACCTTAGATTATACGATTACACAAATATTTCTTTCTTGGTGGTCAGATTATGTCTGGGCCCTGACGGGTTAAGTTGGATTGCCTGGCCATACTCATGGATAGCCGTGTCGGAACAGTTCTGGTTTGTGAAATTACACCCCTTCGTTGTATCATTCGGTCGCGGTGACCGGCGCCACTGTCCCATCAGTACACACAATCGTCATGGCACACATCGCAACCAAAAGGATACGTGTCCTTGCTCCCCTATGATCAGTACATATGCGAGCGGGGCAAATATTGCCCTGGAGACGGGTACATGAGTAAATTATTCTCGTGGCCTATCAGCCATTACCAAGGAATCAGGAAGAATTCTTCCTGTTATTATCGTACCACGTCACCGTTTCCGCGAGGCCTTCGCTGAACTCCATCCGGGCCCGGAACCCAAATTCCTTCTCTGCCCTCGATACATCGAGACAGCGACGGGGCTGGCCGTCCGGCTTGGTTGTATCCCAGACCACGGTTCCGGTATACCCGGTCAGGCCGGCAATCATGGTAACGAGGTCGGATATCCGTATCTCCATGCCCGACCCGATATTCACCGGCTCGGAACCATTATAGGCTTCCGCGGCCATGGCAATTGCCCGGGCTGCATCCTGCACATAGATGAACTCGCGGGAAGCTGCGCCGGTACCCCAGACTTCAACCGTTTCTCTCCCTTCATCGACCGCTTCAACAAACTTTCGGATGAGGGCAGGTATGACATGGGAGCTCTTGGGATCAAAATTGTCCCCCGGGCCGTAGAGATTGACCGGCACAAGGTAAATCGAATTGAACCCATACTGTTCACGGTATGCCTGGGACTGGACGAGCAGCATTTTCTTTGCCAGCCCGTAGGGGGCGTTGGTCTCCTCCGGATAGCCGTTCCAGAGGTCTTCCTCGGAGAATGGTACCTGGGTGAACTTCGGGTATGCACAGACCGTGCCGACAATGATACACTTTTCAACCCCGGCCTGCCTGGCGGCCTCTATCAGCTGGATTCCCATGATGGCGTTGTCATAGAAGAGGGTGGCCGGGTTTTCGCGATTGAACCCGATTCCTCCCACCTTGGCGGCGAGGTGAATGATGATATCCTGGCCGTCAGCCGCACGGACACAGTGTTCCCACCTCCGGAGATCGGTATCCCTGCTCCGTGGTATGCGAAGCTGGGGGGGGGAAACCCCCCGCTTCTCAAGCTCGGAAACCAGATGTGATCCAAGGAATCCCGCTCCACCGGTGATGAGGATTCGTTTATTGTCCCAGAAGGTCATACCAGGTACTCCATCACGGTACCGGCAATGGCCCGGGCACCGTTACCGGTAAATTGGGGAGGAAGACTATCAAAGCTTTCCCCGAACTCCGGCAGCCGGGAAATGGTTTCCCCGATCCGGAATGGAGAGAGAAACTCTTCAGGTGAAAAGACCTCTCCGATCCCGAGTTTTACAATGTCCGCGGCAATCACCTGATCTTCAGCAAACCCGTCCCGTTTCCAGACCATCAGGGGAACCCGTGCCGCCACTGCTTCGGAAACGGTACTATAACCGCACTTGGCTACTACAAGGTCGCACATACCAATCCAGTCCTGGGTTTCTGTCTCCTGGGCCGGGATGGTGAGGCTCGCTGTTCCCGCAATTGGATCCGCCCGGGAGGACATGAGAAAATGGATTGTACGGCCCGGAAGATGGATTCCATCTTTGCGGAGAGGGAGCCCCGGGCCCACATAGACCAGTATTTCATCATCCGCGATTCCGCATTTTCTCCGCATTTCCTCCCTCCCCCGCGTGATCCGGCGATTCAGGAGGGGGACCCGTCGTCTCATGGAAAAGATCTCCATGCCGTACTCAAAGGGAAGTACGAAGGCCAGGGCGGCCTCACGGTAAGCGCTGAAAAGGAGCCCTGCTTCCGGTGAATCGGGGAGGAGGTGACGATATATCCCTTCCCAGGTGAAGTTCGACACAACCAGTCCCGGGACACAGGTATGAGCGGCGGCGGCGAGCGGATGGGCAGGAACATCTGAAATGACGAGGTCGATTCCCTGGTCGGTCATGAAATTCTCTTCCCGCGCAATCCGGCAATCCCATGCCTCCATCCAGGCACGAAAGTTATTCGCGGTTTGCATCCTGTCAATGCCCCGGAGTCCGGGAAGGTCGACAATCACCGGCTCGGGTTCCTCCCGGAGAACAGTCACCTCCGCAGGATCGAGAGACTCCCTGATGAACGCTGTGGGGCCATATCCCTTCACTATGATCCGGATATCAGGAACATCTGTGAGAAGCTCCCGTATGAGGGCAACGGCACGGGAGGCATGGCCGTAGCCATAATCGCTGATATAGAAGCAGATCGTTGCCATGAAAAGGTAGTATCAGTCTACTCCCCACCACTTGCCAGGGCAGGCCCTGGCCAGGATTTCATCGCCTTCTCCGGGAGGTGTAATGCCGGCACTCCGGAGGTCTGAGTCCACCATTATTTTTACCAGTTCCGAAAACTTCACGAGCGGTTTCCACCCGAGCACCCTGGTAGAACGGGTCGTGTCAGCAATGAGCACTTCCACTTCGGTCGGTCGGAAATAGCGGGGATCAATCCGGACATTGTCCTCCACGTTAAGTCCTGCGTAATTGAACGCTGCCTGCAGGAACTCCTTGACTGAATGGGTTTCCCCGGTTCCGATCACATAGTCACCCGGCCTATCCTGCTGGAGGATCCGCCACATGCACTCCACGTACTCTGGTGCAAATCCCCAGTCCCTCCTCGCATCGAGGTTCCCTAGGTAGATGCATTTCTCCTTTCCGGCAAGTATACGGGCAATGCCCCTCGTGATCTTACGGGTAACGAAGGTCTCCCCCCGCCGGGGGGACTCATGATTGAAGAGGATGCCATTCGCTGCAAACAGGTTATACCCCTCCCGGTAGTTCCGGGTCATCCAGTAGGCGTACAGTTTCGCACAGGCGTAGGGACTCCTGGGCTGGAAGACGGTCTCTTCATGCTGGGGAGGCGCCGCAGATCCGAACATTTCAGATGAGGAGGCCTGGTAGAACCGGGTTCCGGTATCACACCTCCGAATCGCCTCGAGCAGCCGGGTGGTCCCAAGACCAGTCACATTCCCGGTATATTCCGGGGTGTCGAAGCTCACCCGGACATGACTCTGGGCGCCAAGGTGATACACTTCATCGGGGCCAATGTTGTAGATGATGTTGGTGATCATCTCGTTATCCGAAAGATCCCCGTAGTGGAGGAAGAGCTGCGCCCCCCGTTCGTGGGGATCAACGTAGATGTGATCGATCCTGCTGGTGTTGAACGTCGACGACCTCCTGATGAGGCCGTGCACCTCATAGCCCTTCGAGAGCAGCAGCTCGGCGAGATAGGAGCCGTCCTGACCGGTTATCCCGGTGACGAATGCTCTTTTGGTGGTCATGATATCTTCTCCTGTTCCCTCTGATAGTCATCCTGGAATCGTATGATGTCATCCTCTCCGATATACTCCCCGATCTGAACCTCGATGATCTCGAGCGGGACGAGACCCGGATTCTCCAGCCGGTGAACTGAACCGATCGGGACAAAGGTGCTCTCCCCTTTCCGGAGCAGCTGCTCATTTTCGTCGACAATCACCTTCGCCGTACCATGCACGACCACCCAGTGTTCGCTCCGGTGGTGGTGCATCTGAAGGGAGAGCCGGCGTTTGGGCGGAACGGTTATCCTCTTTATCCGGTATGAGGGGCCGTCCTCGAGCCGGGTGAAGGAGCCCCAGGGCCGGTGCTCGGTCATATGGCTGTCAGCCCGGGGGTCTCCCCGCTTTTTCAGGATCTCGACAGCCCGTTTCGCTTCTTCTGTTCGTTCCCGGGGTGCAATAAAAGTGATGTCCCCGGTGTCAATGATAGCCGTATCCTGTATTCCGATGGTGATCACCATGCGGTCCCCGATGACCAGGTTCCGGTACGAATCGAGCCCGAGGTATTCCCCCCTGACCGCATTTTCATCCTCGTTCTTCTCAAAGACCGCATAGAACGAATCAAAGGACCCGAGATCACTCCAGGCTGTCTCCAGCGGCACTACCCCCGCCTTTCCGGTCTTCTCCATCAGTCCGTAATCGATGGAAATTGCCGGTGTTTTTTCATATGCAGTGGCAATCGGGTGCCGGAAGGCATCTGCTACAGCAGGTGCATGAGTCCGGCACTCGTCAAAGAATAACCGGGTCGAGAAGAGGAACATCCCGCTGTTCCAGAGATACCCGTCCTGGAGATACTGTATGGCAGTTTCCCGGTCCGGTTTCTCGGTGAATGCATCAACGGTATACCCCTCCGGGATCTCCCTGCCCGGGCGGATATACCCGTATCCCGTATGGGGAGTATTCCCCTTCACACCAAAGAGGACCAGCCTGTCTTCAGCAAGCCGATCAGCTTTTTTGAAGGCCTCGGCATATGCGGGCCCGCTGTGGACCAGGTGATCCGAAGGAAGGATTGCAACATGAGACGGGCCGAACTCCTTCTCGATCTCCTGCATGCCGAAAAAGATGGCCGGCAGGGTATTCTTTGCCGATGGTTCGGCTAGGATTCGGCAGTCACTGTCAATAGCCGCCGCCTGGTCCCTTACGATGAATTCCTGCTCCCGGTTGGTGACCACGGCAATCTCCTGCGGAGGAGAGAACATCAGCGCCCGGCGGAGGGTTTTCTGGAAGAGCGAGTGTGAGTCAAAGAGGGGCAGGAACTGCTTGGGGTAGTGCCCCCGGCTCAACGGAAAGAGGCGGGTGCCGCTGCCCCCGGCAAGGATCAGGGTCTTCATCCCGGACGTCCCCCATTCATAGAAGGATATTGGAGTCTTTTGATTTATATCGGTTTTTAAGGGGGATTGCGGATTTTACAGAATAAACCTGAGCGCATGAGAGAGACTATCACGGTATTTTGCTATTGGAAATTCATCACCGGAAAATATTCCAGGCGATCAGACTGGCACTATGGCACCTGCATAGGGAACAACGTCATGTCCTCACCGGAATGGGGGAACGGTTCTTCCGCTCGCATGATTATAATTCGGGGGAGTGGGAGAGTCGGTAAAGGGATCAGAAAAGGCTGCCTGAAGTACTGATCGACAGAAAAATTTTTGAACGCGGAAAGGGTTACCGGGATCACCCCTGCAGCAGGTTGCCGATGAGAAGTACCGCCATCATGGCTGCCATCCCGATGGCCGCGGTAGAGCAGATTATATCCCCGCCATGCCATCGCTCACCGGCAGGTTCCCGCAGGTTGAACCAGATGGTGACAAGAATGATGCCGGCAATAACCAGCAGCTTGGAGAAGCCAATCACCGTGATAAACCGGAGCGGGTAATCTACGAACTGTGAAAACAGGACGTTTGCTTCGATAAAGACCGGGGAGAAGAGCACCCCCCAGGAGCTGATGGCTACATCGGTTGCCATGAGCAGGACCAGGGCTGCCAGGGCATACTTCTGGAAGCGGGTCAGGAGGGTCACCATTTGTCATTACATATCTCTTTTCGGAAATTATAATGGGTTTCCGGACCTGGCAACTCCGGCTCCACTACCGGGAGATCCGGAGAGGCCCGGGTGTCATCTGACAGGGCGATGCCGGATCAGGGAATGGTCAAATGGTGTATTTACTGGTTTTCTCCGGAATCCTGAATCACCCGTACGAGATCCGGTAGATTACCCCCGCCCTGTCATCCGAGACCAGCAGCGCGCCGTCCGGCATGACCAGAACATCGACCGGCCGGCCCCATGAAACCCCGCCCTTGAGCCATCCTTCAGCAAATATCTCGTAGGAAACCGGCGCCCCGTTCTCCAGCCGGACCGTGCTCAGCCGATAACCGGTGGGCACCACCCGGTTCCAGGAGCCGTGTTCGGCGATGAAGATCTGTCCCCGGTATTCTTCCGGGAACATTTTACCGTCGTAAAACCGCATCCCGAGCGCGGCCACGTGGGCGGGAAGTGGTTGGGCCGCCGGAGTGAACTCCTCACAGGAACGGTCAGCAGTGAGATCAGGATCCGGGATTCCCTGCCCGTGGCAGTAGGGGAATCCGAAATGCATACCCTGAACAGCGGCGTGGTTCAGCTCATCTGGCGGGAGGTCGTCTCCCATCCAGTCCCGGCCGTTATCGGTGAACCAGAGCTCCCCGGTGCGGGGATCCCAGTCAAAGCCGACGGTGTTCCGCACCCCCGACGCGAAGACTTCAAGCCCGCTGCCGTCTCTGTTCATGCGGAGGATGGTTGCATATGGATCCGGCCGCACGCAGACATTGCAGGGTGCCCCGACAGGGACGTACAGCATACCGTCCGGACCGAACGCGATGAACTTCCATCCATGGGTAGCATCATCCGGAAAATCATCCCTGATCACCACCGGCTCCGGGGGATTGGATATCCGGTCAGCAATATGATCGAACCTGATGACCCGGTTCACTTCCGCAACATAGAGCGATCCGTCTTTGTAGGCCACCCCGTTCGGGAGGAAGAGGCCGTCGGCGATAGTCTCCACCACATCCACCTCCTGGTCGCCATCCCGGTCGATGACCGCGTAGACCTTCCCCTCACCCCGGGTCCCGACAAAGATGATCCCCTCCGGCCCGGAAGTCATCGAACGGGCGCCCGGCACATCGGCGGTGTAGACCTCGATATGGAAACCGGGAGGCAGCCGGATGCTTTCAAGGGGGAGGGCGACTCCGTCTCCACTCTCCTGAAGCCAGAGCGATGTGGCCGCCGCAATCACCACCAATGCCACCACCGTGAAGAGGAGGACTGTCAGGGATCGGCGCTCCATAACGAGACTGATGGCAGGGAACAATTAAATATCCTCCCCTCCACCACTCTCCCGTTTGAGAGGGGGGATCTGATATGACGGTATTTGAGTGCTGCAGGACAGCAGTAGTAACGGCGTCTCCCGAAGCGAGCGTGCGGGAAGTTGCCCGGCTGATGTCTGAATCGAATGTAGGGAGCGTAGTGATCATGACCGATGACTGCTGCCCGATGGGGATTGTGACCGACCGGGACCTGGTCACCCGGGTCATGGCCCCTGATCGCAATCCGAAGACCACAAAGATCCGCGAAGTGATGACCACGGACCTGGTGGTAGTGGAAGACGGCACCGGCCTGTATGAGGCCCTGCAGTGCGTCCGTGAGAAGGGGATCCGCCGGCTCCCGATCGTTGATGGCGACGGGAAGCTGGTCGGCATCATCACCATGGACGACATCATCCGGCTGCTCGGCCAGGAGCTCCAGTGCATGGGGGAGGTCATCCAGGAGGCCTCACCGGCGGCCTGAAGCAGCAATCATTTTTTCTGAATCGGGTTTACAAACGCCACGTCCATTGGGAACAGTCCCCGGAATCCATAAGAGCAGCGACATCCCAGATACGCTTCATATGGTAACCCTTGCCGCGATCACGGAAGCCGCACAGCTCCTCCGGGGAAAGATCATCCGGACCCCGCTGGTCTATTCTCCGACCTTTTCCGGAATGACCGGTACAGAGGTATACCTCAAACTGGAGACCATGCAGAAAGCAGGATCCTTCAAGGTCCGCGGGGCCACAAACCGGATCCTCTCAAAACGATCTGAGATCGGAAAGAACGGCGTCATTGCGGCCTCTGCCGGTAACCATGCACAGGGGGTGGCGGTCGCCGCAGGAATTGCCGGGATACCTGCCACCATCGTGATGCCGGTATGGGTCTCACCGAGCAAACAGGAAGCGACCGCGGGGTATGGCGCTACCATCATCCTTGAGGGGTCATCCCTCCAGGAGAGTATCGATAAGGCAAGGGTTCTCGCAGAATCCGGGGATATGACCTTCATACATCCGTATGACGATGAAGCGGTCATCACCGGGCAGGGGACCATTGGTCTCGAGATCCTCGAGGACCTCCCGGACGTGGATGCGGTGATCGCCCCGGTCGGAGGCGGCGGGCTGATCGCCGGTATTGCAACTGCGGTAAAGGAGACCCGGCCTGCTGTCCGGATCATCGGGGTGCAGGCATCCGCCTGCCCCTCGGCGGTTTGTGCACTCAGGGCCGGAGAACCGGTTACAATTGAATCCGATCCGACCATAGCCGATGGTATCCGCGTCACCCGCACCGGTATTCACACGTACCCCGTGATTCACGATCTTATCGAAGAAGTTGTCCTGGTCGATGATGATGAGATTGTCAGAGCGATCCTCGCACTGCTCGAACGGAAGAAAGTCCTTGCCGAAGGTGCAGGTGCCTCACCACTGGCAGCACTCCTTTCCGGGAAGGTCCCCTACCGGGCAGGAGAGAAAATTGTACTGGTCATCGGCGGGGGCAACGTCGACGCCTTTCTCTTTGAGAAGATCCTCAGAAAAGGCCTCTTTGAGGCCGGCCGGATCATGCAGTGCATCATCGAGCTCCCTGAAGGTCCGCAGTCGCTCCCGTCCCTCCTCGCCCTTCTTGCCAGGGAGAACGGAGTTATCGTCCGGGTGGAACAGGAGCGGGGATCGGCTGACCTGCCCCTCCATATCGTCCGGATTGCGCTGGAAATGGAGGTGCGCAGCCGCGATCACCAGGAGAGGATCCTCGCAACCCTCAAGGATGAAGGATACGAGGTTACGCCCGTCAGGGTGCCGCACTACAGCTTCTTTGAATTTTACCATACCATCGGGGGATAACAAAAAAAGTGCCGGGGGGGACTTCAGATCACGCCCGCTGCCGGAGCTGCTCCTTTCCATCGATGGCCACGAAAGTAGCCAGTAGTATTTGGATAATTTACCCACCGTAAGGGGATTTCGATGTCCTTGAGGTCTATCCCGCGCATCCCATGCAATCTTCAGGTTCATGTGGTCAGGGAACCTTGAGAGGTTCTCTTCAAGCGATGAAGTCATAGAGCCCCTCCTCGCTTCGACGTCGTAGGTGGCGGAGAGGGTGATCGGGACCGTACATCAGGATTGTCGCTCTCGGTTCCGGCAATGTCCCATCCTCGCTGTCTCCATCCGCAACCGGGAGACAGGCCGGTAGTATACGGATGTGAGTGGATGCGGGAGGGTATCCCTTATCATGATTCAGTGGAAACCTAAGAAAAACGTGCCCGAACAACCACTCACCGACCAACTCCTCGATGCCTTTGACCCGGCAAACATGGCAAGAGACCTCATTCTTGTTGCCGCATGGATAGTCGCCGCTATCCTCTTCGTCTACGTCCCGGTCCTGAACCAGTCGTTCATGCGGGTAGTCTTCGCCCTCCCCATGGTCCTCTTCATCCCGGGATATGTGCTGGTCGCCGCCCTCTTCCCGGGGAAGGACGACCTTGACGGAATCGAGCGCCTGGCCCTTTCCTTCGGCCTGTCCATCGCCGTGGTCCCCCTCATCGGGTTCGTCCTCAACTATACCCCGTGGGGCATCCGCCTTGATCCCATCGTCGTCTCGCTAGTCATCTTCACCTCAGCGATGCTGGTCATCGCCCAGTACCGCCGATCAGTCCTCTCTGTTGAACAGCGCTTTGCAGTCCCATTTTGGGCAATGGTCAAGAGCACCCGGTCAGAGCTCTTTGAGCCCGGCCAATCACGTACGGACCGGACACTCTCTGTCATCCTCATCATCGCAATTATCGCCGCCATCGGCACCACTATCCACGTGATCGTCGTCCCCAAGGAAGGGGAGAAATTCACTGAGTTCTACGTCATCGGCCCGGGGACGAAGGCCGCCGATTATCCGACCCGGTTCCCGGTCGGTGAACCGCAGTCTCTGACCATCGGCATCGGGAACCACGAGTACCGGAACGTCACTTATACCGTCGAGACAATTCTGGTGGACATGATATTTGATCCATCGACAAACACATCGACCCTGAAATCCTACCAGCCGCTGGACTCGTTCACGGTGACACTGTCCCACAACGAGACACGGGACTTCCCCTACATCTTCACCGTTGACAACCAGCAGTATAACGGGCTCCAGTTCCTGCTGTTTAACGAGACCGTGCCGTCCAGGGACCTGTCCGGACAGGACCGGATCAACGCCAGCTACCGGGACCTGCACCTGTGGATCTCGGTACGGCCGAGAGGCGTTATCCCCTGACCGGTTTCATGTGAAAGGTTCACCTTATTCCACATCCTTTTATTGTCCCAGAGCAACCCCTCTCATTAAGGTATTATCGTGATTCGCCGTTCATCCTTTATCCACAGATCGGTCATGTTTGTCCTCATCTGCGGGATTTCACTGATTTCTGCCGCCACTGCTGTCGGCGGAGATACCGGTTACTTTGAGATAACCTCCGATCCCTCAGGGGCGTCGGTGTACTTCGACAGTTCCTACAAGGGTACCACACCGGTGACCTTTGAGGTCGCCGTCACCGGGAACCCTTCCCACACCATCCGGCTGACAAAGTCCGGGTACTATGACTGGGAGGATTCCTACTACGGCAATCCTATGCAAGGGGAGACCATCAGCATCAACGCCGACATGATCTTCATCCCGGTTACCCAGCAGACCACCCCGATCGGGGCCGGAAAGGGCTACTACGCCATCACCTCCGTCCCCTCCGGGGCGAGCGTCTATTTTGACGGTGCCTATAAAGGCCTCTCTCCGGTGACCGTCCAGGTGTCGTCCACCGGCACACCCGGCCATACCGTCTCGCTCTCCCTCTCCGGGTACGAGGACTGGTCCACAACGCTTTCCGGAAACCCGGCAGACGGCCAGACCGTCCCGGTGAACGCCTACCTCACCCCGGTCCAACAGTACGGGTCGGTGTATGTCGAATCCAATCCATCGGGTGCATCTGCGGTACTCGACGGCCACTACAGCCAGACCACCCCCTGCACCTTCACCAACGTCAATGCCGGCTCACATCAGCTCGCGGTGAGCATGCCCGGCTACACCAGCTGGACCAAGACGGTCACGGTCTCGGCCGGCAGTACCACCAGGGTCTCGGCCACCCTCTCACCCGTGGCCCCCAACACCGGCTCCATCTACATGGTCACCACCCCGCAGGGCGCAAGCGCCTTCGTTGACGGGGTCTACTACGGTATCACCCCGGCGCAGGCATCAGGCCTCCCTCCCGGAATCCACCAGGTCCGCCTCTCCCTTTCCGGCTTCCAGGACTGGGTCGGTAATGTTGATGTTATTAGTGGCGTCACCTCTACCGTCACCCAGACCCTGCACGTGGCCACCCCCACCCCCACCCAGTCACCCGGCACCGGCACGGTCTCGGTCAGCTCCACGCCATCCGGTGCCCAGGTCTTCCTCGACGATGTTTTTCTCGGAGTTACTCCCGTGACCCTCCCCTCGGTTTCGCCCGGAAGCCATGTCATCCTCCTGAAGAACCCGGGTTACGCGGACTGGCAGGCCACCATCATAATTCAGGCCGGCCAGAACACCCCGGTCTCTGCAACGCTTTCCCCTGCAACCACGTCTGCACCGACGCAAGGACCGTTCCCGGCAGCGCTGGTACTGGCTGCCATCGGGATGGCGGGCATGGTCCTGCTCATGAGGAGGAGGTAATCCTCTCCATCCCATACTCCTTTTTTCCAGACCAGGTTTGAAAAGCAGGAAATTGCCCCGGGAAAGAAGAGTTACTCTTTTTCACGCCCTCCCGTGCTATTTTTATTCATGCCGGCGGCTGAATATTGTGGCGGAATTATCCCGGGGGAGTTCCGGAATCTGGAATGGAAGCACATTCAGGTTCCAGCCGGATCGATCCTACCTGGACGGATGCGACCATGGAGAGGTCGACAGGGGGAGAACGGATGTGGAGGACCCCTTCCTTCAGATCCAGCTTCTCCACAACTGCCAGCGAGACGAGGAGCATGTCTTTATCGCAGAGAGCAACCAGCAGATCTTTCCAGTCTTCGTCCCGGAAACTGTCCGGAATTTTTCCATGAAATCCTGTCCCTGAAAGCGGAATCCCGATATTAATATGCCCTGAGAAGTAGGTCCGGAACCGTTCCTGCCGGTACCGTGCCCGCCATGCCCGGGACCGCCCCTGCACCTGCGGAGAGGGTACAATTGAGCGCAGGGTCATCCCGGCCCGAGACCGGAAGTTTGAAAGAATTCCGTCAAGTTCGTTGCCCCCCTGAATGGCCACGACAAGGTCGGGATGGAGGAGATCAATCATCCGGGTCTGGAATTCCCCTGCCGCCAGCCCCCCGACCCACCCGGGCGAATCGATGATCACGGGGCGGATCCCCTGCCCCCGTGCGATTTCAAGGAGCCGGGCGGTGCTGACAAGGTGCTGGACCATGTGCCCCTGGGGTGAGGTTGAACCAACGAACCGGAGAAAAGTCTGCCTGAGCCGGGCCGGTTTGCCTGCGCAGACCGCAAGGCCGACCGTGGACGGCGGGCCGACCGTGGACTGTCCGGTATCAGCATCCAGGTAGGCGGCCGGCTCAGGCCCCGCCAGTTTCCCGACCAGGAACCGGCAGAGCGTACTCTTTCCCGTGTCGGTCGGGCCAAGGACATACACAACACCCACATCCCGGTCAGCGATGAGGGCACGGAGTTCCTCCCATGCCGGCGGGATGATCAGTTCCCCGTTCACGCATCTGAACATACTCTCAGTGGGCTCAAAATATATTCGAAATCCATCCGGCGAGGGGAATCGCGGGATTGCTAAATACAATAGAAATTCAGTTATTTTTACAATTAGCGATAATGTGTCGTTTTTCACCTTGCCGTATTCATTTCACCCTGATTATCTTAGCCTGACAATACAACCACAGAGGAACCCGTTCTCAGGTTCCAGGATGTTACACTAAGGAAAAAAGAAACGCTTTTTGTGTATAGCATTATATGGTTTATGGCTTCGGGGGAACCGGGGTAAGTCGTTACAGAGATGAGGAAGATTTATTGATATTTTTTCAAAATGACAAGAATAGAGATTTATTTTTCCTGATGTATTAATTTCAAAGTGTATGGCAAAAGATCCGCTAAGAGGGACGATAGCGGCATCAGGTCGTGCTCACTCCGTTTATTCCATGCCAGAGATTAACCCATCACAGGGGATGAATGCATTCCCCTATGGATACTCCCGTTCCCGCTCCTTCTTTCTCTGGGCTTCTGCCAGATGGTTATTCTCCTCGGCCAGTGGGAAGAACTCCTGGTAGACCCGCTTCCGCTCATCGAGATCAGTGTGCAGGTAGATCTCGGTGGTTTTAATCGAGGTGTGTCCGAGGTTCTCCTGCACCACCCGGAGGTTTTTTGACCTGCGGTAGAGTTCGCTTGCATAACTGTGCCGGATCTTGTGCGGGGTGATACCGGCAGGGGCGTACTGCTTGAAGATATGCTGCACCGAACGGGGGGAGATATGGTGACCCTGCTGGCCGAGGAAGAGGGGGCCCTCGATCCGGTTGCCGATGAACCGGGACATATCCTCGAGAGTCTCCCGATCGACGAACACGATGCGGATCTTGCCTCCCTTCCCCCGGACCCGGATGGTCTCATCCTCAAAATCGATATCCTCGATGTTCATGGCGCAGAGCTCGGAGACCCGGACCCCGGTGGCATAGATGGTGCGGACGATCAGCCGGTCCCGGGGGTCAGCGATCGAGTCGATCAGGCGGAGCACCTGGCTGTGCTTGAGGTAGCGGAGCTCCTGATCCTTGATCTTGGGGCGCTCCACCCCTGACATGGGATTGGAGGAGATCACCCCCTGCGAGTAGAGAAAACGGTAGAAGGAGCTCAGGGTGGAGATGATGCGGTGGATGGTCTTCGGTTTATAGGTCTTCCTCGATGAGAGGAAGGTGAGGTAATCCGTGATCATGACCGGGTTCGTTTCGACCCCGGTATCAAGGCGGGCCCTGGAGAAGTCCTCCCAGTAGACCATCAGCTTCTCGGGATCGGCCGTACGGCGGAGCCAGACATAGTAGGCAAAATGGCGGACCACCTGCTCGTAGCTCTGGATGGTCCGGGAGGAATAATTGCGCATTCTCAGGTAATGGCGGTACCGTCCGAGCCATTCGGAAAAAAAGCCCGCCTCCATGCTCTATTCTTATTTCTCCCGATAATTAAAGTTTTGCGCAGAACAAGCATTCTACGCAAAGGAGATCGGAGATACAGGATATACAGCCTATCCGTTTCGGTGAATGGGAATCTCCACAATAGATGAGACCCTGTTAGATGATAATGATGGATCTCCCTCGTACAAATCAGTCTTGACAGCGGGGTCAGTTGATCGGATCTCTTCACCGGGATGATTCCATCAGAACAGCTCCGGATAATCTCTTCACATAATGGATGCCGTCATGAGCCCTCTCCTGTCATTCCCGGTACAGAGATTTCTCTTCCGGAAGAGTTCGCACGTCCCCGGCCCGCATCATAATGAGAAGCCCTGGAGCTTCCAGTTCCTGGTCTATCCGGGTTATTGAGTTCGGATTTCCATATTTCTCATTTTTATGGGGAATCATGGAAACGTGTTGGGGGGGTCGGAAAATATTGAGCCTTATAATCCCCCAGAAACGGAATCCGATTCTCTTAGACATATCATACATTGTTTTCCGGGATGAACGCCAAGGAAAGGCCGATATGTGTCTGATCTCCCAGAGTGGGGGTGAAAATTTGGTGATAATGATGCCCGATCGACCGGAGACCTCTCTTTATTGTTCAATCAGCCATGATAACCGGGATAATCCGGGATTCAGGATGGTTCTGTGAGCTTCGGAGAACCTGCCGGGATGAGTTTCGGCAACCTGCTTTGGCGATTCTTAAGATTTACCTGAATCCTGGAAAAGAGTGTGAAAGGACAAACTGGATTTCTATATCCAGCAATTGGCAATCTGTTCACATGACGATCCTCCCCGGACAGTAGCCATCCAAGCCCCCAGCTTGTGGAAGGAGAGCACATTCAGGAATGTGCCAAGGAAACGATCTGAAACCTCTCCCTACCACATGAGAGGTCCTGGCATCAATGAAACATTGGCCGCAGGGGATGGCGAGTGTTTGGATTGTTCTTCGTACCAGGCGAAACGGCGGTGAAAGGATTAGGTGAAGAGAATAGCGTGATCCTGAACCATTAAACGGAGGCCTTCGGTATCTGACGGATGCAGATCGGGAGCGTCCATACTGTCGTCTATTGCAGGTATAAGAATGCCCATGATCAAAGAAAGGACGCCCCGCTTCCCGTTCTAATCATGCCTTTCCGTTTATCGGGAGAGTATCAAAGAGGAATTCAGAATGCCGGAAAAAGCCAGGAATTACCTCCCGCCAGAAAGAAAACCGTGGAAATGGAATTTCACCGGATAGGTGTAAGGTGTTCCAGGCCGCTTATCACTCCAAAAAGCCGAAAAAAATCGTTTCACATGTTCGGTGCCGAAAATGCCGGAAAAAATCCGGATGATGATTCTCTCTCCAAAGCATGTTTCTCAACCGCACACAGGGCGTTGTATGACATTTCGGGAGTCCCTGGAGAGGGGGTGTTGCTTGTACAACACCCTGGAATTGAAAATCCTGACCCTTCTGGGATCTCACCGGACCTGAAATCATCCCGGCCCTCTCATATCTTACCAACATCCTTTTTATGGAAAAAAGTGTTCCGGGATGAAGTCCTTCACCGTACCATTCATGCTGCTTCCGGAGATCGATGTT
>ENA-ORXD01000574-ORXD01000574.1-sediment-metagenome-genome-assembly--contig:-NODE-574-length-44564-cov-3.383505_pt1 | contig 44564 bp, 36 predicted proteins | sample MGYA00237862_ERZ511471 | MGnify/ENA metagenome assembly ERZ511471 | reverse complement strand
TACACCCTTCGGTCTGCCGGTCGTCCCGCCGCTGTACTGGAAGATGGCCGCGTCCTCCGCCCCGACCTGCGGCAGCGGCAGCGCATCGCCTTCAAGTTCACCAAACAGCAGGCTCTCCAACGCGATCGTCGGCTGCTCCACTTGCGGGCTGTTGCCAACCCCCGCCCGCGCGTCGATCGCCCAATCCTCCATGCGCGTGGTCAGCAGCTTCTGCACGGGCGCCGCCCTGCGCAGCTCCACCAGCGTATCCAGTTGGGATTCCAGCCCGATCGCCATCACCGGCTGGCAGTCCTGCAGCAGCAGCCCCAATTCAGCCGCGCGGTAATGCGGGTTCAGCGCCGCCACCACCCCGCCTGCCTTCAGCACCGCGTAGTATGCCAGCACGAACTGCGGGATGTTGGGCAGCAACAGCGCCACCCGCTGCCCTTTCCGCAGTCCTAGCCGCGCCAGGTTGCGGCTCAGCCTCTCGATGCAGGCGCCCGCCTCGTCGTAGCGCATGGCGCTTTCCCGCCAGCGCAGGAAGGTCTGCGTGGGGTATTTGCGCACGGCTTCCTCCAGCAGCTGGTTGATGCTGATGGCCGCGTAGCTCAGGCTGTGCGGCACGTGCGCGTCGTAGTGCTTCAGCCAGGGTTTGGCGCCCTGCCTTTCACGTTGATTATGCGTTGTCATTCTGCCAGCCCTCCTCGCTTAGGATATATGCTTTTACAGCCTCTTTTACAGCCTCTTTCTCTCTCGCACCCATCTCGAACCAGCGGATGCGAGTGTCGTCCTCTTTGAACCAGTTCGCCTGCCGCCGCACGAACTGCCGCGTTCGTCGCTTGATCAGCCGCACGGCTTCCTCCAGGCTCAGCTCGCCCTGCAGGTGCTGCCCGATCTCGCGGTAGCCGATGGCAGACATAGCCGGCAGGTCGCTCGCGTAGCCTCTCTTCAGCAGTCCTGCCACCTCTTCTACCAAACCTACTTCAAGCATGGCTTCGATGCGCGCATCGATGCGCGCGTACAGTTCCGCGCGCTCGCGTTTCAGCCCGATCAGCTTGCAGTTGTAGAGCAGCCTGCCTTTCTTGCGCTGCTCCGAAAAACGCCTGCCGCTCTTGAAGATCACCTCCAGCGCCCGCACCGTGCGCCGCTGGTTGCGCCAGTCGATCGCCTGCGCCGCTTGCGCGTCCAGAGCGGCCAGGCGCTGGTGCAGCCCCTGCGCCCCAATTGAACGCGCCCAATTCTCTATGGCGTCTCGCAGTTCCGGGTCGGGTCTGAATGCCGGCACCTGCCAGCCCTCCGTCAGCGCGCGCACGTACTGCCCCGTTCCGCCCACCACCAGCGCCAGCCTGCCACGCTGATGGATATCTTCCAATATCTCAAAAGCCCTGCGCTGGAACAGCGCCAGGCTCCAGGTCTCGTCCACCCCTGCCACATCTATCAGATGGTGCGGTGCGCGCGCCCGTTCAGCCATTGTGGGTTTTGCCGTGCCGATGTCCATCCCGCGGTAGAACAGGCGCGAATCGGCCGAGACGATCTCCGCCTGCAGCTCCTGCGCCAGGTCCAGCGCCAGCGCGCTCTTGCCCACCGCTGTCGGGCCGACCAGGAAGACCACTTTTCGTTCAATCGGATAAGGCATGTTTGAACCAGGTTACTTGAATTGGCTGCCCGCGCCTTTTTTCCACCGCCAGCACGTCAATGCGCCACTCCGCCTCCAGCATTCCCTGCTGCTGCAGGTAGTCCAGCGCGGCGTTGCGCATGTGCTCGCGTTTCTTCTCGTCAACCGCTTGCTCCGGGAAACCGTAGCTCGTGCTGCGGCGCGTCTTTACCTCGAAGAACACCAGCGTCCCGTCCTGCATCCCGACCAGATCGATTTCGCCGTAGGATGTGCGCTGATTGGCGGCCAGTATCTTCACGCCCCGCTCCTCCAGGTAACGGCGCGCAGCCTCCTCCCCCCAGCGGCCCAGTCGCTGCCGGTAGTTGCTGTCGCTTGCTTGAGGATGTTCAGCTGGCGTCATTTCTCACCCATTATAGTATCACCTGCGCTCCGATGCTTTAAACACCCGAATTTGACATCCGTTCAATCCCTGCTAAACTTGGGAAATACAAGGATGCCATCAAACCATGCCCACCGCTCAAATCATCACCATCGGCACTGAGCTGCTGTTGGGGATCATCCCCGATACCAACACGGCCTTCATCGCCCAGACCCTCAACCAGCACGGTATCGACCTCTATAAAACCCTTACCATCGGCGATAACGAAGCGCGCATCGCCGCCGAGATCTGCAGCGCGCTGCAGCAGGCTGATATCCTCATCACCACCGGCGGTCTTGGTCCCACCGTAGATGACCCCACCCGCGCCGCCGTTGCGCGCGCCTTTGGCGTTCAGTTGGCGTTTCAGCCGCATCTCTGGGATCAGATACAGCAGCGCTTTCAGGCTTGGGGGCGCCAGCCTTCCGAGAACAACCGCCGCCAGGCTTTCCTGCCGCAGGGCGCCCAGGGCATTGAGAACCCGGTCGGCACCGCACCGGCGTTCTACGTTCAGCGCAAGGGCAAGATTGTAGTTTGCTTGCCCGGCGTCCCGCCTGAAATGAAGACCCTCCTGCTGGATGCGGTCATGCCCCTACTGCAGCGTGTTTACCGCCTGAGCGGCATCACCCTCTCGCGCACACTGCACACTGCCGGCATGGGCGAATCCAACGTGGATGAGCTGATCGCCGAATTTGAGCAGTTGAGCAACCCCACTGTCGGTTTGTCTGCCCATCCCGGGCAGGTGGATATTCGCATCACTGCCAAAACGGATACTCCGCAGCAGGCTCAAGCGTTGATCGCGCCGCTTGAGCGGCAGATCAGGGCTCTGCTGGGGGTTAAGATATTTGGTGTGGATTCCGAAACCCTGCCGCAGGTGCTCACCCAGTTGGCAGACAGCCAGAACGTCCGCCTTGACCTGTTCCACACACCCTCCGCGGCGCAGGCTGCCGCAGACCTGGCGCAATTCCCCATGTTTCAGCTCCAGCCTGCCCTGCCGAGGGAGGTTTCCCTGGATGAGTTTCAAGCGGATTCATTGTACAATGAGGACAGTCAGCATGACTTCTTGGTATTGTCGGAAGGCTTGAATGACGGCAGGCGTGCCATCCACATGCTCCTGCGTTTGGATGGAGAGACCATCCGCCTGACGCGCGGCTTTGGCGGGCATCCTGCCCTCTATCCGCTCTGGACCAGGAACCACGTGCTCGCCTTTGTGCGCGAGTCGATCATAAAAGTGAAAGGGCATGCATGCAAACAGTAGATCTCATTCTCAAGAACGCCATCGTCCTCACCATGGACGAACAGCTCAACCAGTACACACCCGGAGCTGTGGCAATTTCTGCCGATTCCATTGCAGCCGTCGGCTTTGAGCGCGATATCCTTGCTGGTTTCAGCGCCGCTGAGGTGGTCGATTGCCAGGGCAAGGTGCTCATGCCCGGCTTGGTCAACACCCACACCCACATCCCCATGACCCTGCTGCGCGGTCTGGCGGATGACCTGCGCCTGGATGTCTGGCTGCTGGGTTATATGATGCCGGTCGAACGTGAATATGTCTCTCCCGAGTTTGTGGCGCTTGGCGCCCGCCTGGCCTGCGTGGAATTCATCCGCACCGGCGTCACCTGCTTCAATGACATGTACTATTTTGAGGACGCCATCGCCGCCGCCGTGGCCGAGGTCGGGCTGCGCGCCGTCTGCTCGCAGACCATCATGAAATTCCCCACCCCCGATGCGCGCTCCTATGAGGAAGCCCTGGAAAAGATGCGCGCGTTCGCCCAGGCTTACCAGCACCACCCGCTCATTATCCCTTCCGTCGCCCCGCACGCGCCCTATACCTGCCCGCCCGAGATCCTCAAGGCCTGCACTGAACTGGCGCTCGATTTCGATATTCCCCTCCACATCCACATCTCTGAGACCAAAGAGGAAGTGGAAAACATGCGCCGCGAGAACGGCATGCCGGTCGTGCCCTACACCAAGAAGCAGGGCGTCTTTGAAGCCAAGACCATTGCTGCCCACTGCGTGCACATTGATGAGGGTGAGATCCGCACCCTGCAGCACGCCAATGTGGGCGTAGCCCACAACCCCTCCTCCAACCTCAAATTGGCTTCCGGCATCGCTCCCGTCAAAACCATGCTGGATTTGGGTTTGAACGTCGGCATCGGCACCGACGGCACCGCCTCCAACAACGACCTGGATTTCTTTGAGGAGATGCGCCTGGCAACCTTTCTGGCCAAAGGCTCCAGCGGTGATCCCACCGCCGTGCCGGCCGCCCAGACCCTGCTGATGGCCACCCGCATGGGCGCCCAAGCCATGCACATCGGTCACCTGACCGGTTCGCTCGAGGTTGGCAAGCGCGCCGACCTGATCCTGTTTGACCTGGCTACCATCCATAACAGCCCGCATTTCCGCCATGATGAAAACGGCGTCTATTCTCAGATCGTGTATGCCGGCAAGGCCACCGATGTGACCGACATGCTGGTGAACGGCAGGTGGCTCATGCGCGATCGCCAGATTGCACATGTGGATGAAGCCCAGTTGATCGCCGAAAGCCAGGTGTATGCCGGCCAGATTGATAAGTTCATCGTCAAACGCGAAAAGTCCATTCTCTCCAAACTGATCGCCATCGGCGGAGCCAGCCAGGAGGAATCCTTCGAGGTGCAGACCAAGGTCTCCATTGATGATCCCCAGCCCATCCTGCAGAATCTTAAGCAGGATCAGATCAAGATCCTGCGCCCGCGCCATTACCATGAATACGATACCTATTTCGACTTTGAAGACCGCGAAGAAGGGCGCCTGCGCTACCGCGAGGACCACTTCATTGAAAAGAACGGCAGCATCTCTCAGGTGCGCTCGCGCCTGACCCTCATCGGCGCCACCCGCGAGCATCATTTCCCGCGTGAGGTCTTGCTGTCCCGCAGCCGCTTCATCGCCCCTGCCGATCAAAGCCTGCGCTTCTACCGTGAATACTTCAAACCGCTGGCCGAGACTGAGATCGAAAAGGACCGCCTGCGCTACCTGGTCGAATTCAAAGGTGAGGAATTCTTCATCAATGTCGATGAGATCAAGAAGCCCGCCCTGGGATTCTTCCTGGAGGTCAAGGCGCGTACCTGGAGCGAAAAGGACGCCGAGGAAAAGTCCAGCCTGATCGCTGAACTGATCGAGGTGCTGGGCGCTTCATCCCAGACCAAACTCATCAAGGATTACATCCAGATCGTGGAGGAAGCCCCAGCCAAATGAGTTCCACCTTGCCCGATCCGCTGCGGGTGCTCTTTCTGGCGTCGGAAGCAGACCCTTTTTTCAAGGTGGGTGGGTTGGGAGATTATGCCGGTTCTCTGCCGGCTGCACTCAAAACGGTCAGCCGGCAGCACGGTCAAACGCTGGATATCCGCGTTGGATTGCCGCTGCATCATAATATTCACGCGGATATTTCCCAATTTCAAAAGCTCCCCAGCCTGCGCGTCGCCAAGTGCGTCGGTTTCTCAAAGGGCAGCGCTTTTCTGCTCGACCATGCCGGGATCCCGCACTATTTCATCCGCCGCGCTTCTGCATACTCGAAAGACACTACCGTTTACAGCGTCTCGCCCATCCAGGATGCCCGCAAATTCGTCTTTTTCTCCCTGGCCAGTCTGGAACTGGCGTGCAAATTAGCTTGGCAGCCGCACATCATCCATGCCAATGATTGGCACACCGCCGTTGCGGTCTATCAGTGCGCGCGCTTGCGCCGCAGCCAGCCTTTTTTCAAAGGGGCGCGCACGCTGCTGGTCATCCATAATCTGCCTTTCATGGGTGCCGGTTCTGAGGATGTGCTGGCCGAATTTGGCATCCCTCCCGCGCAGGAGACTATCCTGCCGCAATGGTCGCGCCATTTTCCTCTCGTGCTGGGCTTGGCTGCTGCCGACCGCATTGCCGCGGTCTCCCCCTCCTATGCGCGCGAGTTGAGGCAGTCCAAATACAGCAATGGTCTCAAGGACTTCTTTATTCAAAGAGCTCCGCGCACCACCGGCATTCTAAATGGCATTGATGCGCAGGTTTGGAATCCTGCCGGCGATGCGCACCTGGTGTGCCCTTTTTCCGCCGACCAGATCGAGAGCCGCGTGGAGAACAAACGCGCCATGCTGCGTCAGGTCTCTTTCTCCCAGGCTAAATCCCATCCCTTGCTGGTGCTCATCTCGCGCTTGGATATCCAGAAAGGCATCGATCTGCTGCTTTCCCTCATCCCGCGCATCTTGGATCAGCCCTGGAACTTGATTGTACTGGGGACCGGCAATCCGCAGTATGAGCAGGCTTTTTCTCAGCTGCAGGATGAACACCCGCAGCGCTTCCGTTTCTTTGGCGAGTTCAACGCCCCTCTCGCCCATCAGCTTTATGCTGCTGGAGATATCCTGCTCATGCCTTCCCGTTATGAGCCTTGCGGACTTTCACAGATGATCGCCATGCGCTATGGCTGCCTGCCTGTTGCCTGTGCGGTCGGTGGTCTGCGCGATACCATCCGAGCAGACGTGGATGCCCACCGTACAGGTTACTTGTTCAAACCGGCTGCGCTGCCGGCCTTCGAAGCTGCCGTGCGGCAGGCTTTGCAGGATTATCGTGACCCGCTCAAATGGCGTCAGTTCCAGTTGAACGCCATGCGCCGCGATTACTCCTGGAACAAATCTGCTATACAATATTTGCGCCTCTACCGGGAATTAATGGAATCAACCGATCAGGGTGTTATGGAGATTAGATGAAATTCGAACGTTCAAGCGGCATCCTCATGCACATCAGCAGCTTGCCCAGTCCCTATGGCATCGGCGATCTGGGTCCTCAAGCCTATCGCTGGGTGGACTTTCTCCATCAGACCGGCACTGCGCTCTGGCAGCTGTTGCCGCTGAATCCTACCGGATTTGGCGATTCGCCCTATCAGGGTCTTTCCGCGTTTGCCGGCAACCCGCTCTTCATTGATCCCGAAAACTTGGTTGCCTTGCATCTGATAAACCAGGACGACCTTGCTTCTCATCCGATTTTTCCCCTTTCGAAAGTCAATTTCAGCCTGGTACGCCGCTGGAAGGACAGGATTTTCGAGCTTTCATTCCGTAATTTCAAGAGATCGAAGAAGTCATCCCTCATGCAGGAATTCGAGCAGTTCAAGCAGGATAATGCCTACTGGCTGGAAGATTATTCCATCTTCATGGCGCTGCGTCAGCGCTACCATCAGGTCAGTTGGAGCGCATGGCCAACCTCATTCCGCCTGCGTGAACCGCAGGCTCTCTTGAGTTTCTCTGAAGAAAACGGCTCGCAGATCGAAAAACATGCCTTTCTCCAATTCCTCTTTTTCAGGCAGTGGAAAGCTTTGAAGGACTACGCCAACGGTCAGGGCATTCAAATCATCGGCGATATCCCTATTTTCATGGGTTTCGATTCCGCCGATGTCTGGGCTTTCCCGCATCTGTTCATGCTGGACGCGCAGCACAAGCCCACCTTTGTTGCCGGCGTCCCGCCCGATTTCTTTTCCAGCACCGGTCAGTTGTGGGGCAATCCGCTTTATGATTGGCGCGAGCACGCCCAAGAATCCTACGCTTGGTGGATCAATCGCGTCACCGCCACCTTGAAGACTGTGGATATCATCCGCCTGGATCATTTCCGCGGTTTCGCCGGCTTCTATCAGATTCCCGCCCATGCCAAAACAGCCGAGGTCGGCCGATGGGTACCCGGCCCCGGCAGGCTGCTTTTCGATGCCATGCGGGCTGAATTGGGAGACCTGCCCTTCATCGCCGAAGACCTGGGCGTGATCACCCCCGATGTGATCGCACTGCGTGAACGCTATCACTTTCCGGGAATGCGCCTGCTCCAATTCGCCTTCTGGGAGAATGCCGATCACGAATTCCTGCCGCATACCTATCCCGTCAACTGTGTCGCCTACACCGGCACGCACGACAACGATACCAGCGCCTCCTGGTTCCAGCATGCTCCTAAGCATGAACAGCGCTTCTGCCTGAGCTACTTGGGTTATCCCGCTAAAAAGGATATCGTGCATGCCATGTTGCGCGCTGTGTGGGCTTCGGTGGCCTGCTATGCCCTGGCACCCATGCAGGATTTCTTGCAGCTTGGCGGTCTAGCCCGCATGAACCTGCCGGCCACCACTGCCGGGAACTGGCGCTGGCGTATGCTGCCGCATGCTGTCACTCCCCAGTTGGTCGATTGGCTGCGCGAATTGAACATCATTTACGATCGCGTGGGCAGCCTTCAATCCTGGCCGGCGGGTGACTATTTCAAGTCGTGAGTTCTGCTGAGTTGTTTTTTCTGCGCGGTTTGATCGCCCAGTAAATTCCAAAGATGATAATCGCGCACCCCGCATACTCCAGAGCAGATGGCCTTTCCCTGAGGAATATCAGTGCCAACACGGCTGACCCGACCGGTTCGCCCAGCAATGCCAGCGTTACGTAAGCGGCTGGCAGCTTTCCCAGCGCCCAATTGAATAGAGAGTGTCCAGTCACCTGCGGGATCAGCGCCAGCAGAACCAGCCAGACCGCATCCTGCCTGCTTATATCCAGCAGCGGCATGCGCGAAATGAGGGCTATGCACAGCAGGCAGATCCCAGCCATCGCGTAAACCAGGAACGCGTAACTCAGATTGGATAAGCCTGCGCGCATTTTTCTGCCGATGATCATGTATCCTGCCGCGCACAATGCTCCTAACAATGCCAGCAGATTGCCCAGTAGGTTTTCGCTTTGTCCTATGGTGGATAGATTTTGGCAGGTAAGTCCTTTAATGCTCAGAGTGCACATGCTGCCGGCTGAGATCAGCACGATCCCCGCGAATGCAATCGCCAGTCCAACCGCGAAGAATTTGGAGAAGCGTTCATTCAGGAATAGTGGTGAGAATAATGTCACCCAAATGGGTGTTGTGGTGACCAGCACAACAGATGAGATCACTTTGGTGTATTCCAGAGATGTGATCCAGCTGATGAAATGCAGCGCCAGCAGCACGCCTGCTGCTGCCAGATTGATAAGGGTTTTCCCATTCAGCCTATCTCGCTCTGCGATTACCCTGCTCAGCGAAAATGGCAGCAGTATCAGCGCTGCCAGTACCATACGGTAAGTGGCGATCAATAATGAAGGCAGGTTCTCTTGAGCGGCGCGGATAAAGATCGAAGCCGTTGAAACGGAAATGGTCGCTAGGATGATCCCCAGGTTGGCGTTGTTCGTTTGAAAAAACCGGATAAGTTTGCTCTGCTTTGTTGACATTCCGTCCTTTGCTATATAGAATCAAAGAAAAAGGATGAGTGAAGGAGTTGACAATGGCTTTTCAGTTACCGGATTTGCCCTATGATTATAATGCGCTTGAACCATACATGGATGCCAGAACGATGGAAATCCACCATGGCAAGCACCATGCCACTTATACGGCTAAGCTGAATCAAGCGCTGGAAAAATTCCCCCAATTCTATGACCTGGATATTGTCGCGATCTTGCAGGATTTGACGCAGCTCCCCGAGGAAGTGCGCACTGCGGTCCGCAACCACGGCGGCGGCTATTACCACCATAACCTGTGGTGGCAGCAATTCAATCCCCATAAAGGCGGTCAGCCGACTGGCAGTTTGGCCGCGGCTCTCAATGAAACCTTCGGCAGCTTTGAAGGTTTTAAGGAAAAGATGAACGCCGCTGCCATGGGCGTCTTCGGCAGCGGCTGGGCTTGGCTCTGCAGGGATGCCGCCGGAAAATTGCTCATCACCGCCACACCCAACCAGGATTCGCCTGTTTCGCAGGCTTTGCAGCCGCTGCTCACCATTGATGTATGGGAGCATGCCTATTACCTGAAATATCAGAATCGCCGCAATGAATTTGTGGAAAGCTTCTGGAATATGCTGGATTGGGAGAAGATCGCCGCCAATTTTTAGCTGCTCGCTTTTCTGCCATTCTTCTTGTGCGTTGATAACCACACAATCAGTGTTCTACGGGCAGGTGGCTTCAAGGTGCTGTTCATAGGTCTCGGAAAAGACGTGACTGCCTGAATCATTGCAGCTTGCCCGAAAGTAATAATACAAAGTCTGCGGCGCTTCTACAATTGCCAGCAACGCGTCCAAACCGGGGTTGCAGATCGCTGCGGGTGGCAAACCCGCACGCAGGTAGGTGTTGTAAGGCGAATCGATTTGCAGATCAGCCTGGCTTAATGGGTTTTTCCACCAGCTCCCGCTCACCGCATCGTAACCTGCCGTGTATTGCACTGTGGGGTCGCTCTGCAAGGGCATGCCCTCCCGCAGGCGGTTCAGGAAAACGCTGGCAATCAAACCGCTTTCATCGCGGATCACGGCTTCTTTCTGAACCATTGATGCCAGGATGACCGCTTCTTGTAGGCTTAGACCTTTTTCTTTCACTCGTTCTGCATAATCGCTCGGAATTTGGTCATGAAAATTCTCGCTGAAGTGCTTCACCAGGTCGTTGGCTGTCGCGTTGCGCATGACCTGATATTCATCCGGATACAAGAATCCTTCCAGGGAGTCATCGCAGGCAGCTTCGGGTGAACCCTCCGCTCCGCAGTCCTTCCTAACTACGCGGATGAAATCCTCGGAGGGTATTGCCAAACCGGAATAGGGTAACAGCGCGGCGATTTCTTCTGCCCGCCAGCCCGCCAAAAAACTGAAAGTCACATCGCTGGGGTCATCGTGAACCAAGTGCTCCGCGATCTCTAAGGCGTTCATACTGGAGCTGAGTGCGTACACGCCCGCCTGGATGCCGCGGTCATATCCGCGGTACACCAGGTAATCGCGAAAGACCTCGGGGTATCCGATCAAGCCTTCTATTTCAAGGTTGCGCGCTACTTCAGACGCGCTCTGCCCGCTGTGCACGGTAAAAATCCTCTCATCTCCCTGTGGGTCTAAGGCTTCCAGCAGCTCATGCTTGTGCACCTCCAAACGCAGTGCGTACAGGATGCGCTTGGCATCATCCAGCCGGCTTGAAGCTGCGCCAAAACTCCTCTGCGCGTTCGCCGGAACGATAAAGCAAGCCCAAAAGAAAGTGCATGCCATTGCCCCCATTATGCATAGGAGCAGGAAAACCAGAATGATCTGCCGCTTCTTCTCTCTTTTCATGTCAGTTGGTCAAGATACCGCTGCAGAAAGATCGCCGCTGCAAGAGAATCGAAATGCCCTTTCCTTTTCTTCTTTGGAATTCCCAATTCAAGCTGCGTGTGCTTGACTTGCTGCGTGCTGCCTTCTTCGTCCCACAATTCCACCTGCATGTTGCTCGTTTGTCTGATCGCCTCTGCCAGTCGTTTGGCGCTGCGCCCGGCCGCGGTGAGTATGTTTTCAGTATCATAGGTCACGCCCACCAGGATCATGGCGCATTCCAATTCCTTTGCGGTTGCGGCAATCCTGGCAGCATCCTCAATTCGTGATGCATGTTCAATCGTCATCAAGGGTTTGGCGATTGTGCGGCTCGCATCGCTGACCGCCACTCCAATTCGTTTGGCGCCCCAATCCACTGCCATTACCCTCGCGGCTTTCTGTCTTTCCATGCGACAAGTGCATTATACATGATGCGCAAGGATTTGCTCCGCTTCCTTCTCCTCATCCGCTATAATAAACACAAGTGCTTTTGAGGTATCCATGAAAAAGATTCTGCCGTTTGCCTTTCTTCTCATCCTTCTTTTGGCTTGCACCATCTCAACCCAATCCTCCAATTCTGAAGGACGCATCGCTACCCGTGTTTCGCTGGCGCTCACGCAGACCGCCATGACCTTGCCGCTCAGTCAGGTGTCTCAAACACCCTCGCCGCAGATCGAGAGCACCCTCACGCCCACCCCTAGCCGCACTCCGCCCGCCGATGATCCCAAGACCATCTTGGGCAATCCCACCCTGCGCGATGATTTGTCAACAGGGAAGAATTGGAATCTTGAATCCGGTGCCGTTACTTATGGCGACACGCAATTCAGCCAATCCTCCGGAAAATTGACCGCTTCGAATAACATCATTGGCGATGGGATGATCTGGTATCTTTCCCATTTGAATTTCAAGAATGCCTACCTGGAAGCGCGTTTTGAGGTTGAGCAGTGTAGCGGCAATGACCAATACGGGTTGATCTTTCGAGCCAAAGACTATGACGATGGTTTAGCCTATTACTTTATTGTCACTTGTTCGGGTCAGTATGAACTGCGTCGTTGGAATTCCAGTGGTTCAAACCTGCTGCTGGGCATGCCCGCCAGCTCCGCCATCAACAAAGGTTCTGATCAGGTCAACACCTTGGGGGTATGGGTGGATGGTTCTTTGATTCGCCTGTATATGAACAACCAGCTCCTCACCGAGTTGCAGGATGACAGTCTCATCGTGGATGGTCATTTTGGTTTGTTCATCAATGCTGCCGAGACGCCGGGCTTCACGATCAACTTGGATGAAATAACCTATTGGGATCTGGACTGATGGAAATGCTGCTATTGCCACAAGGTGGAATATGTCAATAAGAATACCTCCGAGTGAAATTACGCCTGAAAGTCTCTATATATCGCGCCGCAGGTTTGTCAAAGACAGCGCCAGAATCGCAGCGGCTGCCCTGATGCTGTCCGCCTGCAAGCCGCAGGGCAAAGACGCTCCCTCAGCGGAGCAGCCAGCCTCCCCTTCCCAATATGCTGATATCCATGATGAATTGGGTTATGCCCTTACCGATTATCAGGATATCCTCAATTACACCAATTACTACGAGTTTTCCACTGACAAAGAAGCGCCCACGCGATTAGCTGCGAATTTCATTACCGACCCTTGGAAAGTTTCTGTCGGAGGCTTGGTGCGCTATGCGCGGACTTTTGACCTCGATCAATTACGCAGTCTGTTTGACCAGGAGGAACGGGTGTACCGCATGCGCTGTGTTGAAGCTTGGTCAATGGTCATTCCCTGGTCGGGTTTTCCTCTCCGTGAGCTGCTGAACTTGGTTGAGCCGACTTCGGATGCGAAATATGTTCGCTTTGAAACGCTGTATGATCCTGAGCAGATGCCCGGTCAAAAGAGCGCTTATTTCCCCTTTCCTTATGTTGAAGGGCTGCGCTTGGACGAAGCCACGCACGATTTGACCATTCTCGCCACAGGGTTGTATGGCCAGGATCTGAGCCCGCAGAACGGTGCGCCTCTCCGACTGGTGGTGCCTTGGAAATATGGCTTCAAATCCATTAAAAGCATCGTGAAGATCGACCTGGTCAGCGAGATGCCCGTCTCTTTGTGGATGGCGGCTGGTCCCTCTGAATATGGTTTCTATGCCAACGTCAATCCCAACGTCCCGCATCCGCGCTGGTCTCAGGCTACAGAAAGGCGCATAGGGGAATCCGGCAGGCTTGAAACGCTCATGTTCAACGGCTATACAGAAGAAGTCGCCGGTTTATATGTGGGAATGGATTTGACAACCTACTTCTGATCCATGAAACTCACCCGCGGACAGCTCATCGCCTCTTTTCTTTGTTTGATCCCGGCGGGGTCAGCTTTGTGGGCTTATTACACTCAGACGCTCAGCGCCAATCCAATTCAGGATCTGACATTGCGCAGCGGTCAAACGGCGCTGCATCTCTTGCTGGCTTCCTTATGCTGTAATCCTCTGAACACATTACTTGGGTTGAGTGCCTGCCTGCCCATCCGCAAGACGCTCGGGCTTTTTTCTTTTTTCTATGCCGCCTTCCACTTTCTGGTTTTCGCTGGTCTGGATTTTGAATTCCATTTCGATTGGATCGTGCAGGAAATCATGCACAAGCCATTTCTTCAAATTGGGTTGGCTGCCTTGCTTCTTCTTTTGCTTTTGGCCATTACTTCCACTCAAAAAATCCAGAAGAAGATGGGCTTTGTCTGGCAATCCCTCCATCGCTTTGTCTACCTGGCTGCGGTTTTGGTAATTTTGCATGTCTTCTTGGCTGCCAAGGGCGATCTTAAATTTTCCCTTATCAATGCAGCCTTTTTTATTAGTTTGATGATCTTAAGGTTGCCTCCTTTGAACAGATTCACAATCCGTTCCAAACTGCCTTGGCTGCTGAAAATGAACAAATTCCTGTTGAAAGCTGTCTCGAAATCATGAATGCATTCAAACCCACCGCTTCACAGCAGGCAATCATGCAAGCCCAGCTGCAGAGTGCCCTCTTTCTGGAAGGGCTGGCGGGCAGCGGCAAGACCACTGCAGCTCTTCTCCGCTTGCAGCGCTTGCTGGCGGAAAATCCTGGGCAGCCGCCATTGGTGCTCATTCCACAGCGCAGCCTGGGCAAGCCTTACTTCAATGCTGTCTATCGTGATCCCTCTTTCAGCGGCAGCCCGCCCGCCATCCTCACCCTGGGTGGTCTGGCTCGCCGTATGATTAGCCTGTTCTGGCCTCTGGCAGCCCAGCAGGTAGGCTTTGGCGATTCACTACGTCCCCCTCAGTTTCTTACCTTGGAGACTGCCCAGTACTGCATGGCGCAGATCGTTGATCCAAAACTGGAGCAGGGTTTTTTTCATTCGGTAACCATTGATCGAAATCGTGTTTACAGCCAGATCATCGATAATATGAATAAAGCCGCCGTGGTTCGTTTTCCCCTGCAGGAGATTGCCGCGCGATTGAAAGCCGACCAGAATCTTGATCCTTCCATGGCGCTTGCGTTAGAACATGCGCAATCCTGTGCGCTGGATTTCCGCCAATATTGCCTTGCGCATAACGCCTTGGATTTTTCTCTTCAAATTGACATGTTCTTGAATCACATCTGGCAATTGGATATCTGCAGGGAATATTTCCATTCGAATTTCCATCATCTGATCTGTGATAACCTGGAAGAAGATGTGCCGGCAACCCATGATCTCATCATCGAATGGCTGCCCCGTTTCGATTCAGCTCTATTGATCATGGATCACAATGGCGGCTACCGTTCCTTTTTGGGGGCTGATCAGTTGAACGCAGAGCAATTGAAATCCTGCTGTCTTCAGCATATCCTTGCCCAGCCAATCACGCCTGAATCGCCCGAAATGCAAGGCTTCAAACAAAACTTGCTGTCCTGCATTCGTGGCGAACCTGCCCCGCAAACCAAAGCGGATATCTCCAAGACTCTCACCAGCGTTGACTACCGCTTCTACCCGCAGATGATTTCCGGGGTAGTGGAACAGATAAAGGTACTGCTGAAAGAAAAGGTCTGCCGTCCCGGGGATATCGTCATTTTGGCACCTTATTTATCCGATGTATTGAAATTTTCTCTTTCCACGCTGCTGGCTGAAAATGGGATACCCAGCTATTCCTCCCGCCCTCCGCGCAGTTATATCGGGGAACCGGCAGTAACGTGCCTGCTGACCTTTGCCAAACTTGCCCACCCTGCTTGGAATCTTCCCGTTCCAAAAGAAGATCTGCGGCACGCCTTGATGTTTGCCTTGCCTGGAATGAATATCATACGGGCAGATCTCATTGTCCAAACGCTTTCTTCCAAAGAACATGATTCTTTGGTTTTGCGATCCTTCGATGCCATCTCCAGCACGGAAATGCAGGGGCGTATTACTTTTGCCTATGGTGAAAAAATTGAGATCATCCTCGCTTGGCTGGCAGAATACCGCCGCATTGAAGCTCAGCCTCTGGATGTTTTCCTGAGCCGTTTGTTTGGTGAATTGCTTTCACAAAATGGGTTCGGATTCTTCAATAATTTTGAAGCCGCATCTCGTAGCGATCAGTTGATCAATTCTGTCCGTTCATTTCGCCAGTTTTTAACAAATGTGTTCATGCGCGATGAAATTTCAACCGGCATCGATTTTATAAAAACCATCGAAGCGGGGCTGCTGCCGGCAGTTTTTCTCCCAGAGGAATCTGATTCTGCTGACGCGCTTCTCATCGCTCCAGCTCATTCCTTCCTCATGGAAAACAGGTCAGTTGAAGTGCAATTCTGGCTGGATATCGGCAGCCTTGGCTGGTGGGAGCGTTTGAACCAGCCCTTGACCAATCCCTATCTGCTGCGCCGGTCATGGAACAAAGAGGATTTATGGACTACTGCGCTCGAATATGCCACTAACCAGGACAATATGCTTAGAGTTGTCGAAGGTTTGTTGAATCGATGCCACAGACAGGTGTTCATCTACAGCGTTCAGGTGAATGAGCGTGGTTCGGAACAGCGTGGGCCGCTCTTGCGGGCCTTCCAGACCTTGCGCAAGCGGTATTTCAGCGCTGGCGAGGTGCAGCATGTTTAAACCCCGTCCCGGTCAGGATGACATCATTAACTATCGCTCAGGTCTGATGGGAATAGCGGCCGTGCCCGGCGCAGGCAAAACGCATACGCTTTCCTTCCTGGCAGCGCGTTTGGTTGCGGATGAGGACCTGCGTGAAGACCAGGAAATCCTCATTGTCACCCTGGTGAATTCCGCCGTGGACAATTTCTCCAATCGTGTTGCATCCTTTCTAAAAGAATTCAATCTCATGCCCGGGGTGGGGTACCGCGTACGCACGCTGCATGGTTTGGCTTATGATATTATCCGCGAGCAGCCTTCGCTGGCAGGGCTCGATAATCGCTTTGCCATCATAGATGAACGCGATAGCCGTGCGACTCTCAATTTCGTTGTTGAGAATTGGATACGCGCCAATGCTGATTTCGTCCAATCCTATTCGGATAGCAGTCAAACTTCGTATAGTTCAAAGAAGGATTGGAATGAACTGCTGAGCACGTTGGCGGAGAGCTTCATCAAGCAGGCCAAGGATTATGAACTTGCCCCGCAGGACCTGCGTATACTGCTTGATGAACAAAACGCTTCATTTCCACTGCTGGAAATGGGGTATGCAGTTTATGCTGGTTATCAACAAGCTTTGCTATATCGCGGGGCAGTGGATTTTGAGGACCTGATTCGATTGGCATACAAGGTGCTGCGGAATAATCAAGCCTACCTGGAAAAACTGCGCGAGCGCTGGCCGATCATTCTCGAAGATGAAGCCCAGGATAGCAGCCGCATCCAGCAGAAATTATTGGGCTTGCTGTGCGGTGATCAGGGCAATTGGGTGCGCGTTGGCGACCCGAACCAGGCTATTTTTGAAACCTTCACCACGGCTGAACCGCGTCTCTTGCGCGAATTCCTCCAAAGAGATGACGTTCTGGCTTGTGACTTGAAATATTCCGGTCGCTCGGCGCCCGCCATCATTGATCTGGCGAACTATTTGAACCGCTGGAGTCAGCAGCAGCATCCCGTTATCGAACTGCGTGATACTTTGTCAGCGCCCTTTGTATTCCCAACCCTGCCGGGCGATCCGCAGCCAAATCCGGTCGATCTGCCTGATAACATCATCCTTCACAATGAGGACTTGACGCCCGAACGCGAGATTGAACTGGTTGCTCGCAGCACAAAAAAGTGGCTGCAGGAAAACCCGCATAGTACCTTGGCCATCCTGGTACCGCGTAATGCCCGTGGTGCGGAAGTGGCAGAACGACTCGCCAGCCTGAAAATCCCCTTTACCGAATTGCTTAAAAGCAGCAAATCCACCCGCGATACAGCCCGCAACCTGGCGAATATCCTCGATTTCTATGTCCATCCATCCTCAAAAAAGCATTTTCAGAATGCCATTCTGAGCATCCTCACTGCCCGCTATGGGAATAAGCTTGCAGCTCAGCACACTGCGTCCATCCGCGCGCTGCTCAACGCTGTTAAATATACGGAATCTCTTTTCGACCAGATAGAAGCGCCCGCCGAAATTGATCTTGAAAACCCTACCATCGAAATGCTTTTTCAGCAGGCTGTGAATGACTTGCGTAGCTGGCAGCAGACCGTCCTCCTGCCAGTTGATCAGATGATCATGACCATTTCCATGCACCTCTTCCAGGAAATTCCAGATTTAGCCCTGTCTTATAAATTGGCCATTCTTTTAGATTCTGCCGCCCTAACCAATCCCGATTGGCGCCTGGCAGATTTTCAGGCAGAACTGGATCAGATTGCCCGCAATCGCTTCCGTCTGTATGGTTTTTCTAGCGATGATATTGGTTTTTTCCCGGATGCTCACCAGGGTGAAGCGGTGATTTCCACCATCCACAAAGCCAAAGGGCTGGAATGGGATCGCGTGTATGTTCTTTCAGTAAACAACTACGATTTTCCCTCTGCCCAGCTGGAGGATAGCTATATTTCCGAAAAATGGTTTGTGCGCGGCCAGCTCAACCTTGAAGCGGAAATGATTGCGCAGCTCAAAGCGCTGGTTTTTAATAATCCGCTTGACCTGAATCAGCCCGAAGGCGAAGCCACACGCCAGGCGCGTTTGGATTATTCCGCTGAAAGATTGCGCCTGTTGTACGTTGCAATCACCCGCGCTCGCCGGGAATTGGTCATCACGCGCAATTCTGGCAGAAACAAGAGCTGCCGCGAAGCGTTGCCCTTAACTGCCCTGAGGAATTACTTGGAGAGGAATCATGACACCCAAGCCTAATTTTATTTTCAGCGCCAACAGCCTGCAGGATTATCTGGATTGCCCGCGCCGCTTTGAATTGAAATACATTCTCAAACAAGCATGGCCGGCATTATCCAATGAACCTGCCCTGCAGTTTGAACGCCATATAGCTTTGGGAAACCAATTTCATCAATACGTTAACCAGTTCATGAGTGGCGTCCCGCTGGAACCTTTATTGGAAAGCATTCAGGATAGTGACCTGCAGGCTTGGTTCCGCAACTTTCTCAACTTCTTTGAGCGAGTGCCTGCGGTCCAAAAGTTTTCAGAATTCAGGCTGCTAACCTCTCTCCAGCAGCAGCCTCTTATTGCAGTTTGTGATCTGATTGTCATTTTTCAGGACGGCGATTTGTCAATTTACGATTGGAAAACTACGCAGCGCATTCCGAAAAAAGAAGAACTAATCCATCGCATCCAGACCTTGCTCTATCCTTTTATTGTGTTCCAAACTGCCCCCCGTTTTCTGACTGAGGGATTCTCAAACCCCGAAAAAATCAGCCTGCGTTATGTCTATGTCGCGCAAGCTCATGATAATGTGCTGGAATTCCCCTATAGTGCTGAGCAGCATCACCACAACCAACAATACTTGGAAAAATTGATCTCTGAGATCCTCAGCTTGCAGCCGGGCTCTTTCCCATGTACGTCCAATAGGCGTGCCTGTGCTTTCTGCAACTATCGTTCGTTATGCGAGCGTGGTAGTCTGGCAGGAAATCTTGCGGATTCGCCGCAGGACAATCTTGCTGCCTTCTATCAAGAGATGGATTTCGATGCGCAGGACGAGATGGCTTTTTAGGGTTGACAATGCAGTGGATTGAGCCGCAGGCGATGCTTTCTTCAGAAGAGATCGTTGATGCGTATCCTGGCAGTATCCTCTTGCCGGAACAATTATCCAAACACTGCATAACATCGCTAGTGCAGGCCCGCGCTTTCCTTGAACCGGATGCCTATTCGCAGCACTCGCCCTTTTACTTTGCTGACATGCAAAAGGCAATCCAGCGTATTCTGCTCGCCATTCAACGCCGCGAAACGATTGGGATTTGGGGGGATTTTGATGTGGATGGGCAGACTTCCACCGCTCTGCTCGCGGATGGGCTGCGTCGGGCAGGCGCTCAGGTCATTTTCCGCGTTCCCAACCGTGCCCGCGAATCGCACGGCATCCAGTTGGTTTTTTTAAAAGATTTCATGCGCAACAAATTGGGATTGTTGATCACCTGCGATACGGGCATCTCCGCATCAGCCGCGCTCCAATTCGCCTCCGAGCAGGGATTGGATGTCATCCTCAGCGACCATCATACACCCCCAACGGTTTTGCCGCCTGCTTTTGCCATCCTCAATCCGAAGTTGTTGCCGTCCACGCATGCCCTTTACCCTCTAGCGGGTGTGGGCACCGCTTTTCAAATTTTGCGGGCATTGTCTGAACAGATCGGCAATCCTGATATTTGTGCAGATTATCTAGACTTGGTCGCTTTGGGCACCATCGCCGATCTGGCAGATTTGACTGGCGAAAACCGTTTTTACGCGCAGAAAGGGTTGCAGTTGATGAATCAGCGCTTGCGCCCAGCACTGGCTGCCCTTCTGGAAATGGCGGAGGTGCGTGAAGGAACAATCACGGAAAGCCTGATCGGTTTTACCATCGCCCCCCGCCTGAATGCTGCCGGCAGGTTGGACGACGCTAACCGCAATGTGGATCTGCTTTTATCCAAGGATAAGGGCGAAATTGCGCAGCTTGTCAAACGACTTGAGGAACTGAATTCTGAACGCAAGCTTGCAGTGGCAGAAGTCTATAAATCCGCGCTGGATATGCTCCGCAGTGAACCCGAGCTAGCGCGATCCGAAGTGATCCTGCTCGCCAGCCCAAACTGGGAGCAGGGTGTGGTTGGCATTGCAGCTAGCCGTCTGGTGGAACAATTCTATAAACCGGCGATTTTAATGAAGATTGAAAATGGAATCGCCGCCGGTTCAGCTCGTTCGATCGAGGGCATAAATTTGATCGAAGCCATTGCTGAGCATGCGGATTTGCTGTTGAATTTTGGTGGTCATCCCATGGCTGCTGGTTTGTCGCTGTCTGCCGATCGCCTGCCAGAGTTTCGCTTCCTTCTTTCACGCTCTATACGCCGGCAGGTAGCCTTGCCTGCCGAGAAACAATTGTTGATCGATTTGTACCTGCCTTTATCCAGCCTCAATCCTTCCTTAGCGGCTGAAATCCAATCTCTGGCGCCTTTCGGCAATGGCAATCCCGCGCCTGTGTTGGTAACGCAGAAGCTTGAGATAGCCGATTCCGCCCCGCTCGGCAGAGAGGACATCCATCGAAAGATGATTGTCCGCGATCGAGAAGGGCAAACGCGCAGCGTGCTTTGGTGGAATGCGCGTGATCAGCCCCAGCCGCCGCAGGTGTTTGATCTGGCTTACACCCTTCACATGAATGATTACAAAGGTCGCAGTGAATTGGTTCTGGAATGGGTGGATTGGCGGGAACCTCCCCAAACCGCTCTGGAAATCAGATCCCTTGTTTTTACGGATGAAATAGAAGATCTGCGGCTGCGCGTTGATGCTACCCAGCTCATTTCATCCCGGTTTGACGAATCAGAGTTTAGCATGTGGGGCGAGGCCATCCGGAATGAAATCAACTTTCCGGTGCAAACGCGTCTGCAGCTGGAACAGAAAGCGGTTCTGGTCATTCTTACCCCTCCGCCAAGCCTCGCAATTCTGCACAATGCCTTGCAGATTGTCCATCCGAAACGGGTTATCTTGTGCAATATCAGCCAGCCCACCCTTGACCTGAAAACTTTTTTGAAAAACCTTTCCGGTTTGATGCAGTATGCCCTGCGCCATACCCAGGCACAGCTTGATATACCCACCTTGGCGGCTTCGCTTTCACTGACCGATGAGGTTATTGAAAAGGGATTATTGTGGTGGCAGGCGCATGGAGATATCTTTTTGGAAAAAAAGGAACCATTCGCGTCCGCCTATGAGGTCCACCGCTCTCATGCCTCCCGCTTTGTCGATGAACCGCTTTTGAACGAACTGACGGATTGGCTAAGGAAAACACTGGAAGAAATTCGTGCCTTCCGCTCGTTTTATCTGCGCGCCAAAGCCGATGCTCTTTTGCGCAAGACTTCATCAGAATAATTTTTACCATTTTTATCTTATTTATTGGTATAATGCCGGGCATGAAACCAAAGCACAGCCGCCGCGATTTCCTGCGCACGCTCACATCCGGTTTCGCGGGTGCGGCGGCAATGAGTATTCTTCCTTTAAGCAAAATGGAGTCACCGCCTTGTTTAGGCCGCGTCACTTCGGAATCGCTCAGCGTCTACCAGCAGCCTTCGGATAAGAGCCGCATCCTTTTTCAGCGCTTCCGCGATGACATCCTCAATATTTACAGCAGCCTGCAATCGCCGGATGGTCCCGGCTATAATCCGCTCTGGCACCGTGTTTGGGGAGGCTATGTGCACAGCGCCTTTGTTCAGGACGTGCGCAACCAGCTTAACCCTGTCCAGCAGGAATTTCCCTCCTCCGGGCAGCTCATGGAACTCACCGTACCCTATTCACAATCCTATCGCGTCCGCAGCAACGATAAATGGGAATCCTTCTATCGGCTGTATTACAGTTCCACCCATTGGGTTTCGTCAGTCAGAGAAGGCCCGGATGGCAATCTCTGGTATCAGGTCAACAATCCCCTGCTGACCCTTTCCTATTATGTCAGCGCAGAACACCTGCGGCCTGTCAGCGCCGCAGAGCTCGCCCCCATCCACCCCGAGCTTGATCCGCGTGAAAAAAGCATTGAGATTTCCATCGACTTTCAAAGGCTGCGTGCTTTTGAAGGGGATAATCAAGTAAAAGAGTGCCAGGTTTCTACCGGTTTGCCTTTTACATCCATCAACCCCGAGGACATCCCCACTGACACCCCCAAAGGCGATCACCTTATCCGCAGCAAGAATCCTTCCGTGCACATGGGTGATGGCACCCTGCGTTCAGACGCAGAGGCATACGAACTGCCCGGCGTTCCCTGGGTGCTGTATTTTGAAATGCGCGGCTATGCCCTGCATGGCGCCTATTGGCATAACAATTTTGGCATGACCATGAGCCACGGCTGCGTGAACATGCGCTCGCAGGATGCCAAGTGGCTTTATCGCTGGTGTACTCCCTCCACTCAGGATGCCACCTCCATCAAAGTGCACCATATTTCGGTCCGGGTGGTCTGAGTATCTTGCTTCAATCCCCCACAAAACGCATGAAAACCTGATTGCCCAGCATCTTTCCACGTTTGGATAATCGGTAGCGGATGTCATTGCCCGATCTGTCTTCTTCCAGCAGGTCATTTTCTGTCAGGTAATCAATCTCTTTCGGGAAGAGGTCTTTGATGTGTTTACCGAATTTAGCTTTGAAATCCCTGTCCGAAATCCCTTCTTCCACCAGGCGTAATCCCATCATCATGGTTTCCTGGATTTGATCGATTGGGCATAACGAAATGATTTCCTCTGTAGCCGGCGGGCTGAATTCTGCTGCTTGGCTTGCTTGTTGCATTTTTTGGATATATGCTTCAATTTGGGGAACATTTGCCCATCGCCTGCCCCTAAAATGGCTATGCGCTCCCGCCCCGAATCCTAAATAAACCTGGTTGCGCCAATACAGCAGGTTGTGCACGCAAAAGTACTTTTCATGCATCGCCCAGTTTGAGATCTCGTATTGGATGAATCCCGCGTTTGCCAGCCGCTCCATGACCCATTCGTACATATCCGCGCCGAGGTCAGCATCAGGGTTTGGAATTTGTCCCGCCTTCACCATCCGCTCCAGGGGTGTTCCTTTTTCGATCGTTAGGCAATAGATGGATAGGTGTTCTGTCTCCAACGATAAGGCTTTCTGCACGGATTCCTGAAACATTTCCAGAGTTTGACGCGGCACGCCGTAGATCAGGTCTATGTTGATATTTTCGAAACCTGCCAGCCGGGCGTTTCGAACGCTCTCAACTACATCCTGAAAAGTGTGGCAGCGTCCTAACAATTTCAATTCCTCTGCATGGGCGGACTGCATCCCTATGCTGAGGCGCGCCAAACCCAGGCTGTGCAGATCCTTCAGATAACTCTTCGAAAGCAGGCTTGGGTTGGCTTCGCTGCTGATTTCAATGGCTTCGGCAAATCCGAAATTTCGGATGGCTTCTTCGATCACCCGTTCAAATTGGTTGGCATTAAGCAGATTGGGTGTTCCGCCGCCGAAATACATGCTCTGCAAACTGGTTTTGGAATCGCACATCTCCCCCAGCAGGCGAATCTCTTTGACCAGGCATTCGATATATTCATCGATGAGGTATTCCTTGCCGGCATATGTGTTAAAATCGCAGTAATTGCAACGTGTTCTGCAAAATGGAATATGGATATACATGCCAAGTTTTTCTAGTTGCGGCATATGCTAATCTTACCTGGATTTGAGAAGAATTCCACCCCGCCTGCGGATGGTATAATGATGCGGTTTAAAAACACAGGAAATACCCAATGAAGAATCCCAACCAAAAATCTTCGTCTGTGATGCTTTGTCCCACTTGCGGAACCAAGATACCGGAAAACGCGTCGCGCTGCCTGGTTTGCGGCCGCACCTTCACAACCCGCATGACCACCAAACCCGCCCGCGCAGTCGGATCGCAGAAATTGCCGGAATTCACGCTCAGCCTCCCGCTCGCGTTGGGTTTGCTTTTCGTGGTGCTGGCCATCGGAGGCGGTTTGATTTTTTTGGTGCTGCGCGGCACTGGTCAGGTCGCGCCCCAGCAGCTCACCGCCACGCTCAGCCCCTCTCCCACTTTCGAACAAAGCCCTACCCCGACCATGACCGAAACGCAAATGCCCACCTTCACCCCGCTGCCTCCCATTGAATATGTGGTGCAGGCCAATGACGACTGCCTTTCTATCGCCTATTATCACAACGTCACCGTCAAAAGCATTACGGATTTGAACAACATTGATGCCAGCTGCTCGCTGCTAAGTGTAGGTCAAACTCTCAAGATTCCCCAACCAACCCCTACGGCTTCACCCATGGCCACCAGCACGCTCAGCATTGGTCAGGCTACTGATGCCGCTTGTGAAAAACTTGAGATTCGCGTCGGTGAAAATGACACCCTAAGCGGTATTGCCGCCAATTACAATGTAACAGTTGATTCGATCAAGATTTATAACGGATTGACTTCAGATAACATTTATAACGGTCAACTGCTGATCATTCCGTTGTGTGAAAGACTGCCAACCGCCGGCCCCACCCCCACCGCCACCAATCCCCCGCCCTATGCCGCCGCTAATCTTCTGCTGCCGGCTGATGGAGCGGTTTTCTCTGCCAGCAATGACACTGTCACGTTACAATGGGCTGCCATCCCCGGCATGCGTGAAAATGAATCTTACGCCGTGACTGTTGAGGATCTGACCGAAGGCCAGGGCAAGAAACTGGTGGATTATGCCGTGGATACCAAGTACACCATCCCTGCCAGCTTCCGCCCGGCTGATAGCAGTCCCCACATCATCCGCTGGTGGGTGCAGCCTGTCCGCCAATCCGGCACGACCGCCGGTGGGGATGCCATCTGGGTTCCAGCCGGTTCTGCCTCCACCCCACGCGTTTTCAGCTGGTCCGGTATTGGTGCTGCCGCAACCCAGGCGCCATAAAAATGCTTTATGAGTTAAAAAAGATGCTGCCCTATTAAAAGAGCAGCTTTTTTTTAATTAATTCTTTCTAATCCGCTTCGCTCTCCAGCAGGCGCGTGGCGCTGATCGCGGCCGCCGCTCCCATGCCCGCTGACGTGATCACCTGCCGGAAGTGCGCATCACACACTTCTCCAGCCGCAAACACCCCTGCTACATTAGTGCGCATGAGCGGATCCACGATCAAGTAGCCCAGCTTGTCAATTTCTAACTGTCCTTTGAACATCTGTGTGTTTGGGCTGTGCCCGATAAAAATGAAAATGCCTGAGGTATTGAATATTTCTGTGCTGCCGTCCTTGACGTTCTTCAATTTCAACCTTTCGACCCCCTCACTTCCTTGGATTTCCTCTACTACGCTGTTCCAGATGAACGATATTTTCGGATTGTTATTCGCCCGCTTTTGCAGAATCGCACCCGCGCGCAGTTCATCGCGTCGGTGTATGATGGTTACGGTCTTTGCATAGCGTGTCAAAAAAATGGCTTCCTCCAATGCGCTGTCCCCGCCGCCTACTACAGCTACCTCTTTTTCCTTAAAAAACCAGCCATCACACGTCGCGCAGTAGGATACGCCTTTTCCGCGCAGCTCTTTCTCACCTGGAACATTCAATTTGTTCGGGCTGGCTCCCGTGGTGATGATCAGCGTGCGTGCTTGGAATTCCTTGCTGTAGGTCTTGATCGTGAAAGGCCGCCGGGAAAGATCGACCTCGGTTGCCGTATCATATTCCAGCCTGGCTCCAAACCTCTCGGCATTCTTCTGGAACAAGTCAGCCAGTTCCGCTCCACCCACCCCCTCCGGAAAACCGGGGTAATTCTCAATGCGGTCTGTCAGAGCTGCCTGACCGCCGATTTCGGTGCCGGTCAGCAGCAATGGCTTGAGGTCCGCCCGTGCCGCATACAATGCTGCCGCTAGCCCGGCTGGTCCGGTTCCTAGAATGATGATGTCTTCAATCGTTGGATGATTTTCTTCTGCCATGGCTCACCTGTTCTTTTTTTATATTTGTTAATGAATGAGTATATCAACTTATCCCTGCCAGTTGCCTAAAATCTCTGTCAAAAGAAAATAAATTATTTATTAATCGCAGCAGGCAGCTGTTCCTGATCGTCAAACCATAAACATTATATAATTGATGCAATTTTAGAGGAATTCACATGCCGTATGATCCCTTTGATTTTCACGAAAAAATCACCTTGGTCACGGGTTCTAGTCGTGGAATTGGTCGCGTGATCGCCCGTCATCTGGCTTCCCTAGGTGCGCATCTCATTATTAACTATGTCCATAATCAAGCTCCCGCCGAGGAGCTTGCCGCGGAAATCCGCGCCATGGGTCGCAAAACGCTGGTGGTGCGTGCCAACATCGGCAAAATGGAAGGCTTGCAGGTCCTTTTTGACCAAATTGAACAGCAATTTGGGGCATTGGATTTCTTCATCGCCAATGCGGCTTCCGGCTTCAACCGACCTGCTCTCGCGCAGAAAGAATCCGGTTGGGAGCATACCATCAATGTGAATGCGCGTTCTTTCTTATTTGCCGCCCAGCATGCTGTTCCTTTAATGGAAAAGAAGTCCGGCGGTAAGATCGTGGCTGTCACCAGTCCGGGTGCCGAAAGGGTCCTGCCGGATTATGTGGCTGTCGGCGCCAGCAAAGCCGCCTTGAATGCTTTGGTGCGCTATCTGGCAGTGGAGTTGTCCCCCAGACAGATCGCTGTCAATGCCGTCTCGCCTGGAATAGTGGAAACGGATGCCCTGCAGCATTTCAGCTTTATGCAGGATGATCAGATTATCCCGCGCGCTGTCGCTCATACGCCTGCCGGTCGATTGGTGACTCCGCAGGATATCGCCAATGTTGTGGCGTTTCTCTGCAGCCCGCTTGCGGATATGATCCGTGGGCAGATCATTGTGGTGGATGGTGGCTACACCTTACCCGTGCCAAGTTGATGTCAGCTTTTCATGAGGATAACGCGCGCTGGCGCTCCATCGGCGCCAACCACCTTTAGCGGCAGACAGCACAGCTGATAGATCCCGCTTGGTACATCCCTCAAATGGACATTTTCTAAAATCACAATTCCGGCTTTTAGTAGGTGGACGTGGGGTGTTGCCTGATCTTCCATGAGAGCAATGGAGATGCCATCGATCCCGACCAATTTCAAATCCTGCGCTGCCAGGTAATCGGCTGCGCCCGCATCCAGAGCAGTGAATTCATTAGAGAAAGGGAGATTTTCATTCCGCCGATTTGTTGAATTCCTGGTTTTGATTAGTAGCCGCTGAATTCCTTTCTGAATGCCTGCTTCCGCCAGAATGTCTGCGTTGATTCGAGTGACATCCTCCGCCACTTGGATGACCTGTGCTCTGCCAACCAGATGTTCCAAAGGTATTTGATCAACGGTTTTTCCATCATCCGCTACATGGTATGGGGCATCTACATGCGTGCCGCAGTGCAGGCTCATTTCGATCCGCGAGACGTTGAAATCAGCTCCCTGGCTGATTTTTGAGTCCATGCTGATCGTTACCGGCTGGTCGCCTTCCCAAACAGGGGTATTGTTCGAAATTGGCATAGTAAGGTCATAGATCATATTGTCTTCTTTCATCTTGATACGATAGTTCGTGAGAGTAATTGTACTTATAATATGGACTTGAGCTGAAAAAACAGGAGAGAAAATGCAAAAAGTTGCTGTCATCGGTATCGGATGCACCAAAATTGGCGAGCATTGGGATAAATCCCTGCGTGAATTGGCAGGCGATGCGATTCTGGCAGCCATGAATGACGCCGGCCTTGAACGCTTTGATGGACTGTATATCGGTAATATGATGTCTTCCGCCGCCAATGAACAGCAGCATCTAGGCACCTACATAGCGGATTGGGTGGGCGCGCGTGGAAAGGAAGCCTTTCGTGTGGAATCTGCCTGCAGCTCAGGCTCGGCCGCTTTTCGCGCTGCCCTGCTGGCAGTCGCCTCCGGTGAGATTGAAATCGCTGTGGCAGCCGGTGTTGAGAAAATGACCGATTCTCCCGGCAATGAAATCACTTCCAGCCTTGCCACTGCTGCGGATGCCGATTGGGAGGTTGATCAAGGCATCTCTTTCGTAGCTTTGAATGCTTTGATCATGCAGCGCTACCTGCATGAATATGGTTGGCAGAGATCCGACTTTGCCAATTTTTCTATCAATGCCCATAAGAATGCCATGCGCAATCCCAACGCGCGCCTTCACATCCCCTTGACCCTTGAGCAATATGAATCCGCCGCCATGATTTGTGATCCCATCAACCTAATGGACGCTTCACCCATTGGTGATGGTGCCGCCGCCGCTGTCTTAGTTCCCGCTGACCAACTCGTTTCCCTAGCCTCCATCCCCATTGTGACGGTATCCGCTTCGGCTGCCGCTAGTGATGAAATTGCCATCCATTCACGCCAAGACCCCTTGTGGCTCAGTGCTGCGGAAAAATCCTCTCGTGCCGCATATAACCAGGCAGGCATTACGCAGGCAGATATTGACTTCTTTGAATACCATGATGCTTTTACCATCATGGCCGCATTGTCTTTGGAAGCTTGTGGTTATGCTGAGCGTGGACAGGCTCCCCGCTTGGCGTTAGATGAGGAAATTCGCCGCAATGGTCGCATTCCGGTCGCCACCATGGGCGGGCTCAAAGCCCGTGGTCATCCAGTTGGTGCTACCGGTATGTATCAGATTATCGAAACCGTATCGCAGCTGCGCGGTCAAGCCGGTGATAATCAGATTGAAAATGCCAGGTATGGCATGACGCAAAACATCGGCGGAAGTGGCTCCAACATCATCACCCATATTTTTACCAATGCCGGATAAACTACATTTGCCTTTAAAGTCACTGGAAGCATATCGGAACCACACCTATCGTTTTTCTCCGCGGCTGCGCCTGACCAGACAAGATCAGGCGGTTGCTTATGCAGATGAGCGGGGCTTTTTATTTTTCTGGCCGAACAAGGGTATCGAATTGCCCAGCCTTTGGGGTGCGGTTGCCGGCAATCGCCCCGTCCCCAATAATCATGACGACCCTGCTCACATTACCTGGCAGTGGAAAGATAGACTTCTGGAGAAGAAACGCTGGTATTACGCCCGCGTCCTGCATAGGCGCAGCACGATTATTTCTTTGGAGCTTCTGCCATTTTTCTATGCGCTCTCTCCCAACTATGGCACTCCTCAAGAGGATTACCTGATTGAATACCAGCAGGGCAGGTTCGGTTCAGAAGAAAAAGCGATTTTCGAAACCATTCTTGAAAAAGGCGCGCTGCACACGCTGGCTCTGCGTAAAGAATCCCATCTTTCTAATTCCGAGAATAGCGCCCGTTTCGCTCGCGCCTTGGGGAATTTGCAGCGCGACTTTCGCATTCTGCCCATTGGTATTGCTGAAGCGGGTGCTTGGCATTATTCCTTCATTTTCGATGCGACTCACCGTGCTTTTCCTGAGCTGCCTGAAAAAGCCCATCCTATTTCAAAGAAAGCCGCCATGCGCCGAATTTTGGAAAGCTATTTTCTCTCTGTGGGTGCAGCCCAGATGCAGGATATTCTCCGTCTTTTACAATGGAATCAAAAAGAGGCTTCCCCTGTTTTAACGGAAATGCTGCTAGATGGTTTCATTCAACAAGGCTGCAGCATCCAGAATGATTCGGGGCAGTGGTACGTTCTTTCATCCTTGCTCTCGTAAGCTTTCTGTTCTTAGTACCCATTCCTTCCGTTATAATCATCTTTGCCTTCATCCTATGAAAACGAAAAATCAATCACGTCATACCGATTGGCAGAAAAATTTGGTTTTGCTTGCCAAGAATACCCCCGTCTGGCTGCATCAGTTGAGTCGGAAATACCAACGCAAGATTGAACGTCTGGACCAGATACCCGCTGAAGAGTTGGCTGAAATTGCTGCCTGTGGGTTCAATGCCCTTTGGTTGGTCGGCGTCTGGCAGAGGAGTCCTGCTTCAAAGAAAATCAAAGAGCTGTACGGGAAACCCCAAGCGATCGCTTCCGCCTATTCAATTCAAGCCTACCAAATTTCCGCTCAATTCGGAGGTGAGGAATCCCTGAACGTCCTAAAAAAGAAGGCGCATCGTATAGGAATTTATCTGGCTTGTGATATGGTTCCCAACCATACTGGTCTGGATTCGGATTGGTTGATTCATCACCCTGATCGCTATATTTGGACAGCGCATAACCCGTGCTCTGATTTCGCTTTTAAAACGCCCGACCTTTCCAGCCATCCCGCCCTTCAAATTCATTTGGAAGAAGGTTATTACAGCCAAACTGGAGCTGCCGAGGTTTTCAAGGTTATCCATAAACCATCCGGAGAATTGAGGTTTGTTTATCATGGCAATGATGGCACCAGCATGCCCTGGAACGATACCGCCCAATTGAATTACCTCAATCCGGAAACCCGCCGGGCGGTAATCGATGAGATCCTCACCGTAGCTGATAAGTTTAAGATCATCCGCCTGGATGCTGCCATGACATTGGTGAAAAAACACTTCAGAAGGCTTTGGTTTCCATCCGCTGCTGAAAAGAAATGCATCCCTACCCGTGCTGCTTTTTCCATTTCACAAGCGGAATTCGATCGCTGCATGCCGCACGAGTTTTGGGTGGATGTCATTCAAACCATTGCCCGTCTCAAGCCGGATGTTCTGTTGATTGCGGAAGCGTTCTGGTTGATGGAAAAGTATTTCATTCAGAAATTGGGCATGCATCGCGTGTATAACAGTGCCTTCTTGCATCATTTGCGGGATGAAAAAAACCAGGATTTTCGAAAATACGTCAATGACATCCTAACCGCTGACGCTGCCATGTTGGAAAGATTTGTGAATTTTCTAACTACTCCTGATGAATTGTCTGCTGCAGACCAATTCGGTACCTCGGACAAATACATTGGAGCCTGCCGTGTTATCGCTTGTCTGCCCGGGTTGCCGATGTTCGGGCACGGCCAATGGGAAGGTCTCATGGAACGTTATGGCATGGATATCCCGCAGCCGATGCTCGCTGATCCACCCAACCTGCAATTGGCTGCCATACATAAACAGCTCATCACGCCCCTTTTGCATCAAAGGCAACTTTTCTCATCCGCTCGGAACTTCAAACTGCTCGTTTTTAATCAGCCCGATCAGGCTGTCAATGCGAATGTCATTGCATTCAGCAACAATCATTCCGGGCAATCAACGCTTCTTCTTTTCAATAACTGCGCTCTTCCCGCAAGTGGTTTTATCGATCTTAAGGAAATGGTTTTAGCTGATGATCAATCCGACCTTTTAAAAGCCAAGCCTCTTCCATCAATCAAATTGGAAGAAATCCCACCTGCGGGGGAAGGTGTTCGATTTACTGTTCCCGACATTCAGAATTTAAAAGCTTCTTTTGACCTTCAGCCTTATGAAAGCCATGTTTTTTTGGTGAATGACCGATAGCGTTACGGTTGAAGATACTTCAGGTGATGAGTGAATCGAGCGGGCAGCAGTCCAAAGTGCTGCGGTAGAGAGTTCAAAGGGCAGATGCGATCTACTGAAAGCAAATCCAGCCAAAGGCTGGATAAGGGAAAACTATCCTTGAATTGTTTAAACCAAAGGTTATAGAGTCGTAAGTAAGCTGGTGCGATCGGCAGCGTGATCCTTCTTTTTTGCATTTGCGCCATGATCAGCTGTATGACTTTCAAGAAACTGTAATATTCTCCCCCTCCAATTTCATAGGTGCGATTGGTGAATATTTTTTCATCGTAGATCAGTCTGATGCAGGAGATCAGGTCTTCAATCCATAAAGGCTGCAGGTTGACCTTTCCATCACCCGGAATGGGAAGAATTAATGGACTATTCAAAATGGCAGTTTTTAGAGAATGAGTGAAATGGTCTTGTATGCCAAATACATCTGTTAACCGCAGAATTGTGAACGGGATGCCGCATGTGCGCATGATTTCTTCTGCCAAAGCCTTGGCTTTCAACACGGCGAAAGAGGAGTTCTTTTCGGCTCCCACCCTGCTGAGAAAGAGGATTTGTTCGACCCCCGCATCCAGCGCTGCTTCAACCAGATTTTCGGTTCCCTTGACGTCTACTCCTTCATAATCCGCCACTGGCATCTGGTGCTCCGCTGTTGCGAAATGAAAAATTGTCCGCACATTTTTCATCGCCGCCCGTAAGCTGCGTGTATCCTGAAGACTGCTCACGGCAATCTCTAACGCCACGCTTTTTGGCAACCTGGGATTTTTCTTTTGCGGACGAAGCAGAATCCGGATATCGTGGTCGGTTTGAATTAATTTCTGAACCAATCGTGATCCGATGAATCCCGTTCCTCCGGTGATCAATAACATGATTGCGATTATAGCAGAGATGCATTTTGCGTTTGGCATACATCTTGTAACAATACCCGTGCAGGTATTGATTGAATTTATGGAACACAAAAACGCGGCGCACAGCATGATTCCAAACAGGGTTGGTTTTCATTATTTCCCTGATAGCTTGCATTATGGAGAAAAGCATCTTGAGGTATGGCTTCCAAAATTGAAGGAATTGAATGCAGGTTGGGTTGTGCTGCAATCTCCCATTAACCGCGCCATTCCCGAAGCGTTCATTGTTGAGCTTGTTAAAGCGCAGATTCAAGTCATCCTCGATTTCGACTATCCCAATGATGCCCCGCTCGCGTGGGATGACCTTGATATCTTGCTCAAATCCTATGGCAAATGGGGTGCGGGTTTTGCTCTTTTAAATCAGCGTCCGAATATGCAAACCTCCTGGGGAGCGCATTTCTGGAGTAATTCTGATCTGGTCGCGCAGCATGTCGCGCAATTTCAGCTTTTCGCAAAACATGCGCTTGCTAGTGGCATAAAACCTATTTTCTCTCCATTGGTTCCTTCCGGTGATTATTGGGACCTGTCTTTTCTCAAGAGTGCCCTGACAATGATTTCGACAACCGGCTCTCCCGAATTGATCAACAACCTTGCTCTCTCGGCGTTTGCTTGGACTTTCGGCAAACCATTGGATTGGGGAGCGGGTGGCTCGTGTAAGTGGAATGCCGTAAAAGCCTATCACGTTCCCGAGCATAGTCAGGATCAATGCGGTTTTCGTGCTTTTGAATGGTATTTGGAGTGCTCGCAGCCTGCGTTTGGTAAAGTTCTGCCAATAATCCTGTTTCAGGCTGGTATGGATAATAATTCCATTCCACCTGCCTCCGAAAATCTTCGCATTGATAACGCAGAAATACTCAAACTTTTCTCGCTGTTAAAAGATGAAAACGTTCATGATTCTCCGGACCCACGCCATTTATTAAACCCAATCCCGCCTGAAGTGTTGGCCTGCAACTTTTTCGCTTTAAGCACCGCTGATCCCCGTTGGCTTTCGCATGCTTGGTATTCACCCGAAGGGCATCCATCAGAAATCACTCGCCACATCCAAGCCAAATATCAAATGCCGCATCAAAACCAGCACATCATGGCCAAACAAAATGCAATATCTTCTTCGAAATCCGATAAACCCGAGTTTAAATACGGGCGCTATATCCTGCTGAATCCATCCTTGCAGCCGCGCATGCAGGAAATCCTGCAAACATTGCACCTTTATATTTCCAAACACAAACCTCTCGTCGGTTTTTCCTGGGAGGAAGCCAGCCAGGCTGCCTGCATTCTGGCTCTCGGCAGCGAACAGGATTTTTCAGAGCAAGATCTTCAATACGTACGGCAGCGCGGCAATCTGATACAGATCGTCCCGCTTGATAGATTAGATCAAATTCGTTAGCGGTCGAATAGGAAAAATGAAATGCTGAACCAGTACCTCATATCCCAAACTGAGCAGGAATTTTCATCAACCCCACGTATAAAAGTTTTGGGTTTAGGAGGAGCCGGATGCAATACCATTAGGCGGCTTTCAGCCCTGCAGTTGTCTGGTATTGAACTGCTGGCAGCCAATACTGACCAGCAGAGTCTCGCTCCCCTCCCGATTTTACACAAAATCTTATTAGGTACCCTGCTGACCAAAGGTCTGGGATCGGGTGGTCTGCCGGAAATTGGCAAAACTGCCGCAGAGGAGAGTTACAGGCAGTTGATCGATTCTTTTCGCGATTGTGATTTGCTTTTCCTGACTGCCGGCATGGGCGGAGGCACCGGCTCTGGTGCCATTCAGATTGCAGCCCGTATTGCCAAATCGTTGGATATTCCTACCATTTCGATCGTTACTATCCCCTTCGCGTTTGAAGCCGGTCAGCGCCAGATGAATGCCTGCCAGGCCATCGCGGAATTGCAGCCCTTCACCGATACGCTGATTGCCATTCCGAATGAGCGTTTATTGAAGCTGGCTTCTGCTGATACGACCCTTGAGGAAGCTTTCTCTTTGGCGGATGATATCCTGCTGAAAGGGATTCGGGGGATTTCCGAACTCTTCAATCCGAATGCTTTGCTGGGTGTTGACCTTTCGCACGTGCTGCGCCTGATGAGGGATGGCCAGGGAATATATATTTCCATTGGAGAGGCAGAGGGAGAAAACCACCTTATGCAGGCCATAGAGAACGCCCTCTCCCATCCCCTGCTGGAAGATCTCCAGATTCAACAGGCTAAAGGATTGATTGTAAAATTTAATGGCAACGTTAATATGGCGGACTTGGGTCAAGCCCTGCGCCTATTACGCGATCGCACCAGTCCCCAAACAGAAATCCTGCCTGCTGTAGATCCCTCTGCTCCCGTTTCCGATAAGATCAGCGTTACCCTGCTGGTCAGTGGAGTCGGCGCCACAGGAATGGAATATCCCCAAGTCAGCCTGCAGCCTGCCGCTTTGCCGCGAAATGCTGAAAATCAGGTCCATATCGATCTCCCAAGCATGGACAGCTTGATACCTGATGAGCAAATCCTCGCTTTCTCATCGAAAGCGTTTGAACCCGCGCTGAAGGATCCGGATGATCTTGAAGTGCCTGCCTTCATCCGCAGAGGGTATAATCTTCTAGAGATTTCCGAGTTTCATCATGGATCCTGAGATTTTAAAGAATGTCAATCAGCAATTGACCGATCAGTTCCCTTACCTCAAGGATGTTGACCCGTGCATTGAAGAGCATCCTCAAGGGGGTTTTGTATTAAAGTATGCCGCCAGTGTTAAGACCAGCAATGATCAGGTATTGCCCATCATCATAAAAGTTGTGGTGGATGAAAAGGGAAAAATTCTAAATCTGATATCCTCTCGTTAGAACCGTTACGTAAAAAAAGAGTGTTGATGATTGTCGCTTTTCCTGCCAAATCAGATTGACTATTTAACATAATACATTTTAGCAACCACCTTGATAATCTTGATGAAAATGGCCAACCAGATAATAATGATGATGAAGGCTACCCACCAGTTAATTGGCTTCTCTTGTTGCAATACCGTTGCTTTTTGCCTGCAATCCTCTAGTACCTCTTTTGGGATCATTTTGATTGCTAGTTTGATTCCCAATGGAAGCAGGATCAGGTCGTCCAGATAGCCAAGAATAGGGATTGCATCCGGTATCAGGTCAATCGGGCTGAATGCGTATGCCACAATACAGCCGGTAAATACTTTTGCATACCAAGGTACCCGTGCATCTTGGCAGGCTAGATATAATGCGAAAATTTCATGCCGTATTGTTCTTGCCCAGTATTTCCATTTTTGGATGATTCCTACTTTTTTTTCAAAGTTAGTTGATTTGCTATTCAACTGTTTCACTTTTCTCAAAAGTTATATCCTTTGATTAACAAATCTTACTATACTAATAAGCATACACCTTTATTCCAAGTATTTTTTCAAACTCCTAGTCGTACATTAATCCTTTCTTGAATTGATTAATCAATCGGATTTAATAACGGATTGATCGCAAGTATGTATAATCATACTTAGAAATGTTCACAGCTATATCTCATCCGAATATTGCTTTTGTAAAATATTGGGGCAATCGCGATCAGGATTTGCGTCTGCCTGCCAATGGATCCATTTCCATGAACCTGGCAGCGCTCGAAACACGCACCAGTGTCTGCCTGCGCGATGACCTGCGTGCAGATCGTTTGTTAATAAATGAAGTCGAACAATCTGGCTCGGAGCTTCAGCGCGTTCGCCATTTTATGACCATTCTACGCCAGATGAGCGCTTCCAAGGATTTCGCCGAAATCCGCAGTGCGAACAATTTCCCCTCCTCCGCTGGCATAGCCTCCTCTGCCTCAGCTTTTGCTGCCCTCGCTCTGGCTTGCGTGCATGCTTATGGCTTAGACCTATCTCAGCAGGAGCTATCCCGCTTGGCTCGCCGTGGTTCAGGCTCTGCCTGTCGCTCAATTCCCGCTGGCTTTGTAGAGTGGCTGCCGGGTAGAACCGACCTGGATAGTTACGCCGTCTCCATTGCGCAGCCGCAGCATTGGGACCTGTGGGATTGCATCGCGGTTGTGCAGTCTGCCCCCAAGCTTACTGGTTCAAGTGAGGGGCATGCCCTGGCAGCCACCAGTCCCCTGCAATCCGCGCGCGTGCTGGACGCTCCCCGCCGCCTTTCGCTCTGCCGCGAAGCCATCCAAAAGAAGGATTTTGCCATGCTGGCCGAAATCCTTGAACAGGATAGCAATCTCATGCATGCCGTCATGCTCACCTCCCAGCCTCCATTGATGTACTGGGAACCTTCTTCAATTCTCCTGATGAAAGAGATTGTTCGCCTGCGCCAGAGTGGCATTGCGGTTGCTTATACCTTGGATGCCGGCCCGAATGTCCATGCCATCTGTACTGCGGATAGCATTGAATCTGTTCAGAAATTTCTTTCGAATTTTTCTGCGGTGCAGCAGCTTTTGATCTCCTCGGTGGGCTATGGCGCCCGCTTGCTGGACGATTAGGAATTAACAATCTTTAAACAAATCTGCCTGCTGTGCCGGGTTATAATCTTTTCGATTGAGGTCATTGATTAATGCTGAATTCGACTAACAATATCCTTGTATTCATATTGGCTTTAAGCTTTTTGCTGTTTACGCATGAGCTTGGCCATTTCTTGATCGGCAAGCTTTTTAAGATCCAGGCAGAGGAATTCGGCTTTGGTTACCCGCCGCGCCTGGCAAAACTTTTCGAGCTTGGCGGTACCGTTTTCACCTTGAATTGGATTCCCTTCGGGGCTTTTGTTCGCTTTAAAGGCGAAGAGGATCCACTTGCCCCTGGTGGCTTTAATGCCGCCAATAAATGGCAGCGCTTGGCGACTTTGCTGGCTGGGCCGGCCATGAATATTCTGGTGGGAATCCTGCTCTTCAGCCTGGTGATATCCCAGGCTGGTATCGCCAATCCCGATATCATTCAGATTGTCGACATAGAGCCCGGCTCGCCTGCGGATCTGGCGGGTATTCTTGTTTATGACGAAATCATCTCTGTGGACAACGAGTCTGTTGAGAGCATGCAGGAACTCAGCGAGATGATTAAATCCAAAATCGGCCAACCTGTCGAAATTACCTTATTGCGTGCCGAGCAGGAAATTATGGTGTCGCTCGTACCGCGCGCCGATCCACCGCAAGGCCAGGGCGCCATGGGCATCGTGATGCAGAATCCTTTGCAGAAGATTGGATTTCTCCAATCACTTCCTCTCGGTGCCAACATGGCCTGGGAGCAAACCCGCCAGTATTTAGCCTTGCCGGGCATGCTCATGCGCGGAGAAATTGATTCAGGAGATCTTCGACTGGGGTCACCTAAGGGATTGTATGATATTTATTCCTGGAGACGTGAGAGTGAAAGGATATATGAACAAGAGAATCCACATTTAGCAACAATAAACATTGCCTTCTTTTTTGCAATGATTTCTGTGATATTGGGAATTACAAATTTATTACCAATACCTGCATTGGATGGCGGGCATATCCTGTTCATCCTGCCGGAGATCATCATTGGCAAACGGGTCCCTTCAAAATATGAGAATGCCATTCATATGATTGGTTATTTTGCTTTGCTTCTTCTCATGAGTTATGGTTTCATTCAGGATTTTATAAACCCAATTGTGCTACCTTGACGAAAATGGTTGAGAGAAAGAAACCGATTGACCTGATCGCCACGCTTCTGGAAAACAGCCAGCCTTTTCCAGCCCAATACTTGCACATTTTTTCTGATATCACCCCCGCTGATCTTGAAGCGATTAAAAAAGCCTGGCCTCAAGTAGCGGTCAAACGTAAAATCAACCTCCTGCAAGACCTTGAAAGTTTGATGGAAGCGGATACGCTCGTTTCCTGTGATGACTTTGCCCGTTTTGCACTGCAGGATGAAGACCCCAATGTTCGTGCCCAGGCCATCAAACTGTTGTGGGAATGTGAGGATACCAGACTAATTGCCATCTTTGGTGATTTGCTGACCCATGATGCCAATGAGGTCGTGCGCGCTACTGCTGCGGATGCGCTGGGCAAGTTTATTCTATTGGGTGAGTTGGATGAAATCCCAGCCAGATCATTCAAACGCGCATTTGATGTACTCTTCAGTTCATATTCCAGCGAACTCTTTGAAGGGGTGCAGCAGCAGATTTTGCGTTCCCTATCCTACTCAAGTGACGAAAGGATTCATCCCTTGATTCAGGCTGCCTATGCCAGTCACAGCAAACCCTGGCGCATTGCCGCGTTGGAGTCCATGGGGCACTCGGCGGATGACCGCTGGAAAGCGGATATTTTGGACATGCTGCACAGCATCGATGAAGACTTTCAATATGAAGCAGTTCGAGCAGCCGGCGAGATAGAACTGAAAGCTGCCAAATCTACTCTTTTGGATATGTTGTCTGATGAAAGCCAGAATAGCGACCTTCATGATCAGCTCATTTGGGCGCTTTCAAAGATCGGTGGAAAAGACGTGCGCGAAAAAATACACGAATTGCTCGAAAACACCGACGATGAAGAAGAAATAGATATCCTCGAGATGGCATTGGACAACCTGGATCTTTCAGAGGATGATCCCTCTTTGGAGATTTTTTAAACACTGTTCAAGGTTGAATTATGGATGAGAAATCTGCCCGCATTCACGTGTACGTTTCAGGCATCGTGCAGGGGGTTGGATTTCGGTTCTTTGTTTTCCAATATGGAGTCAATTTGAATTTGGCTGGCTGGGTGCGGAATCGCTATGATGGCTCAGTCGAAGTTATAGCGGAAGGTCCTCGTGAAACTCTGCAGATTTTTTTGGATAAGATCAGATCTGGGCCTGAAATGGCGCAGGTCGATCAAATGCATGTGGATTGGCAGGTAGTCACACATGAATTCTCCGAATTCACTATCCTGCAGACTGCCTAAACTCTTGTTATTCTTCCTCCCCGCTGAGTATGGCTGCCTTCTTCCAAGCTGGTAGGTTCGTCTCATCCGCCAGCATGATGCGCAGTTCATAGATCTGGTCGCGTAATAATGCTGCTCTCTCAAATTCAAGGGCAGCTGCGGCGTTTTTCATCTTTTCCTCTGTCTCAGTGATCAACCGTCTGATTTCATCCAGCGGCAGCCTGGCTATTGATTCTCCCGCGTCGTACCTTGCTTGTTGGTCTGCCAATGCATATTCGCTCAACCGTTCGGTGATATCGTAAATTTCTTTGACAATGCTGGCCGGTTGTATGTGATGGACTTGATTGTATTTTTCTTGTTTTGCTCTGCGTCGGTTCGTTTCATCAATGGCTACACGCATCGCTTCTGTCATTTGGTCCGCATACATGATCACAATTCCGTTCACATTGCGGGCAGCCCGCCCGATCGTCTGCACCAAAGCGGTCGCGGATCGCAAGAATCCTTGCTTGTCGGCATCCAGAATGGCCACCAAAGAGACTTCGGGCAGATCCAACCCCTCTCTCAATAGATTGATTCCGACGATCACGTCATAAACTCCCAAGCGCAGATCGCGCAGAATCCCTACCCGGTCAAGCGTTTCTACTTCCGAATGCAGGTAATGCACGTTGATATTCAGCTCTTTCAAATATTCCGCAAGATCCTCAGCCATCCGCTTGGTCAGCGTAGTCACCAGCACGCGCTCTTTTCGTTCCACCCTGGTTCTGATCTCACCAATGAGGTCATCCACCTGTCCGATAACCGGTCGCACTTCGATCTGCGGATCAACCAACCCGGTCGGGCGGATGATCTGCTCCACAACATCCGTCACCTTTCCCATTTCATACGAGCCAGGCGTTGCGGAAGTATAAATGGTATGACCCATCTTGGTTTCGAACTCATCGAACGTCAATGGCCGGTTGTCCAACGCGGAGGGCAGGCGGAATCCGTATTCAACCAATGTCGTCTTTCGCGATCGGTCGCCGTTGTACATGCCGCGCACCTGCGGCACTGTCATGTGTGACTCATCGATCACCATGATATATTCGGAAGGCATGAAATCCATCAAAGTCCAGGGAGCTGATCCGGTCGGTCGTTGATCCAAGTGGCGCGAATAATTTTCAATCCCCGAACAATACCCAATCTCGCGCAGCATCTCCAGGTCAAAACGCGTGCGCTGTTCCAGCCTTTGCGCTTCCAGATATTTTTCTTCCTGGCGGAATATTTTTAACTCTTTCTCAAGTTCCTGTTCGATATCCTCAATAGCTTTGCGCAAGCGCTCTTCTTCCGTGATGAAGTGTTTTGCCGGGTAAATCTCAACATTATCGAGTTCTTCCAGGATTTCCCCCGTCAGAGGATTGAGTGCCAGTATGCGTTCAACCTCATCTCCGAAAAAAGCAATGCGATAAACCAGGCTCTTCTCGTAAGCAGGGAATACTTCCAGAGTGTCCCCTCTCAGTCGGAAAACGCCTGGTCTTAGGTCAATGTCGTTTCGCGCATAATGCGATTCGACCAACTGCCTCAGCAGCACATTGCGGCGGTAGATTTCTCCGCGGGATAATTTCATCACAACGCTGCTGTATGCTTCAGGGCTGCCCAACCCATAAATCGCCGAAACCGATGCGACCACGATCACATCCTTGCGGGAAATGATCGAAGTGGTTGCTGCCAGCCGCAGGCGTTCGATTTCCTCATTGATCTCGGTTTCTTTTTCGATGTAAAGGTCCTGCCGGGGCACGTAAGCCTCAGGTTGATAATAATCGTAATAAGAAACGAAAAACTCCACCGCATTTTCCGGGAAGAATTCTTTAAACTCTGCGTAAAGCTGCGCAGCCAGGGTCTTGTTATGCACTAGAACCAAGGCTGGTTTTTGTACTTTTGCAATCACGTTGGCTATCGTGAAGGTCTTGCCTGTGCCCGTTGCGCCCAGCAGCACCTGGTGGCGCTTGCCCGCTTGGATGCCTTCCACTAGTTCCTGAATGGCTTGTGGTTGGTCTCCCAGTGGCTCATATGGAGCGTGCAGTTTGAATTCCATTTCTTCAATGTCCTTTTTGAGTTGCTTGTGCCAGTTTGCTCAAAACTTTTTCCAGCCTCTCCCTCCAATGCGGCTGGTTGTTCAACGGCATCCAATATGCATTTTTTCCTCTGCGGATACCATCCCCCAAATCCCATAATTCTCTCGCTTTGACTCCCTCCGGCAGGGGTGGGTACCGCAGCACGATTTGATCGCCCTCCAGCATGATGGATGCCAATCCTGCCCTTTCCGCCATCAATTTTACCCGCAGCTGCCAGAACAAATTCTCGGTTTCCTCAGGCAAAACGCCAAAACGATCTGAGAACTCTTCTCGCATTTTATTAATTTCATTTGGATCAATTGTATCGGCAATTCGGCGGTAGAGTTGCAATCTTAATTGTTCATCAGGTATGTAATTATGGGGGATGCTGACCGATAACGGCAGTTCGATAGCCACCAGCGGGCGGATGCTGCTGAAGGGCAGTTCCGTTGTCTTTTGGGTTGCTTCTGCTCTCTCTTGTTTTGCCTCATCCACCGCTTCAGCCAATAAACGTGTGTATAGATGAAATCCCACCGCGGCGACATGACCATGCTGCATAGTGCCCAGCAGATCTCCAGCGCCGCGCATCTCTAAATCGCGCATGGCAATCGAATACCCTGCGCCCAATTGGGTATTCTCAGCGATGGTCTCCAGCCGTTCCAATCCTTCTTGAGTGGGCAGCCTGTTTGATTGATGAAAAAAATAAGCATAGGCGCGCGAGGCGCCGCGCCCTACTCTGCCTCGCAGTTGGTAAAGCTGAGCCAACCCGAAGGCATCCCCGCGTTCTACGATCAGGGTATTGGCATTCGGAATGTCCAATCCCGACTCGATGATTGATGTGGAAACCAGCACATCCACCTCGCCCTGGCTGAAACGCTGCATCACATCCGCCAATTCATTCTCCGGCATCTGGCCATGAGCGATTCCCAGCCGAGCTTCTGGCACAAGAGCATGTAGCTGGTTTGCCGCTATGCTGATTGATTGCACGCGGTTGTGTACAAAGAACACCTGTCCGCCGCGGTCAACTTCGCGCCTGATCGCATTGCGCACCATGTGTTCATCGTATGCGCCAATGTAGGTCTGGATCGGCAAGCGATCGGAGGGCGGTGTATTGATCACGGATATATCTCTGATACCCGAAATGGCCATATACAGCGTTCTGGGAATGGGTGTAGCGGTTAGCGTCAGCACATCGATCTCGGTGCGCATCTTCTTGAAATATTCCTTATGCGTCACGCCGAACCGTTGTTCTTCGTCGATGATCAGCAATCCCAAATCCTTGAAGAGCACATCTGGCTGTAATAAGCGATGCGTTCCGATGATGATATCCACTTCGCCGTTTTCCAGCTGCAGCAAAATGCGGGCTTGTTCTGAAGGACTGCGGAACCGCGAAAGCATTTCAACCTCGACCGGAAAAGGTGCCAGACGATTCCGGAAAGTCTCAAAGTGCTGCTGGGCTAGCACGGTCGTCGGCACCAGCAATGCTGCTTGTCGGCCGTCTATCACTGCTTTGAAGGCAGCTCGCAGGGCAACTTCTGTTTTTCCGTATCCGACATCCCCGCACAGCAGACGGTCCATCGGGCGCGCTCTTTCCATATCCTCTTTGACTTCCTGGATTGCCTGCGCTTGATCTTCGGTCTCTGCATACGGAAAGCTCATTTCCAAAATTCGCTGCCATTCCGTGTCCGGATGAAACGCGTACCCTTTCACCTTCTGACGTGCAGCATAAAGCTGTAGCAGGTCTTGGGCTACTTCTTTGACCGCCTCACGTACCTTGTACTTAACGGCGATCCATTCCTTGGATCCCAGGCGTGTCATGCGCGGATCTCTTTCATCCGGCCTGATAAATAAACTCAACCGATCCGCTTGATGCACAGGCACAAACAGCTGGTCATCCTCTGCGTATTGGATCAGTAGAAAATCTCGCTCAGTTTTTTCTATGGATCGGTGAACCAATCCCCCGAATTGTCCGATGCCGTAGTCAATGTGCACCACCCAGTCTCCCACCCGCAGGTCTGCGTAAGAAATCTCAGGGCTTTCGTGCGCTCGGCTGCGCTGGCGGCGGGGACGCGGGCGTTCCCATCCGAATATTTCGCTGTCGCTTAGAATAATTTGTTGGCAGCCGTCCGGGTAGCGGACTTGACAGCCGCCGCTGAGGCTGCCGTCTATGAACGTTATTTCTCCCGCTTCGCTCAGCTGGTGGATTCTTTCGCCGCCCACTTCCTTCAACCGCTCGATTTGTTTGGACACCACCACCATGCCGTGCTTTTCAAGCGCAGAACGCTGGATGAAATGGAACAGTTCTTCTAGGTGGCTTCCGAATCGCGGGGCAGGTGTGAACGCTTGTGAAAGGGGATGAACGTCTTCTATCAGAGGAAATCCCAGGTCGATGGTGGAGTGTCGGGTCATATTATCGCTCAATTCAGACCAGCTCATATAAGGAAGCCCAAAATCCTCTGGAATTGTTCCCGCCGACAGTCCTTCTTCGTGCAGCTTGACGGACTGCGCTTCAATTTCTTCTGCCGTGACCTGCAGCGCTGCTGAGTTATCCAATAGAATGATCGATCCGTGTGGCAGATAATCCAATAATGACGCATGTGAACGGTAAACCAGCGGCAGATTGAATTCGACTGGTGCCTGTTCATCTCCTTGCGGATTTAGCTCTACGCCGATAACCTCATTAGCCGGTGCGATGAAAATTTCATCAACCAGCTCGAGTGATCGTTGCGAGGCCGGATCAAATGATCGCATCGAATCGATCTCATCCCCGAAAAAATCGATCCGCAGCGGATGTGCAGCATGTATCGGCCATATATCCAACAGCCCTCCCCGGCGCGAGAATTGTCCTGTGTTGGTAACCAGGTCAATCGGTGTATATCCGATCTCTACCCATTTCCGGCAAAGCGCATCAATTTTAGTTATGCCGCCAACTTTTAAAGTAATGCATGCCATCAGGAATTCCCTGCGCGGGGTGGTGCGTGTCATCAGGGATTTCACTGATGTGAATATGATCTGGGTTGAATTTTCTGTGTTCCCTTTGGGCAGAAAGGTTTTTGATATAGACACCAATGTTTCAATCCGCTCTCGGTGTGTATCCTGGCCCCAAGCGATCTTTTCATAAAAAAGAGGGGTTGGTTCAGCAAACACAAATTGCTGTGGGTTGCATGACCAGAAGGCATATTCCTCATACATCGACTGCAGACGGTCTGCTTTTGTAGTGATAAATAGCAGCGGTTTCTGAAGTTTTTTTT
>ENA-ORXD01000568-ORXD01000568.1-sediment-metagenome-genome-assembly--contig:-NODE-568-length-44864-cov-5.067185_pt1 | contig 44864 bp, 48 predicted proteins | sample MGYA00237862_ERZ511471 | MGnify/ENA metagenome assembly ERZ511471 | reverse complement strand
TGTGACTGGAGTTCAGACGTGTGCTCTTCCGATCTTCCTCAAAATCAAGTGCATAATAGTAGTTCTTGGGATCCTTACCATAGCGGGTAAGAACTTTCTTTATGAGATATGCACATTTATCATATAATAAAGATAAAATACTATTTTCTTGTTTACTCGTTCTACTCTCCAACGAATGATATATAAGGATTAAACTTTGAAGCTGATTAGAACGAACAGCTAAGTTATGATCTATATGTGAAAGCTCTAGATTGAAATTAATAAAGTCGCCTAAAAGAGGCCTTACTGAGGATACTGGAATGTTGTTCGGGATAGAAACATTTTTATTGGAAACTGCTTCAAAAATCGATTGTCTATCTGGATCGCTATATTTGCGATTTATTCTTTTGAAATGTCCTCCATAATTCTTTATAGCGATGTTAATTGGATTAATTAGACCATTAAAAAAGTTATTAATAAATAAATCTCTATACTTATCTTCGCTTGAAGAATCATCGACTTGTAAATTACTAATATTTTTTTCAAGCTCGGATAAAATACCCCCAAAGGTAGGTTCATCGAGATACTCTCCGCTAAGCACTGATAGATTTAGATTATAGAAAAATTTTTCAGTAGCAGAACTAATTAGCGATAGCAGCTCTATATTAGCATTTTCTGCATCTCCAAAATTAAAATGCTCTTCCCAATTATCAGGGAAATATTCCTTAATCGTATCTATACAGTTTTGAAGATACATAAATTAGAAATCAACTTAAAGAAAAGATTTTAGGCTCATTTTGAATTAATTGTACCGGAATTTTCATAGAAAACTTATCAAACTGTCTTGCCATATTAAAAATTGAAATCCAAGAATGCCAAGAATGGCTCAATTCTACTAATTCAATCGGGCTATAATTTACGAGTTCTTTATTTTTCTTTCTTAATAACTCTACTGCTGAATCCAATTCTTCTTTGTTGACATTTGCAAAATACTCATCAGGGATATTGTGCCGTTCAATGCTATTCTTACCTAAAGTAAATTTTCGCATTCTTTCTAAAGAATCATAAATATTGGATTCTACATGTCCATAGGGCAAAGCATAAAAATTATCAAAATCTTTTAATAACCCTAAGCTTGTTGAATCAGCAGTCACAGCACAAACAAAAAAGTGAAGTTTCAGTAATTTCAACTTACTGAAATTCTCATCCGCTGGTTTATCCGGATTTAGATCCTCAAACCATCGAACAAACTTATCTACAAGATACTCAAATGATACTATTTTCTCTTCAGGAGTCATCAGTCCTTGTTTTTATGCAATAAAGATATGAACAATTAGTCAATAAATCGAAATATCGGTCCTTAAATGCCATCATTTACTCAACTAAAACATGTTGATAATTCAGTACTTTTTAAAATTTCACTTGTGATAGAACATAATACTCTAATTATTCAATTCAAACAGTCGAGTAAATCGTTCATGCTTTTCCGCAATAAAAAATCAAACTTCTGTAAACTAAAATTCACCCAAATCACGCTGATTGACGAACAACAGCTCCATCATCACCTCAAAGACTTACTTACTCAACAATTGATCAATCTTTTCCTTCAGGTATTTATTTTCTTCTTTGAGTATTTGTATCTCGTTGTCCTTTGCCGATAGTAATTTGTCCAGAATTTCTTTTTCAAAATTGTAATTATAAACGTTGCCAGTGGTATTAAATCCACTCCCAGACCCGCTTCCACCATCTTTCACTTCCTGGTGAATATACGTACCTTCTTGTTTCAGCAACTCTTCCATGCTGGTCTCCAATATTCCTGCAATCTGCTCCAGGCGTTCCAGGTCGAGTTTGGTTTCGCCGTTTTCCAGGTTTTGGTACGTGCGGATGTTCATGCTCAGTTTGTCAGCCATGTCCTGCTGGCGGAAACCTTTCAGTTCGCGGCGTTTCTTGATGTTTAAGCGGGCTGTATCCATGATGTCCATAATCGCAATGGTTTAGTTCTTTTCGTGTTAATAATAACCAGGCCCGTCCCGCAAGGAGAAAGGCTACTACTTTTCAACCATAAAACTATCGATTTTTTCGTTACAGGCCAGCTCCGTCAGTTCGCGCAGCTTTTGTACCCGATCCGAAAGATAGGTCAAATCGTCACGACTAATGCTGTAATCCAGTTTGTAACGCGAATCGATGTAGGCTTTCTTCAACAGGGTAAATAACCGTTCCTCCTCTTCGGTTTTCCGTGGGAAGATGGTTTTGAACCGGTTGTCGAGCTTGCCGACTTGCCCATTGAGTTTGTCGAGGTCGTGCACCTTGGGTTTGTAATCGGTGTACACCAAAAGCACACAGGCATAATACCGCTCGGTGGCCTGATGAAGTTCAAAGGCTGCTTTACTCAAATATTTTTCGTTAAGCTTTGCTCTTTCAAAATTCGTCTCGAAATCCAGATAGAACATCTCAGCATTGTCGAACCACTTGTCGAAATAGAGCCGGGCTTTGCTTTGTCGTTGTTTCCGGTCGAGCGGCTTGGGCGTTGCCAGTTGGAACTTCCCGCTGTCGTGCAGCATAATTCCCTCCTTCAGTACATCCATAAAGAAGTAGCTGCCGTCCTCAATCTCGCTGTTCAGGTAATCGATGCCGTGGAATATCACGTTGAGCGGGGCTTCCCTGCCGGTGTCACGGCGCAGCTTGTTTTGCCAGCGCCGGTTGCTCTCTTTTTTAATGGCTACCACTTCGGTATCGAGCACTACCAGGATATCGTAATCGCTTTTGTACTCGTAGGTCGTGCCGTCCTCTTTGTAGCAGTCGTCCACCCAGTCACCCCGGGCATACGACCCGAACAGGATGATCATCTCAGCCGGGAAGCGTTGCTCTATGGCCGTTACAATCTTCTGCAGTTCAGCTTGCTTGTCAGCGGGTAAATGGTCGGTCGTTGTTTTCAATGAGGCCTGTATTTTTGCGTTAACTAAGGTAAGCATTTACAGGGAAAAGATGCGTTTAGGGGTGGTGTTTTTATGAAAAACCCTGACAGGGTTCGGAACCCTGTCAGGGCTGGAAGCTGAATACGGGAATAAAGTTATTGAGTTGCTGTTTCCGACGCTGTCAGGTGCTTTGCACGCTGACGGGTCGCGGCTGGTTTGTATACCACCGTCAGGGTCTACGACCACTGACGGGGTGTGGGTGGCAGGGTTTCATTTCAGCTAAACGATTGTCTGAACTCCAAAGGCGATTGATTGGTCTTATTCTTAAACAATTTGCTGAATGATTGCGGATGTTCAAAGCCTAAATGGTAGGCAATTTCGCTTACCGATAAGTTGGTTGTCGATAATTTCTCTTTCGCTTTTTCAATTAACTTTTCGTGGATGTGCTGCTGTGTGCTTTGTCCTGTTAAGATTTTTAATAACCTACTTAAATAATTGGCGGATAGATTTAATTCGTTTGCGAAATACGAAACGCCTGGAATTCCTTTGCTCGTTGGATTTTCTGTTCTATAATAAGATGATAGTAATTCCTCAAATTGAACTAAAATATTGTGGTTAGTTACTTTTCGTGTAATAAATTGTCTTTGATAAAAACGCTCTGAATAGGTCAGTAACAATTCTAATTGAGCAATAATTACATCCTGACTAAAATTGTCGATATTTCCTTTGTATTCTTGCTGAATATGTAGGAAAATTTCAACAACCATTTTTTCTTCCTTGTCTGATAAATGGAGAGCCTCACTTAATTTATAGTCAAAGTACTCGTAATGCTTTATCTTTCGGGCAAGGAAAGTATTCCAAAAAAAGTCGGGGTGAACAAGTAATAGCCACCCCTTATGATTTAATTCTTCATCTGACCTGTATTCAAACGACAACACTTGTTTTGGCGACATAAAATGAAGCACGCCTTCATCAAAATCATATTCCTGCTGTCCATATTTTAATTTTGCATTAAAATCCTTCTTTAAAGCGATGGAGTAAAAATTATGAGTGATATGTTGGGGACTGTTTTCATGTCGTTTTATATCTTGAAATTTAAGAACACTAATTAACGGATGTTCTGGTTTTGGCAAATCCATTAATCGATGATATTCTGCAATAGATTTTATGTGATATGGAGCCTTTTTTGTCATCCTGTAAATATACTTTTTATAAACCAAAGAGAATTTTCAGCCCTTCTTTTAATGCCGTTGGTTTACGACCTAATTTTTCCTCCAGTGTATGGGTGATTTCATCCTCTTGTCCGTTTTTAATATCGGTATTGAATTCAATTACTTTTTGAAGCATAGATTCAGGAATGCCTGTCAGTTTCATTTTCTCTCGAAAAGTTGGTATATCAACAGGTGTATAGGTTATTTTTTTACCCGAAAGCTCTGTCAATGCATTGGCTACATCATAAAAGGAATAAGCCTCATTGTTTGTGAACTTATATGTTTTATTCTTAAATTCCTCATTTGCCAAAACATTTGCCATTGCTTCTCCCATTTCTTTTCTTAGGGCAAATGTTACCTTTCCGTCTCCTGCCGGCTGGGAAATTCCTGTTTCAAAAACTTGTTTACCTACAAAAATTGGCAAGACATCCATATACAAAGTATTCCTGAAAATAGTATAATTTAATCCACTCGCTTTAATATAATCCTCTGTAAGAAAGTGTTCTTCCATAAGTTGATGAGCGAGTGTTTCTCTATTCCGCATTGCCCTGCTGGTGTAGGCGATATTCTTGACTCCTGATTTTTTAGCGGTATCAATAACATTTTTGTGTTGTTGCATTCGGTCACCCAGGTCGCCTGCTGAAATTAAAAGAACCGTACCTACATTTGCCATTGCGCTTTCAAGAGACGATACATTATCATAATCACCCTGAAAAACATTTATTCCTTTTGCTTTTATTTCTGATGTTTTTTCTTCTTCCCGAACAAGGGCAGAGATGTTTTGAGCCGGAATATTATTTAATAAAGCTTCAATGACCGCATTGCCAAGATTTCCGGTAGCTCCTGTTACTAGTATTTGCATAATTTTTTATTTTTTGATTTATGCAAAGTTGCACAGTTCTTAGCCGATAATTTTAGTCAAATCATGCCTTGTTGTAATCGTTTTCAGCTTTTTTATATTACCGCCAGACCACTCCCCCAGCCTGCCATATACAATTTATTGGGTACCGGGCTTTTGTTTCGTCAGTTAAATCATCATTTTTTTCATTTCAGCTAAACGATTGTCTGAACTCCAAAGGCGATTGATTGGTCTTATTCTTAAACAATTTGCTAAATGATTGCGGATGCTCAAAGCCTAAATGGTAGGCAATTTCGCTTACCGATAAGTCGGTTGTCGATAACTTCTCTTTTGCTTTTTCAATTAACTTTTCGTGGATGTGCTGCTGTGTGCTTTGTCCTGTGAGTGAGCGAAGCATATCGCTTAAATAACGTGGCGAAACATGTAGTTGTTTTGCCAAATACTCAACAGTTGGAAGTCCCTTTTTTAGCGTTTCTTCTTTTTCAAAATAGACATTCAACAGTTGTTCCATCTTAGAAAGTAAATCCGTGTTTACCGCTTTTCGGGTAATGAATTGCCGCTCATAAAAACGGTTACTGTAATTGAGCAACAAATCGATTTGTGAAAGAATTATATCCTGCGTATGCCTGTCGATATGCTGATATTCGGTTTGTATTTTCTGAAAAATCTCTATCATGTCCGTTTCTTCCCGTTCCGAAAGGTGCAACGCTTCATTTATAGCATAAGAAAAAAAGCCATAATTCCTGATGGTGGTTGCCAGGGGGTGTTTTCCCAAAAAATCGGGATGAAACATTAATACATAACCTGTTCCGATGGTTTCATTGTATGTATTTGTTTCATCTCTTTCGACGGACTGAATTTGTTTCGGTGCAACAAATGTCATTGTTCCCGTGTCAAAGTCATAATACTGTTGCCCGTATTTTACTTTCGATTGAATGTTATTTTTCAATGAAATCGTATAAAAATCAGTAGAAAACTGTTTCCACACGTCAGCATTCGCAAGATGTAATTCAGATACGCGCACGACACTTACCAAAGGATGCAAAGGCTTTGGCAGAGATAACAACTCATGAAAACCGGACAGGGAATTTATTTGCTTCACCATACGAATTTAAAATTAATTAGTGTCCAACGAATTGTTTTCTTATCAGCTTTCTAAACTCTTCACTTCCCATTTGAGTACGGGTTTGAAACATACTTTCTGCGTCAGTTCCTGCAATATACCGAATTTGGTCTTTGCCGTCAGTGGCAGCTTCATATATTATGTCGGCGATTTGTTCAGGTGCAGAAGCCGCATTCATCATTTCATCAACATTGCCGAATAACTTCTCTTCCAGTTCCTGGTATTCAGCATGTGAGCTTTTATCCAATGACCTGCCCGTAAAATTGGTCGCGATGGCTCCCGGTGCAATCGTTTTTATCCCGATGTTGTGCAGGCTTAATTCGAACGACAAACTTTCTGACCACCCCTCCAATCCAAATTTGGTAGCCTGATAAACAGAATGTAATGGGAATGCCAAACTGCCACCAATTGAAGTTGTTGTGATGAACAAGCCATTTTTCTTTTGTCGGAAATAGGGTATAAAGGCTTTTGTAATACGCATAACTCCCAGGAGATTGGTGTTAATCTGACGAACAATCTGTTCATCGCTTAATGCTTCCAATGCCCCCATCAGACCATAGCCTGCGTTGTTAAATACGACGTCTATATTTTTCAGGTCATTCGCTTTCGCAACAACGTCTTTGATTTGCTCCCAATTGGTGACGTCTAACGACAGTAATGTTACATTTTCCAATTTGGTGAGTTCTGTTTCCCTTTCAGGGTTTCGCATTGTTGCGATTACATTCCAACCCTTCGACTGAAATAATTTTGCGGTTGCCTTTCCCAAACCGGATGAAGCTCCTGTAATGAAAATTGTTTTTTGCATATTCATGTTGTTTAAAATGTACAATGCAAAAATCAGTAGAAGTAAAGAGCTATTTATTGCCAAATTGAGTTAGGTTGTAGCCAAAATGACGAATGCATGGACGTTGGTGGGCCTTGCACCCAGCTTGTGTGTTTGTTTGCTAAGAAACACCCTATGTATCCAACATGGGAGTGATAATACAAATTAATCGCAGTGATGATGCGGTTGGGCGGGATTTCAGCCAGAGGTAAGGATTACGACGTTGTCAGTTGCGTTTCACGCTGACAGGTCTGCGGTTGGTTCTAAGCCCCCCGTCAGGGTTTAACAACCACTGACGGGGGTGTGGGGTGAAAGCCTTAGCGCTTTAGTATTTATTCGATCTTATCTTTAAACCGCTCAATTGCTTCGGGCGCGAGAGGGGTAAAGAAATTGACTAAATTTCCATCGGGGTCTCTAAACAAAAGTGATCGGTTTCCCCAGGGCATTGTTACCGGTTCCTGTATAATGAAGGGCTTGATGAATTCCTCTAGCCTGGCATAGTCATCATCGACATTCTTTGTTAAAAATTCAATAATTGCTGAACGATTTTGGGCTGCTTTTGCTACATCATCACCACCAAATAGTTGCAACGTGTTGGTGCCTCCAATGGCCAACGTTGCTGTTTGGGTTCTCAACTCGGCAAAGTCTTTAGTGTATCGTATTGCTTTTAGTCCGGTTATTTTTTCGTAAAAACCTGCCAGCTTCTCTACATCGGTGGTAATAATTCTGATTGAAAGAAGATTCATCATCATACTATTTAAATGGTTAATGAATGATACGTTATAGAGAAGCAAAAGTAAAGCAGGTCTATGACAAGGGTGTGTCAGGGGTGGTGAAGTTTTTTTTCTTCTTTTCCAGATATTCTGCAAGCGTAAGTTTGTGCGGTTCAAAACTCAACTCAAGGAGTTTGATTTTAAGGATCCTGTCGAGCCTGAACATCCTGAAATCATTTCTTAAACGACAATAAGCAATAAGCAACCAATCTTCCTGAAGGCTGTAATACAAAGCGAATGGTTCAATCTGCCGCAAGGTTTCTTCGTTACTGTACTTTGAATGATAGACGATTTCCAAAACGTTAAAAGAGGTCAGCGCATTTTGGATAAGCATCAGGTAATGACTCTGATTTGTATCCGGAATAATTGGACTGACAGCAATGCGGTTAGATAACAACTCGGTTTTTTCTTTTGTTGCATTTTGCAATGCAGCTTGTACCTTGCTAACAGCTGATGAGAATTCTTTGCTAAGTGAAGAGTCCTTACTTTTTAACAGCAATTGTTCGGCGGTTACTAAAGCATTTGCTTCATTTTCAGTAAACATTACCGGAGGAATCCTGTAGCCTTCCACCAAAGAATAACCTTTGCCTTCTTCGGTTAAGACAGGAATGCCTGCCTGTTCTAACGCTTTTATATCGCGATAAATGGTTCTGATGCTTACGTTGAATTTATCAGCAAGTTGTGAGGCAGTTATAATTCGTTTTGTTTGCAGTTGCGTTACAATTGCGGTGAGCCGTGAAACCCGTTTTATATTGTTGCCATCCATATGATACCGTTTTACAAAGTTTCCTGGTGTTCCCCCAAAATACAAACTAATTGTGGCGGTGGTACTGTCAACATCTGACGCTGTCGGGTGCTTTGCACGCTGACAGATCGGCGGGAAAAAGCGCTTGCCCGAAAACGATACAAGAACATTTTCTGAACAATCAAATTGTTAGTCCAAATGCTTGCTGTTAACCCCTAAATCCCCTAAAGGGGACTTTAAACCGCCCCTTTAAAAAGCTCCGAGGCTTCAGAGGGAGGGGTAAAAACAAGTCTATATACAATTCGTTTCTTTCCGACGCTGTCAGGTCTGCGGTTGGTTCTGGGACCACCGTCATGGGTGGAAAATATTGTGGTTTGTTTTTTTTGTTTTTATATAAATGAGGAGAGAATCTATAAAATCTTAAGCAGCGCCGCCTATCGGATTTATTTTTATTTGGCCTCCAATCGCTTTTAAAACTTTCATAATTGTATCGAATTGAGGTTTTGATCCATCAGATAAAGCTTTATATAAACTCGGTCTGCTAAGTCCGGTTTCTTCTGCAATTTTTGTCATCCCTATTGCTTTTGCAATATGACCAATTGCAGCAATCACATCAGAATTATCTCCTTCTTCCAGGACAGTGTTGAGATATTCCGCAATCATTTCGTTACTGTCTAAATAATCTGCTATGTCAAATTTTGAAACTTTCATCTCTCTACTTTTTTAATTTTCTTAAAATCTCTTTTGCCTTTTCAATGTCTTTTTGTTGAGTAGATTTGTCTCCGCCAATAAGCAGAATAATTATTTTTCCATCTATTTCGTTAAAATAAACCCGGTATCCTTTGGCATAATTGATTCTTAATTCACGAATTCCTTCTCCAACAGGTTTGCAATCTCCAAAGTGCCCGTCATTTTCAATTTTTTGAATTCGGAACAAAATTTTGGCTTTAGCTCTTAAATCTTTCAATTTTCGTAGCCACTTGTCAAACTCAACTGTTTTTTCAATAAAGTACATTCACTAATATGTATTCACTTGGATACAAATTTAGATAATCTTTTCGAATCAAAAAAGGCCACATGAATTGGCGACGCCATTTTTTATGCCCCATTACTTTTCCGGAAAGGGACTGGAAGGTGTCAGACTTTCCGACGCTGTCAGGTGCGTTGCACGCTGACAGGTCGGCGGTTGGTTCGTATACCCCCGTCAGGGTCTGCGACCACTGACGGGGTGCGGGCAGATCCCATCATGAAACTTACGCTTTGTCTGCTGACTTATTATTTCTGTTTCTCTCCGGTCATAAAACGAATAGTCCTATCAATAATACCTTTGCTTTGCACCAACGATAAATGATCATACCCCTCATTAATCACAACTTCCAAATTGCGCTCTACAGCCGGATAATCCCGGCACAGCTCTTGTTTAAAAGCGATTGCCCATTGCGGATTTATATGAGTATCCGATTTCCCGAGTTCTATATGCATCTGTAAGGGTCTGTGAAAAGACGCCAGGTTTGTCATTGGATTAAGTTCGTTATAAAGCCACTTCCCGAAATTTGTCGGGTTGCCTTGTTCAATGATTTTCTTCGAATCCATAACGTCGGTCATTCCCGGTCGATTCCAATCCGGACTGGCTGCCACTGCTCCTACTCTACTTATTCGGGTATCGATTCCTGCAAGGGCGATAGCGATATCGCCCCCCATTGATAATCCGCCTGCAACAACCTCATCGTGGAGTTTAAATGTATCCGCCGCCCAGTCAACCACCCGGTAAGCATTCATTGCCGTGATGCCCAGGATTTGCCACATATAAGCTTTGAAATCACTAAACACGAGATTTCTTATTTCATCTTTTCTTTCGTTGTGTAACCACGGGTCAATACTCACGGAAAAGTATCCATGAGCCGCAAGTCTCTGTAATTCCTTCGCCCCTGTTTCTTTGTTTCCGCCCAGGTAAGGAAGCCAAACGGCTATTGAATTGTTGGATTTTTCTTTATCCGGCCGGCAAAAAGCGACCGGAATATTATCGACATATTCAAACTCCATGTTTATGTAATCGAAATTCTGCTCGCATTCTTTCATACGTTCTGTGTTGCTTTATGCTTTTTAAAATAACGGGCAACCGGCTTATATGCCTGTCAAATTTACCCCATATTACCAACATGGGAACGATGTATGTTCAGGGAGATTCAATACCTGATAATTACAAATCGAATTTTCACCGTTTCCGAGATTCCCCTCCGGGTAGCAAAATACAAATTAATTGCGGTGGTGGTACCGTCGGGCGGGATTTCAGCCAGGGGCAAGATTTCCGACGCTGCCAGGTGCGTTGCACGCTGACAGGTCAGCGGCTGGTTCTGATACCACCGTCAGGGCCTACGATCACTGACGGGGTGTGGCGGCAGGGAAAACTCCATATTTGAGGCGGCTGGTTTCGTGTCTTTTCATTGAACTTCAATAATTTTTTTTGACAAAACCTTTCCTGTTAAGTCATGTGTAATCGTACCTTCAATTATCGAATTTTCATTCAGCACAAATGGCATTATCTCCCTGATAAAACCGATTAAATTGAGTTTATCAACTTCATTTATTCCTACCCAGTGTAATTTTCCTTCCGGACAGTCGATTTGCTTGCCGGAAAATTCCGATGAAGTATAAATAAACAGAATCCATGAACTATCGTGTCCGCTCAAAATGGTTTTAACAATTCCCTTTAATTTTAAATTTTTTGCATTCAGTCCGGTCTCCTCATTTATCTCTCTCAAACAGGACGTATGGATATCTTCGTCGAAATTAGTCTTCCCACCAACCCCGGTGAACAGGTCTTTCATCGGTTCAAAAGAGCGTTCCAGGAAAAGAATCTCATTCTTATTTTTATCAATCAGAAAGCAAACATTACCAATGGTTATTTTTCCGGCAGCCATCTCGTTTTTTAATAGTAAGCCTAAGCTGGTTCATTTGGCTACCAAAATTACCATATATCTTCTATAGGAGCGATATGTATCCCCCGGTATTTTAAATTGTAAGATTCCTGTTGAACCGGGTTGGTTTCCGTTTACGACGCTGTCAGGTGCTTTGGTGCTGCAACAAAAGCCCTGACAGGGTTCCGAACCCTGTCAGGGATTGGGAGCACTGACCGGGTGTGGCCTGCCCCTCCATTATCTATGCCACCGCTATGTGCGTTTGCACTTTTTATTCACTCCACACTCCATTCTTAAATAACTGGTACCATTTTTCGATATGCTCATCGCTATACAAGCCAATGGCCTTAAAAACTTCCCGGGCAAATTCAATGGAGGCAATTCCGTTTGCGGTAATGACATTCCTGTCTGTTATTGCCGGTGAATTCAGGTAATTCTCATCACCATGATATTGGGGTACGATTGCTTTCAGGTAATTCAAATCGTTACTGGTATGTTTCCGGTTATCCAGCAATCCTAACTGTCCGAGATAAGTGGTGGCAGCGCAGATGGCAGCAATTGTTTTTCCACGCTCAAATAAGCTTTTTGTTAATTCTCCAATGGCAGTAATTTCTCCCTTTTCCCAGGCCGTGCCTCCGGGAAGAATCAACAGATCGATATCTTCGGGTTTCAACTTATTTAGCGAGGTTGTTGGTTCTATTTGCAGTCCTCCCATTGAGGTTACGGTATCTCCATCATCTGAAAAGTAAACCAATTCAAACTGTTCGCTTTTATTGATTTCGGGTGTGAGATAAGCAATTTCCCAATCGGAAAATCCATTAAACAGGAACACACCTATTTTTTTCTTCATACGTTTCTATTTTCAGGTTGATGTACAGTCTCTTTTTAAGTTCTGAGGGGTAACCAAAAGTACACATTTAATAGCGGTGGTGGTAACGGCATGTAGTATTTCAACCGGCAAGAAGGCATGGCGCCATGGTTGGCCATTGTGAAACAATGCTTGTCACCTCATACGTTCAATCCAAACATTATCGGTAAACCCGACATACCTCTACCTTCCTGCACAAAGAACAGACCAACTGCTAACGAAATGGTACTTACATACCACTTAGCACACAACGTTGGTCTTTTTCTTTCAAAATAAATACGCTAGTGATAGAGTTATCAAAGGCTTGAAGCGGTAAACGAGGTTTGCAGCGTGGCAATCACGTTTGGGTCGGCATAATATTTACGCCCGTTTGGATAACGGTCGATAAGACTGATGTACTGATCGCCTACATACAGGATATACAGGTTGTAATCGCTCATTCCTTCGCATCGCACAAACAAGTAGTAAAGCTCTGCGGTGGAACCATCGCCGGGGTCATAGGTGGTCGTTACATGATTGGAGGAGCCAGTCGGTCCTGAAGGATCTTTCTGATAAGAAAGATTCATGGGTTCCTCCGAATAGAATAATGAACAGGACGGAAGGACTTCCAGCGGAACCGATTCGGTCGATTCCGAAATCGTAATACTATCGGGGAGCAACTGTTTATCAAAGAATACTGAGCCACTCCACAATACATAACCCGACTGATACGACTCGACCTGCACCTTGAATTTGCCTTCGGGCAACAGCAAAGAATCCGTCTCCTGCAGATCATATCCGGCATATACGGTGTCTTCTTTGGCATCAATTAAAAACAAATCAAAATTCCGAAACGTGATGGGTATGTACTGGGACAGATCGGCTGTCTTTAACGGACCAGCGTCAGTAACCTGCAGTCCCAGGTTAAGTTTAACATTCCTGTATACCAGCGGTTTTTCAGTAGGTACAGGGGAATCATTTTTCGAGCAGGATGCCAGAATACCTGCTACAATAATCAGTAGGTAGGCTAATCTTTTCATTTCTATTCTATATTTATAAAGTAAAACAGTGTAAAACGCTATCCCGTGAATCAACACCCCTGAAGTTGAATCACGGAATTAAAAGCTTTCCGGAAATGAATTGATTCCCTCTTTCTCTGACCTGCAAATCAAATAACGCCAATATCAACGCTATTTAATCCGTATCACCAACTAAATATAATAAATATATTCCAAAATACTACTTCTGATTAGATGCGTAATTTTAGGTAGAAATGTTCAAGGCCTCACTCCCCGACTTGCTCAATCCAAACATTATCGGTAAACCTGACATGACCTCTACCGTCCTGCGTAAGGAACAGACCAACCGCAATACAATTGATGCTTACGACCGTTTAAAAGCAAACCAGTTCCAGATGTTAACGGTGGCGGGTGAAATGGAACCTTGCATCGGAAAGACCTTATGTATAATTATAAAAACCGTCGCCTGGGATTAGTTCGACTTTGTTATTTCTGCTCACTACCGTTTCGGAAATCACAGTCTCACTGGTTGAATAAATAAAAAAGCACCATAAGCGCTCTTTTTCAACCCTTATGGTGCCTGAAACAATCGGATATGTTATCAGATCAATCTTTCTGTTTCAATAATTTCCGGGAAAGTGGTTTTACCCAAAGTGTTTCGGCCAGCACTGAAATCAAAACGGTAACGATGGTCGCCGAAAGAATAATTTCGCCCCAGTCAATCAGGGTCTGATCGTGATTCATTAAACCCAAACTTAACGGAACCCCAGCCAATGCAGCCGGAACAACACCTTTAGGCCCTTCGAGAGCGATAAAAAGATACTCTTTGAAAGTCCATTTTTTCAACGGAAGTATTATCAATGTGGCAACAGGGCGTGCAATAAAAACAACTCCCAAACCAAGCAGAACTCCTTTTAGAAGTGTTGCGTTGAGAATGGAAAGGTTAATGGTGGCACCGAGCAAAATAAAGATAAATACACTGGACAAGTCGGAGATGATTTCGTTAAAGTGCATTTCTTCTTTAATAAATTTATTGAACCCTGCGTGTTCATTCCATCTTTTAAATACAATCGCGTGGTTTCCAAAAACAATACCCACGGTTGTGGCAACCAGGTATCCCGACGTTTGGGCTGTTTCACCAATAAGGAAACCTCCGAATGCAATGGCAACCCCAAAGATTTGGGGCAAAAGACCCGGTTTTAACCAGCGGATGAGCCAGTAACCGGCAAAACCCAATGCAAAACCAATCGCCAGAGAAGAAATGATTTCGTAAAGGAAGAAAACAAAGGCGGCTGGATAAATGGTGGTATAATGAGCAATAACTTCAACGAGATGTGCTTCGGCGGCCTGCGGAGCAACCAGGGCAATGGCAAGCGTCGTTAAAACAATGCCAAGCGGATCGTTGAAAATGGATTCGGTAACAATAACCGTTTTAATGTTTTCGTCCACTTTGTTTTGTTTGAAAAGTGGAATCAATGTAGCGGGGTCAGTCGCTGAAATAATGGCTCCAAAGAGCATTCCGGCACCAAAAGGCAGGTCGAACACATAAGAAAACAGGAAGCCGCTTATGGTTGCCGTCACAATCAAGCCGACTGTATCGAGTAACCCTATGGTCGCAAAATGTTTCTTAATCATGGGCCACTTTAAATTATGTCCCTCGGTGTACAATATCATTACCAGACCCAGTACACGGGCATAATTAAATATAGTATGTCCCTGGCTGTTGGGAATAAAGCCAAACACAGGGCCAAATAAAAGACCAAGAATAACGAGTAACGGAATAGAAGAAATATGCGCTTTTTCACTCAGTAAAAAGGCAAAAAATCCGAGAGTCATTACCGTAATAATAGTAAAATCAATGAGTTCTGAATATGACATTTCAGGTTTTTAATTTGGTTAAAACAATCAAATAAACCAGCCGACTACGGTAGTCACCGTATCAGCTGTCAACTTCAAAAAAATCAGGATACAAATATAATAAGACCTTTTAGTTTGTTATTGAATATGATCATAGTTTTCGGTAGAAATTGATGTTTTGCTCAACATATATTGAGTCTCCTGTTGGGATATAATCGAATCACGTCATTTTACCCGAGCGGAAGGACTAAATTATCTCCTCGATGGTAAAGCAAACGGTTACCCTCATTTGCTCAATCCAAACATTATCGGTAAATTCGACAAGGCTTATTCCCGACCAAGGAACAGACCCAACGTAAGTTACATTGCTTACGACCACGTAGAAGCAACAGTTCCGGTGATTCCGGCCAGGGGTGGCGTAGTGCTGTCAATGCCTGGAAGAACCTTACGTTACACTTAAAACTAACGCCATGACAAAAAGTAAAGTTCTTGACCTCGTCCTTGTCTTCGCGACCATTTTCTTCCTGTCGGTCATCTTTACGGTGATTGACCTCTCCCCTTTCACCAAAGACATGAGCGCTTACGACATGGGTTACCAATTGGGGCAATCCACCAGCGTGATGTTCAAATATATGCTGAAGCTGACCGGGCTGCTGGGGCTGGTGTACCTGGCTTTCGGGATGAAGCGCAAATAAGGCCGGCTGACCCCCGGTTCACCACCGTTTCGACCATTTAACCTTTCCGACACATGATAAAAAATATGATGCTTGGGCTCTCACTCCTGCTATCGGTTCAGGCGGGAGCACAAACCAGCGGTTCAGCGGAGCCGGCCGGTTCGCTGCCGAACCTCAACGAGCGTTTCACAGGCGGAGAAGATCAGCTGCGGCTGTTCCTGGGCAAAACGGCAGTATATCCTGTCGGGGCGATGGTTCAAAGCCGCATGGGCCTTTCCATTGCGGCCGTCACCATTACCACGGGCGGACAGGTACAAGCCATTACCATCGTCAATTCCCTGGGTGCTCCCATCGATGATGAGGTCATCAGGGTATTGAAACAGACTAACGGCCGCTGGCACAAAACAACACCGGCTACCGGCAGTGAAACCTTTTATGTTCAACTGCGGTTTCAGCTCGCACATCACCGGTTCGATTCACCTGACATCAGCGGGCCCAACATCCTGGCCCCCGTGAATATCACAGCTCCGGGGCCATACCCCGGCTCGGGTAATCACATCCTGCCCGATAATAAACTGTCTCACCGGATGAAGGAGGCCATGGAAGCAGCCGATTACGCCCTGGCCCTCCAGTTGCTCGATGAGATGATCCGGCGCAATCCGTACGACCTCGATGCGTATCCGATGCGTATTACCTGCAGCCAGCACCTGTATCAGAAGGATCAGGCCGCAGAAGATGCGAAGAAGCTGAAAACATTCATGAACAAGGAGCCACTGGCGGTGTTTGCCTCCGACGAAACGAACCCATAAAAGGTAAAAGATACCATAGCCAGGATTCCGGAAATAATATTCAGCAAAAAAGTGTGGCTTTAGCTGCCAAAAGATGAAACCCGGATGGATTGGAAACGTATGCCTTCACAGGAAAGTTGACCAGCAGATATGGCTACTCCTGCAAGGGAGAAAAAAAATATCGAAAAACATAAAAAAAAGTGAAACGGGGTGTAATGGAATGGTATGACATGCTACCTATACCCCAGTTTGACTATTGGTAGATTCAGGGATTGATTCCCAAACCTGGATATTAATACCATCAACCTCTCTTAACAAAAGCCCCACCGCCATGGGGCTTTTCCTATTATTATCGATCACATAACATCCAATGAATTGGTTATTATATAGCCCGTTGGTATTTTACTTACCCCGTCACACTCTTTAAAACATAGATAGGAATCTGGACGCATGACAAATGGGGTGAATATTTTAATGAGTAACAGGGAATGACAGATTAACAATAATGTATACCAAAAAGGACAGGAAGGTTGCCCTGGTCAAACCAATTTTTTCTTTTCTGCATCGAGTTGTCGTTGGCCCCAATCCCTGAGGTAATTGACAAAAGGCACCAGCTCTGCACCCACTTCTGTTAGCGAGTATTCCACTTTGGGTGGCACCTCCTTGTATACTTTCCGGCTGATGAGCTTGTCATATTCCAGCTCCCGCAAGGTTTGTGTCAGCATTTTCGGGGTAATGTCGGGTATGTGACGTCTTAACTCACCATACCGCAGCACGCCCTTCGTGTGCAGATGCCAGATAATACGGCCCTTGTACTTTCCCCCAATCCGCTGAAAAGCATAATCGACCGCACATACATCATCGTTGTCAAGTTTTTTAGCCATGGAGCAATTTTTTTCTGACTGATAATGAGCATTTGTCACTTTTTGGTAACCTGGATACTAAAAAGTACATACTTGTCCGAAATATAACCAATAAATACTTTTGACCTGTGAATTAAATGCAAGTGAACATGAAAACATGGTTATTAGAAGGTGGATATGGTTTGGAGAATGTGGTGATGAAAGACATTCCTCAACCGCAGTTGCGCCCCAACGAAGTATTGATTAAAGTATATGCACTCTCGCTGAATCAGGTCGATTTATTGGTTATCAACGGCATTTACCAAACAACTCTGCCACATCAGCTGGGTTCCAACGCAGCCGGTATCGTCGTAGCTACCGGTGATGATGTGACATGTTTCAGGAAAGACGACCAGGTAGTAACCCTGTATTCACAAACATGGGAAAGCGGTCCGTTACAGGAGCGGGATATCAGGAGTCGTACCGGCGTGTTCCGTCCGGGTGTATATGCCGAATACATTGCTGTTCCGGAAGAAGCGCTTCTACCCATACCGGAAACCCTGACAATGGAAGAAGCATCTACCCTGCCGATTGCTGCAGTGACAGCCTGGGAATCATTGGTCGGAATGGGGAAACTGAAAGCCGGACAAACAGTGCTATTGCAGGGTACAGGCGGCGTTTCCGTTTTTGCCCTGCAGTTTGCCAAAGCCATGGGTGCTAAAGTTATCATCACTTCCGGCTCGGATCATAAGTTGGAAAAAATGAAGGAACTCGGCGCTGATTACACTCTCAACTACCGCATGCAATCAGATTGGGTGCAACAGGTTGTAGAATTAACACAAGGCAAAGGTGTCGACCTGGCCATCGAAGGAGTCGGCATTGGATTGAATAATACCATGAAGGCGATGAAACTGAATGGCCGGATTTCGGTCATTGGTTTCATGAAAGGCCGTGAGGCGAAGATGGATATCCTGACGCTGATTCAGAAACGGTTGACAATAAAAGCGATTCAGGGAGCCAGTTCAAAAGAAGCCTTCCGTGAAATGAATCGCGCCATCGATGCCAACGAAATAAAACCGTTGATTGATAAAAGGTACCCGTTTGTTCAACTGAAAGAAGCGCTGACGCAACTCCAATCGGGTAACCACGTGGGAAAGATCGTGGTGACGATTTAGAAATGAAAAATCAACAATAAGAAGTTATTCTTTACCACGAAAAGAATAAATCTCTTAGTGATCTTCGTGTTTTATTTGCTGACTTTTTAAGAATCTTTTCCTGCCATTTCTGCTACTCAAAGCAAATCTTAGCCACCTTCTCAGAAAAGTTATCAACAAAGGCAAAAGGCTAAAATCTTCCGTGAACGGTCGATTTTATATGGTGAACGTATCGATCTGTCTGATGAACGGAAAAAACAGGTATTCTTAATTCAGGCAAAACATGGAGACAGAAAACAATTTAATGAGCATTTTCTTTGAGCATTTAACAATATGCAATATTTTAGAGGTAATTTGAGTTTGATAGCTACCGAGGACTAATTAATTGAACTGAACAATGACTGGGAAAACATTACGATTGGTGAATTTTTTATTGGATACCATTGTCTATTTTATTCTGATTCTGATATTCATTCTGTTGTTTAAAAATAGTATTGCCAAAGAAGAGGTGAAATGGATATCCGTAGTGGCTTATTTCTTTTATTATTTCCTGTTCGAACTTTTTACCGGTCGTACCCCGGCTAAGTTCATCACCCACTCAAAGGTTTCATCGCTCATGGAAAAGCCCGATAAGTTCGATTATACACTTCAGATATTCGGACGGACCCTCATGCGGTTTATTCCCATTGATATATTATCCTACCTGTTTTCTTTCAGGGGGTTACATGACTATATTTCAAAAACGACGATAACTAAGATGTAGGTTATGTCGTTCCTCATTTCTAATTCAATTTAAAACATTATGAAAAGAAAAGTTATGAATGTAGCCGCAATGCTGGTCATTGCCGCAACCTTGTCGAGTTGTGCTACTGTTTTTGGTGGCGCCGTATCCGAATGCCAACGAACCAAACCGGCTCCGGGCGCACCCGCAAGACCTGTTAGAGCAGGCGCTTTAATTGCCGATGTTTTATTATTCTGGCCAGGTGCCATTGTTGACTTTGCTACCGGCGCTATTTATAAACCTTGCGACAAAAAATAGACGATCTAAACCGGGGCAGGTTAATTCAATAGCCTGCCCTGGCTTTTATACAAACGACCACTTCCCACGAATTCGTAGCCTTCCTTCATTTATTCTCCTCTACCTCACACATCAAATAATTGCCAGGAAAAAAACCTCTTATCACTACTGGTGCTCAAGAACTAAACCTTCTTTAATAACGACGGAACACCATTACAATAGAACATCCCGGTGGTAACAGCTGTTTGACGAAACACAGAAACACAAACGACAACAACATGATAACAGCATTGGATAAACAAACAGCCCTTGTGCTGATTGATTTGCAGAAAGGAATTTTGGCCGGAGACAAAGCGCATCCGTTGGAAGATGTTCTGAAAAACGCGGCCGCTCTCGTTGATGGTTTCCATCAGTCCGGGTTGCCGGTGGCGATAGTGAATGTGAACCCGGCCGGAGCCGCCTGGGCCCGTTCCCGGAAAGATGCCCCGATACCGGCACCAAAGAAACCGGGTGAACAAGCAGGTTTTCCTAAAGAATTCCTGGAAATTGTGGATGAAATCCCGACCCATCCTGATGACATTTTCGTAACCAAGCATACCTGGAATGCTTTCTTCGAAACGGAACTGCACCAAAAGCTCCGGGAGCATAACGTAACTGGTATTGTCCTGGGTGGTGTTTCCACCAGCATTGGTGTGGAAGGAACGGCCAGGGCCGCAGTTGAGCTCGGTTACAACGTCAGCTTTGCCACCGATGCTATGACCGACCGGGTGCTGGAAGCGCACAACAACAGTCTGCAATACATCTTCCCCCGCATTGGAGAATCGGGTACCACAGCGGATATTCTGAATATGCTTTCGCAGAAAGGCTAAAAATTCCAGGTTTCAGCATAAGTGAAAAGTTTCTGTTGTTTCTATGGTTACGATTGTTTCTGTTGTTGGTAAAAGTTTTTGGGGGTAGATAGAAGACCCCAGACGTTAGACACCAGACTTTTCACTTTTTCCTTCTTACTTCAACCTTTATAGTTTCAGGTTTTGCAACGTCGTGCCTAACAAAACCGTCCCTCCATTGTTATGAATACCGAAATGATTGAAACGACAACGACATGAGTAGATCCATCTTAATGACCGGTGCCGCGCTAATGGCACTGGCAGTTATACTGGGAGCATTTGGTGCCCACGCCCTGAAAAGCAGGCTCGCTGCTGACATGATGTTGGTATATCACGCCGGAGTACAATACCAGTTCTATCATGCACTGGGACTGCTGATTATTGGGGTGCTGTCCATCCATTACCCTTCCGGGACGCTCAGCTTGTCGGCCATTTTTATGACCATCGGCATCGCTCTGTTTTCCGGTAGTTTATATCTTCTCGCGATTACCGGGATCAAATGGCTGGGAGCCATTACGCCACTGGGTGGAACAAGTTTCATTGTTGGATGGATATTGTTGTTTGTCGCAGTTTGGAAGAAAATGGGATGACAGTGGACAATGAGAAATTAGAAATGAACAATTAAAATACCAGGTATAAGGGGTAAGGTATAGGGAATAAGGGTGTACAGCAACGAAATGGCTTTTCTCTTTCCAGAAAGCTATTTCACATCATCTTAGGATATATAGCTTCAAAAAAATCATATTCTTCAAACTTCAATTAACAATAAGATGAAGTTTCTTTCGTTATGTTTATTGTGTTCGCCTAACCCGAACACGAATAAACAATTGTTTCATATTATAATTCAACGAAAGAAAATGAAAAAATCTGCATTTCTCATCCTTGCTATCCTATTACCTCTATTTGGCTTTTCTCAGTCGTTCGATGCCTCCCACTTACGTGTAGGCGGCGGTTTGGTATACGGTACCGATATCGATAACGTCGGTATAGAAATTAACGGTGTCTATCAGTTCGACGAACAATGGGAAGGTGGAATTGCATTTACCCACTTTTTTGAAAAGATTTATACCAACTGGAATGTCCTCGATTTTGACGGACATTACATTTTTTACAGCGACAACAGCAAGTTGAACGTTTACGGTATGGCCGGTTTGTCACTTACATTTGCCAAAATTGACATTCCGGGAACAACCTATACCGACCCCAACTTCGGAACAATTAGTATGCCGGGTGTGACCGCCTCCAAAACCGATGCTGGTCTGAACATAGGTGGAGGTGTGAACTATGCCCTCACCGACCAGTTGAACCTGGCTCCTGAACTGAAAGTAACCATCATGAACGGCAGTTATGTCAGGATGGGAGTCAATCTTCAGTACCGCTTTTAATTCGAAAGATATTTCGCTTAGGTGTCCTTTGGGTTAATATAAGGGAAACCATACCTACCAAAAGCAACAGGGTGTAGCATGTTTTGCTGCACCCTGTTTGCTATAAATGTATTACCACTGAAGCATCACTTTATCAGTTATTTTGATCTTTGTAGAAACTCTTCCTTCACACTTTCGTAATATCACAAACATAAAACATGACAATCAAACATCTCAGACCGGTTTTGCCAGTATTGTCCCTTCCGACCTGTTTGTTTTATATGTAGTTTTACCATGAAGTACAATATATTAACCCTTATATAATATGCCCAACGGTCAACCAAATCTTTCACCATCCAACTCCCGCAAGGCACTGCTGGTTATTGATATGCAGGAAGGCTTCTTTGCCGATGCCAGTGAACCGGTTTACCGGGAAAAAGAACTTGTAGACAATATCAATCAACTAACTGAAAGTTTCCGAAGCCAACACCTTCCGGTCATCTTCATCCGGCACACTGAGGAAAATGGAGAAGAATTACAGGAAGGCACTAAAGCCTGGAAGGTGTACCATAAACTTAGGCAGAAACGTGACGATTATTATCTGAACAAAGAAACGCCGGATTCTTTTTATCGTACAGAGTTAGCCTCCATTCTTCAGGAAAACAAAATCGACACACTATATATCACCGGCTTACAAACCGATTACTGCATCGATACCACCTGTCGCAGTGCCTTTGCCAAAAACTATCACACCATTCTGGTGAACGATGCCCATAGTACCTATGATAATCGCTTTATGAAAGCGGAAGAAATCATAGAATACCATCACAAAATCATAGGGCGCTGGTTTGCCAGCTTGCAGAGTACCAATGAAATTATTGCTATCCGGAAGCATGAATAGTCAGCATACTTACCAACTAACACTAATCTGGACGGGAAATAAAGGAACCGGGACTGACAGTTATCGTTCTTATGAGCGAAGTCATGTCATCTCCATCGAAAACAAACCGGACTTATTTCTCTCAGCCGATCCGGCTTACAGAGGAGACTCAACACTTTACAATCCCGAGGAATTATTGTTGGCTTCCCTGTCCGGATGTCATATGTTGTGGTTTCTTCACCTGTGTTCCGATAATGGCATCGTTGTGACCAATTACCTTGATCATCCAATCGGGCATATGCAACTGACCCCGGATGGTGGCGGAAAGTTTACCGAAGTAACCTTGCAGCCGGAGGTAACTGTTTCACATAAGTCAATGCTTAATCAACTGGACGAATTACACAAATTAGCCAACCAGCGGTGTTTCATTGCCAATTCGGTTAACTTTCCGGTGCATCATCGACCGACTTACTTAATAAAGGAATAACCTTCTAGAATAACTTCACAAACTTCGATACAGCCTCCAACTTTCACAGGTCCCTGAAAAAACATTCTAAGCATTCATTTTTGCCAATCTCATTCAGGATAAGTAAATTTAGTACGATGAACCATAAAATCCTGACCTATGAGAACTGCTATCATTTATATTTCGGGGATAACCGGAGGTATTCTGTTAATTTTCCGGGCCATCGGTATTGTTGCCGAATTTAGCGTGAATGGTCTGTTGCTTTATTCAGGTCTTTTCCTTCTGTTACTTATCTGCATTCCGGTGTTTTTATATGACAGACACCTGCGTAACAAAGAAATCCGGCAAATCATTGCTTCGTACAAAGGCAAAGAGAAAAAACCCGTTGAAATAAAAGAAGGAAAATCGGAAGTGGAAGAATGGGGTATTAATAATCCGCCATTCAGAGACCATCATTCCGGTTTAAGCTGGGGAGGTGGAAATATACATGCTGCCAATGCCTCGCGGGGAACCCGACGCACTTTCCTGAAAAGAAGATAGCAGTAATGAAAAATTAGCAATTTCCAGAGGAAACCTTACAATTCTTATAGTTTATCAGGTTATTTGACCGCCGATTAGTCCGGGCTGCCATATAACATGCTAAGTATTAGTGGTAGCCACATGATAAGATTCTATATTTAAGTACGCCAACAAAAACTAACTAATTACGGAACCTCGAATCATAACCTATGAAATATTTTGGAATCCTCCTGCAGTTCACACTATTGTTATATGCAGGAATTAATAACCTGTATGCGCAAAAGGCTCCAAAATTTGGAAAAATAGATTTGGACAATCTGCACATGAATTCCTGTCCAATTGATTCCAATGCACACGCCTATTATGTATTTGATTACGGCGATGCAGCCATCAGCAACAATAAATTATTCTATCAAAGACATTTTTGCATTAAAATAATTGATTCGGAAGGTTTTTCGAATGGGATTATTAGCATACCGTTGTTTCACGCCGGTGGAGAAGAAAAGGTAACAAAATTAAAAGCCGTCACCTACAACCTGGAGAATGGTCAGCTGGTTGAATCAGAACTCAACTCAAAAGATAAATACCTTGAAAAAACCAGTGAATACATGAATACACTGAGGTTTGCACTCCCCAATATCAAAGCCGGCTCCCTCATCGAAGTGGAATATATTATCCGATCAGACTATTTCAGTATTCCTACGTGGTTCTTTCAACATAAAATACCAACAATATACAGCGACTATATAGTTACCATACCTGAATTTTTTTACTACGCCAAAAGCGTTAGTGGCTATTATCCGGTAAAGTCTGAGAAAACGGAAAAGAATGATCATATTGATTCTTATACATTCCGGAGCAATGTTTTCCATTATTCTGCGGACAGCATTCCATCCTTTCCACAGGAACAATTTCTTCGCACAATGGATAATTATGTGACCAAAATTAGCTTTGAACTGGAATCTATTAAGTTTCCCATGAGGCCGACAATCCATTATACCTCCAGTTGGGAAAAAATTGATAATGACCTTTTGGATGATGAATACTTTGGAGATGAACTGAAGAGTTCCGGTTACATCAAGGATATTGCAGAAACCATTCAAAAAAGCAATCCTACTGATAAATTTCAGTTGATGAATATGGCATTTCAACACATAAAAAAACAGATATCCTGGAATGGTTTTAGCACCAAATATATTAACACAACCTTGAAAGAGGCTTACAAGAAGAAATCCGGGAATTGCGCCGATATAAATCTCAACCTTGTCAGATTACTCCGGGAGCTAGGATTTCAAAGTTTTCCGGTTATCCTGAGTACTCAGAAAAATGGGATTATTAATCCATCACATCCATCCCAGACTGCGTTCAACTATGTAATTGCGATGGCCATTCTCGATGGCACTACTTATTTAATGGATGCAACCGATCCAACGGCAGAGATTAACCTCTTACCCATTCGTTGCCTGAATGATAAAGGACGAGTTATCGGTGATACGCCCAATAAATGGATCAACCTGATGAATTACAAATCGTATGTGCAAATAACAAATTATGTTGTAACCTTAGACTCCAACTCAAATTTTAATGTACAGGCCGGCATTAATTACAAAGATTACGGAGCGTATGTTTGCCAAAAGGAAATCAAAGATTTTAATAATCTCAGTGATTATACAAAGTCACTGGAAGACAATTCATCACATACAAATATCGATGATTTCAAGATTTTGAAAGTGGATTCCTCATCGAATAAACTAAATATATCCTATCATCTGACCATTGAAAACCAAGAGGATATTCATGGTGATTTATTTTATTTTTCTCCGGTCATTCATCCTTATTTTAAAGAGAATCCGTTTAAATCGGAATCGCGTGAATATCCGGTTGAGTTCAATTATCCTTATCGCATCATGCAGGTACAGAACTATAAATTACCACCGGATTATGAGATTATTGAGATGCCAAAGCCAGCAAAAATTATTATGCCGGATAATAGTGCTCAATTCGTCTATCAGATAAAAAAGATGAATACCAATTTGATTGTCAGCTCGATAATAACTATCAATAAAAGCATTTTTCTTCCGGATGAATATACTCAGTTAAGGCAATTCTTCCAGTTATTTATTGGGAAGCAACAAGAGCTCATTGTTTTAAAGAAGAACGAATCACATGCACATAATGAATAGCGACATATCAAAGGTATATTCGCCACTGCCCAATAACATACGGCAGCACCCTTGTGATAAAATCATAAGATTTATATATTTAAGCTCACCAACAAAAATGGACTAATCTGCAAATCCTTCTGATATGAAACCTAACGCATTATCAAACGACCAATCACTGCAGCCTTTTACCTTCCTTGTTTTACCTAAAATGGCAAATGATTCATCTGTTTCATTTTTGCCCAAGTATTTATTTTTTCAGGATATAAAAACAGGATAGTATCCTGATATTATTGCATTTCATTTTACCTGATGAATATCTCAATGAGATACGACATCGGTAAATTGTCAATGCCATTAAATTCAAAGAATCCTCTAATTTATAAAACAAGAATAATGAAAACTTGCTGCCACTCATTATTTGTGCTGTTTTTCCTCCTGCTGGTTACCCTCCAGGTTAACGCACAAAAAGAACCGAAAACTGGTAAAATAGAAATCAAGAACCTCAAAGAGACAAAGTGTCCCATTGATTCCAACGCACATGCCTACTTTATCTTTGATTATGGCTCAGCTGATTTCGAGTATATGAGCAAAAACGTTCGCTCGGATGAACCGGAAAGTAGTACTACCGGATTTCAACTGCATTTTAACCGGCATTTTCGCATTAAGATCCTCGATAATGAAGGATTTCAGTACGCCAATGTTGAAATCCCCTTATATCATGCGAAAAGAAAGGAAGAAATCACAAAATTAAAAGCGTATACCTATAATCTGGAAAAAGGCAAAATAATCAAAGACAAACTGGACTCCAAAGACATTATGACCGAAGAATCCAGCGCTCACTGGAATACCGTCAAATTTGCCCTTCCCAACGTAAAAGCAGGTTCCATCATCGAAGTGGAATACACAGTTCGATCGGACTACTTTTTCAATTTACGCGATTGGTATTTCCAACGGGATATTCCAACATTACACAGCGATTTTGAGGCTTTGATTCCCGAATACTACTTCTATAATAAAACTATGCGGGGTTACTACCCGGTAAAATTTGATCAGACCGAACGGCGGCAAACTCTCACAATTACATACCATCAAAAAGCTGAAGGTATTACGCAAGAAGAATATAAGAGTACCAGCACATTCGATTATACCGAAAATATTTACCACTATACCGCTGACAGTATTCCGGCTTTTCCAAATGAACAATTCCTGCGTACAGAAGATAATTATCTGTCGCAAATCGACTTTGAACTTCAATATACCAAATTTCCCCAACAGCCCATCAATTATTATACAACCACCTGGAACGATGTGGATAAAGAATTAATGGACGATGAGGATTTTGGAAAAGAGCTGAACAGTGCCGGTTATATTCGTGACGCTGCAGAAACGTTAAAAGGGAGTGGCCTTCAGGGTTTACCGCTCATGAACCTGGCCCTGGAATACATCAAACGACATGTAGCCTGGAACGGATCAAAAACCATGTATGCCAATACCAGTCTGAGTAAAGCATTTAAAGATGGCTCGGGTAACTGTGCGGATGTGAACCTGAACCTCGTCAGGCTCCTGCGCGAATTGGGATTCAAAAGTTATCCCGTGGTGTTGAGTACCAAGGATAATGGAATTATACACCCGGCACATCCATCAATAAGCATCTTCAATTATGTGATTGCTATGGTTACAAGCGGCGGAAATACATATCTGATGGATGCAACGGATGCGGACACGGAGATTAACCTTTTACCAATACGCTGCCTGAATGACAAAGGTCGTATTATCGGTGATGTTCCCGAAAAGTGGATTAACCTGATGAATTATCAGCCATTTTCGATGACGACCAGCTATCTGATGATGATGGACAGCACCGCTTCCTTTAAGGGAAGGGCAAACATGAACATGAAAGGCTATGGTGCTTACGAGTTCCGTAAAGCCATCCGAAAATATGACACTCCGACCGATTTTATCAAAGCCATGGACGATAAGAATATGCTGGAGGATATTGACGGATTAAAGATTAAAGGACTCGATACCCTGAATCACAATCTGAATTTGACTTACAGTTTTACCGATAATCAGCTTTCAGCCAATCCTGGAGATATGCTCTACTTCGCTCCGGTTATCCAGCCCTATTTTGAAGAGAATCCGTTCAAACTCGATAAACGGGAATATCCGGTAGAGTTTGACCATCCTTACCACATCCAGCAAGTTCAGACCTATAGCATTCCCGCTAATTTCCAGATTCAGGAAATACCTCAGTCTGTTAAAATGATTCTTCCGAACAATGAAGCGCAATATGTTTTCCAGATCCAGAAGATGGGCGGAAATTTAATTGTCAGCTCATCCTTAAATATCAACAAAAGTGTTTTCCTGCCAAGCGAATACGAACAACTTAAAAAGTTCTTCCAAATGATGATTGACAAACAGAATGAACTGGTCGTTTTAAAACATATTTGATGAAGAATATACTGCTCACTTTTTTCGGCACTTTGCTTATCAGTATCCCGGCATTTAGTCAGAACAGCCGGGATGCTGCTTCCATACCTGATTCACTGAAACAACATGCCAATGCTGTCATTCGCGAATACACAGTGACCTATAACAGGACCAGTGTTGGCAGTTACAGTAGGGAAGTTCATGAAGTAACTACCATTTTGAACAGCAACGGACTAAAGTTTGCCAGTTTAGCTGTGTTCTACGACCGGAATTCTGAAGTAGATGGAATTAGCGGAGAAGTTTATGACGCTCATGGAAACCTATTAAAAAAGGTCCGGAATAAAGATATCCAGGACTATGCGTACAACGACAGTTATACTCTTTTCGCCGACAGTCGGGTTAAGCTTTTCCGACCCGCATATAAGATCTATCCTTTTACAGTTGAATATAACTACACTGTAAATCACAGCGAACTGGTCAGTTTTAGCAACTGGAGGCCTTTTAGCGGCTATAACATCTCGGTGGAAAAAGCTCAGATGAATTTCATAACACCTGCCCAATTCAATTTGCGGCACAAAGAATTGAACGGTGATTTGGGGTTCACAAAAAAGATTGATAAAAACACCATTGAATACCATTGGGAAATATCGGATGCTAAAGCATTCAAAAAAGAATCGATGGCTCCTGATGCGATGGACATTTTCCCTACGGTCCTGCTTTCGCCCGATAAGATTTCCTACGAGGGAACAACCGGGAATTTCTCCAGCTGGAAAAGCTACGGTGAATGGACTTATCAGCTTATCCAGGATCGCATGCTTCTGCCGGAAGAGACAGTACTAAAATTGATGAGACTGACCGATTCAATTCCGGATGAAAGAGGAAAAGTAAAAGCTATTTACCAATACATGCAGGCAAAAACACGCTATGTGAACATTACGTTGGGGATTGGCGGATTCCAACCTCTTAAAGCAGAAGATGTAGACGAAAAAGGTTATGGTGATTGTAAGGCGCTGAGCAATTACACCCGGTCGCTATTACATGCCATCGGCATTGAGGCTTACTATACCGAAATAGGTAGCGGCGATGACAATAACATTAAGTTTCCTGATTTCCCCGGCGTCAGTCAAACCAACCACATCGTACTGTGCGTACCGCTGAAGCAGGACACCGTTTGGCTCGAATGTACCAACCAGCATTATCCGTTTAACTATTTGGGAAGCAGTAATTCCGACAGGTATGCTTTGCAGATTACAAAAGAAGGAGGGAAACTGGTTCGGACACCTTCCTATCCCGATTCCGCAAACATCAGGACATCACGCATAAAAGTCAGATTACGAAATAATGGCAGTGCTGCCTTTCATATGGAATCAGAATTCAGGGATGCAGAATATGAAAACGTACTGGGTCTGGTCTATCTGTCAGGAAAGGAACAAAAAGATTTACTGATGCAGGGCCTCGATATTACAGGATTGGAGATTCACCAATTTTCCATTACTGATGACTCGCGGAATACGCCCAAAGCAACCCTGTCAGTAGAAGGTGAAACCAACCGGTATGCGATGCCATCAGGTAATCGATTATTTGTGGGGATTAACTTTTTGTTGGGAAATGAATTTCCGGAAAAGCTCCGAACTGACAGGAAATATTCAATTTATCAGCCCGATGGATTTACTTATCGCGATACATTGAGCATCGACATTCCCGCTGGTTATCGTGTAGAGTATTTACCAAAGCAAAGCCCGGTAGCCTCCCCTTACGGTACCTATCATTTAAACTTCCAACAGTCAGGTGACACGACCATTGAAGTTACCCGTCAGGTAGTTATTCACAAGGGCACTTTCGAAGCGACTGATGCCAAAGTCATCAACGAATTTTTAACCAGTGTAGCCGCAGAAGAAAGAAAGAAGGTGGTGCTGGTGAAGAAGAGCTAATATAAAAAAGGCCGTCTTATCGAGTACCGATAAAACGGCCTTTAAACACCAACAATTACTGCTAAAATCTAAAACCTATTTTCAGTACAGGCTGTGACAGAAACGTGAAGTTGTGATTGTCGGCCTGTAATAGTTTAAGACCTTCCTGTGGAAGGAGATTATTTACTGTATACAAATAACTAGCTCCACAGATTTCAAATCCGAAAACAATTCCTCCATTGGTATAATATTCTGCACCTACATTTTCAGATAATCCTCCTCCCCAACCCTCTGCATAGCGAGTCGTTCCGGGATCAATAGTTGGATTTACTCCATTAACTTCAAAACCAGATTTACGGGCATATTGAAAGTGAGCAACTGTGGCGATGTACCAAAAAAGATGCTCGTTTTTGGTTTCAAAATATTTGTCAAATCCTAAACTAGCAATAGCTTCTGAGTTTTCCCTTGCGGGAACATCATTGTATGTAGGAATAGAAGCAACAGAAGTCTCGCCAGATACACCGGGAGTTCCCTCATAGGAAGGAGAAACATTCAACAACCCGGCTCCGGAAAATCTCAGCGCCCAGGAATCAGAAAAAAACCACTTCATTTCTACTCCTAGCATATTAACCAGAGAATTTTGGGTTGGGTAGTTGTAAAGGTTTGGAGAGTAAACAGTATAAGATGACTCATTGGAAGCTGGCAATTGGAGCCAATTTCCATTCTCATAGGTCAATGCATTCCCCAACTTAAGGGAAATATTAACTGTTCCTTTTCTGGGCCCCGGATCATTCCTGTCCTGCGCGATCAGCGGTCCAAACCAAACAATAAATAATGATAATATTAATATTCTCTTCATTGGAATCAGGATTTAAATTTGAAAATATAATCATACAGCAGGGAAAGTTTTTCTTCCCCTGCCGGATAATATCGACTCATCCTAATTTCCGCTAAGTGCAACTTGAATTTTTGCAGTCCAGTCGTCCAAATCAGCTTTGTACAGTTCCAATAAAGCCTGCTCGTCTGCTAAACGTTCTTTCAGATTATTTATCTGCTGATTATAAGCATCGTAGTTCAATTGCAAAATAGGCAACTGCTCATTAAATGATTTGAGCGCCCCATCGTATGCAGTTTGATAAAACTCCACGTCAGCCTGGGCCTGTTCGATCTGTGTCTCCAGATCAGCCACAAGCTGTTTACCGGCCACATCTGTGTAAATTGTTAGCTGAGCAATGTACATTTTGACGGAAGAGATCCGGCTTGCCACCTTACCATATTCATTTGATGCCAAATTATATTCATTGTTTGCTTCTATATAAGCATCCCATTTTTCATTTAATGTCGTCTGTGCCACCTCGTAATTATTTCTAGCAGTCAACCATCTTGAATAAAGCGAATTATAATTACTTATAGCATCATTATATGCTGCTCTATATTTATCTGATTCTGTTTTCGCACGCTCAACATCTGCTTCATCATTTAAAGATGGAAACACTCCATTTACATTAGCATCTCCTTCCTCAGTCATAACAGCATTTTCATAAGTCGTATAATCAATAAAAGTGCCGGCACTATCGTGTCTCCAAAGCAGATTGACGAAGTAATAATTATATGCATTTGTTGTATCGCTTTCAGCTCTTTGAATAGCAGGATCTAAACCATCAGGATATGAATACAATGCCAGATACGCTTCAGAATAATCAGTTTGGGCTTTATTATACATTTCCAAAGCTTTATTCATCAAATCGTACTTAATCCCCATATCAATTCTCTTGGCAAGTGAATCCACTGACAAAGAAGTCAAGTCGGCTTCATATCCTGCAATTATTTCATCTATGGCATCCGTATTCCGAACAGCTGCTTGTGCATTCGTCAAATCCGTTTGCAAGCTAGTCAACGTTTCATTGGCCATATCCAGATTACTTTGAGCAGTCTTCACATCAGAAGAATCTGCGATCTTTTGATTATTAAGATTGAATCCCAACAGAGCTATATCCCCCTGAATCCCATTAATGACCATGTTCTCATTACTCCACTTGGTATAAGCCGCATTGTAACCATCAACAAGAGCCTGTTGTCCCTGGGCTTTCAATTCATTCAATCGTGCGTCCTGCTCCTGTGCAGCAAGAGCCGTCTGATATTCATAATTTTTTTGTGCATCATCCAACTGCTTCTGTGCGTTTAACAGTGCCATTTCTGCCTGCATCGCCTGTATTTTTGCATCATTCTCAAGTTGAGCAATTTGTTCGGCATACTCTGCCATCTTTTGATTATGGGCAGCTTCAGCTTCAGCCATTTCCTGTTGAATGCGAGCTTTATCTGCCTCACTTTGAGCCGCAGCCAACTCCTCTTGAAGTGCATTCATAGCTGCTACATGCCTGTTCTCTTCTTCTGTGGCTGTATTTTTTAACTCAGCAGCTTTCGCTTGCGCATTGACCAATGCAATTTGGGCCTGTTCATAATCAGCTTGTGCTTGTGCCAGAGCTGTCTGAGCCGCTTTTAATGAAGCGTCAGCAGTAGCAGCAATGGTTTGAGCATTAGCCATAGCATTCAACAAGGCTGCTTGTCCCAAGCGCATCTGTTTGACGCCTTCCGATTCTTCATTCGTAATGCAACTGCTGGTAAACAGAACAACGGTTGCTAAGGATACAATTGCAAATAACTTTTTCATTTTACTTTGCGTTTTGGTTAATACAAATTTTGGTTGAGAGTATTCGATTTACTAACTAGGTTTCTGAATTTGACTGACATAAAACTCTCAGCAATGAATCTTATAAGGTGCGAATCTGACACACCACATATCCATCAAATCAGTTTAATGTAAGGCCATAGAAATCCAGCTATGAAAATTGTGCTTTTCATAGTAACAAGCTTAACTATAGGCAAATTGACCTACCTTACTTTACTGATTCAATCTATTCTACCAGGACGTTTATATTAAAAATTTATAGGTCTCCTGGGGTTAGAAAGTTTTTGCGAAATATCGTAATTAACGGAACAAAACAATAAGTTAAGCATGAGTATTCTAACTACTCATAAGTGAGTATTTTAATTGAAGAGTAAGGCTAGGAATTAATAATTAGAAACAGCAGTAAATTTATTTATCAGATGATGTCTTCTTCAAAATATTCCTCCGGTGGGTATCGACTGTATGCTTACTGATAAAAAGGATCTCGCCAATCTCCTTGCTGGTTTTACCCTGTTCGACCAACTGCTTAATTTCATATTCGCGTTGGGATAAATCAGAAGGAATAAAGTCGTTGGAATTTCTTTTGTCAATATATCGGGAAAGACAAGCTTCCAGTTCATCCAAATCCACGGGCTTCAGCAGGTAATCAAATGCCTCCGCCTTGATGGCCTTAATGGCATATTGATTATAACCTGTGACAAAAACAATCTCCGGAAAAAAAGATGTCTAATGAATTTTTCTAATGATATCAAAGCCTGAATATCCAGGCATTTCCACATCGAGGAATATCATATCCGGAGCTATTTGAGGAACCTGTTGAACTGCGGATATGGGACTGGTAAATGTTGCCAGCACTTCCGCTTTTTCCGTTAATTTCAATAACTCCTCCATGCGTTCAAGGGCTAACGGATCATCATCGATGAGGATACAACTGATTTTCTCCATACTTCATTAGGTCTGAGGAATAGTAATGACAACTCTTGTACCGGTATTTTCCTGATCAGGAAAAATATCATCAATCGAAAATTTAATCTTCCTACGATTTATCTTATCATATAATTTTAACGTCTCCTGAAGAATAACCAAGCCCTTACCGGTTGACCGACTTCCCATCTCTCTGGCTTTTTTCCTACCGACGCCATTGTCTTTTATCTCAATCCGAAATCCATTTTCTTCCCTCTCACACATGATTTCAATGAATGTTGTTTCTGTGTCCAAAACGGGATACAGACCATGCTTTAATCCATTTTCCACAAAGGTAAAAAGCAGTAAACGGGGAATTTCCACTGACTCCGATACACATGAACCTTCTATAGTATATTGAAAACGATCATTGAGCCTGAACTTTTCCAGCTCCAGGTAATTTCTGACAAAATCAATTTCGCGTTCAAGTGTAGTGACAATGTTTCCTGAGGAAAGCAAGGTATCCCGCAACATTTTGCTGTATTTCCCCATGTAAATACGAGCCGGTTTGACTTCCTTCTTTTCGTAAAGAGCGCCAATGGAATTCAGGATGTTCAATATAAAATGAGGATTCAATTGCAGCTCGATTGACCGCAATTGATTGAATTGGATCTGCTTTTCTGCATCGTACCTGAGTTTGATCAATCTTTGATAAAACAATCCAATCAGACTAATCAATAAGAAAGCTGACAAAAAAATAGAGCTATAAATCAAATATCGATATGTAAAAAGAGGATTGTGTTTATACCTGAATTCATAGAACCGGTTATCCAGGTTAATACAAAACGAGATGATTTTACCCGCAATCTTATGCAGTGAAAAATAAAAGAAAGCTGTTTTTCCGTCAATATCTGCTACTACAGGGTCAGTAAAATCATTCCTGGAAATGACCATATGATCAATATCCTTTCCATAATAGATATCTTCAGGCGTTCCATCTCCATCCACATCATATTCAAATAAATAGTCAATATATGGAGCGGATAAATAAGTATCGACAGGTTTCATATTCTGATCGAAATACTCAACCAATCCATTACTGTGGTATAAAGCCAATCGTCTTTTATGACCTTCGGGAAGAACTTTAATGTATGAATTAGTCAAACTCTCGTCGCCATCAAACTCATAAGATTTGACAATCTTCCCATTTGCATCCGCCAAAGCAATAAACGAACTGTCAAGTGTTCCGGTATGGTGAGCATAAATGGCAAAATACCGCTTATCCTTTGTCACAAAGGGTTGAACCAAAACCCTTCCCGGATAATTGCCTAACCGATAAGGGCTAAACTTGTATCGCAAATTGGCATCATAAACTAAAAACCACATATATTCATCGGAAACCGGATACTCTTTGCTGAAATTTCCGTAAGCCGGAACATCCCCAATAATTTCATCTTTTCCATCATTATCCACATCAAAAAACTGAAGACCAAAATCAATTGATGTTCCGGAAACAGGCGTAGAGCTAACCTGATGGGAATGCAGATCTACCGAAAATATCTTTCGAATACTTTTGAAATAACCGGTAAAAGCTGAAAAATACAACTTCTTGTTACCATCATGCCTGATATCATGAAATTGTGCGCAATTTATGGCAACATCAAAAGTACTTTGATAATAACTGAAGTCGGAAATAAATATGGGAGGAAACAACTCTTTACGCTGAACCACGTCGTAGCCATTCAAATAGATCTTATTTCTGTTGTGAGTAAATACATAAATTTCATCGGCACCATCCCCGTTGTAATCACTAAAATAGATAAAGTTGTTAAGAGTAACTTTACCTGTCAGATGCCACTCAAAAAGGAACTTACCCGACTTCAAGACCTGTATAGATGAACTCCCTTCCGAATCTTTTAATATGATTATCTTCTCACTATTTCCATCATGATCCAAATCACGATAAAGCAGAACCGCATTTGGATCCTTTTTAACACTATGTATGATAGACAGGCTGTATCTTCCCCCAAGATGAATAAAAGGAAGAATAAGCATAGTAATGACAAGAGCTATCAAAGCTCCAATTAGTAAGTTATAGCGCAGAAATCCAAATAATTTCATGTTGATGGTGAATGGCTTAACAATAATAATATAATAAGGTCAAACTTTCAATATTTTGATTTTTAAATCCATATAGACACCTTATTAAAGTATAGTCAACTAATAGATTTCTCCATCCAGCCATTCCAAAATTGAAACTTTATCACTACATATCAACAACTTACAATAGAAGTGATCTGATAATATATTTATTCTAAATTACTCCTCTAATATTTAATATTTAACCATAACTATTTTAAATAGGTAGGCTGCCTCGAAGCAAATTGAAAAAAGTTTTCTTTTCCTGTGAGATAAATCTCTTTCGTGCGAATAATAGGGTAAAAACAAATCAATGAACAACAACATGAAACCAAACAACCCGGTATTTTCGCAACGGCGATTAATCCGGTTCAACCGGAATAAACCAAATGTACCGGTAAACAGTTTCGATGAAATACCGGGCTTGAAAGCAACAACTTCGGACATAACCAAACGAACCGGAAACTGAACTGCATGGAAAAATCAACACAAAACTTTTTGTCCGTTATAGAGAACCACAAAGGCATCATTTACAAGGTGGCGGGACTCTATACAAAAGACAGTGAAGACCGGAAAGACCTGGCGCAGGAAATCATCTTTCAACTATGGCGCTCGTTCGAGCAATATGACGAACAGTACAAACGCTCAACATGGATTTACCGGATCGCCCTCAATGTTTCCATCTCCTTCTATCGGAAGAAAAAGCGACGGGAAACCATCTCCCATCCCCTTTCGGGAGAAGTTTTCTCGGTACATGAAGAAGAGTCATCACAACACGAAGACGTGAAACTACTTCAACAATTCATCAAAGAATTGAAGGAGCTCGACCGGGCCATCATCATCCTCACCCTCGACGGTAACAGCCAAAAAGAGACGGCCGAAATCCTCGGGTTAACCGAAACGAATGTTTCTACCCGGGTGGGACGCATCAAAACAATATTAAAAAAGAAATTTGAAACCGTAAAAAATCAATAACATGAATACCATCGATTTAAACCAGATATGGCAAAACCAGGAGGAAGAACTGAACCAATCCATCTCGGTTAACCGGGAACAGATATTGGAAATTACCCGGATGAAAGTCTCATCAGCACTTGCCAAAGCAAAACCCATCAAGTGGTTTGCCATTGGATTTGGTATCCTGTGGGTACTGTTCATCTACAGCCTCATCATTCATTTCCTTTCAATGGAATACATCTTCTTTATCATTTCAGCCGGCATTCATTCTGTTCTGACGAACATTGCCATTGGTATTTACATCTATCACCTGGTGATGATTAACAAGATCGATAACAGCAGGTCCGTTGCTGAAGTACAGGAACGACTGGCCAGCCTGCAATCCACAACCCTGATGGTAAACCGGCTCATGTTTGTCCAACTGCCGGTATTTGCAACCTTCTATCTTACGCCAGCCTGGCTGCAACAAATGAGCAACGGCAGACTGCTTTTCGTCTTTGGCAATATCGCCATTTTCGCAGCAGCCGGATTATGGTTCTTCTTCAATATCAAAAAGGAGAATATGCATAAAAGGTGGTTCCGTTTCCTGTTCAACAGCCAGGAATGGACCTCTATTGAAAAAGCAAATGATATTGTGGACCAGTTAGGAGAAAAGAATGTGTAGGGTAACAACGCGTCGTCAATCACCTGGCGACGCATCCTCTTTCTCCTTCAGAAATTTGCCAATAAAAAATCCTCGTTCCCATTCTGTTTATATCCTGACCTCAACAGACTCCCAACAAATTTTACTTTTTTCAAAAAATCTTTCGTAAAACGGTAACTTTTGTGATTGACAGTAGTCTATTAATATAAACAGTGCTCATTTTGAACTACGGTCATGAAAAAGATACTCATACTATACATCCTGATTCTGTTCACAGCCTGTACCGCAAATGAATCTTCTCAATGGTCAGAATCCTGTCACCGGCATCCCATCAAAGAACAAAGGCAGCAAAACAATATCAACTCATCACCAGGCATTGCCATTTCCATTATCGTTAATCCGGAAGTTGCCCTGTATGAAATGAACACTACCTCTACCATTGAATCGAACAAAAGTGAGAGTGACCCGGCCCATGTTGCTCCATTCGATCTTCAATAAATCATCCTTCACAACAACCATTTTTCCACATAAAAAAGACCCGATTTTACAAATTGGGACGATGTCGATTACATTCGCATCTAGCTTTGCTACCAGAAAATCGGAAACAGAATTGAAACTTTTATTCTGATAAAGGTCGAACATGAAAGCAGGACAACATCGCGAAATGATTACATTCATCAGGTTCCGGTCCGTTCAGGAAAAGAAATGGCAATCATCCGGATTAGTGATTTCACCGGAGAGGAAAAACAACAACAATTCACTACAATCAACTCATATTCCATTTATTAACATATGTGCGAATAAAATATTGAATCATGCTAAAATACTCCATTCGTCATCATCCTCACATCAAAGAGAGCAAAATCCATCATTGTGTGTGAAACCAAATCCCGACCACAACACCATCGGAACAATAAAAGATTCTAATATCCGAATTACTCATTATGAACCATATAGTTTCATTTCAGGAAAGTCAGAAATAGCGCGGGATGAAAGTCTCCAGTCATCCGGCAATCTTAACCGGGTGGCGCTGTACAGGACGAATGAATATGACACGGACGTCCACATCGAAGGCTTTTCATAATATAGTAAATAATACATTCGCTGAAAATATCCTCCTGAATAAAAAGGAAGATTGGGATACTAAACAGATTTATCAAACGGCATAACGAACGACAAAATGAACAAGAATCAAACTGCTGAAACCGTTTTACTGGCAGGTGCCACAGGTTACCTTGGAAACTACATTGCCATAGAACTCCTCCATCGCCACATGCCGGTGAAGATCATCGCCCGTCATCCGGAGAGGCTTGAGCATCTGAAAGGAGAAAACACACAAATCATAAAGGCCGAAGTAACGCAGCCGGAAACTCTGGACGGATTGTGCGAAGGCGTTACCACCGTCATCTCCTCCATTGGCATCACCCGGCAAAAAGATGGCCTCACGTATATGGATGTGGATTTTCAGGCCAACCTGAACCTGCTCGACGAAGCGAAAAGGGCAGGTGTACGAAAGTTTATTTATGTATCGGCCGTCAATGGGGCCAAGTGCCGGCAATTGAAAATCTTCCAGGCCAAGGAAGCTTTTGTGGATGCACTGAAAACTTCAGGACTCGACTACACTGTGATGCGGCCCAACGGCTTTTTCTCCGATATGCGCGACTTTCTCGACATGGCGAAAGGCGGAAGAGTCTATCTTTTTGGTGATGGCCATTACCAAATGAATCCCATTCACGGTGAAGACCTGGCGAAAGTGTGCGTGGATGCCATCACTATGGGAGCAAAGGAGATTGCCGTCGGAGGTCCCGATAATTTGGCCCAAAACGAACTGGCCACCCTGGCATTGAAGGCTTGGAACAAACCAGTGAAGATCACGCATCTCCCCGATTGGATCCGAAAGCTGACAATTACCTTAGCCAGGACATTCACTTCCTCCAAAACATACGGACCCCTGGAGTTCTTCCTTACCCTCATGGCCGATGATCAACTCGCGCCGAACTCCGGAGAACATCATCTGGAGGATTTCTTTAATGAAGAGGCGAAGGCAATGAGAAATAAACGCTGAAAAAGGCGTCTGTTGTTTCTATTGTTGCGATACTTAGGAAGGAAGTCATTTAAATCAAATCTTCTCGATTAAAACCGATAGATATTTGTACATACAAACTTTTCATTTATATTTGTCCCGTCAATGGAAAAGAACAACGAACAATGTAACAGCTCGCTGGAGTGTTGCCTCTACTTTACAGCAAACTCCCTCTCCCGGTACATCAATGAACTGGCAGAGAAAGCTTTTGCCACTACAGGACTGGCTCCATCGTACAGTTACCTGATGATGCTGGTCGTTGATAAGCCGGGCCAGTCGCAGAACGAGCTGAGCCACCAAATGAACCTCAAACCATCGACGATGACCCGCTTTGTGGAGAAGCTGAAGCAACGGGAACTGGTATTTACCAGTCAGGAAGGACGAACGGTATACGTCCTCCCTACCGAAAAAGGAAGAGAATTCCGTCCACTTATCGATCAGGCATTAAAACGACTGTATGACATGTATTGCGAGGTATTGGGAGAAGAGTTCGCTGTAAAACTCACCGCTGATATTCTTCATGCCAACCGGAAACTTGAGGAATGATTTTTTTTGCCATTAATATTTGTATGTACAAACATAAATACACAACAAACAGATTAGAGAATTACTATGATGAATCAAACAACAGCAAAGACAACGATTATTCTGGCTCATCCCACACTGAAGAATTCGATAGCCAATAAAACCATCATCACGAAAGTGCAAAACGGACTGGAAAATTTAGAAGTACGCAACATAGCAGAGCTCTACCCCGATTATCAAATCGATGTGGAAGCCGAACAAAAGGCCCTCCTCGAAAGTGATATAATTGTCTTCCAGTTTCCGTTTTACTGGTACAGCGTCCCGGCCATCCTCAAACAATGGATGGACAATGTACTATCATACAATTTTGCGTATGGACGCGAAGGAGACAAACTTAAAGGGAAAGCGTTTATCGTTTCCTCTACAGTGGGCGGTCCGCAGGAGGCTTACTCTCCCACCGGGTACAATCATTTCAGGATAGCTGATTTACTTCACCCCCTGGAACAAACAGCTTACCTGGCACAAATGGATTTCCGTCCTCCGGTGATTGGACATGGCATGATTTTCATACCGGGGGCGTACAATACGCGTGAAGAAGTGGAAGTCAGGGCAAGCGAACAAGCCGAACGTCTGCTGAAAGCCATCAAAGAAGCTGTACCTCAACCCGTAGAATAAACAACTTATACAATGAAACCTGTAGCGATCCAAAGTTGCAGGTTTCAGCTTATGGCACGTTTCGAACGAAACGTCAAGGCATAAAAAAAGCCCCACAATCCGTGAGGCTTAAAATCTTAAATGAATATAATCGTTTAAACTTATGCAAGTTTAACATTTACCGCATTTAATCCTTTTCTTCCTTCTTGCAAATCGAAGGTTACTTCGTCATTTTCCTGGATTTCATCAACCAATCCGGTTACATGCACAAAATACTCATTGTTTGATTCTTCGTCTTTAATGAATCCAAAACCTTTAGAGTCATTAAAAAATTTTACTGTTCCTTTATTCATTACTATTTATTTAATACGCCGCAATATACGCATAGTTCCTGAAATAGAAATATAATCCACTAATTTCAAGGAAAAAAATTCAGTCAGAATTCATTATTTACTGATAATCAATAAAATAAAAAATCAACTTTTTTCATTTTTCTGGTTACATAAAAGGTTGTTGGAATGACAATTACCTGTAATAATGCAAAATGGGAAATGAACGATAAGAAACCAATAAGGAACAATTAGACGTTCGACGTTAGATTAAGAACAGAATCAACACAAGCGAAACGGCACCCCCAGTCATCAGGTTATCATAACCATCGTAACACGCAACTATTCAACACATAGCATTTCAGTCGCAACATCCTGCGCATTCGTTAAAAATTCATAAACAAAAGTTGATTTCTCGATAATTTGAATATTTTTGAGGAAAATCAGCGGAAGCATAATTCCCTTATTTTAAACAATATAATCAGGACAGGAATCGTTCTACCAGTATTCCCGGGACTTTGCCATATGTGCAGAGGAGGAAGAACTCAAGAGTAATAAAAAAGTCGCAGCCGGGAACAGAACGATATTATATTCAAAAGAGCAAGTGAAAGATCAGGCATGAGCAAAACGCCCAACAGGAAAAAATCATTCGTATTCATTACATCCATCTTTACATGGATGATGATGTTGCATGCGGGTCACTCATATGCCTCTAACACACCGGATGATCAAAAAGTAGTTTTCCATCACATCGATTCGTTATACAACCACCTGCAACCTGCCGACACCCGGCCGGCAGCCAAAGTATTTCGCGACGGAATGATTGGTTATTACGCCATCAAACAAAAGAATCTGTTGGAAAACAACCGGTACATTACGCTTATCGACTTTTCGCTGCCTTCCACCGAACGGCGCTTATGGGTTATTGACCTGGAAAATCTGCAGATTGTGCAACATTCGCTGGTGGCCCACGGACGAAACACTGGCGGGGAATTTGCCGTGAACTTTTCCAATACCATATCGTCGAAAATGAGCAGCCTGGGATTCTACCTTACCGGCTCAACCTATCACGGAAAGTACGGACTGTCGCTCTACCTCGACGGAATTGAACCGGAAATCAACGACAATGCCCGCAAACGAACCATCGTTATGCACAGCGCCCCATACGTTACGCCCAAGTTCATCGCACAGTACGGAAGGCTCGGACGCAGTTACGGCTGCCCCGCTGTTCCACCTTCCAAAAGCAAAGCCATCATTCAAACCATCAAGGATAAGTCGTGCCTGTTTATTTATTACCCGGTACCATCCTATTTTGCCAAATCAAAATACCTCGGCGATCAGTTGTATACATACGAAGGAGCAGCCAACAGCTCGATGTAAATCGGCTCATCCCGGTTATAAATATCGTTGCGAAACTGCAACTGCCCATCTTCATCGGCCCAGGCCGTTAAATACAGCAAATACACTTCGGGCTGACGAGTAATAAAAACGGTCACCGTTTTACCGGAAGCAATCACTTTACGTATTTTCGTCAAGTCCCAGCCGGGATCGGCCTTCAAGAGATAGACGGCCAGCTCGAGCGGACGTTCCACCCTGATGCAACCTGAACTGTAAGTACGCTCAATCCGCTGGAACAGATTCTTGCTGGGCGTGTCGTGCAAATAGACATTAAACTGATTGGGAAGCATAAACTTAACCACCCCCAATGCATTCTTGGGGCCCGGATCCTGCCGGAAAGTATATCTCATCACTTCGCTGCTTTGCCAGTCAATCTTCTTCGGAGATAACGCCTCTCCGTCCCTGTTATACACACGAATGCCTCTTTCTTCCAGATAGGTACTGTCCTTCCGGACATCCGGAATGACATCGTATTTCAATATGTTGGGCGGGATGGTCCAGGTCGGGTTCAACACCATGTAACGGAGCGTGGAATGAAACATCGGTGTTTGACGATACGAACGCCCCACAATGACTTTGTGACTTGATTGCACTCGCAAACTATCATGCACCGTTAAGGTAAAATCGGCAATATTCACCAATAGGAAATAAGAAGGGAAATTGCGGGGTAACCAACGGATACGCTCCAGGTTCACTTCAATCTGTTTGATGCGATCCTCCACCGGCACATTCAGCATAGCAATGGTTTGAGGCCCGATGTTTCCCAAAGCCTCAAGTCCCTGCCTTTCCTGGTAATGAATCACGGCCTCCATCAGATTCTCATCGTAAAACTCCGGATTCTCAGGTTCCGGTCCCGCCAAATCGCCCGTCACTATCAAACGACTCCGGATGGCTGTCATCCTTGGATCGGTCATCCCGGGTTTGAGGAGTTCACCGGCGGCAATCGAGTCCCAACCTCCCTGTTTGGCAATTTCCCGGTACTGTTTCAATTGAACCTTCAAGCCTTCGTACAACGATGTCTTTGGCGCCAACTCGTCATACACCGAAGAGAGGCTCTTATCAGACAGTTCGAACAGATAATGTGCCGGGTTATTCTCAGACCGGTCGACACGCCAGGCCGGATCAGCGGGTTTCTGAAGGGTTTTGCCCGACAGCAGATGTGTGGAATACAACAGAAAAGCATCTGTCAGCAAGATGTCAAGATTCGCACGGTCCTCTATATTCCTTTTATAACGGAGAGACTGTATGGCCAGCAAATGATAATCATTGGGAACGAATCCTTCTTCATCGCTATGCTCAATCAGTCGGACCAGTTCGTTGACCCGCCTCCTGTCTGTCCAGAAAGGGGCAAAATCATGTTTCAGGTAAACATCCTGAACGGCCGGAACCGCATAAATCGTCAATTCTCCTTCCAGTAAGGGCTGTTCCGTCAGGTTTTCCACCTTCATCCGGATGCGCTCATCCAGCAAGCCGGAAGATTCGGGCCACAACGGAAAAATGCTGCCGATGATGATAAAGAGCCGGAGGATAAACAAGCCGTTCATGACTAAGAATCTTTGAGGTTAGAAGTTCGTTACATGCTACTTCCGGTAAGGGATGTCCGGGCGGACAGGATGAAAACAGAACTGCCGGGAACCAACTCCCGCAGCTTCATCAAACAACTCCGGATGCTGTATACAAGTTAATGAAATTGCGCCAGAAATGCGACAGGGGCAACCAGGCAGATGAAGACCGGAATATGGTTGACGGATAAGGTATATGGAATCGAAACGATGCCGGTCAGCAAAGTCATAATGACTAAACCCGGATTATAAAATATTGTCTGAACCACGCTGACGCAAATGAAAAACTAACTAATCCGGTTAATCTGTTTGATCCCGGTGAAGACCGTTTTCTCTAATTCCCGGCCAGGGAATTTCCAAACACACTAAATAACAAAAACATCCATTCTCCTTTTCGTTCAAATTGTTAAATTTATAATCCAAACCAACATGATCAACCTTTCAAACCAATACCTGATGAAAAGACTGCTCTTATCAGCTCTGCTCATAACCTTGCTGGCGGGATGTTCGAAAGACCCCGTTCCCCCATTCACGTTTACCCCCAAACCACAAATCGAAGGATTTTATACGTCCGACATCGACCTTTTCTGGCAGGCATATGATTATATGGCTCCCAACTTCACAAAAGAGAATTTTCAAACAATCTACATCAACAATGGCACAGCCGGACTAAAAGACTACAACGCCCAAAAAAGCATTGCCATCAACCTCGAACAGGTTTTAGGGAACGATATCCTCATGAACTACTATACCTCCATCAGGACAAACTCGATGGATTTGCAGGAGCCAATCGATAAAACGAAGGAAGGCTTTCAA
>ENA-ORXD01000565-ORXD01000565.1-sediment-metagenome-genome-assembly--contig:-NODE-565-length-44987-cov-7.712002_pt1 | contig 44987 bp, 36 predicted proteins | sample MGYA00237862_ERZ511471 | MGnify/ENA metagenome assembly ERZ511471 | reverse complement strand
AAAGAATAAATGTCCCCTTGGGGACCCTTCATATATATTGAAGGGCGGCGTGATGGAGGATTTTATTTCGCCCCTTCTGTAACCCAGGGTTTCACCCTGGGCTATTATATTACGCCCTTTCAGGGCTCTATAAGGATTTAGAAACCGCGTGGGCAACAAGTTGCCCACCCTACCGCAATCGCTTCGCGAGAAAGTTGAGCAGACGAGTTGCCGGCGGGGATTATTATTCGATATCTGCGCGGGGGGACGATAAAAAACCTGTCCAGCAATAACCAGCAGTATTAATCTTTGCAAAATCCGCAGGTTCATATTAAAATTGTATTTTTATTTCATAAGGTATCGTTTAAGCAGCGGAGTGATAATTAATGATGAGAACCGGTAAAGTTTTCGGGTCGTTTTTGCTAATAACGGTAATCATGGCGATTTGTCAGCCGGGAGTTCTGCAGGCGGCGGGGGAACAAGCCAAAACTGAGTGCCAGAATGTCCGGAAAATCGTCAGCACCGACCAGCCGATAATGGCCCAATTAGGTGGGGTGTCCTGTGAACATCCGCTGGCGGCCCAGGCGGGACTGGAAATATTGCAAAAGGGAGGCAACGCCGTCGATGCCATGATCGCGACGGGACTGGCAATGTGCGTGGTAGATCACGGCTATAACGGACTGGGCGGTTATGGCGGCTGCATGGTGATTTATCTGCGGGATAGAAAAGAACCCATCGTGGTGGATTTTACCACCCGTGCGATAAAAGCGGCTACCAATGGCATGTTCTACCATAAAGCCTACGACAAGGACTATATGATAAAGTCTATCTCTACCTGGAATGTGGTGGCTGGCTTATACACCGCCCTGCAAGAATACGGGACGATGAAGTGGTCGGAAGTCATTCAGCCGGCGATTCGTTGTGCGGAAGAAGGTTTCATCATCAGCCCCGATTACGCCTATGAGCTGGGTGAGGCGTACAAAGTCAGGCTGCAATACTGGCCGGGGTCGGTGGCCATTTTCGGGCGATCGGAAGGCGGACCTTTGCAGGCGGGCGACCGGCTGGTCCAGAAAGACCTGGCCCAATCCCTGCGGATATTGGCCGAGGAAGGACCGGACGCTATCTATACCGGCAATCTGGCGAAAACCATGGTAGATTATATTCAGTCGCAGGGCGGTCTAATCACGATGGAGGACCTGGCGGATTGGCGAAGCCGGCTGGTGCGGATTTTAAAGCCCGCTCATACGAACTATCGCGGGTATGACATTTATACGCCACCCATCTGCACCGGTGGGGAAAACCTCATCGAGATTTTAAATATTCTCAAAGGGTTCGACCTGCCGAAAATGGGTTTCTGCAGTCAGTCGGTACACCTGATACTGGAGGCCTGTAAGCTCGGTTACGCCGATCGGTTTGCTTATGTGGCGGATCCCTGGATGGAAAAAGTGCCTTATGTCGGCTTGATGTCGCAGAAGTACGCGGACGAGCGCCGACAACTTATCAAACCAGATGCGATAATTCCGCAAGGGCTGCCAGGCGATCCCCGGCCGTACGACACGGCTGGTCCCGAAGCTTATCTGCCGGAGGCGAAGTCCACAGTTGATGACGGCAAAGGCACCCCCGCCGGCGAAATAACAGCATCGCCCCGCCGGGCGGAAAAAGAAACCTCCACCGCCAGCAGCGCAACCATCGACAGCCGCGGCAATATGGTCGCCATGACGATGACACTGCGGGCAATCATGGGCAGCGGAGTAACCGTACCCGGGACCGGTATAGTCCTAGCCGACGGGATGCCACTGTTTCATCCGGTGGGAGATGAAGCAATGATCGAAAATCACCCTAACCGCCTGGAACCAAATAAACTGGCCGTCAATAACATGAATCCCTTCATTATCCTTAGCGAAGGCGTGCCCTTCATGACCGGCGGGGCGGCGGGCGGTCGCAATATCACTACCGAGTGTCTGGAGGCTATCGTGGGCGTCATCGACTGGGGTATGTCGCTGCAAGAGGCGGTCAGCCGACCGCGTTTTCATGTGGAGGATAAAGAGCCTTGCCTTCTGGAGGAGAACTTCCCCTACGGCATCGGCAAGGAGTTGGAGGCCATGGGCCATAAATTCGCTAACTTTTACCTCTGGGGCGTCGTGCAGAATAGATGGGGCTCGCTCCATGCCATCATGGTTGACCCACAAACGGGAGATTATTACATTGCCCGCGAAAGCCGGGTAGCGCGTTCCGCCGCAGGCGGACTGATCACGGATAAATAATATACTTAAAATGTAGAAACAACGGAGTGATAGATGATGAGAAAAAGCAAAGTTTTCCGGTCGTTGATGATAATAACGGTGACCGTAGCAGCCTATCAGCCGATAGTCCTATGGGCAGCAGGGGAAAAGGCTAAAACCGAGTGCCGAAATGCCCGGAAAATCGTCAGCACCGACCAGGCGGTGGTAGCCCGGTTGGGTGGGGTGTCCTGTGAACATCCGCTGGCGGCCCAGGCGGGACTGGAAATGCTGGAAAAGGGGGGCAATGCCGTCGATGCCATGATCGCGACGGGACTGGCGATGTGCGTGGTGGCTCACGGCAGTAACGGACTGGGCGGCTATGGCGGCTCCATGGTGATTTATCTGCGGGATAGAAAAGAACCCATCGTGGTGGATTTCAATACGCGAGCCATAAAAGCGGCGACTATGGACATGTTCTACCAGAAAGCACCCGATAAGGACTTTATGATAAAAACGATCTCGGCCTGGAGCACGGTAGCCGGCTTGTACACGGCGCTGGAGAAATACGGGACGATGAAATGGTCGGAAGTTATGCAGCCGGCGATTCGCTACGCGGAAGAAGGATTCGTCATCAGTGCCTATTACGCCAATAAAATAAGAGAGGTTTACCCATACCGACTGCAATACTGGCCGGGGTCGGTGGCTATTTTCGGACGGGCCGAAGGCGAACCTTTGCAGGCGGGCGACCGGCTGGTGCAAAAAGACCTGGCCCAGTCCCTGCGGACGCTGGCGGCGGAAGGGCCGGACGCGATCTATACCGGTAGTCTGGCAAAAACGATGGTAGATTATGTCCAGTCGCAGGGCGGATTAATAACGATGGAGGACCTGGCGGATTGGCGAAGCCGGCTGGTGCGGATATTAAAGCCGGGACATACGAATTATCGCGGTTACGACGTTTATACGCCGCCCATCTGCAGCGGGGGTGAAAACCTCATCGAGATATTAAATATTCTCAAAGGGTTCGATCTGCCGAAAATGGGTTTCTCCAGCCAGTCGGTGCACCTGATACTGGAGGCCTATAAGCTGGGTTATGCCGACCGGTTTACTTACGCGGCGGACCCATGGATGGTAAAGGTGCCTTACGTCGGTTTGATGTCGCAGGGCTACGCGGACGAGCGTCGTGAACTTATTCAACGTGATGTGGCCAATCAGCAGGCGCTGCCGGGGGACCCCTGGCCGTACGACACGGCGGGACCGGAAGCGTATGAGCCGGAGGCGAAAGCCACGAGTAATCAGGGCAGTTCCGCCCCGAGCGAGAAAATAAGGGCGATACCCGGCGGGCAGTGCCAGTCGCTTTCCACGGCCAGCAGCGCAACTATCGACAGCCGGGGGAATATGGTCGCCATGACCATGACGCTGCGAGCATTCCTGGGCAGCGGAGTGACGGTGCCGGGTACGGGAATAACGTTGGCAGATGGAATGTTGCTGTTTCACCCGGTGGGCAATGAAGAAATGATCGAGAATCACCCCAATCGGATAGAACCGGATAAACTGGGACTAAATAATATGAATCCGTTTGTAATTGTCAAAGACGGCGTGCCCTTTATGACCGGCGGGGCGGCGGGCGGTCGCAGAGTAACGACCGAGTGTCTGGAGGCAATCGTGGGAGTTATCGACTGGGGTATGTCACTGCAGGCGGCGGTGAGCGGGCCGCGATTCCATGTGGAAGAGAAAGAACCCGGCAATATGGAGGAGCAATTCCCCTACGGGATCGGTAAAGAGTTAGAGGCTATGGGCCACAAATTTGCCTACTTTTCCTATTTAGGTAACGTCAGGAAAAAATGGGGGTCACTGCATGCTATCATGGTTGATCCGCAAACGGGAGATTACCATATTGCCCGAGAAACCCGTTCCGATTATTCCGCGGCGGGAGGGCTGGTCCAAAGTAAATAATGGTGAGAATATAAGAAAGTAAGAAAGTGAGAAGGTAAGATGGAATGACATTTTGAGAGGTTGCCTAAAATAGTGGTATCCGCCGGCAGCAGAAAAATAGATAGTTGAAAGTATAATCGAAACATGGAGTGATAAATTATGATTAGAACAGGCAAAGTTTTCAGGTCGTTGGTGATAATAACGGTAACCATGACGATTTGTCAGCCGAGAGTCCTGTGGGCGGCAGGGGAAAAGGCCAAAACCGAGTGCTGGAATACCCAAAAAATTATCAGCACCGAACAGCCGGTGATAGCCCAGTTGGGCGGAGTGTCCTGTGAACATCCGCTGGCGGCCCAGGCGGGACTGGAAATGCTGGAAAAGGGCGGCAACGCCGTCGATGCCATGATCGCGACGGGACTGGCGATGTGCGTGGTGGCGCACGGCTATAACGGCCTGGGCGGTTATGGCGGCTGCATGGTGATTTATCTGCGGGATAAAAAAGAACCCATCGTAGTGGATTTCAACACCCGAGCGATAAAAGCGGCGACCAAAGATATGTTATACCGTAAGGCGCCTGACAAAGACTATATGATAAAAACTATCTCCACCTGGAACGTGGTGGCCGGCTTAGCCATCGCCCTGGAAAAATACGGGACGATGAAGTGGTCGGAAGTCATTCAGCCGGCGATTCGTTTCGCGGAAGAAGGATTCGTTGTCAGCCCCAATTACGCGTACCAACTGAGTCAGGCGTACAAATTCAGGCTGCAATACTGGCCGGCATCGGCGACAATATTCTGCCGGCCGGACGGTAAAGTGCTGCAGGCGGGCGACCGGCTGGTGCAGAAAGACCTGGGCCAGTCCCTGCGAACCTTAGCCAAGGAAGGACCGGACGCAATCTATACCGGCAGTCTGGCAAAAACGATGGTCGATTATATCCAGTCGCAGGGCGGTCTGATTGCGATGGAGGACCTGGCGGATTGGCGGAGCCGACTGGTGCGGATTCTAAGGCCCGCCCATACGAATTATCGCGGCTACGACATTTATACGCCGCCCATCTGCACCGGCGGGGAAAACCTCATCGAAATTCTAAATATTCTAAAAGGGTTCGACCTGTCGCAATTGGGTTACACCAGCCAGTCCATCCATCTGATACTGGAGGCCTATAAACTCGGCTATGCCGACCGTCTGACTTATGTGGGTGATCCCTGGATGACAAAAGTGCCTTACGTCGGGTTGATGTCGCAGGGCTACGCGGACGAGCGGCGCGAGCTTATGAAGCCGGATACGGTAAATCAGCAGGTGCTGCCGGGCGATCCCTGGCCGTACGACACGGCTGGTCCTGAGGCTTTTATGCCGGAGGCAAAGTCGGTGGGTAAGAATTACAGCCACACCCCGTCCGGCAGAATAACGACAATACCCCGCGGGGCGGCAGAATCACTCTCCACGGCCAGCAGCGCGACCATCGACAGCCGGGGTAATATGGTTACGGTGACCAAGACGCTGCGGGCTTTCCTGGGCAGCGGGGTGACCGTGCCCGGCACGGGTATCGTCCTGGCTGACGGAATGCCGCTGTTTCATCCGGTAGGAGACGAAGAAATAATCGAAAATCACCCGAACCTGCTGGAACCGAACAAACTGGCCCTCAATAATATGAACCCCTTTATTATCCTTAAAGACGGCGGTCCCTTCCTGGTCGGCGGGGCGGCGGGAGGACGCAAAATCACGACCGAGTGTCTGGAGGCTATCGTGGGCGTCATCGACTGGGGCATGTCGCTGCAGGAGGCGGTAAGCCAACCGCGATTTCATGTGGAAGATAAAGAACCTTGCATTGTTGAGGACAGCTTTTCTTACCATCTGGGTAAAAAACTGGAAAATATGGGACATACATTCACTGATTATTACTATTGGGGCGTCGTCCAGAATAGATGGGGCGCGCTTCATGCTATCATGGTTGATCCGCAAACGGGAGATTACCATATTGCCCGAGAAACCCGCGTAGATCATTCCGCTGCCGGCGGACTGGTCCAAAGTAAATAACGGTAAGAAGGTGAGAAAGTAAGAAGGTGAGAAGGAATCACAGCGGGCGAGATATGAGCGATTATCACGGCGGGGGGAGCTTGAGCAGCGCTCCCTGGCCGGCGACCAGCCAAAGCCCGAACTTCGCATCGATAGGATACAACTGGCCGTCCACCGCCGAGACCAAGCGCATTTGATTGGGATCACCCCTGGTTTCCAGGGAGATTTTGGTGGAACTTTCCAGGCTGAGGTTGACGGCCATCACGTAATCCGAGCCGTCGTCATGTTTGAATTCGCCGATCATCAGGGGGGCGGCGGCATCCGCTTTTTTCACCAGCTCGCCCGGCAAAATAGCGGCGGACTCCACCGGGGCGGGCGCGGTGAAATACACTCCGGTCGAACGCATGCGGTTTATCTTCGGTCCCAGTACGGCGATTTCCCGGTTGACTTCCTGCAGATACTGCCAGGTTAAGGTCTTATTATCTGACTGGTCAATCGGACTGTAACCATAACCGCCCGCATAATACTTATACCAGGTAACTCCCCGCGCCGCCGCCGCCAGGGAGGTATAGGCCTGAAAGCGCAGGTTCGCCGGCGAAGGAATCGGCATAAAGGGGCGAATCTGATTGGAGCTGACGATGTTCCAAAAGGGCAGATTGTGCTTTTTCGCGACCCGGCGGACCTCTAAAAGATCACGGAAATAACCGGCAGCCCGCTCCTTATCCTTCAGATCATTGGAGTACAAGACCTGGTAATTGTCGTAACTGAGAAGCTGGGGCTTGACAATCTCGATGTATTGCTCCAGATATTCGGTGTAAGTTTGGGCTTCGATCTGCGAGGTGTCCTTGGCGCCAAGAGTAGCGTAGCTGGGGTAGAGATTGATGTAGGCGAGCTTGCCGGGCGCGTATTTCCTGACGGCGGCGACGGCGCGGGCCAGAACGGGAAAGGCAGAGACGCCCGGCTCATCGGCGATAAAATAACCAATCACTGCCGGGCTGGAGCCGGCCTGCTCCACCATCCGGCGAACCTTGGCGTCGATTTGCTCGTCGGTATAGTCGCGCAGCTCTTTCGCTTCCACAAAGCCGGTCTCGTCGATGACGATGGCAGCCAGGTGCAGTTTTTCGCAAAGGGGCAGGTCCTCCGGCCGAACAAAACCCGCCAGGTTGAAGTTACACTGGGCGATACTGTCCAGGCCGAATTTACGCTGCTTAACGAAAGGCTGCCAAAATCCATGCTGCGGTTCCCACGGGAGTATGGGGAAAAAGTCCGGCGAAAATTTCACGCCCGCTTCTTTCAGGGAGGCACAGGATTGCCGCGGAGCTTCCAGGTCGGTTAAAATAAAATCACTCCCCATTGCCGCAAGCGCGGCGGCGGAAAATATTATCGCCACAAGAAAAAACATCCTGCTGTTTCTGATATTTGGCGTTGGCATTTTATCCTCGCTTTCCATACTTAGCAAGATAACGTTCAGGCTTTGGTTCGCTCAAATTGAGGGACGGCAAGCTGTTCGCCGCCTTTGAGGGCGGAGTCGTGGGCGACAATGCCGGGGACGGTCATGGCCAGCGATTCATAGACATCGATTTCCGGCTCGCGGTCCTCCAGCAGGGCGTTGATGAATTCCGCGGAAATGAAAACCGCGGAGCCGCCGTGGCCCGATTTATGGCGCATCGGTTCGGGCAGCATGTCGGTATCCCAGTAATTGGGTATCTCTATCGGCACGTGGGGGGTCTGGCCGGCTTTGCGAATCTTCTTCACCGGATTATCGTGCACGCCGTAATTGGGCATATATAAACTGGCCTGGTCGCCGAACCACTGGGCCCGCTCACCACCCGCGGCGCACAGCCAGAACACATTACAGCGGCAGAAATGCCCCTTGTCTGTCTGCATCAGGGCGGATTCATTCCAGAAGGGATTATGATAAGCGTTATCCTTCAGCAAAAAGTGATCGCTGCCCCAGCCGAGGCAGGATACTTTCACGATCCGCTCGTGGGTAACCCCCATCAAAAAGCCCAGTGAATGGGTTGGATAGTGCATCGGGGGCATCCCCCAGCGCCAGCTATGAGAACCGTCGGGATTGTAAAATCGGCTCTTTTTGTCCGTAAGTAGCTTTTCCAGTTCGCCCCGGTCGTGATAATAATCCAGCTCCGAATAAAACAGCTCGCCGAAACCGCCGCTTTTATACAGGTTGCGGGCGAAGATGCACTCGCCGCGATAATAACTCGATTCCGCCATCATGTATTTCAAGCCGGTCCGCTCTTTCAGCTCTTTGAGGGTCTGGGCCTCTTCCAGGGTAAAGCAAGCCGGACACGCTGATACCACATGGCAGCCCCGCTCCAGGCACATCCGGGCGTGTTTGACATGGTCCGGGGCGCCGGAAAATATCGCTACGGCATCGAGGTTTTTTTCCTTGATGAGCATCTCTTCCAGACAGTCATAAACATTGTCGCATCGGTAATGAGTCTTGAGCCGTTCCCGGCGATCAGGGTAAAGATCAGTTACCGCCGTTACCACACAGCCGGGATGCTCATGCCAGTGAAATGTCGCGCCGAAGTTTCCGCCCACGACAGCCAGGCGGATTTTCTTGGTCGTTTCACTGGGATAAGCCCGGCCCGCATGAGTGAGCAGGCCGGTCGCCGCTAAGAGAGCGGCAGAGCCGGACAGCTCCAGAAAGTTTCGACGCGAAAGAGATGTCCGGCAGATACGAGGATTGGTCGCAGGTTTATTTTCGTTCATATCAGTACCTTTCTGCTTGGAGTATCGTCGCGTCTATTATAAATAAAAAGATATGTAACTCCAACCCTGGAATTGAATTTTTGAATTGACGTTTGCAGCGGCAGACCTGCCGCTCTATTTTTGACTTGATAAGTAAACCTATACCACGTAAGATGTTTCGTTGTTTTTAATCTGGTATTAACCTAATTCGGTGCAGCAATGAAACTTTCAGCGAGAAAGTCCCGTTTGCGCGGCCGAGCGGCGATGCCCGGCTCGAAATCACATACCATCCGGGCCGTCGCCATAGCCAGCCTGGCGGAGGGGGATAGCATTATCGAAAGTCCCTTGTCCAGTGCCGACACCCTCTCGGCGGTAAGTTGCTATCGTCGGCTGGGCGCCCAAATCCAATGCGAGACCAACTGGCGGATTACAGGCACGGCGGGTAGAGTGCGCGTTCCGGACGATATAATCGACGTGGGCAATTCCGGCACGACGCTGCGGTTCGCTCTGGGCAGCGCCGCTCTGCTGGCGGAAGGTGCGGCAGTCTTCACCGGAGACCATCAAATCCGTAACCGGCCAGTCGGCGCCTTGCTGGCCAGCCTTAATGACCTGGGCGCTCACTGTTTCAGCACCCGCTCCACCGGCAAGGCGCCCGTCGTTGTACAGGGCACCCTCACCGGCGGGCAAACCAATATCGAAGCGGTCACCAGCCAGTATCTTAGCTCCCTGCTGATCAATACCCCGCTGGCGGCACGTGACAGCATTATTGAGGTTGCCAAACTGAATGAACAGCCATACGTCGAGATGACCCTTAAATATCTCGACGAGCAGAAAATCGATTACACCAACGAGAATTTCCAGCGGTTCCGGATTAAAGGGGGGCAATCGTACCGGGGATTTGAAAAGCGGATACCGGCGGATTTCTCGTCCGCGACCTTCTTTCTCTGTGCCGGGGCAATTCTGCAGGGGCCTTTGACTTTGGAGGGTCTGGATTTCAATGACCCCCAGGGTGATAAGGCGGTGGTGGATTTCCTGCGGCGGATGGGGGCCGATATTAAAATCGAAGGTTCCACCGTTACCATAAAGCAAAGCGGGCTGAAAGGTATCGATATCGACCTCAACGCTACCCCGGACGCCCTGCCGGCGATGGCGGTAACCGCCTGTTTCGCCCAGGGAACGACCCGCTTATATAACGTGCCCCAGGCCCGCTTGAAAGAGACTGACCGGATAGCCGTAATGGCGCAGCAGCTTCAGGCGATGGGAGCGGATATTACCGAACAGCCGGACGGCCTGACCATCCAGCCGGCTCAGCTCCATGCCGCCGACTTGCAGGGCTATGGCGACCATCGCGTGGTGATGGCGCTGAGTCTGGCAGGGATGGCAGTAGAAGGCGAAACCATCATCGACACCGCGGAATCGGTGGCGGTTACTTTCCCCGATTTTTTCACACTCATGCAGAGTGTCGGGGCGGAGATGCGACTAATTCAGGAATAAACAAAGGTCGCATATAGCACCTGGTGGGGAATTTGCGGCAGGTTCCGATGCGGCGCGACAATATATCCTCTCAGACTAATCTTTCTTGAACGCCTGGTAGCCGTAGTGGACCATGAGCATATCGAGGATAATCAGGGCGGTATAGTTTTCCGCGACGGGCCAGATTCGGCCGACAATGGTGGGATCGCGGCGGGTGATGGCGGCCAGGTCTCGGTTCTCCAGCGTGTATTTATCGATGGTCTTCTGCGGCTTGTCGATGGTGGGGGTGGGTTTGATAGCCAGCCGCACGACAATCGGCTGACCAGAGGAAAGCCCGCCGGTTATGCCCCCGGCGTTGTTGGATTGAAAGACCACCTTGCCTCTGGCGCTCCGCATCTGATCGTTGGATTGCGAGCCGGTCATATCCTTGACGGCAAACCCCGCCCCGACCTCCACTCCCTTGACCGCCCCGATACCGAGCATCTGGCCCAGCTCGCCGTCGAGCTTATGGAATACCGGCTCACCCAGTCCGACGGGCAGACCGGTAACAACAACTTCCACCACTCCGCCGGAGGAATCGCCGGTGCGGGTAATCTGGTTGCACGCTTCCATCATCGCCTGGGCCGAATTCATGTCGGGGCAGTTGATTACCGGGTGAACTCCGTAACGTTTCTGAACCTCGCCCGGCGGAAGCTGCGGGGCCAGGGCACGAATAGCGTCAATCTCCCGCTCGATCTGGGCGAAGACCGCCGCTTTTTCCAGAAATCGCATATCCGGATTAATACGCCCCTTGACGTAAATTTCCTGATAGAAGGGGTCCAGGTCACGGCGCATTTTTTTGTAGGCGCTGGTCAACTGGAGGATGTTCTCCTGGGGCAGATCCGGGCAGCGGACGCCGGCTGCCTCCTTGATATACGCGAAGACCTGGATACCCCGCTCGTGGAGCATCTTCTTGGCGACGTACCCTGCCGCCACAATCGTGCTGGTGTATCGTCCGCTGAAAAGGCCGGCGCCGATGGCGTCGTCGCAGGGGCCATATTTCACGAAGGAGGCGTAGGAAGCATGGCCCGGCCGGGGCGTGCGGTTGGTGTCCTGATACTGCTTGATGTGGATGAAGTGACGGTCGAGGTTGGGGATCAGAATCACCAGCGGCGTGCCGTTGGTCAGATTTTTATTGCCGGCGTTTTCGACGGTGTCAGCGGCGTTCAAACCGCTGTAAATAATGGGCAGATCAGGCTCCTTGCGGGGCGAAGACAGCTCATCCGCCCCCGGCTTGCGGAGCAGCAGGTCACCGTAAATCTCCTGCTCGCTCAGGCTCAGCCCCGGCCGTACCCCCTGCAACACGGCGGTCAAACCTTCCTGGTACGAACCCCCCGCAACCGTTACCTGAAATAAACGCCCAAAATGACAACCCAGCATGACGCTATCCTTTCCTCGAAAAACCAGAAAATCCGCAGACTATAACCGGTATGATAGTGATTTATCGAATGGTGTCAATAGTGGGGTGCTGGGAGAAAAACCGCGGCGGTTACGTTTCCACGTTAATATTAAGTGTGCCGCATTCCGTATTGAACGTTTATCTTACTCTTTCCGGATATACAATCGCCGCTAAGAGCATTTTTCCGTATCTGTCCCACAATACCTGGTTGGGCAGTTTTTCCGCACCGCCGGGCAGTTCCACCGTGATAATGGGTATGCCCAGGGTCTCACCCGCGTAAGCGCCCAGCGAGCCGGGATGAGCACCCAGCTTGCGAACCGGCAGGGTGCAGTATTGGGCCATCTGATAGGCCAGCGGTCCTCCCGGCCCGTCATAGTCTATACATTGCAGCGGCTGATGAATGCTGACAATACGCTGGGGAAGATACTTCTGTAAAATTTGATCGATAGCCCGGCTCTCCGGCTCCGACAGGCCTCTGCTGCCGTACTGCCGGTTGTTGATGCGATTGCCCGCGGGGAAATTGCGGTTCAGGTCAATGCCCCGACTGTTGACGCGAGTCTTCCGCGCTATCCCATCGGGATTGGCCGCCGCCAAAATCACCACCCGCCGCCACCGCAGCAGCTCCGGCTGGCCCCGCAGATAGTCAGCTAACTTCCGCACTAATGGTATGCCCGCCGTCTCATTGCCGTGAATACCCGCCATCACCAGCGTAACATTGTCTCCCTGACCTAATATGATGATTTCCAAAGGGCGATTTTCCACACTCCGGCCGATGGTCTCCTGGCGGACCGCTGCCGCAATCCCCGCCTGGGGCGGCCGACGCCACACAGCGGTCCCGGACCATTTATCCTCGCTTACCGAAACGCAGCCGGCGGCAGTTGATAGTAAAAGAGCAACCAGCGTTATTTTTTTCCGCCAACCAGGTTTTACCCGGCATAGGTTTTTACTTTGTCTGGCTTTTTGCGTGATATTGCACCCGCTATTTAAAATACAACCAATAAATCCGGCAATTTTTTTATCGGCTGACTCGGAAACCTGCCGTTTTCACTTTTTGGAATCATCGTATCATTATCGTCATTCGCCGGGAAAAGCCATGATAATAAGTTTTAATCGTTTATTTTCGCCATACTTAGCGATTTTTGTTTATTTTCCCGTCCCTGCCGACATGTACGCCGGGGGGAGGTACAATTTCATTGACAAAACCGCGTAACCTGAAAAAATATGACTATGGTTTTTACCCTGCATCGATATATTTTCCGCGACCTGCTCAAGACCTTTTGCCTGTCCGCACTGGTTTTGAGCGTTATCCTGGGACTGGGGGTAATGCTGCGACCGCTGCGGCATTTCAACGTGGACCCCATTCGCGTTCCGCAACTGCTGCTGTACACCTTTCCCATCACTTTAACCATGGTCATTCCCATCGCCGCTCTGCTGGCAGCCACCTTGAATTACGGCCGATTAGCCTACGACAACGAGATCAACGCCTGCCGCAGCAGCGGCATCAGCCTGTTGACCTTGCTTTATCCCGCCCTGGTGCTGGCCCTGCTGGTGGGGATGGCGGCTATACTGCTGGGCTTTCACATTATCCCCTCCTTCACCGAGGATTTTGAAACCCTCATTCGCAGCGATGCCAAAGCCATTGTCTTTCGCAATATTGAGCAGAAGGGCAATCTCGGCGATCTGCTGCCCGACTATCGCGTCTATGCCGACTATGCCGACCCGAAGAAAAATCTGCTTTCCGGCGTGGCGGTGCTCAAGCTCCGTCATAATGAGGTGGAGGAAATCACCACCGCCCGGCAGGTGCAGATTAATTTTCAGCGGCAAAACCCGCAGAGCGACCAGATCGCCCTGCGGCTGATCAACGCCCGGACCGTTATCAACAATTATTCCGCCGATATCGGTGATACTACCATTTATATTCCGGTTCCCAGTTTATGGCAGGATGAGATTAAATTTAAAAAACTGGCGCAGATGAAAGCCATTGAAAGAGATATGACCCTCTTCCCGCCGATCAACAAAAGCCTGACCGATATTCGTCGCCAGTTTATGGCCGAATCCTTTTTTCAAGGGTGTGATCAGCAGTTTCGCCGGCAGGGCTTCGTCGATCTCCATCAGTCGGCCGGCGGATATCTGCGCTTGTTCGCCGCCGGCTGCCGCCGCTATCTGGAAAAAACTTCCGCCGCCGATGCCGGCCGAAAGACCAGCTCCGCCGTCCTGACCGGCGCCGCCCAGGTTTTGCAGTTTAACCGCTCCGAGCAGCTTAAACCCAATAAAACCTACCGCACCGACGATGCGCGTTTGTCCGTCAGATTTCAAGCTGCCACGCCGGTGCTTATCCTGGAAATGAAAAATGTCCGCGCCGCTTACGCCAACGAGGAGAATGTCACCAATCATCGCCGTTACGATCTTTACGATATTGTCTTTCCGAAAAATTTTATTACGCAAGGTCAGGCCCTTTCCCTCAATGATCAGGTTTTACGGGACCTCGTTCCCCTGCCTTACGACCCGCCTACGCCCTATTTGCTCAGTCTGTATAAAACAATCCAAAAACAATGTCGGGAGCTGTCTGCGGAAATCCGCGCCGAGCTGCATACTCGTCTGGCCTTCGGCGTAAGTTGCATTGTGCTGGTGCTGACCGGCGCCGCCCTGGGCATTATTTTTCGCAGCGGCCATCTCCTGACCGCCTTTGGCGTAAGTTTCATCCCCGCTACCTTCTGCCTGATTACTATTTTCACCGGCAAGCACATCGCGGAGCAAAATCCCGGCGACATTACCGGCGGGATTGTCTTCCTCTGGTCCGGGATTGTTACCGTCGCCGCCCTTAACCTGGTTATTTATAAACTACTGCTGAAACGCTGATATGAAACCTTTGCACCGAAATATACTTGGGCATTTTACCCCCCGGATCGTCGATCGCTATATCGCCCGCGAGTTTCTCTTCAGCTATATGGTGGCGATTTTGGTTATCCTGTCCCTGCGGATTTTGATCGATCTTTTCGTCCAGTTCGACGAGTTCATCGAGTCTCAACCGGACGGCTCCGCTCCGGGCGCCCTGACGGTGATCGGTTATATTGTTGATTATTACGGTCCTAAGACGCTGGAGTATTTCCGCGATTTTTCCGGCACTATCATCTTGCTGGCCGCCGCCTTTTCCCTGGCCCGGCTCAGCCGGCAGAATGAATTAGTCGCCATCCTCGCCTCCGGGGTGAGCTTGAAAAGGGTGATTGCCCCCATCGTTATCCTGAGTTTTACCCTCAATCTATTAATGAGTTTTGACCAGGAAGTTATTCTGCCCCCCCTGGCCGACCGGTTAGCCCGCAGCAGCGATGAAATGGCGGGTTTACACACCGTCAGCGTCGAATTACTCCCCGACGGCGGCAGCGAACCGAAGAATCAGCCGCTGCCGGACCAGTCGCTGTTCCGCGCCCGAAGGTACGACCCTGAAAAAAAAACCATCGATAATTTGCTGGTTATTTTGCGGCATGAGGGCCAGATGACCGGCCGGATCACCGCCGAAAAAGCCGCCTGGGACCAGGAGCAAAAACTTTGGCGACTGGAGAACGGCTGGCTGATTTCCACCGACAATGCCGCCAACGGTGAGAAAATCACCCCGCTGGCCGTTTACCGCTCCAGTTTCAGCGCTGATTACCTCTGGCTCCAGCGAAACTCCGATTACAAGACCCTCATGAGTAGCGCCGAGCTGACCGGACTGCTCCGCCGCGGGATGAAACCCGCGGAATATAACGAAATTATCACCGAAAAACATTTTCGCATAACCGACCCGATTATTAATATGGTCATGCTGCTGCTGAGTCTGCCGCTTTTGGCCAGCCGCGAACGGCGGAGCACCAAAACCGCTCTCCTGCTCGCCCTGCTCGGCGCGGGGGGGTGTTTCCTGGCCACTTTCACCTGCAAGCTCCTGGCCGGCGGCATGCTGGATCCGTTTCTGACCGCTTCCCTGCCGGTCATCATCTTTTTCCCCCTCTCCATCCTCAGCTACGACAGCATTAAAACCTGAACCAGCTTAAGCGGCTTGCTTCGTTTTTATTCACCTTTACATCGCCAAAATCCGCCGTTAGAATAATCCTGTGGTAAGTTATCTCATCCGCGGTTTTTCTGTGGTTTGACCGGCATAAACCATGGAGCCGTTTCCGGCACGGAGAAAAGAATTATGGACAAGGAAACACTCTTCCAGGAAATCCAAAAACGCTCTCAGGACGGTAAAATCGCCTGTCGCCAGTGTTTCGAGATCGCCCGGCTGTGCGACGTTTCCTTAAAGCTTATCGGTGAGCTTTGCAACGAGAAGAAAATCAAAATTTTCGCCTGCCAACTGGGCTGTTTCAAATAGACGAAAGCCATTATGCCTCATCTGCATCCCCTTGTCATTCTCGCGGTCGGTATTTTTGTCGTTCTGGGCATGATATTATTCCTTCGCATCAATGCCTTTATCGCCCTAATTACCGCCGCCGTTCTTGTCAGCATTTTTTCTCCCGGTCCGCCGGCGGAAAAGATAACCCGCGTCGCTTTCGCCTTCGGCGCCACCATTGGCAATATCGGCATTGTCATCGCGCTCGCCGCCATCATCGGCAGGTGCCTCATCGACAGTGGCGCTGCCGACCGTATCGTCCGTTTCTTCCTCTGCCTGCTCGGTGAAAAACGCGGCGCCGCCTCTCTGATGGCCAGTGGTTTCATTCTTTCTATTCCCGTTTTTTTCGATACGGTTTTTTACCTGCTCGTCCCCTTGGCCCGTACGATGCACCGGCGGACCGGCCGAAATTACCTCAAATACCTCTTAACCATCGCCGCCGGCGCCTCGATTACTCACACCCTTGTACCGCCCACTCCGGGTCCGCTCATCGTCGCCCAGACGCTGGGGGTGGATATTGGCGTTATGATTTTGCTGGGTCTGGTTGTGGCGGTTCCTTCCGCGGTTGTCGTTTACTTTTTGGCCGGGTACTTTGATCGCCGTCTCAATATCACTATGCGGCCGATGGAAGGTGCTCCACCCGACTGCCCGCCGCTGCCCGACGATCAGTTACCCGGCTTGTTCAGCTCGATCCTGCCCATTTTTTTGCCCGTTCTGTTGATTTCCACTCATACCATCATCTCTACCCTCGTCCGCAACCGTCCTGATTCCGCCGCTCTGATCCGCCTTTCCGATTTCGCTGCCGTTGTGGGCAATCCCAACCTTGCCATGCTGTTCGCCGCCGCTTTTGCTCTTATCGTTCTCGCGCGTCGAAGAAAACTTTCCCGCAAACAGCTTTCCCAGATAGCCGAATCCGCCCTCACCAGTGCCGGCATCATTATTCTGATTACCGCCGCCGGCGGCGCCTTCGGCGCCATGCTGAAAACCGCCCAGGTCGGACCCGCCATTCAAAGTATTTTTACCGACGATCACGCCCAGTACGTTAACGGTCGTTGGCTGCTTCCTTTAGCTTTTTTCGTCGCCGCCCTGCTGAAGTTCTCCCAGGGTTCCAGCACCGTATCCATGATTACTACCTCTGCCATGCTCGGTTCTATGATTACCTCGCCTGATGCCTTGAGCTTCCACCCGGTTTATCTGGCTATTGCTATCGGTTCCGGCTCACTCGTCGGCATTTGGATGAACGACAGCGGTTTCTGGATTTTCACCAAGATGGGCAATCTCACCGAATCCGAAACTCTAAAATCTTTGACTCCCGCTCTCGCGGTTCTGGGATTAATGGGTCTGGCGGTTACCGTGCTGTTGTCTTTCTTGGTCCCCCTTACGTAATCTGCCCCCTGACTTATCCTGTCCCCCCTTAAAACAGCGATAATCTTAGCTGAAATTATAATGTTTGCGGACTGGCTGGGTTACCTTCCAGCGGCACGCCAGCCCTACCGGAAACACCACCAGATCACCCGGTCCGAAGCTGATGCTTGCCCCGTCGGCATCTGCTACCGTTACCTTGCCCTCCAGGATCAGGCAGGTTTCCGTCTGGTCGTACTGCCAGTCGAACTCGCTGATTTCGCAGGTCCAGATCGGCCAGCTTTTACATTTCTTTGCTTCCTGGGCCTGGGGCTTACGCACCACCACATCCTTAACCGTCATCATAGGCTAAACCTCTTTTCTTATAATTATTTTTATTATGCAAAATATGTCTGCTTTTCTTCTTATAATCCAGGCCCCAGCCGCTCGCCAGGCGAAAATTATCTATGGGCTATTCCGCCACTGGCAAAATTTTATCTGGGTTATATATCCGGCAGATCACGTGTTTATATTATTTTACCTTCTAATTAACCTGCCTCAGACGTCAGCCTTCGCATATAAGTCCTTTTGTATCAAGCACATAAGCCGCGATAACGCCCGCTGCCGACTTGAATTTGCACGGAAACATAGACGATCTGGTTTTTTTTAAAAATTTTTCTGTCCAGAAATGCAGCTTCGGGATATAATGATTTCCAAAATAGTTGGTTTGTTGAACGAGCAAATCAGGTTCGTGACAGTGAGTTTTCTGTGCCCACCAAAATTTCTCTTTCGCCCGACCATCTTTATTAGGCTATATCGTTGGCCGCTTTCCCTGTGACCTGGAAAGTAAAGTTTTGGTCACACGTACCCAACAATCAGGAGTTTTTTTTATGGGTAAGAAGTTGTATGTCGGAAATTTGGGCTATGATGTGAAAAGCTCGGACCTGGAAGAAATGTTCGGCGCCCACGGCACGGTTGAGAGTGCCCAGATTATCAGCGATCGCAGCACCGGCCAGAGCAAGGGGTTTGCCTTTGTCGAGATGAGCAGCGACGCGGAAGCCCAGGCGGCGATTGCCGCCCTGGATGGTCAGGACTACGGCGGCCGAGCTATTAAGGTCAATGAGGCCAAGCCCCGTCCTAACCGCACTGGCGGCGGCGGTGGCGGCGGCTATGGCGGCGGTGGCGGCGGTCGTAGAGGTGGCGGCGGCGGCGGCGGCGGAAGAGGCCGTTACTAGTCGCTGGAGAAACACTCTAATTTGATGAAAACAGGGCTTATATAGGGCCGCGGTTATCGTGGCCCTTTTTTCTTTATTCTGCCCCATGATTTTACGGTTTGTTTTTGCCTTTTCAAACTTGCGGTCGGTCAGTCTGAGTTAACAAACTTCTGACGGTACTGATATGCGCCTGCCGCGGAGGTGAACCATTTGCCCCAGAACTCGCACCGCCATAATTTCTCCTCCAGCCGCGTTTTAAAGGCCTCTATCAGCTCGGGAACGTCCTGCTCTGCGATGCGATTGCGGATGCAGGTGTCGATCTTGTCGCCCAGATACCCTTCAATCCTGACGCTCCCGGGCGGCAGGGGGCCCAGCGAATCTTCAATTACATGACCGGTCACTTTTTTTTGGGCAGACGCTTAGATCCTGGATCCGGATATTACGCCACTGGACTTTCAGCCCGTTTTTCGGGCCTTTATGCACCTGCAGGGCGATGAACCCTTCCGGCGTCATCGAATCCGTAAGGTCCGCCGCCGGTACGCCGTTCAGCCACGTTTTCATGGAATCGCCGATAGCTTCGATGCGGAAATGGTTCCATTGGTTATGTTTGTAGGCTTTTCTTGCCTGGGGATTTTTCGTCAGATCGTTCAGCCATCCCCGCCGTGACTCGTCATGGATCCCGCCGGTCCAGCTTCGCGGCTGCGTATCCGGTACCGGCTGGCCGTTTTCCCGCAGGTTCTTTGGCTCTCTCGTATAGGGGGCGATGGACGGGTCGATCTCCACCTGGTAGCCGTGTACTACTCCTTTTTTATACTCCGGGATGCTTAAGCTGCGGATCTGCACCCCGGAATTAAGTTCATCATCCACCTTGAAGTCCAGCTCCAGGATGAAGTCGCGGTAATCTTTTTCCGTGCACAGGAAGCTGTTCAGTTTGTCGTCGTTGGTATAACCGACGATACTGCCTTTCTCCGCTTTGAAAATAGCCTTGCCGCCCCTTTGCACCCAGCCGTTCAGGCTCTTGCCGTCAAACAGCTTTTGCCATCCGCATTTCTGATCGGTTTTTTTAGCTCTCGGCTCCGAGCAGCCGGCAATCATCATCACCATCAATAAGCCCAAAATGATTTTCGTCGCTTTTGCCATCTTTTTCCCTTTCATCTTGGTTGGCGTTTTTCCAAAAGGTCAAGATTTTATTATACCCTTCCCTCTCGCCCCGACAATAGTTTTATATTAGCAAAATAATTATAACGATATGCGATAAATCTGGTTATGCGATTTTATTACCGTTCCCCCAGCCCCGCCGCTAATCTTGTCAACTGCAAACCAGAATGTTACCTAATCCACTTACATTCGGATTATTTGCTTAATATAGAGTAGAGATTCGGACAATCCTCTTGACAATAATACATAAATGCTTCATTTTCTTCTTTTTCTGTTTCTTCGTAAACCATCTTTTCTTGCTTCTGCGGAATATTAAGACCAGCGGCGCGTGCGCCTTCCCATTTTTCTTTTGGAACCGTTGCGTATGTATATTCGAACATATTTCGTATTACATGGGGATGGATCGTACCCAAAGCAGCTCCTTCCCCCGAATATTGCCAAGCAACTTGCTCAACTACATCGGGGGGCATTTTTGTTCTCCCGCGCTCAAAAAATAACATATTGGAATCACCAGAATAACCCGATCGTTTAGTAGCATCTAAACTTACATAATCAAAAAACGATATCGAATCTCTCACAAAATCAGACATGATTCGCTTTGCTACTTCAGTGAAGAAATTTTTTACGGCACCAGACGGACCTTTCATTCCAAGAAACGCGGGACCGAAGGAATCAAGATTAGTTGAATGTTTTGCTCCTAGGATCCCACCTAGTTGAAAGAAATAACCCCACATCCAATAGCACTGTCCATATTTGATGTAAGGCTTGCCTAGGAAAGACTTATTTAATTGTTGATTAACCATTATGCGCGCCAAAACTCGGGCATATCCAGATATATTCTTCATGTTTATCTCGATTCTTACATAATATGAAGGACCAAACTATTTTATTTGGCTTTTAAATGAATTTTATAAACCTGAGATTGGAAAAGGGGACATTGTACTTTATTTTCCTTTTTCCGATCGACGTTGTAATAAAAGTTACCCTCCCCAATAAATTTTGTTGTTTATAAGATATTGCCTCAGCCGATGCCGGCCACATTATCACCGGTTTCATATTAATCCCGCCCCGTCTTTTTGTCAAGTATCCACCGACCCCTCTTCTCTTTCCTTTCACACCTTTACTACTCTGCGAAGCAGCCTTTCGCTGCGAAGTACGAGTCGCACCTTCTTAATCTTTCTACTTTCTATTCTCGACTTTCTACTTTCTCCGCCGCAGAACGCTTGCCGAGCAATCTTTGGCTCTGTGTTCCCGGCTCGACTGCCTTCGGCTCTAAGGCTCAGGCTCGAAGAGAGCTCGCCGAAGTCTGTATCTCAGTGTGATAAAATCTTTTTGAATATGTTTCGAATTTCCGAACTTATTAGTGTTTATTGGCGTTCGTTCGCGGTTAAATAGATTTATTCTTGCCCCGACGTCAAATGTTCTATTGTTATCGGCAAATATCGTTAGTGAAAGCATGTTCCTTAATTCTTTAATCCGTACTACAATTCTTCAACTCTTTGTTTTTTATGCGTGTTTTTTAAGCATGGCAACGGTAACCAGCTTATTTATAATGCGTTATGAACCTTTTTCAAGAAAAGAACTTTTGTTTTTTGCAGCCTTCACCTCGCACAAAGGCTGGAGGTTAAATGGCGGGGTTTAAGGGGCAGAGCCCCTTTCAAAATAGACCTTCTTCCTCATTATTTGGTTGCGGCTCTGCCGCGCTGTGTTAATCCGTGAAATCCGTGGTTTATAAAATCTGTATTTATCTGTCTTTTATCTTTTCTTCTTCGTGCCCTTCTGAACTTGGGGTGAATATTCTTTTTTCTCTTCTTTGGACTTTGAACGTTAAAACTTGAACTATCTTCTCGTTGAACCTTGAACGTTAGATTTGTCTCTTGCGCAGCGCCGCCTTTTTACTTTCTTACTTTCCCACCTTCTTACCTTCTTACCTTCTTACCTTCTTACCTTCTTGCCTTCCCACTTTCCTATTTGCCTATCTTAACATAAAAATCCCGCTCATTTTCGTAAAAAAACCGGTGATTTTGGCTAAGAAACCGTTCAAAACCAGAGCGGAAAAAATGATGAAAATTCTCCAATAAAATGAGATTTTCGGGCTGAAAACCATCGTTTTGCGTCACAATTACGCAAAATTTCACAGTTTTTACCATAAATCCGCCGGTTTTTCACAGGAAATCACCGGTTTTTACCGCGTTTTTCACGGGAAATCACCGGTTTTTACCGCGTTTTTCACAGGTATATACGCGTATAATGAACCTTGATATAATATAAATATATGAGATTTGGAGTGGGCGAGGTGGTCGCCGGCTCGCTTTCGAGCCGGAGGAAAGTCCGAGCAGGTCCGGGCAGGGTGATGGCTAACTGCCACCGGGAGTAATCCTCGGGAAAGTGCCACAGAAAATATACCGCCGACAGCACCGCAAGTGCTTGTCGGTAAGGGTGAAATGGTGCGGTAAGAGCGCACCGCGGCGGCGGCGACGTCGCCGGCAGGGTAAACCCCACCCCCTGCAAGGCCAAATATGAGCCAAGTGTTCGCCCGGCACGTTTGAGGCTCGGGTAGGCTGCTCCCACACCGGGGAGCCGGCGGGCAACCGTCGGTCAAGATAAATGACCGCCAGCCGCCAACTTACCGCGGTTAACAGAACTCGGCTTATGTCCCACTCCGAATTTCTTGTTTATATAAGGGGATGAACCAAATAAATATAGGGAAAGAGCCAATGGTTAGAACTAATTTGTTATCTGCTTATAATAGAAGAGCTTATGGCATGGCTTGGGGGTCGCTGATTAAGGTCCTGGTGATTCTGCTGATTGTAGGCGGCTTCGGCTGGTTCGTGTATCGCGGGATTACGGGTATCTCCCGTGCCGTCGAGAAAAGTCCTTATCCCAACGATCCGGTGGAAACCACCACCACATTCTTTAATGCTTTGGCGAAAGAGGATTACCAGCAGTGTTATGGCCTGCTCAGCACCAATCGGCAGGTGGCCACGGTTATCGGCCGGAATTCCCGCGAGAAATATTTCAACCATTTTAACCGGATTCGGGTGTACCTGGTGGAACATGCGGGGACGAATTTCACTGAGGGCATGAAGGTAGCTGATGACGGCAGTCGGGTAATCTTTCCGCATGATATTGTCCTGACCGTAGCCTTGAAAGGCGGCACCGGGTCGAACGAAAAACGCTATTATAGTATCGACGAAATCAATGATTTTCCTGTCGATATCGCCCCCGGTATCGGGGTCGAGCAATACAACCGGCAGCTCAACCGGATGATCGAGGGCATGGAAGCGTCCAGCGGCAAGCCCAGCGACGACGCCGCGGAGATAATTCGGGATCAGCCCGGCGAATCCCCGCCGGATCGGCTGGCGCGGTTTATCGATGCCTTTAAGCAAGGTCGCCAGTTGGATACCCGCCATACCGTTCTGGAGTGGATTATCCGGGAGTTCGGCAGTGACCCGGCGGCGCGAAAATTTCTCCAGGAAGTAGCTGATTCGGAGTATGAATTGCCGCAACTGCGGCATTTGGCGCAGCAGCAACTGGCTAATCAGCAATAAAAAGCAACAAAAAAAGCCCCAAGCTTGAGAGATTGTCAATTTTGGTTAACAATCCCTCTTACCTAAGGGCTTAAGGCGCAAGCATAAAATTTATGCTTTCCTTATTTTATATCCCACCTTGTTTATAATGGCAAGAGGGGGCTATGTTTCTATTTTACCGTTTTGCCGCGGTTATCTTTGACTAATTTACCTTCTCCATCGATAGTAAAAAGGCTGTCGTCAGCGGCTTTGTCAATGTCCAGGATTTCCATGTGAGAGAGAACCTTATCCCGGCTGGTATTATCATAGATTTTGACTTCATAGAAGGGGCTTTTCATATCGGCGCTGGCGCCTTTTTCATGCAGGGTATTTTTATCCATGATGTATTCAAACAATTTGCCGTCCTTTTCCGTGACGACTTTTTGGCAAAACTCGCCTTTATATTTGATTTCCTCGGAATGGATAATTTTGCTGTCCTGGATCCATTGGCGGGCAAAGGGACCCTGGTCGATGAAAAGCCGACCCAATTCGCCCAGGAGAAACAGCTCCGGTCCCGGTGTGGAAGCTGGGGAGATGGTCAAAATATTGGTGCTTTGGTTATAATTGCACCGCATTTGGGCATTACCGGTGATGATTATATTTTGGTCAAAAACCGCGCGGAAACAATCCGGGCGGCGCCACCACATCTCGACGGTACTGCTGCGGCCGTGCGGCTGATAGGTGGTTAACTTAAAGTGGACGTCGTTGACCCCGGCGGCACGCTCGACCGCCATGGCCCAGGCTGCCTGGGTATTATAGGCATTCTCACCCCGCGGGCTGAAGAGCCACAGTGCACCGACCAGAACAGCAATCATCGCCGCGGCGGCGGCGATAGAGCGCAAGCCCAGGCGAAATCTTACCCCAGGCGCGATAACCGGCTGGGACGGCAGCCTCTCCAGCAGCCGGAGGCGAAGCTGTTGATGGTCATTATCAAACCGCTGATAATATTCAGACAAATTTTTATGGATATTAAAATTCATTCTTTTGCCTGTTCCTCAGAACTATCACTTTCTGATTTCGGCGTTATTTCCAGGCTCTTTTCCAGCTTGCGTCGGGCCTTTTGCAAGAGGCGGTAAAAACCGCTGCGGGAGATACCCAAGACCTTTTGGGCCTGGGCGACATCCTGGCCTTGCAAATAATAAACATGCAGGGCCAACCTTTCCCGCTCGCTGAGCCGAGCCATCGCCTCCTGCAGGTCCAGAAGGCTGTTATCATCACTATTAACTTTTTGACTTTGCGGCGATTCCGGCGGCTCCAGTCCGACCAGGACATGGCGATCACGGCTTCGGCCCCGCCGATATTCCCGGCAGACGTTACGCGTGATACTAATCAGCCACGGCCCGAAACGCTCTTTATTTTTCAACCGGCCCAGCCTGGTATAAACCCGCAGAAAGACCTCCTGGGCCAAATCCTGGGCCCGCGCCTGGTCCCGCGTATGATCGTTACAAATCGCCCGCACCAGGCGGGCATAACGGTCATATAACTGGCCGAAGGCAGCCATATCACCCTGCAGCGAGGCAAGAACCAAGGTGGAATCCTCAACCTTCAATTCTCACCTCCCGGCCGGCTCACTGTGCCGTAGCAAAGCGACTGATAATCCCGGCCGCCAGGGCAGGTAGATATTAGCCTTCTGTTAAATAGTGGCCGATAAGCTGGCGGTAGTCCCAATAAAACTACCCCCAAAAGCCTAATATTCGGACTAATAAGCATAAGTGATTGCAATTAAAAAGGTTACGCAAAAAAAGTTAATATTCTGTCAGCGGCACGGTTTTTTATCCATTTTTAGTTATAACGATATATTATATTAATCCTTATGTTATAATATAGTTAGATTCGGTTTTATTATATTTACACTTAAAGGGTAATCATCATAACCGTTGGAGACGAAAAGAACCAGCCTGGAAGTCAGAAGCGAAAAGGCCCTGCTGGTAAATGTAACTTTACCGGGCAGCTCGATGAGTTCTTCCGATTCGCTGGAGGAACTGGGGGCGCTGGTGAAGTCGGCGGGGGCGACGGTGGTCGGTTATGTCTGCCAAAAACGCAAGGCAATCAACGCGGCACTATATGTGGGCAAAGGCAAGGCGCAGGAGATAGCCGAACGAGCCGAACAATATGACGCCGATGTAGTCATATTCGATAACGACCTGTCACCGGGCCAAATCCGCGAGCTGGAAAAAATCATTAGCTGCAAGGTACTGGATCGCAGCGAGCTGATACTGGATATCTTCGCCACGCGAGCCCGCACCGCGGAGGCGAAGATGCAGGTGGATCTGGCGCAGCTCCAATATACGTATCCGCGTCTGACGCGGATGTGGAGCCATCTGGATACGGTGGTGGGCGGGGCCGGCAGCGGGACTGTCGGGGCGGTGGGCGGGATAGGCACGCGGGGCACAGGTGAAAAGCAACTGGAGATCGACCGGCGGCTGATAAAGAAGCGCTTGTCGGAGCTCCATCATCAAATCGCCCAAATCGATAAACGCAAAGAGCGGCAGGTTCAATCCCGCAGCGGCCAATATCTCACCATTTCGCTGGTCGGCTATACCAACGCGGGAAAAAGCACCCTCATGAATTTGCTGACCGGGTCGGAAGTTTATGTGGCGGACAAACTATTCGCCACGCTCGATACCAAAACCAAGCGCTGGAATGTGGGGCAGGAGCTTTTCGTATTACTGAGTGATACGGTGGGATTCGTCCGGGATCTGCCCCATCACCTGGTCGCCTCGTTCCGGGCGACGCTGGAGGAGGCGATTCATGCCGATTTATTGCTTCATGTGGTCGATGTCTCGCATCCCAATGCCCAGCAGCAGATTCAGGCGGTCAACACGGTGCTGGGCGAAATCGGCTGTGCTAAAAAGGATGTCCTGCTGATTCTCAACAAGGTAGATCGACCCGGCTGCACCAGCCGGCGGGACCTGCTGGGCACCCTCTATCCCGAGGCCGTAGCGGTTTCCGCCCGCACGGGAGAGGGAGTGGATCGCCTGGTAGAAATGGTCCATAGCCGGGCGGCGGGGGAAAAATTGCATTTACGCATTTCGTGTGACCAAAGCGACGGGAAAGTGCATAACTTTCTGCGGGCTTACGGCCAGATTATCGCGGAAAATTATCTCGACTCGCAGATGATATTAGAGGCTTATCTGGGGCGAAGGCAACTGACGGCCCTGGAGCGGCTCAAGCCGATTACCTGTGAGATTCTTTCCGCCCGGCAAGTTTGAATAAGAAAACCAAATATCAAAAATCAAAAACTCGCCTCGCTTCGCTCATCGAAGCGGGTCAAAAATGTGGTATCCGCCAGAATCAGAAAATTGAAAGTAGAGAGTAGAAAGTAGAGCATAAATAACAGCGTGGGCAACAAGTTGCCCACCCTACCGACTGAAACCGTATAACACTCCTCGGCTCGACTAAGCTCGCCGAGGTCGCAATGACATTTTTTAGCGGTTGCTTAAAGATACCCTTCGATCAATATATCGCCGTCGAATTGCCGGCAGGTAATATCATGGATGCTCCCGCCGGCGGCGGCGAAATTAAGGGCGGGGGCGCTGGGGTCGCCGATAATCAGCGGGGCGAGATAGCACATTAGTTTGTCCGCGAATCCTTCCTGCCAGAAACTTTGTAAAATGGTGGGGCCACCCTCGACCAGGAGATCGGTAATGCCGCGACTGCCTAATTCGGTCAGCACCGCGGCGAGGTCCACGCGCGAGGCTTTCGCGGCAAAGCCCAGCACTTCACACCCCCGGTCAATCATCTCCCAGACCTTTTCCCGCTGGTTTTGCAGGGAGCGGGTCAGGCAGCAGATCAGCAGGGGATAGTGAGAGGCGGTTTGCAGAAGTTTGCTATCCAAGGGGATGCGTAAGTTACTATCAAGCACGACGCGGAGCGGCTGGGGAGCGTTCTTCCTGCCGGAGCGGGCGGTAAGCAGCGGATCGTCCGCCAGGACAGTGCCGATGCCCACCAGGACCGCACCGCAGGCACTGCGCAGTTGGTGAACGTGACGGCGGGATTTTTCATTGCTGAGCCAACGCGGGGCGGCGGAGGGCGGCAGCGCCAGTTTGCCGTCGATACTTTGGGCCCATTTGAGAATTATCTGCGGCTGACCAAGCTTCAGTAGCTTAAAGTAACCGGCGTTGAGCCGGCGGGCGGGTTCTCCACCACAGCCGATCTCGATTTCGATGCCCTTATCCCGCAACTGCCGGGCGCCTTTGCCCGCTACGGGGGGGAATTCGTCGAGGGTGGCAATTATCACCCGTGCGATGCCCGCCTGGATAATCGCCTCCGTGCAGGGTGGGGTCTTACCCTGATGGCAGCAAGGCTCCAGGGTAACGAACAGGGTGGCGCCGCGAGGATCGTGACCTTTCGCGCGGCAATCCTCCAGGGCTTCCACTTCGGCGTGCGGCCCGCCAAAGCGGTGGTGGTAACCCTTGCCGATTATCCGCTCGTCCTTGACAATCAAAGCGCCCACCAGGGGATTCGGCGCTACCCGACCGGCGGCTTTGCGGGCCAAAAGCAGGGCCTGGCTCATGAATCTTATTTTATTCCGGTTATCCACACGCGGTGATTATAACTATGGGTTGGGTAAATATCACGACTAATATTATTAGCCTTGTTACAAGCTGGTTGGGGCGTTATAATCGCGCCACCGTAAAACTTTTCGAGATATCTCTTTCAGGAGTAAAAAAACATGCAAATCATACATTCCCTCCTGGCCCAGGCATCGACGGAAACCTCCCAGCAGATCAATGAAATATATCAAAGGATTACCACCCAGCCGTCGTGGGCCTTCACTTTCATTTGGGTCCTGCTGGTGTTCATTTTTATCGGCGTGGTGGCTATCTCCCTGCGGCAAAAGAAAATCGCGCAGAATCAGGTCGCCCTGGCTCAGTTGATTGACCAGTTGCAACGAAAGAAATAGTAGCGGCAGGGCGGCGGTTCAGCGGCAGGGTCAGGCGGGGCCGGTTAATTGATTTGAATGTAATTGTTAAACCGCCGGGTGCCCTTGGGGTCGTACAAGCCAATCCGCAGGAATTTGCCCAGCCATTGGTCCGCCTGCTCCAGGCGATAGCTTTTGGTAATCGTGGCGCCCGGCTGTAAACGTGAGATGGTCCGCTCCTCGTGATCAAGGTCAGGCTTGTCCAGAAAACTAAGCAAACTTATTTCATGGTCGGATTCGTTGGTCACCACCTGCTGAATGAGCAGGTCCGTGACGTTGGACCGCCGGGTAAAAATGTTCACGTCAATTTCGGCCAGCCGAATCTCAAAGGGGATTACCGCGTTAATCTTGTAGGTGCGGTCGGCGTCGATTTCAAAACTCAAGTTAAGATTCTTTTCGCCGCCCGGCTCAATGCTGGGAAATTTCAGAGCAACCTCCTGAGAAAAAACCTGATCGGGCAAGAGCGTGAAATTAAAGGTCATCGGTTCTATCATCCAGTAACGATTCTGCTGCTCGTTAAGGATAAAACGCAACTTTCCGGAAATGGGGGCGTTGAAAGGATTAGTAAAGCTGATCTGAGCTTTCTGGCGGGCAATGCTGGCGTCCACGACGTCGGGCGAGAGTTTCAAATTGGCGCGCAACAGGGCTAAACGGGTATCAATGCCCGTCAGCAGGACCGGCCAGTGGGTCAAACTCAACCGGGTTAAATTGCCGAGCTTGGGCAAAACCGTGCGATTGTTGAAAAGGTCCACCATCACCGGCTCGTCACCCAGATACAACAGCACCGGCGGCGATGATTCCGCACCGCGGGAATCACTGTGGTTATTCCAGGTGAACAGACACCCCTGGCCGGGCCGATTCTGGTATTCAAAAATCAAGGCGGGAATGTCCGGGGTAATGTTAAACTGACCCAAATATCGCGTGCCGCCCAACTGATCCGCTAAGGTGCGAAAAACCAGAAATAATTCCGTCGGCTCAATTAACTGATGGGCGTTGAGCTGCCGCGGCAGCCAGGGGTGATTGATGAAAATCGCCGAGGCTAATCCCTTCTTGGCGAACGCTATCCGCTTGGCAAAATCAATCAGCAAAAGGTCACGCTGATATTGTTTTTCATCCAGCGGCTCAATGGTAGTCCATATTTCTTCCAGGCCGCGAGAACGGAAATCAGCCAAATACTGCGGAATCTGCTCCGGTTCCACCGTAGAGGAAATCCGCAGGGCTACATGATCCGTGGCGATTTGATCCTTGCCGACCTCGAACAGGCAGTTCAAGGGTATCAATAAGGTGGTATTATTTAAGAGCTTGTCAAAAACCTGCCGCATGGTATTAACGGCGGTTTTGATGCGCGGGTCCCAGATTTCCCCTTCGCTGCCCTGGTCGCCTCCGATCTGCCAATAAGGCACCTGCCGCACATACTGGGCCAGAATAAAATCGACCTGCGGCCGCCAAAACTCCACGTCCTGACTGAGAACATCCAGCAGCGACCGCTGCTCGTAAGGTATTTTCCGCCCCAGGTTAGCCGGCACTTCCGAAAATGTCGCTACAACTTCGACGTTATGCTTGAGCAAGGTGTCCAATTTTTGGGCGAAGTTGTCGCCGGAAAATATAGCGCTCGACTGAGCCATTTGCCGCCGCCAAACCGGAAGTTTCAGTAGTTTGACATTGGTCAGCCCGGTCAATCGAATAGCTGTATCCCAGTCCCCCACATGGTCGTCCAGGGCGAGGATGCCAAAGCCCTTGCCGCTGTTTTCCGGGATACCACTGAGGGGGGCTAATTTGCCGAAAAATAACTCACGGGTGGCGATAACCGTCTCCTCGGTAATGATATCCATCCGAGCCTGATACCGCCCGCTGCCCAACTGGTCCAGCGATATGGTATCGATTTTGGCCGAGCCTTCCGCCCCAGCCAGCATCCAGGCCTGATCGCAAATCAGTCGGCCATTGGTGTCTTCGACCGTCAGATGCACCTGATAGTCCAGCGCCCCCACCCCTTGCACTTCAATTTGCAACTCCACCGGCTCATCGGCGTCAAAGACATTACCGGGGTTATTGGTCCGCAGCAGCACCCGCGGCAACTGATAAATGGTAATATCATCAAACCAGACGGCGGCATTGACGTCGCGGCGAAAAATTTCCTGCTCCGTCCGGTCATTTTGACCCAACTGCTCTTCCTGCAGCACCCACAAACCCAAGGTCAGATAACGGGCTGCCGGAAAATCACCCGGCAATAAAACATTTATCTTCGCCCAGCCGTCCGGACCACAATCATCCGGGCCGAAAGGCTTGGATTTATATTCACTTTCAGGAATCAGTCTTCCGGTTCGGTCGGTAAAGCCGCAGGTGATTTGGGCGCGACAATAACGGGCCTTTTCAAAATGGACGTAGCCGCTGATCTGAAAGTCGCTGTCCAGTTTGGCGGGGATCCGCCGGTGGGCATACTCGAAACCCACATTGGAACCGTTGGGAATAAATTTAAAACTATATTGGCCACTTCGTTTGTATTCGGTATCCAACCTGGCCTGCGTATAGTGGGCAAAACCCGGTTTGTCCACCACTTTTGACCAGTACATGGGTAAATCGAGATAGTGGATGTCCCGCTCTTCAAAGTCAAAGGTCTGCATTACCCGCTGGCCAGCCAGAGTGTCACTAAGGGGAAGATCTTGATTAACCGAGCTAGTCTGGCCCAACACCATCGTCTGGCTCAGGGTGAATAATAGCAATAAGATGCTGTTATATAAAGAGATATACCAATTCATCCCAAACATTTTCCGTCTGTCGGCAAAAGGTCGTTAGCGCCTAAAAATCAACGCATTTAATTATGGGACTTTTTGGTAAATATCGGTCAATCAGCAATTTTAGGTGAATTTCTTTCGATAATATCCCTCCAGACCACACCTGCCGGAAGGAAGGGGGACATTTCCTCAGTTAGATAAAAGTCGGCGATAATTTAAATAATTAACGGCGAGCCTTCTTCTTGCGGCTTTCGGCTTTTCGCGTCGGGAAAAACGCGGTTAAAGAAGTGCTGTCCAGAATCTTGATCATTTCATCAGCCGCTTTGCGATAAATTCTGGCCAAATCCTGGCCGAAGGATGAGCCTAATTTGGGAAATAAACTGCCGCTGGATATATCCAGAATACTGCTGGCATCCAATGGCCCTTCGACCGCTTCAATGACATTGTAAAGGGTGATGTTTTTCGGATTCTTTACCAGAGAATAACCACCATTAGGGCCACGCATGCCCCGGAGGATGTCGGCACGAACCAACAACTGGAGAATCTTCAGCAGATATTCCAGCGGAATTTCATAAAACTTCGCAACCACTTTGGCAGGAATGGGACTATCCTCGGTGTTTTTTGCGATGTAAGCCACAGCAGCTAGAGCGTAAACCGTTGTTCTTGTCAGTTTCATTTTGTCCATTTCTCCTTATTCTATTTATTTTCCCTTCCCCCAACAACACGCAGTTTATTATCAGTTCTTTCAAATCAAATACCAAATTTCTCCTGATTTATTTTTTATGGCGATCGGTTGGGATCGGCACTGGTATCGGCAGCGGCAGCAACGGAAATATTCGTCAAATCAGTCACGGAAGCGGGCGAATTAACATAGGTGTTAGAAGGTGCTATGTCCAACTTGCTGCTGCCGGCGGTGGGTGAAATAGCGCCTTGCCGCATTATCCGCTGAGCCTCGTCAATGTCAATTTCAGGTAAAGGCAGAACCGCAATGCAATCAACGTTAATACTGCCGGATACCGAGGGCGAGGCCTCTTTTTTGCAGGAACCGGCCCAAAGCAATAATAAAAGCATCAGCAGACTAAAAACAACACGCGATGTTTCTTTTATCATAACTGCTCTATTTGTAATGTATTTATCCTATAAAAGTTAGATTTATAACCAGCAAATATTATATTCGTCTAAAAGACAAAAATCAAGTTTAATACCTACATTATCATGCATGACAAATTATATCAAAGAAAATTTAGAAAGAACTAATATTTATTAAATAACACAAGGTTGTGGTACGTTCTTCAGGCTGATCTTGTCATTGTTCAGCATTAAAACGGAATTCTAATCCAAAAAATATATTAATTAAAGCTAAAAAATGGTTTTTCTTGGCTTTTTTTATAGTTTACCTACCAAGAGCATAAATCGAAAGCCAAATCTTCATAGCCGGTTTTTCGTAAAATGGTAATCCTATATCACCACCGGCGTAATACCCACTTTTTTCTTGAGCAATATTGGCTTAAATGAGGCGACAAACCTCAGCAAACTTTGTTGAGCCGGTTTTTTTGGCAGTTTTGGAAGTTTTTTTGCAGTATTCGAGAGTTTCCGAAGTTATAATTTATTAATATTGGATATTAAGGTCTTCTTCGCCATGCCGGTGTCTGCCGGCTGTGCCGGCACCTACCCGCTGTACGGCTGCCGCCCGCTGCGGCGGTACCCTTCGCGGGCGCCCGCGGCTGATTTATTTCCAAAATTATGATAAAATAATCGGCGAAAATTAACCACGCGTTTTATTCGCAAATATAGTGTTTTTGCGTTAAGAAATTGAAGCTAAAGGCTTTATCAGTTGGCAAAGCTCATCAGGCTCGTAGGATTTACCCAGCTTAAAGTGCAGAAAACAGCCGTGGTTGTGATCGCTGGCGAGAATAATCATCCTTTCAAAGGGGCGAGCAAAACCTTCGGTTTGCGGTTGATGGCCTACAATAAACAAATCCATTTGCCATACCTGACGGAGTTTTTCCAGGCATTCCTCACTATGACAGCGATCCCAGAGCAGAGCATGAATAGAAGGGTTCATTTGGATATCTTCCAGGGTCAAAGGCTTGTCAAAAATAGTCTGGTCAAATTTTTTCAGGTTACGCAGCGAAGGCAGGGAATGCGACATCCAGATGCGATTTGTAGTCCGTACTGCCAGGGGCAGTGAAATAATAAACTCCGCCAATGTCCTCATGATTATGTCACTGTTCTGAGAAAAAGCGGCAAAAATTCCCGCTCGTAATGACTGAACCATGGGCTGCCCATTCTTGAGCACCTCCGAGCCTGTTACCTGAGCCATAGCATGATTGCCCATCAGGTAATGAACCTGATGGGGAAATTGGGTTTTCAACAGCGCGGCGCGGGTCACCAGATTGTAGGAATGGCACTGATGAGGTGTATCTCCGCCCGCACAGTGCAGCAGTTCGTGGAGGATAAGGTGGCGATGAGGATATTTATCCAACTGACTGTAACGGACCAGACGAGCGAAATTCTGGTCATGACCGTGCAGGTCGCCGGTCATGATGACCTCGCCCTTGCCTTTCAAATTAATAATATTGCCTTCCCGACAGCGGTTCAGACGATTGGCGGCAATCCCCTCTTTGAGGGCAGTTAAAATTTCTTTAGTGGTCATTTATTGGCAGGCTGGCCGGTGAGTTTACCGCCGGCGATCATGTGGATAAGCACGTCCAGCCGGGATATCAGCGCACGCATATCCGCCGGCCGCTGCTGCGGTGATTTATTCACACATTCCATAACCAAATTGGATACCCCAATGGGTATCTTGGGCTTAAGATCATAGGGACTGGGCGGCGAGCCAGCCTTGACTTCAGAAGCCAGGGCCAGCCGATCCGTTTTTTTCTTGTTAGGCAGAAGCGTGGGCACGTGACTCCCCGTCAAGGCCCAGTAACAGGTTGCTCCCAGATTAAAGACATCGGTCTGCCGCGACAAGGGTCTGCGCCTAACCTGCTCGGGGGCGATATAATCCGGCGTACCTTGAATACGCGGCTTGACGGTGCCGATGGGACAGCTTTGCCCCATATCAATAATACGTATGCTGCCGTTCTCCGAGATAATTATATTGTTGGGCTTAATGTCACAGTGAAGATAACCATCGTTATGCATACCATTTAAGCCGTCAGCCACCATCCGGAATATCAACAGTAAATCCAGTAAAGAACGGGCGGGGCTTTGTTCCAGGCTTACGCCCGTACAGTACTCCATCAGAAGAAAAACCTCCCGAGTACGCAGGCGACGCCTAATCCGGTGAATATCATACACCTTGCGCAAATAGGGATGCTTTAGTTGGGAGGCAATGTGGTACTCGTTTTCCACCTGCTCGATCATCCGGGCATCCTCACCTTCCTGACGAACCACGTGCTTCAAGGCCCGAATATCACCGGTTTTTTCATGCTGGACCGTAAAAATCACACTGGCGGCGCCGATACCGATCCTCTGAATGGTTCTGTAACCATCAAAGACGGTTGGCTCATTAGGCTCCAGGGTCTGATATATCCAACTATGTGACTGCCTCACCGCCGCTTGTGCTCCCGTTTTTGATGAAAAACGATATACAAATACAAAACTATCGCCGCATTTCCGCCCCCAAACTCGGTACTTCCGGCGCAAAATCCCTCAAATATCTGTGAAAAAGGCGGATAGTGGACAAACGGTAATCTTGAAATCCTCTGCCCAAAACCGCTTTGTCAGGATGGCAGGATTATTATCGGATTACAGGAAACAGGGAAAACAGCAAATGAAAAAAATGAGTAACAATAATATAATAGCTTTTCCTAAGAAATTATTTATGAGATAGTTATAATAAATACCTTTCCCTGCTATTTATTTTTCAAACCGTCAACAATCCTGCAAAAAATCTTTATAACTATGTCATTATACTATAGTTAATTTTTTTTGGCAAGGTATTATTTCTGCTAAGAGAGACTATCAAGGCGGTATAAAAGTAGCCATAAAAGAACAAATAATTTGCCTTATTCTTTTCTTTTATGTAGCAATAACCGCATCAAAACATAACTGCTTATAATGAAAATATTTATTGTAACAGTATAACAAAAAACCGCTTTTAAGGCGGTTAAAGGAAAAATGAATATAACTAGTTGTAATAGTTAAAGTTATATCACTAATTCTTCGCTGAGATTAGTTATTTTTCCAGATGATTATCGGTTCAATCCGGCAGTTTTTAACCAGGCTTAAAACCAGGGATTCCAGTTGCCGGGCCTGCCGCGGGGTACTGCCATTCTGCAGGGAATCACACAATAGACAGATTCTGATGGTTTTGCTTGCCTGGGGCTGCTGAGCATAGGCCCGACAGGGCAGTTGCTGCGCCCAACAGCCGGTAGAGTAAATCCGGCCGTCCTGCCCGCTTTTACCGTCGGAAATAACAAAATGGTAATCCCGCGCCGCCGGTCCGGTAACTGCCGAATCGGACAAAATCCACCCCTCATTGGTCTGGTAGGATATCTCTATCTGCTGCCATCGCCCCGGTTCTATGGCGGATGGCACATCCAGGGCAGTATGGACCGGTAATTGTTGACTGCTGGAAGGACTAGAGAGACTAAACGGCATCGGGCGGATAGGTTTACCTTCCACCATCAGCAGGATCATGGCCCCCAGGGACATTGCGGCCATCAGACAAAAGACCACTTTTATGCATCTTCCATGATTTTCCATGAACAACATCCTTGCGTAAGAGACACTACTATAACTCAAGAAATTTCGCAAGGGTTAAACGCCCTCGATGGCCTGCAAAAGCTCTTTAACCAACTTTCCAGGGGAAATTTTTTCCAAATTATAGATTCTTATCGACTTGATACAATGTATATCTTGATATTTTTTCCTTTTACTTTATTGACGCTTCTAAATAGGCAAATCGCCGCGATTTTCTGCATAACCAACCCCGCAGGCAAGCGTAACTAACTATCAGAAAGATTGTTATTAACCAGCCAACCTCCGCTATCATTAACCTTGATATTTACATAGGTTTGCTCTATAGTGGAACACTCTGGAAATCGCGACATCGTTTTTATAATGTGGTAAAGGCAGGATGTGTTATGTACGAAATCGTCAACAAGCAGACCCTGGGCAATAATTTGACGTTGTATGAGATTAAAGCCCCACGCGTTGCGCAGGCTCGCCGGTGCGGTCAGTTTGTGATCGTCCGCGCCTTTAGTCATAGCGAACGAATTCCCCTGACGGTAGCTAATGTAAATGAGGCAGCAGGCACGATTACCTTGATCGTCCAGACCGTCGGCAAAAGCACCCTGGAAATGACCCAACTACAGCAGGGCCAAGGCTTTAAAGATGTTGCCGGCCCCCTGGGCCGTCCCAGTCATATCGAACATTACGGCACCGTCGTCGTTATCGGCGGCGGACTGGGCACCGCGGTGGTTTACCCCCAGGCAATCGCCCTGCGGCAGGCAGGTAATAAAATCATCTCCATTATCGGGGCACGAACCAAAGAATTGCTGATTATGCAAGAGCAGTTGGGGTCAGTGAGCGATAAACTGATTCTCACCACCGATGACGGCTCATCGGGCAAAAAAGGCCTGGTTACCGACGCCCTGCGAGAGTTGATTGACGATTCGGCAGTAAATGTCGATGCCGTTTATTGTGCCGGTCCGGTAATCATGATGAAGGCGGTGGCCAACCTCACCCGCTCGTATAATATCCCCACCATTGTCAGTTTGAATCCCATAATGGTGGACGGCACCGGAATGTGCGGCGGCTGCCGGGTGACGGTCGGCGGCAAGACCAAGTTCGCCTGCGTGGACGGCCCCGAGTTTGACGGCCATGAGGTAGATTTTGACGAACTTATGGACCGCCTGAAAACCTATCAAAACCAGGAAAATACATCACTGGATACTTTCAAGCAACAGCATCAATGCAAAATCGGACGGTAAAACCGTGAGCGGCAGCAGAACCCAGTCAGCCGAACTCAATTGCCGGTCATAAGACAACAGGGCGTATTCTGCAAGGATATATTAGTCGTATCCGCCTGAGGAACGAACCAGTCCGGCTCTTTGTCGCTTAATCCGTCGGTGGTTATCTCCACATAGCTGCCGGGATTTGAACTATCCACGACGCAGATATTCCAGCCGGGGGCCTGCTGGCCGGGGACATAGCGGGCAATCTCCATCTTGCCGCCTACGGGACCTTTACTGAAGGCAATCAATCGGTTGTCCGGCGCCCAATCGGCGTGATAAAGCTCATTATCAGGCAGCGGCGAGCTGACCATGTGGCGATAATTGACCGCCTTCGGCATGGGGATGCCGCCCTCCGTCACCGGCGCGTATATCAAATCCGCCGTTTCTATCCACATCATCTTGTTATCGTCTTCCACCGCCCAGGTGATTTTGTCGCCTTTGGGGCTGACATCCGGGCGGCAGCCCATGATGGTCTTGGTCACCGCCCGTGCCTGATGAATCAGGTTTACCACCTCATTGCCGTCCACCTGGATCGCCAGGATCGATTGGCCGTAGCCCAGTGCACCCACCACCGTACACATTATCCATTTGCCGTCCGGGCTGTAACAAAGATTGACAAAGTTCTCCAGGGTGTCGTTGGGGTGCCTGGAGCGTTTGCCGGTGGCCAGATCATAGAAATACAGCCCCTTGTTGGGATAGTATTTAGCCTCACCCTGGCCCGCCGGACCTTTCATATAAGCGATAACCATGCCGTCCGGCTGCCAGCAGGGTTGACGGGCGTTATCCGCAACCTTGACCCGCTCGGTGCCGTCAATGTTCATGTAATACACACTGCGATGGGTGAAAATCCCTTTGCCCTCATCGCTGACAAAAACCACCTTGCTGCCGTCCGGGCTGACATGGGGATAAATTTCGCTGATATCCGGGGTTTTGGTGATGTTCACCGGATTGGAACCATCAGCGTTCATAGTAAACAATTCCCAGTTATTGTCGCGGTAACTCTCGTACATAATCTTGTACGGGCAAGTTTTCAGTTTTTGCGTCAGCTCATTAGTTTTTTCACAAGATGCTTTTTCCTGGGTCGATTCCGCTGATATCAGCCCGCCAAGAACGAATAAAAGGATAAACGCTGGTAGTACAAGCTGTCTGATTTTCAACATCTCTTTCCGCCTTTCCACAATAACCAATAAAGCATGATTCTTGGTATGGTTCTGACATATCAATTATCAAGTTGGAATATATCAGGTTAGCGATTACACCGGTTTTAAATTATTACCCACTAAATTATATAAAAGCTTCTGGTGGTTTTGCAATTATAAAAACAGGATTCAAAGGTTCGCTTTGGTGGCAGGCTATAGGTCCCGGTCAACGATAGCGATTACCCGGGCGGGAACGGTACATACGCCGGCGATTTTCAGGGGCAACACAATCAGCGTAAAGCCTTCCTGCGGCAACTGGTCCAGGTTGGTGATATTGGCGATGATGGGTATTTCCGCCTGGAATAAGTCGAGGAAAAATCCGGTCGGGTCCTCAAAGCCACTGTCGTAAAGCCGGGTGCTGCTGCCCATCAAAGCGAATTTATGCCGGGCTATCCACCCGGCGGCGTCGCGGGAAAAATATTTCGTCCGGTCAGCTCCGGTATCGACCAGCAAAGCCCTGCCCGACGGAGGGGCAGGACAGACCTTTTCCAGGTCCGCGGCTGTGATACAGCGCTGCCGCGGTGTTATCCGCAGGCATAGTCCCGGCAGAATCAGTTTTTCCAGCGGTACCTGGTCGGTGTTCTTGCCGCCGCGAAAAACGTGGGCTGAGGATTCAAAATAGGTGCCGGTATGTGATTTGATTTCCAGGTCGTAGGCGTAACACTGGTACCCCAGGTAAACCGGCAGATTCTCCTGCAGTTTGACGCACACCCCCGGCGTATCGTTGGAGCAGACCGTGCTCAGATCGATTATTTTGCCTGGCATTGGCCCAGCTCCCGGAGCATATCAAAAAACTTCACCGCTGTCTGATGGAAGCTGCTGATCTTTTCTCCCTGCAAAACAAACAAGCCGCTGAAACTACGGCAGCGGAGGATGGAGATCAGCTCCTTAATCTCCGCCAGTCCTTCTTCCAGCGGAGTTCGCCGGCCCGTTGCCAGGCCGTCGTTGATGTAGAGCAAGTGGGTATATTTTTTGATGGGTGTTTTACTATAAGTGTAAAGGAAGGGATTTTCGCCCACCTGCACGTAGGCCAGCGGGTTGAAGGCTATTTTTACCTGGGGTTTACCTTTGCCCAACTCTTCCACCTGTCGGACCGCCGCCGGGCTGGAAATGCCCAGGTTTTCCACGCATACGGTAATGCCGGCAACGGCGGCTTTGCTGATTTTTTCCTTATCCACGCAGGTGCTCGGTACAATCAGGGTGCGGCACCTGGCCTGGCTCAACAGGGCCAATGCTTTATCCACCTCGAACGTCGCCAGTTTAAGGGCCGACACTTTAATCGCCGCGTTTTTCAATCCCTGGAGATACCATCTGCGGATATGGGCGTCGATTTTATCCCAGGGCGTATCGTTGATAAACGACAGCACTACGTTATCAATGCCGAAACGTTTGAGGTTTTCAATTATCTCCTCAATATATTGCCCCGCAAACTGGCTGTCCGCTGCGGTGGTGAATGCTTCCTTCTTTAACACTGCCCGCAGAATATCCGCTTTTTGCCGGATACCGTCAGGCAGATTCGGATTATTCGAGATGAACAGTCCCGGCTCATATTCCAGCCGGGCCTGCAAGGCCTGCAAAACGTCCCGGCAGTTCATTATCTGCGCCTGACAGTTGCCAATATGGGTTTTTTTCACCAGCTCAACCGATTCCAGCCATTCCTGCAGGCCGATGAAGTTACGGTGCGGCCCGGGGAAATAAGACCAGCTTTTGGTCTGCGCCTTGCCCGCCGCATCCAGAAAAGAACCCTTTATCGGCTTAAGGTAGGGCAGCTTGGCCATGCTTTCCGCGGTATGGAGGAAGGTATTGCGGTCCTGGTCCACGCCTAATAGCAGTACCTTGCCGCCCATTTGAGCGATCTTGCCGTAGGGGGTGTTCTCGCAGTGGGCGGTTTTAGCGGTTTCGTGCCCTTCGACGAACCACCGGGCTTTTTTGCCGACGGCAGTCAGCGAGGCGTGGGGATGTCGGCTGCGATGGGCCCCCGGCCGCTGCCAGAATGCCTGCGGTATAGCGCCTAGATCGGTTCGGCTTTTGGTGATATCAAAAATTACGTCCGGGCTTTCGAAAGTGGGCATAAGTACCGTACCTTCTTCGCCGACCGTTTCCAGCAGGGCGTCGATTATCGCATCCGCGCCGCCGGCAACCTCGCCGAAGCTGCCCAGGGCGCTGTGTACAATAACGTGATCGCCGCTGGACAGCCCCAGCTTCTTCAGGCCCTTTTTGATATCATCCTTGGAAATTGATTTCATTTTCTTGTCCGTGTTTTTCTTATCCGTTTTTGTACCTGGTGGGCAGGAGTTTCTGGGGATTGTCATAAAATATTTTTTGCCGCACCGCCTCATCCAGGCCGATGTGCAGATACTTATCTATCGCGTGCTCCACGATACCTTCGGCGAATCCGCCGTCGGAGCCGTACAATATCCGGTTTATATCGCAGCTTTCGATAATCTGCTTTAAATAGCCGCTGCTGACGGCGCAGCCGCACAGGTAAATGTTGGGCAGACGACGGCAGGCGATGATAGCGTCGTTGTATAAATAATCCAGACCGGCGTGTCCCAGGATAATGGTCGTCTGCGGACATTTTTCCGCTGCCGCCGCGATTTGCAGCGGACTGCTGTAGGGGGGCGTGCCGTCATGGAAAATAACCGGCATCCCCAGCTCGCCCGCCTTCCGCAGGATAGGTAGTACCGCCGGGTGTGTCAGGGAAAACGCCTGCAGCCAGGGATGCAGCTTCAGCCCTTTCATATCTAGCTGTCGTTGGGCGCGCTGGAGCTCTTTAATCGCTGTCTCCGCGCCGTCATGAGGGTCAACCGTGCAAAAAGGCACAAAAAAATCGCGATGGTTACGGGTACTTTCCGCCAGGATGTCGTTATTTCGCGCAGACTCCTTACGCAGGCCGTCCACCGTAAAAATCCACGCCCCGCATAAACCCGCCCGCTCGAATTCCGCCCGAATCTGCTCAATCGGCCGCGGCTGGGCTCCCAGTACCTCTCCGGGAAAATGGGTATGGCAGTCAATGATCTTCATCTGGTAATCCTTAGTCTGATAGGTCGAGGTTCCACAAATTCCGGGCATTTTCATAAAAGATTTTATTCTCGATTTCGCCGCTTAAATTAAGGGATTTTAGTTTGTTGATTTCCACCCGGGCGTTTGATCGGGGATAGCCGGAACCGAACAGTACCCGCTCCGGGGCCAGTTCGTCAGTTAGTCTCCGGACCAGTCCTTTGCCCCCGCAACTGGTCTCCACAAAGATATTGTCCGCCTGCCGGGCCGCGGGAAACACGTCGTAGCCGGAAAAGTCGCTCCAGGCCGCGTGTCCCATGACGAACTTTACCCGCGGAAAGGTCCGCGCCAGATTCGCCAGTTGAAAAGGCATCGAGCACACGGGCGTGCCGGTATGGCAATAAACTACCGCTGCGTATTTATCGCATACCTTAATCAGCGGATGAACAATTTTCTCCGTCAGCAGGAATCCCTGCCGCTGCGGATTTAGGTAAAGCCCCTTTAAACCCTCAACCAGATATTCTTCCAGTTGTTCCAGGGCTTTTTCTCCATACCAGGGATTAGCCGCCGCCAGCCCGCTGAGTTTCTCCGGATAACGGCGGGCGAGTTCCAGTATCTGCCGGTTGCCCTGCTCGTTATAGACGGTAACGAATTCATCGCTCGCCGCGATCACCGCGTGAGCGATACCCGCTCGCTCCATTTCTTCCAGCCAGTCGCTAGCCTGCAATTTGCCGTTTTTCGCCTCGATTCGAGCGGCACAGTCAATTATTATCATAGCCATGTTCTTTCGGAATTTAAAAACAAAGGGTTTTTGTTGTTCGAAGGCAGCTTTATAAAATTATCAATTGTTAATACCAGGCTTTTATTGTAACTTCTTTCTCCGTTATTGGAAAGGTGATTAATTCCTTTGCCGGATCAAACTTCTGCCAGTCCTTGCCGTCCATAGTAACTTTAATCATGGATTTTCCCTGCGGATGCCGCAGGCGCAGCTTGATAGCATGGCAGAGGTTGCGCGTGGGCGGCGTAATCGCTGCTTCGATATTTCCCTCAGCTAGATGCGAGACCACCCGGAAGGAGAGCTTGCCAAAATGGCTGGGGGCATTTTCTACCGCTATCGTTTTTCCTTCCCGGAACCATTTTCTGGGCGCCCCGTACAAGAGCAAGAGATTTCCCGTATAATTGCCCTTTCCCGCCATTTCTTCCGTAAGCAACATGTGCCGCAACAAGTTCAGCATCGTCGCGCTGGAGCAGGGCAGCGGGTCGCTCCTGTCCGGTACGGGAAAGGCGGTCCGTAGATGCAAATCGCTGGCGTAAATCGCGTTGGTTTCTCTTGAGGTAAAACAGTCGTGCTCCATGTTGAACACCAGGTAACCGTAAAAGGCCAGCAGGAATTCCTTAATTTTATCCTGGTGCAGCTTGGTCAGGAAGTAACCTTTGCCGTAGATAGCATCCAGCCCACCCGGCCCGGCGTCGCGCCGAAACCGCGGCATCAGGCAAAAGGTGCGGTTCGACTGTTCCAGGTAATCGGTGAAGTACCGCACGTGTTTGCCGTTTAAATCGAAAGGCATCAAATCCAGGATTCCGCCGATAAAAAGCTGATAATAATCAGCCGCTGTCGGCTCCGTCCCATAGACCCTGTCCGGCATAAACGGCGGATTATCCCCCGGCCGGTATATCCGGTCGAGCACCGAATCCAGCACCTCACCGTAATCAGCCGCGTCTTTATAATACCGCTGTGATGTCTCTTTATCGCCCAGCTCGCCCATCAGCCAGGCGGTCTCCTGCAGGCCTTTCCAACAACTGAGATTCGGCGAAAGGGCATAGGTTTGCATTTCCGCGATATCACCACCGTGCGACCATTTGGGCAGTAACCCCCAATGCAGGGATTTTTTTCCGTCTTCTTCCTCCATGGTTTTACGGCGGTTGTTTATAGTCCATTCGGCGCATTCCTTAAGCAGCTCCGCCTGAGCTCTTATCCAGTTTTTGTCCCGGGTAATCCGATAAAGCTCTACCGCATAGGCAGGCTCCAGGCCGTTGCGTCTCGGCTGAAGGCGGTCGGCATAGCCGCCGTATTTTTCCACTTTGCGGAGGAATTTACGGTTCAGATAGGTATAGTCCATGTACCGCTGGGCGTCTTGATAAAAGCCGCTCATCGCCAGTCCCAGCATGCAATAACCTTCCTCCATGCCGTAAGTATTGCCGTTATATACCGATGGTGCCGAGCCGTAGGGCATTAAACTACCATCAGCGTTGATGTAAATCTGGGCGAGCACGTTTTTATATAGGTTGTTCAGCCGTTCTTCCGGCACGGTTAGCTTCATCGCCGGCTCGAGCTGTTTTTCCCAGTACCGGCGAAAATCGCCCAGCACCTCATCGAAGCTTGCCTCCTGCAGGTGTTTCACATCCACCTCCTCGTCCTGCAGGGGGATCACCAGTTCCACCGTGGAGGTTTCACCAGCAGCGATCTCTATATCATAGGCGACGGCCCCGGGGTTTCTCCTGTCGATGCGGTATTTTCCCCGCGGTATCAGCAGCATTTTATAGGGGACGTATAAAGCCCCGTTTTTCAGCGATAAGGCATTCTCATCCTGTCGTTTCACCCAAAAACGCAGCACGGTTTGGGCGGCACTATCAGATAAATTTTTTATCTCGATGCGGATAAACAATCCCGGCTGTTCTTCACCAGCTTTGCTGTAATGGACGAATGTCGTCTGCCGCACGGCCAGACTTCCGATTTGGCCGTTTACTATCACCCCCGGCAGCCACCCGTCAATCAAACTGCGTGTTACCGTGTCACGTACCTCCGCCAGCCGTTTCGGAGGATTGCCCAGCGAGAGGCAGTAATGATTTTTCCGGGCGTAAATAGTGCCGTCCCAGTAAGTTGCCTGTTCATCAGCCGCTTCTTTCAGCCCCATTAGATTCCACGTCGGCATCGACAGGCCGTATAAGGACAGACTCTCGAAAGAAGGCTCTTCAGGCTGGGCTAAAATCTCTTTTTCCAGCAGGTTGTCTTTGACCATTTTCTCCGGCCAGGCAATTTTTCCGTCTATTACTTCCGGCGTGTAGGCGTAGATTTCCACTTCGGCAGCGGGATTTTTTTCGTCCCATCCTCGTATTCGCAACTGTCTGGCGGCCCGCGGCTCGAATCGATATTTAACCTGCCGTCCATCAGGGATTTGCTCTTGCTCTAATCCATCTTTGACCGCTACCCAGTCTTCACCGTCGTAAGCCTCGAGGGTTAGCCTGGGCTGTTCTTTCAGGGTTTGGGGAAAATAGATTGAAACAGCGTCCACCACGTGGGCGACAGTCCATTGCGCGCCGATTGCCTGCACCTGCCCCGGTAAAGACGCCGCGATTTCCCGGTTGCCGTCCGCCAGTTGCCCGGCGGGCGCAATCTCTCCGCTCTGCAGCCACACTACCATATTTCCTGCGCCCGGCACATCCCGGTCTAACTGGGCCAGATTGACCGGCACAGGCGTCTGGCCGGCTGAAATCCCGGCAAGCGACAAATGAACAACAATAAATGTAACCACCAGATATGTTACATTAAGACTTGTCAATTTCCCATCTGATCGAAGCTGACGGCAAAACAATGGATATGCTCTCCTTTCTTTCACTTGTCCGTCGAAGATAAATGCTATATTACCTTATCCTCATTAACGGTTATTTCCGATAACCTGTGACCTTCCAACTTTTTTGCAGATTTTGGGCAAGATTATTTTCCTGCACCTTGTCACTTTATATTT